>FSXK01000646.1_pt1 | contig 10242 bp, 8 predicted proteins | sample 1638101 | NCBI WGS metagenome assembly FSXK01 (sample SAMEA3914788, study PRJEB12502) | metagenome | biome: forest; material: soil | place: Canada | collected 2011-07-03 | depth 0.1 m | reverse complement strand
CGCTGCATCGTCATGGGTCCGTTCCGTGAACTCCTTTCTACAACGTCCTCGGCTATCTTATCGATGACCGCCGAGCCTGATAAATCAGCGTTTCCCTAACGGATTGCCAGCGGCATGATTGTTGAATGGCGGACGCCTCGCCGCAGCGAAGCGGCGAGGCTAAAGCGAGTTTGCGAAACGGACTGCACGGCGCGCACGCGCTGTGTGGTCAAAGCGGCAACAACGCATAACCCGCCTGCTGCAGGGTTGTCACGGTGGTCAGTGCGGACAGCGACAGCGTCACCCTGGGATCAATCCAGTCATACTCGAAGTGGTGTTCTGCCATGGCCTGGCCACACACCGCGATCGTGATGCCATCCTTCCTGAGTATCGCAATCAACGGCAGATTGGGGTTAGGCACGCCAAACTGCGCCCGGTAGTGCGCATCGTCGAGCGCCAACGACGTGGCCGAGCCAGAAGCGACCGCGACGAATTTAAGCTTGCTCAACGGCACGCCCGACGCCACGTAGAGATTCACCGCGCGCGCCACGTGATCAAGCGCGGGACTCACCTCATTGGGGTCCTTGGCCCCCTGCGTCAAGGAGAAAACCACCTTATAGGTGTGACCCGGCTGCGGCTTGAAAGCGCCGTTCGGAAGAAAGTGCATCTTGCCGTAGCCGTGAACGGTTGGCGTGGTCCAGAAGCCGGGTGAATCCATCGTGCCTGCATGGACGGACAACGAAGCGGCAGCGAGAGCGGCGGTGGCGACAAAGGTTTTGACTTTGGACATGGTTGATTGCGGTTTCAACGAGGTCGGGATTCGCTTTGAGGATACCTGTCGGTCGTTACCGCACATCTGATGAAACCATGACAAATGTTTAATTTACTCGTCCATCCCTTGCGATGTTGTTCCAGAGTCCTGATCGACCAGCCCGATTCCGCTCAGAATATTTTGACCGACAGCAACGTACCGCCTTTGATCGGTATATTGATCGACAGAAAGCCTTGGGCGGGAAAGATTGAAAAGCCGTAGTCCGCATAATCCTCCGGATCGCAGTTCTGTGCATCCTGAAGAGGACTGGGGCCATTGGCGGCGCGTGCCTCGCGAAGAAATTTCTCGATCTCATCGATATTCATGGTTAAGCCCTACTATAAAAGAGGGAAATAAATCTCAGTGTCCAAAGCCGGGAGCATGTTGCGCCCTGAAAACAAAGACGTTCGACTCGCGCAAATATTGTGGGCAAACGTGGTATGTTGAAATGCATCATGCAGTGAGCACGGCTTTTCCATACGAAGCTCACGCGCCCATATCGATCACGCTACGAAAGAATGACCAATACTTACGTCGCGCAATGCGACCAGCCAGACGGCGATCAGACCAATCGCCGCGAGACTCTCAAAGCCGTTGTCGCAGCGTCACTCGCGACCGGCATCGAAATGTTCGATTTCACCGTGTACGGCTTCTTCGCGGTCATGATCGGGCAGCAGTTCTTCCCCGCAAAAGACCCGATGACCTCGTTGCTGATGGCAGTCGGCACGTTTGGCGTCGGCTTCTTCATGCGCCCGCTTGGCGCGATGATGATCGGCGCATATGCAGACCGCGTCGGGCGCCGTGCGGCGATGGTGAGGGCCTGCTGGATGATGGCTGCCGGGACCGCCGTGCTCGGCCTGTGCCCGTCGTTTGCCACGATAGGTGTCGCGGCGCCGTTGATTATTGTCGCCGGTCGATCATTGCAGGGCCTTGCGGTCGGTGGCGACATCGGCGTGGCCGCGAGTTTCGTGATGGAGTCCGCGCCCGTAGCGCGGCGTGGTTTTCTGCTCGCCTGGCAGTTCACTAGCCAGGGCTCGGCGGCCTTGCTGGGCGCAGCCATGGGCGTGCTGCTCACCAGCACGATGTCGCCGGACGCTCTCGCCGCGTGGGGCTGGCGCGTGCCGTTCCTGATCGGCCTTCTGGTCGCTCCTGTCGGTATGTACGTTCGTCAAAGGCTGCGCGAGACCCCGCTTCCCGCCAGCGCTGCCAAACATACCTCCATGCCGTCGGCCGAACTTCTGCGCGCACACGGCAAAACCATTTTCCTGGCAATGCTGATGATGATGGGGCATACCATACCGGTCTACGCGATCGTCTACTACATGCCGAGCTACATGACTCGAGTGAAGCATATGCCCGCGATGACCGGCTTCCAGGTATCCGCGTGCTCTGCACTACTGCTGGTCTGCATTCCGCCGCTTGCCGGCCTTCTCACAGACCGCCTGCCGCGCCGCAAACCACTGGCGCTCGTCAGTTCGGGAGGCATGGCGTTGCTGATCTATCCCGTGCTTCTGATGATGACCCACGCGAAAAGCGCACTCCCTATCCTGTGTGGCGTCGCGGTGGTTAGTTTGCTGCTGGCGCTCGGCGCCGGTGTCGTCACCCTGCTGGTGCTTGAATCGCTTCCAGTACGGGTGCGCGCTAGCGGCATGGCGGTGTCGCACGCGCTCGCCGTCGCGGTGTTTGGCGGGACGGCTCAATTCATCGTGACGGGATTGATCAAATGGACGGGCAATCCAATGTCTGCAGCCTGGTATGTGACGCCGGCATGCGCGGTGAGTTTTTGCGCGCTGCTGTTGTTCAAGGAACGGCCCTTCAAGCGCTGAACTCCGAACCGGCGTGCGCGTGTGCGTGTGCTCGGGTCGACGCCGGGCGCCTCGTCCGCGACGGAATATGGCCGTTTCGAGGCCGACTTGCCTAACCCGACTTGATGGCCATCGCCCGGAAATCCTGTGGTGCCATCCCGTAGGCACGCCGGAAGGCGCGCGTAAAGTCCGAGGCGCTTTTAAAGCCGACTCCGTAGGCAATATTCGTCACTGACATATGCGGGAAGCGCGCCAGATCGTCGGCCGCACTCCTTAGCCGGAGATGCCGGATATAGGCACTCAGACCGCCTTCGTGTTCGAACAGGCGATACAGGCTCCGGCGTGGCAAGTGCAGCGCGTCGAGCACGGTTTCGGGAGACAGCGTCTCTTCGTACAGGTGCGCCTTGATATGGCGCCGCACCTGACCGAACATGACCGCGCGGGCCGCCGCACGCGCGTTGCCGTTCAGTCCCGCCTCCTTTCCAAATGCGGCGACGAGGAACTGGGCGCCTGCGCGAATAGCGCCGTCCGCTTCGTCGGCGCTCATGCACGCTATGTTCCGGGCCAACGCCGCAATGTGCTCGACGATCAGTTGTGCGAACGGTGCGGAACTATGGAGTGTGCGGCCATGAAGGGCATCCGGATCAGGAAAGACTTCCTGGACGATTTCGCCGGGTACAAAGAACGTCAGCACCCTGCATGCATTGCGCTGCATGCGGATGGGTTGCCCCATATCCAGCGCGACGATGCTTGCCGCCGAAGCGCTACTGTAGCGCCGGTTAGTCGGCACGACGATGTTTTCGGTGCCACCCTCCAGAAACACATGAAAGGCGAAGTCGCGCACCTTGTCTACCGAGATCCGGGCCAGCGACCGCTCGAGCACCATCAGGTCCGACCGGCAATCTGTAAATGCCAGCTTGCCGACCTGATAACGGTCAATCGAAGCATGGAACGGCTTTTCCAGATCGGATCGCGAGGGCAGCACGTCGATAACATGGCCGACCCGCTCCCGCCACGCCAGCAACTGCCGCTGCGGCGGCTCCCGTAGCACGCTGAAATGGCTATAGGCAATACCGTCTTTAAACGGACGGCAGAGATCGGCTGGGGTAGCGCGGGCGTTCATGTAAAACGATTGGTGACTGAAGTGGCTTCGACGGCGGCCGGGGCAGCCGCTACGGAAATTTAACCGAAAAAATTCATTTTGCATGAACTTTTTCGTACATCGCGCGGGAAATCATTCAGGAACAGCTCGTATGGTCAATCCTGACCGGCACAGTCCGTGAAAACCGGACGCGCCGACGCGAGCGGAAACACGGATGCAATTGAACCGTCGTCGAGTACCGTAAGGAAAGTGTCAGCGCGGCGCGTCTGTCGCCTTGGAGAACGAGCCGTAGCGGCTTTCAAAGACCACTGGCCAGTTGACCAGGTATGAATGAAGGTAGGGTGACCGTAAAGGGAAAAAGGCTTCGCCCGGCAATCAAGGATCGCCGGGCGAGCTCGATCGGCCACACAAGTTGACCGCCGATGCGATAATGCCAGTTCTCTCAGGTTTTGGCGCGGCCCTCGGAAAAGCCAGAATCTTTTAGCCGACCGGATTCCGGTCGGCTTTTTTTATGATTGTTTGTTTTTGTGCGGGTTGTCCGACAGATCCCCGATCCCGTCATAGCAACCCAGCGCCATTCTTATCGCTTTTTATCGCCACACTTGACCGTGCGTGCCAGTTTTTAATTTTTTTTACCTGTTCTCCTTTCCGCTTCCTTACGCGGAAACGAGACCTGCCCGATGATCCCTCCCGCTAACGACAGCGCTTGACACAAGTTTCCATGGAAACCATAATAGTTTCCATGGAAATCAATCTGCGACGGACCTCGTTATGCGCCATCAGAAGACGCCGATGCAATCCCAGCCTACTCTCGACATACATTTGGGCTACTGGCTGCGACTCGTGTCCAATCATGTTTCGGGCAACTTCGCGCGTGCTTTGCAAGAGCGGAGCGTATCGGTGGCCGAATGGGTCGCCCTCAATCAGATTCAAGGTGGCACGGACATGACACCGGCCAGGCTCGCCGATCTGATGGGCATGACGCGTGGGGCGATCTCGAAGGTGCTGGACAAGCTGCAGGAAAAGCAATGGATCGTCCGGACGACGAGTGAGGAGGACAACCGCGTCCAGTTCCTTTCTCTGACGTTACAGGGAAGACACGCTCTGCCCACGCTCGCCACGATTGCCGATGAAAACGACGAACACTTCTTTGGCGCTCTGGATCCTGACGAGCAGACCACGCTTCGAAGCCTGTTGAGCAAGCTTGCAGAGCTGCATCGGATAAACAGCGTTCCCGTGGACTGACGCGTAATGCGGACGACGGATTCGTAGCAACACAGTTTTAAGGGGAGCGTAGATGAGCAAGGCGATCGTAAATCTCGAGGCGGCGCAGCAACGGGCCATGGCGGCCCGGCCAAAGGTCGGCGGATTTCCGTATCTGGCCGAAACCCTTCGCCGCGCAGGGGTGAGCAGTAATGTATGGTTCTTGCCGGCCTGTGAAAGCCTGTATCTGACCGATGAAGGCCCGGTGGTCGTGCAAGGTACGCCGTTGTTATCGGGTGCGGCCCACGTGCCGCGATTCGATCGGGATGCGCTGATCCGGGCGTTGCGCGTCGATCAGGCCGGAGAGAGCACGTTTGCTGAATTCCTGCTGGCCTCCTGGCAGGCGGGCGTGGTTCGTTATGACGTGAACCTCAATGCACGCACGGTAAGCTATTACGGATGTCTCGGCGAGTCATACATCGAAAGCTATCCGGCAGTAGAAGTCAAATAGCAGCCATACGTCTCTTCCACTTCAGCGACGAACCGATCCACGTCGTTGCCCACGATTGCGAAACGAAAACGGCTACGGTACTGTTGAGAAATTCCATGCATACCGGATCGTCATCATGCGGAAATTACCCTGTTTCTTCGCCTTGACCATGACATTCGGTGCCGCGGCCATGCTGCCCGGCTTCGCGTCGGCCGCTGAACCTCCGTCTGCCCCACTCCCGCTCGACCAGCTCAGACTTTTTGCCGAAGTGTTCGGGCAGATCAAGCACGAATACGTCGAACCCGTCGACGACGACAAGATCCTCACTGCGGCGATCAAAGGCATGGTGTCGAGCCTCGATCCGCATTCGGCGTATCTCGACAAAACTGACTTTCAGGATTTGCAGGAACAGGTCACTGGCCGCTTCGCCGGCATCGGCATCGAAACCGGAGCAGAAGAAGGCCTCATCAAGGTCATCGCGCCAATCGACGACACGCCCGCCTTTCGGGCCGGCATTCGTCCGGGCGACCTGATTACGCGCATCGACGACAAACCCGTCAACGGCATGACGCCGGATCAGGCCTCGACGCTCATGCGCGGTAACCCAGGCACCAAGGTCACGCTCACCCTCTATCGCAAGAGCGAAGACCGCACGTTCCCGCTGACCGTCACGCGCGCCATTATCAAACTGCAGAGCGTGAAGACGGGCGTGCCGGCGCCGGGCTACGCTTACGTACGCATTACGAGCTTTCAGCAGAACACCACGCCCGATCTGGCGGACAAGCTCAGCACGATCGCTCACGAGCAGCCGAATCTGAAGGGGCTCATTCTCGACTTGCGCAACAACGGTGGCGGCCTGGTGGAAAGCGCGGTCGGTGTAGCGGGCGCGTTCCTGCCGCGCGATTCGATCGTCGTGACCACCAACGGTCAGGTCGAGTACTCGAAGCGCGCCTATCGCGACAATTATGCGTACTACCGGCTGTCGTCCTTTGCGAGTGATCCGCTGGAGAACGAGCCGGCCATCTTCAAGACCGTGCCGATGATCGTGCTGACCAACGCGTATACGGCGTCAGCATCTGAGATCGTGGCTGGGGCGTTGCAGGACGCGCATCGCGCGGTGATCCTCGGCAAGACCACCTTCGGCAAGGGTTCCGTGCAAACCTCGGTGCCGTTGACCTCAGACACGGCGTTGCGCCTGACGACGGCGTACTACTACACCCCGAACGGCCGCTCGATCCAGGACATCGGCATCCGTCCCGACGTTCCTGTCGACCAGTTTGCGGACGGCGACCCCGACGACGCGCTCGTGACGCGCGAAGCCGACTATCCGAATCACCTCGCGAACATCCAGGATCCGAACGAGAAGAAAGAACTGGAAGCGCGCCAGCAGGACCGTATCGAGCAATTGCGGTTGCTCGAAGAACGCAGTGACAAGGAAACGCCGGAACAGCGCCAGAGGGATCGCGACCGGGCGCCGGTGGAATTTGGTTCGAGCGACGACTTCATGTTGCAACAGGCGTTGAACAAGCTGCAAGGCAAACCGGTGCTGGAATCGAAGGCGCTGCTCGAGCGCCGTCTCGCACAGAGCGAACCGCCGCAATCGCAGGGCGAACCGGTTGAGCACTGAGGATCACTGACAACCGGGGCGGGTCCGCTTCCGCCCCGCTCCATTGTTCGCCACATCCGTCAAATGAATTCGCCGCGGGCCCGATGATCCCGCGCGGTCAATCATCTACAGTCCTTTCAGCCGTACCTCCAATGCACCTGCAAGAAACATCCCGCAAGTGCTCCGATCTATTCCCCTGAAAGGATTCAATCGTGACCAAGCTCACCGGCAAAGTAGCCGTCGTAACCGGCGCATCGAAAGGTATCGGCGCGGCCATTGCTAAAGCGCTCGCCGCGGAAGGCGCGTCGGTCGTCGTCAACTACGCCTCCAGCCAGGCAGGCGCTGATGCAGTCGTCGCCGCCATTACGCAGGCCGGCGGCAACGCGATCGCCGTGCGCGGCGATGTCTCGAAGGCCGCCGACGCACAAGGCATTATCGATTCCGCCATCGAAACGTACGGACGTCTCGATGTCCTCGTCAACAACTCGGGCGTCTATGAGTTCTCGCCGCTTGAAGAGATCAGCGAAGAGCATTTCCACAGGCACTTCAACGTCAACGTGCTCGGGCTTCTGCTCACCACCCAGGCGGCCTCGAAGCACCTGGGCGAAGGCGCCAGCATCATCAACATCGGCTCGGTGGTGAGCCGCATCACCCCGCCGGGCAGCGCCGTGTACACGGGCACCAAGGGCGCCGTCGATGCGATTACCGGCGTGCTGGCACGCGAGCTGGGCCCGCGCAAGATTCGCGTCAACACCATTAATCCTGGCATGGTGGAGACCGAAGGTACGAAAGACGCAGGCTTCGTCGGTTCCGACATCGAGACCGCGCTGGTGGCTCAGACGCCGCTCGGGCGCATCGGCCAGCCGCAGGATATCGCCCGGGTGGCGGTGTTCCTCGCCTCGGATGACGCGGGTTGGCTGACGGGCGAGCAACTGCTGACGGGCGGTGGCTTGCGTTAGGCGCACGAAGAGCGCGGCGTTTCGCAAGCAGGCTTGCGAGCGCCCCGCAACATCGATTGACCCTCCGGCATACAATCATTCGATCAGGCTTTGCGTCCAATACGAGTCGCGGGCCGATCGAGGAGGGTCGATGCGTCCGCAACCAAAACCCCGCGTACGATTCAGCCGTACCGCCATCGCGGTGGTGGTGGCGGTAATCGCCGGACTGATCGTCGCTGGGCGCATCACCGGCGTGGTGGTCGACTGGCTGTGGTTTGGCTCAATCGGCTATGTCAACGTCTTCTGGACGGTCATCTCCGCCCAGGCGCTCCTCTTCGCCGCCGTGTTCGCCGTGTCGGCGAGCGTGATCGGCGCGTCGGGCTTCATTGCCCACCGCTGCGCACGGCGGCCCGGCAGCTGGCAGGTGGAAGTGGCTCAAGCGCCCGGCACACCTGAGCGTATCAGCGGGATGGCGGAGCAGCTCGCGCCACACATTCCCTGGCGCATCAGCATCGCCGGTGCAGCGCTCGCCTTCGGACTCGTTATCGCCGCGGGGGAAACCTCCAGTTGGGACCTGGTGCTGCGCTTCGTGCATCAGGTTCCGTTCGGCGAGCGCGATCCTGTCTTTGGCAAGGACATCGGTTTCTATCTGTTCTCGCTGCCCGCCTGCATCGCGCTCAAGAACTGGCTGCTGCAGTTGCTGTTCGGCAGCGCGATCGTGGCCGGTCTCGTCTATGCGATACGCGGCGACATCACGGTCGAGCAGATGCCACGCGGACTCTCGCGCGCGGCCACGGCGCATGGCTCGGCGCTGCTCGGACTGTTCTTTGCGCTGAAAGCCTGGTCTTATACGCTCGACCGCTTTTTGCTGCTCTACGGCGACAACGGCGTGGTGGTCGGGGCCGGCTATACCGACATCCACGTCGAACTACCGGTGCTGTGGCTGCTGGTCGGCGTGGCCGCTGCTGCAGCAGTCGTGTCGTGGCTCAACATGCGCTGGCTGAGCTATCGGATTCCTGCCGCATCGCTGCTGGTGTTGTTCGGCAGTTCTTTGCTGTTCGCCGAGATCTACCCCGCGCTGTTCGAGCGCCTGTATGTCAAACCGAGCGAACTGCAACTGGAAACGCCGTATATCAAGTACAACATCGCGCTGACGCGGAGGGCCTACGGACTCGGGCAGATTGCAGTGAAGCCGTTTCCGGCCGAGCTAGGTTTGGATCTCGCGTCACTCGACGCGAATCGCGCAACCGTCGACAACATCCGCCTGTGGGACGTGCAGCCGCTGCTGGATACCTATGCCCAGCTGCAGGAGATCCGGACCTACTACAAATTTCTCTCGGTGGACATCGACCGCTACCGGCTCGCCTCCGGTTACCGGCAGGTGATGCTGTCGGCGCGCGAACTGGAGCCGTCGATGCTGCCGGAAAACGCCCAGACCTGGGTGAACCTGCACCTCCTGTTTACCCACGGCAACGGCATCGTCATGTCGCCGGTCACCGAGAAATCGACGGAAGGTTTGCCCTCCCTATACCTGCAGGATATCCCCCCGGTGGCGAGCGGCGGACCCACCATTGTTCAACCGCGGGTCTATTTCGGCGAAGGCGGCAGCGGTTATGTCATCGTCAACGGCAGCGTACCCGAATTCGACTATCCCAAGGGCAAGGACAACGTCTACACCACCTACAGCGGGCGCGATGGCGTCGGCCTCGGCAGCACCGCCCGGCGCAGCCTGTTTGCCTGGCAGTACGACGACCCCAACATCCTGCTCACCGGTTACATCACAGGCAACAGCCGGATTCTGCTGCACCGGAACATTCAGGACCGGGTGCGCACGATCGCCCCGTTCCTCATGCTCGATCACGATCCCTACCTTGTCGTGAGCAACGGGCGCCTGTTCTGGATTCAGGACGCGTATACGACCAGCCGCTGGTTCCCCTATGCCCAGGCGGGCACGGACGACGGCGCCAACTACATTCGCAATGCCGTCAAGGTGGTCATCGACGCCTACAACGGCACGGTCGACTTTTATGTTAGCGATCCTGATGATCCTCTCGTTCGCACCTGGCAGCGCATTTTCCCGGGGCTCTTCAAGCCGCTGGCTGCGATGCCGCAAGACCTGCAACAGCACATCCGCTACCCCGAGGATCTGTTTCTGATCCAGGCGCAGCTGTATCGGGCCTATCACATGGATGCACCGGAAGTCTTCTACAACCGCGAAGACCTCTGGCAGTTCCCACGTGAACTGGTGGGGATCGACGGCGCTAACGCGCCCGGCACGCCGATGGCGCCTTACTACACGATCATGCGG
>FSXK01000022.1_pt1 | contig 10270 bp, 8 predicted proteins | sample 1638101 | NCBI WGS metagenome assembly FSXK01 (sample SAMEA3914788, study PRJEB12502) | metagenome | biome: forest; material: soil | place: Canada | collected 2011-07-03 | depth 0.1 m | reverse complement strand
TACTTCGACACTGCACCCATGTACGGGCACGGCTTGAGCGAGGCGCGCTGCGGTCAGGGGCTGCGCTGGTATCCCCGCGACCAGTATGTGCTGTCGACGAAAGTAGGGCGCCTGCTGAAGCCGCGCAAGCGCGCCGAGATCAACTTTGAGCCGTGGGTTGACGGGCTGCCATTCGAACCCGTCTTCGACTACAGCTATGACGGCACGATGCGTTCGATCGAAGACAGCCTGCAGCGTCTGGGGCTGGAACACATCGACATTGCGCTGATTCACGACATCGACGTCTTTACCCATGGGAAGCGGCAGCCGGAGATGTTTGATGCGGCGATGGCGGGTGCGTCGAAGGCGCTGCTGAAATTGCGTGACCAGGGGGTCGTGAAAGCGGTGGGTCTCGGTGTCAACGAGTGGCAGGTCGCACACGAAGCGATTCGCCGGCAGGATTTCGACTGCCTGCTGCTGGCGGGCCGCTATACGCTGCTCGAACAGGACGCGCTGGACGGTTTCCTGCCGCTGTGCGAGAAGAACCAGGTGTCGGTGATTCTAGGTGGGGGCTACAACAGCGGGATTCTCGCGACTGGCGCAGTGCCGGGCGCGAAATATAACTACTCGCCGGCACCGGAAGCAATTCTCGAACGCGTGCGCAAGATCGAGAAGGTCTGCGAGGAATACTCCGTTCCGCTCAAGGCGGCGGCGCTGCAGTTTGTTCTCGGCCATCCTGCCATCCCGACCAACATCCCCGGCGTGCGTACGGTTGCGCAACTGGAAGACAACCTGCAGACGTTCCGTGCCGACATTCCACCGGCGTTCTGGGCTGAACTGAAGCGCCGTGAGCTGATCCGGCAGGACGCACCGGCCCCTCAATAGCGTCAGGTTTCCGACTGCACCGGCGGTAGCAGTATCCCACCGGTGCGTCGTCGCTCACGGCTGCCATAGTGCCGTGACGCTTCACTTATGCGCCGTAGGAAAGTATCTGGTCGATGACCCGTTGGTTACCGAGCGAATTCTCAAGGGTGAAAGCCAGATTCGCCCTTCGCCCGAGCGCCGTTCCAGCGAAGTCCTCCACCATCAACTGATATTGGTTGGTCTCGCCGAATTCAATGACTCGTGTTTGACCGGCCTCGTCGGAACGATGGCGAATTTGCGCGGGCCCGTAGATTCCAGGATTGAAGGGAGCATCTACGCTTAACCAACCCTTTGTGCCATGAAAAATCATGTGCTGGCGGCGCGCCAATTGTGTGCCGCAGTAAAACGTCATCGAGAAGCCAGGGAATTCGGCGGTGCAACGTGCGAACCGATCGGTGCCGAAGCGGGGATCGAGCAGGACCTCGGCGTGGACGCGAACTGGTTCGAGCCCAGTCACGAGCCGCGTGGTCACAACGGGGTAGACGCCGATATCGCGGATCCCGCCGCCGCCGAGTGAAAGAATGTTCTTGAGTGCATTGGGATCGTCGTTGAAGTAAGTGAACGAGCCTTCGATCAGCGTGAGTTCGCCGAGCATTCCCTGAGCCAGGCTGTCGCGAACAAAAGCCCATTGTGGGTGATGCGCCACCATGAATGCTTCGCCGCATACGAGCCCGGCTTTATCACGTAAGGCGATCAACTCGAGTACCTCGTCGGCATTCATTGCGATGGGCTTCTCGCAAAGAACGTGTTTTCCACCGAGCAAAGCCTTCTTGCACCATTCGACGTGGCTGGCGGTGGGCAACGGGATATAGATCGCGTCCACGTCGCTGCTTTCGATCACCGCATCGTAGCTCGTCAGCACGTGGTCGATACCATGCTTTGTCGCGAAAGCCTGTGCGCGGGCTCGGTCGCGGCTTGCAACGGTGGTTACGCGGCCGTTGGACGAGCGTTGGATAGCCGGTACGACAAAGTTGTCGGCGATCTTTGCGGCGCCCAGTACGCCCCAGCGAATCCTCTCAGTCATTGCTGTCTCCTAGTGTTCGTATGGTTCACCGCCGCGCCATTAACAGACTGTCTGCAGGCGTTCACCGCAGATTGCGAGAACTTCTTCCGGTGCGCGTTGCCACCAGTTCTTAGCCGAAAAGATCTCGGTCTCTACAAAGCCGTCGTATCCGCTACGCTCGACGCATGTCCGCACAGCAGGAAGATCGATGACGCCGTCACCCATCATTCCGCGATCGAGCAGCATGTCGCCTGTTTCGTGCAGCCAGTCGCAAACGTGATACGCGAGAATGCGGCCTGCATGCCCAGCTGCCGCGATCGACGCCTTGAGTTCCGGGTCCCACCAGCAGTGGTAAACGTCAACTGCAACGCCGATATAGCCCGACCGGTCTGGGTCCACGGTCTCGCAAATATCCATTGCCTGCGCGATGGTATTGACCACCGCGCGGTTGGCTGCGTACATTGGGTGAAGTGGCTCGAGTGCGAGCGGAACGCCGCACTCACGTGCCGTGCCCAACAACATCGAGATGCCGTCGACCACTTGGGACCGCGCGCCTTCCAGATCGCGGCTACCTGGTACGAGGCCCCCGACCACCATCACGAAGCAGCGAGCTCCGAGCACTGCCGCGTCGCGCAATGCAGCCCGGTTTGCTTCAACGTTCGCGCTGAATTCCGCTGAAGTTGCCGCCGGCAGATAGGTTGAGCGACAGTAGCCGGTCACGGTAAGGTCGAGCGCTTTGATCTGGCGCGCAAGCTGTGCGAGATCGCCTTCCTCGACCTCGCGGCGCCACGGCGCTATCCCGCCAAAACCCGCTCGGGCAATGCGGTCAATCGTGCGACCGAGTGGCTCCCGATGGCCCAGTGTTGCGGTATTGATGGAGCACAGATCAAGTCTTCCCTGAAGGTTTCTCACGATCCGCATCCTAGTGGCGCCATGACCTTTCGAATGCGAGTGATCGCGTCGCCCGGATCGCGCAGCAAGCCGGCCTGATCGGCCAGGCGGAATACGTCGGCCAGATAAGCCGGCGGCCGCATACCGTGGTGACCACCCGGCATAAAGAAGTGATCCTGGAAGCCATTCAGGTACGCGAGGAACACCACGCCGGTTTTGTAGTACTGCGTTGGAGCGCGGAAAATGTGACGTGAAAGCGGGACCGTCGGAGCCAGCAACCGGCGGAACGTCTCAACATCGCCAGCGGAAAGGGCTGCTAGCGCTTGAGACGCCGCCGGTGCGATGGCGTCGAAAATGCCGAGCAGTGCGTGCGAAAAATGGGTGCCGTCGCCAGCGATCAGCGCCGGATAATTGAAGTCGTCGCCGGTGTACATCTTTACGCTTTGCGGCAGGCGGCTGCGGAACGTGATTTCCTTCTGCTCGTCGAGCAACGAGATTTTGATGCCGTCAACTTTCGCCGCGTTGGCCTCGATGATATCGAGGCAGACTTCGGCTGCATCGGGAAATCCGCTTGCGCCCCAGTACCCAGCGAGTTCTGGGTCGAACATGTCGCCGAGCCAATGCAGGATGACGGGTTGATCGCACATGGCGAGCACTTCGCGATAGACCCTGCGGTAATCGTCCGGTGAGCGCGCCACCTTGGCAAGCGCGCGGCTCGCCATCAGGATCACGCGGCCGCCCACGCGTTGCACGGCTTCGAGTTGTTCCGCATACGCGCGAATCACCTGATCGCAGTTCGTCGCCGACGCGGGAGTGATGTGGTCAGTGCCGCAACCCGACGCGATGGCCGCCCCGGCAATATCGCGGGTGCCTTCGATGCTGCGCGTGATCAGTTCAAGTGCTGTGCTCCATGGCAAACCCATGCCGCGTTGCGCCGTATCCATGGCTTCTGCGATGCCCAGCCCCTGTTGCAAAAGGTAGCGCCGGTATTCGATGGTGCGATCCCAGTCGATGGCGGGCGCGACGTTCAGTTCACCCGCGCGCAACGGATCGGCTACCACGTGGGCGGCGGAGTACGCGATACGATTGAATTCACGCACTGGCGGCTTCACCTCGAGCGGCACGCCCTGCACGATATACGTTTCCAATGTGCCGGACGCGGCCGGAAGTTTGATTGACAGGTTCATGTTGGACTCAGTATTTGGTAACGAGCAGGCCGCCGTCGATACGGATCGTTTGGCCGACGCTGTAGGGTAGACAGCCGGTTGCAAGCGTTCGCACGGTGATGGCGACTTCCTGCGGCGTGCCCCAGCGTTTGATGGCGGTCAGTCCTTGTTCGATCTGCACGTCGTAGCGCGCGCGGGACGGGGCGGTCATTTCGGTTTCGATCAGGCCAGGCTGCACTTCGTACACGCTGATGCCGTGTTCAGCGAGGCGCAACGAGAAGAGCGTATTCGCCATCGAAAGGCCAGCCTTGGATACGCAATATTCGCTGCGCAAGGGCGAAGCCGCGATCGCATTCGACGACGTGATGGTGATGATCGACGGATGCGGTGCAACGGGTGCACTCGAGCGCGCAAGGCAGTGCTTCGCGAATGCCTGAGTGAGAAAGAACGTGCCGCGTGTATTCACCGCGATGCAACGGTCGAAACTTTCCGCTGTGACATCGAGCAGGTCGCCACGCGACATCACCGAAACGCCCGCATTGTTTACGAGGCAGTCGATCTGACCATTGAGGGAGGCTTCAACGGCACGCAACGTTGCCGGATGGGAGTCGATGTCGGCGAGGTTGGATACCGTTGCGATCGCATGTGCGCCGGTTTGCTGAACCTCACGAACGGCGTTGTCCAGTTCATCCGACGCGACCGCATCGGTCAGTGCAATGTCGAAACCGGCGCGACCGAGCTCGATCGCGATTGCGCGACCGATGCCGCGCCGGCTTCCCGTGACAAGGGCAATCGGGCGGGCGCTCACAATGAGGCTCCGTTCGCGATCAGATCGCGTGCAATAATCGTGCGCTGGATCTGGTTCGTGCCTTCGTAGATCTGCGTGATCTTGGCGTCCCGGTACAGACGTTCGACTTCGTAGCCGCGAATGTAGCCACTACCGCCAAAAATCTGTACGGCGTTGGCGCTGTGCTTCACAGCGGTATCGCCGGCAAAGCACTTCGCCATTGAGCAAGCAATGCTGGCGCGCTCGCCCGCTTCCAGTCGCTCCGCGGCGTCGCGAACGAGAAGGCGCGCGGCCTGGATGTCCTTCGCCATGTCGGCCAGCATCCACTGAATGCCCTGAAACTCGGCAATGTGACTGCCGAACTGCTTGCGCGTCTGAGCATATTCGAGCGCGGCTTCCAACCCAGCTTGGGCAATCCCCACCGCAAGCGATGCAATGCCTACGCGGCCTTTATCCAGCGCGCTCATCATGATGTGAAAGCCGCGGCCTTCCTGTCCCAGCAACGCGTCGGCCGGGAGCTTGACGCGATCGAAATGCAACTCGCCAACCTGCGACGCGCGCTGTCCCATCTTGTGTTCTTTCGGTCCCTTCGAGACGCCCGTCAAATGGCAGTCCACGATAAAGATGCTCATGCCACGCTTTCCCGCCGCTGGGTCGGTTCGAGCGAGCACGAATGCGACGTCGGCGACCGGCGCGTTGTGAATCCATAGTTTGGCGCCGTTAAGTTCCCAGCCCTCGGGTGTACGGGTCGCGGTGGTCCGGATACCGGAGACATCGGTGCCTGCGTCGGCTTCGGTGATGCAATAAGCGGGGCGTCGTTTCGCTCGCAATAGGGGCTCCATGTAGGTCGCGCGCTGAGCGTCGGTGCCGTGTACGGAGAGAAGGGTGCCGATCAGTTCAAGGAGCCCGCACTGGTCTGCCACGGAAGCGTAGCCGCGCGACAGTTCTTCCATCACGAGTGCATATGCCATGACGTCGAGTCCGGCACCACCAAATTCTTCCGGCACGGTGATGCCGAACAGGCCCAACTCGCCCATCTGGGTGTAGATCTCCGCCGGGAACCGTTCTTCGCGATCCAGTTCTTCGGCGAGCGGGCGAATCACTTCTTGCGCGAAGCGACGGGTTGTTTCGCGAATCTGCTGGTGGGTTTCTGAGAGTTTCATGCTGTCTCCGTTCTCGTGATCGGCGCCTGTTTATGCCGGGTTTGCGCGAATGAAGGTAAACCCGAGCGTCGTGCATCGCCGCTTGAATTACGTGGTTTCCTGTGCCAACATTGGTATCAAGTAACCATCTGGATGGTTATTTAAAACCAACGAACGAGCGATGTCAACGAGCTTTGAGGCCGAATTGATTGGAGGGTAGGTTGAAAAACTGGATGCATGCCGAAGACGCGGTTGAGCAGATCTTCGATGGGGCGACAATTGCGCTGGCCAGTAACGGCGGCGGTTTGCTCGAGCCGGACGCTGTGCTCGCGGCACTGGAGCAGCGATTTCTTAAGACTGGCCATCCGCGCGATCTGACGGTGGTCCACGCGCTTGGAATCGGCGACGGGAAGGGCAGCGGGCTGGGGCGTTTCGCGCATGCCGGGATGGTGCGGCGCGTTATCGGCGGGCACTGGAGCTGGTCGCCCGCCATGCAGAAAATGGCCAAAGACAACGCTTTCGAAGCGTATAGCTTCCCCGCCGGAGCAATCTCCACCCTGCTGAGGGAGATTGGGGCCGGACGGCCGGGGCTCGTCACGCACGTCGGGCTGCGCACGTTTGTCGACCCGCGTATCGACGGTGGCAAGATCAATGCGCGCGCTAACGAAGAACTCATCGAACTGATTGAACTCGATGGCCGCGAGTACCTGCGTTACAAGCCGTTCAAGGTCGATTTCGCGATTCTGCTTGGTTCATCCGCGGATGCCCGGGGCAACGTCACCTTGCGTCGCGAGCCCGCCGATCTTGATACGTATGCAGCGGCTCTCGCTGCCCACAACAGCGGTGGTCACGTAATCGTGCAGGTCAGGGAGCGCGAGCCGGCCGGGTATGTACCCGCGCGCCTGGTGCGCATTCCGGGCGTGCTCGTCGATACGCTAGTCGAGACGCCGGCGCAGGTGCAGTGCGTCGTCGCCGACTACGACCCTACGCTGAGCGGTGAATCGCTCGGCATCCTCGCTGAAGGCTTCTATGAAGTCCCGACTGGTATTCGTCGCATCATTGCCGCGCGCGCAGCGCAGGAACTGCGCGAGGGGCATTCGGCGAACTTTGGTTTCGGTATTCCCGGCGGTATTCCGGGCGTGCTGGCCGAACAGGGGCGGCTCGGCACGTTTTGGGGGACGGTTGAGCAGGGCATCCACAACGGCGCGATGCTCGACGGCCCGATGTTCGGTTCCGCGCGCAACGCAGAAGCGATCCTCTCCAGTGTCGATCAATTCGATTTCTACAGCGGTGGCGGCGTCGACATCTCGTTTCTTGGCATGGGCGAGATGGACGGTGACGGAAATATCAACGTGTCGAAACTGGGTGCCACCGTGGTGGGGCCCGGCGGCTTCATCGACATCACCCAGGGCGCGCGCAAGATCGTCTTTTGTGGCAGTTTCGAAGCGAAGGGCCTTCAGGTCGAGCAGGTGGGCGAACGCGTGAATATCGTGTCGCCTGGCAGTGTGCCGAAGCTCGTCGAACGTGTGCAGCACATCACGTTTAGTGGCGTGCAGGCGCGTATCGCAAAGCAGGAAGTCCTGTATGTGACGGAGCGCGCCGTATTCAGGCTCGAAGAGAACGGAGTCCGTCTGATCGAAGTGGCGCAAGGGGTGGATATTGAGCGAGATGTGCTTGCGCGGATGAGGTTTCGCCCGCTTGTCGACGACGCGTTACTCGCACGCTGTATGGGTGGCTCGGACAAGCCTCGCGAGCACGCGGCCTGACGAGCGGCTGTGAAACCAGGAGCGCCGTGCGTCGGTGCTCCACGTACGGACGCTCAGGGACGTAAGAGTCTGAGAATGGTCTCGATGTTGAAGTCGAGACGGTTTTTCAAGGCGTCCTTGCTCATGAAGTCGATGTCGAAGATCAGGCCGCTGGTGTGGCGATTGGTCAGGTAGTAATAACCGATCGCCGCCATCGTGATGTGCAGTTGCCGGGCGTCGACGCCGCTACGGAACACGCCCGCTTCTACGCCACGGTTGAGTATGCGTTGCAGCATCGAGATGAAATCACGATGCAGTTCCCTGAATCGTTCGGACTTCTTCAGATGTCGTGCCTTGTGCAAGTTCTCGCTGTTCACGAGCGTCATGAACTCGGGGTTCTTCAGGTAATAGTTCCAGGTATGCGTGGCGAGCGCGACGATTGCGTCTTCAGGCGAAAGATGGTCGAGGTTGAGCTTCAGTTCAGCGGTGCGGATGTCGGCGTAGGCGTCTTCGAGCACGGCCACGAAGAGCTCCTCCTTGCTGCCGAAGTAGTGATAGATCATCCGCTTGTTGGCCTTCGAACGCGTCGCGATGGCTTCCACGCGCGCGCCAGCAAGACCGAGTTTCGCGAACTCCGCTTTCGCTGCTTCGAGAATGCGCGCCCGGGTCACCTCCGGATCCCGCTGCCTCGGTGGCTGCGCGGCGCCCGGCTTGGCGGCTTTAGGTGCCCGGCTGGGGGGCGTGGTCGCAAGAGTCATGTACGTTGATTGCTGCAAAAGTAGTCGGTGGAAACGGCGTCAGCTGCGGTCGGCTTGTGTCAGGGACTATAGACCAAAAAGGCATTGTCAGGAAGTAACCGGATGGTGCAGAATGGGCAACGAATGGACGGTACGTTGAACGGCGCTCACAATTTTCCGCATGTGCGATGCGTTCTCCGGGTCCGTGCAAAAAGCAAATACTGGAGGCAGGAATGAGTAATCTGAATGAACTTGCAGCAGCGCTTCGTCTTCCTTCGGAACCCGTGCGAACCCCGATGTTCATCGACGGCAAGGACTACGTCGGGCACGGTGGCGAATTCGTGACACGTAAGAGCCCGGGCCACGGCGTGCCTGTGACATCCACGCTGCGCGCGTCTGTCGAAGATCTTAATGCGGCGGTCGCTTCGGCCCGCCGTGCCTTCGACGACGGACGTTGGTCGCGCCTGTCCGGTGAGCAGCGCGCGACGGTGTTGCTGAAAACCGCGCGTCTTATCCGGGAAAACGTGGAGACGCTTGCTTATCTGGAAACGCTGGAGAGCGGCAAGCCCATCGGCCAGTCACGCGGCGAGATTAACGCGGCCGCGGGCATCTGGGAATATGCGGCAGGACTTGCACGTGTCGCTCACGGCGATTCGCATGACACCCTCGGCAGCGACATGTTCGGTCTGGTTGTGCGTCAACCGGTCGGCGTGGTGGGTATCGTTACGCCATGGAATTTCCCGTTCTTCATTCTGTCCGAGCGCCTGCCCTTCGTGCTGGCGGCGGGGTGTACAGCAGTTGTCAAACCCGCAGAACTCACGTCAACCACGACACTCAAGCTCGCGGCGCTCCTGACCGAAGCGGGATTGCCAGACGGGGTTGTGAACGTGGTGACCGGGCTGGGTTCGAAAGTGGGGCAGGCGCTTGCGGAGCACATGGATGTGGACATGGTGTCGTTCACGGGCTCAACGCCAGTGGGCCGCTCCGTGCTGACGGCAGCGGGCGGCAACATGAAGAAGGTCGGGCTCGAACTGGGCGGCAAGAATCCGCAGATCGTCTTCGCGGACGCCGACCTCGCCGATGCTGCGGACGCCATCGCCTTTGGCATATGTTTCAATGCGGGCCAATGCTGTGTATCCGGCAGCCGTCTCGTCGTGCATCGCTCGGTGGAAGAAGAACTTGTCGCCCGGGTAAAGGGCGTGCTGGAGAAGGTGCGGGTGGGCGATCCGCTCGATGCGTCGAACCACGTTGGCGCGATTGTCGAAGCACGTCAGTTTGACAAGATTTGCAGCTTCATCGAAGCCGGAGGCGGGGACGGCGCACAACTGGTGTATGGCGGGACGTCGAGCCGGGATGGCGAGCGTTTCTTCATTCAGCCCACGATGTTCCGCAACGTCCAGCCGCAAAGCGCGCTTGCGCAGGAAGAGATTTTTGGACCTGTGCTGGCGGTCACGCCATTCGACACGTTCGAGCAGGCGATTCAAATTGCGAACGGCGTGCCCTACGGCCTCGCGGCCAGTATCTGGACGCGCGATCTGCAAGGCGCGATCAAGAGCTTTCGCGACGTACAGGCCGGCCGGATCTGGGTCAACTGCACCATCACCGGTGGCCCGGAAATGCCGATCGGCGGTGTCAAGCAATCGGGCATTGGCCGCGAAACGGGGCGGTACGGCGTCGAGGAATACACCGAACTGAAGTCGGTGCATGTCCAGTTGGGCAACCGGCCGCGCTGGATCGCATAACGCCGTTCGAGTGCAAATTAAACGGCCGCGAAGAGCCGTGAAGACCTCAGGAATGACAAAGTCGCACGAAACGTGCGACTGCAGAACACAGTATCGGAGACAGCAATGTATGACTATGTGATCGTAGGTGGTGGCGCGGCGGGTTGTGCTCTGG
>FSXK01001937.1_pt1 | contig 10278 bp, 7 predicted proteins | sample 1638101 | NCBI WGS metagenome assembly FSXK01 (sample SAMEA3914788, study PRJEB12502) | metagenome | biome: forest; material: soil | place: Canada | collected 2011-07-03 | depth 0.1 m | reverse complement strand
GGCGGCGGCTACACCTGGGGCGCAGTGCGCAGCGCGGACGTGCGGATGGCCGGCCAACTCGCCGCCTCGCTAGCGATCCAGCTGATTGCCGATCCAACCGTTCCCACCGTGCCGTCCGACTGCGCCGGTTCTGGCCTCGCCATGCAGACGACCACGCTCTTGCGCAGCAACGGGATTTTGGGGGTCGGACTGTTCGCGGCGGATTGCGGCAGCGCCTGCGCGAATGCCGCCCTGCCGCGCTGGTATTACAGTTGCACCGCGAGCGGCGCCCGACAGGCCAGCATCCAACCGCTCGCCCAGCAGGTCACAAATCCGGTGAGTGAATTCGCCCTCGATAACAACGGTGTGGTCATCGACCTGCCTGCGGTCGCCGATACCGGCGCGCCGTCGGTCGCGGGATCGCTGATTTTCGGCATCGGCACCCAGGCCGATAACGTGCTCGGCGGCGCGACGGTTCTGCGGGCGAATTCGCAGAGCGGCTACGTGACGACGGTCAGCGGCGGCCAAACCTACTCGCAGAGTTATCTGGACAGCGGCTCGAATGCGCTCTTCATCGCCAACGCCGGGTTGCCCGAATGCGGCCTGTGGTATTGCCCTGCTACGCCGCTATCTGCTACCGCGAGCATCGCTGGCACCGACGGCACCATTTCCACGGTCGCCTATTCGATCGGCAATTCGACCGCTCTGTTCAATAGCGGGAACAACGCCTTCGACAATCTTGCCGGCATCACCGGCAACAGTTTCGGCTGGGGCCTGCCGTTCTTCTATGGGCGTCGTATCTATACCGCAATCGAATCACGCCTGACCTCGGCGGGCGCCGGTCCTTACTACGCGTTCTGAACGCGCGGCGGATTTATCGGACTTCTGCACACGGCGGCGGGAGGCAGATTGCCGCCTCACTCGCCTGGTCACGACCCGCGACACTCCTACGCGCAATCTCGGTATGCCTCACACCGCCCCGTGCGATCCTTACGGCCTGCACGCAAGACTCCTACACAGAAAATTCCCAAAGTCCCGGCCCGGGCATATTTGATACGAGCCAACTGCGATAATTCGATTCTGGGACGACATCATCTCAATATTGTTAGTCATGCCTATCTTTAAAGAATCGACATCATGGCATTTACCTTTTCGCTCGATGAGTTCGAGCAGCTCGTCTATACGAAAGAGAACTACGTCGCCTCGTTCCGGCTGATCGGCGCGCTCGCGCTGCTCGAACACAATCGCGGCGAGGTCGATGCAAACTTCCTCGCTTCGGACCTGAATCATCTGCCGCCTGAGGAGCGCAGCGAGCGTCTTTGCACCCGCCTCGCCAGCGCGATTTCCACCTTGTTCTCGCGCCATGACTTCACCCCGGTCGACGATTGCTACCGGGTGCTGCTCACGCTGCACCAATGGCTCGGCCGGCTGTTTGCAGCGACCGCGTTCGGCAATGCGGATCACATCCTCCGTCACCTGAATCCGCGCGGTCCAGCCGACCGGCAGTTTCTGCCCGGCGACCGTTTTACCGACAAGCTCAGCCTGTTGTATTCGACCGAGTCGGAATTTGACGTGGATCTCGCTGCACTCTGGGCGCACGACAAAACCACCGCGGCACGTCTCGCCCTCGTGCTGCTCGCGCCCGTCTTCCAGGGTTCGGCGCATGCGCATGGCAAGCGCGAAGCGCTGCTGGAATGGCTGCCCGGCAAGCTTCAGCAGATCGACGATCTGGACGACCTACCGACCGCCGTGCTGCATCACGCGTACATGTTCTGCAGCTACGCCGATACACCCCGGCGTCATGCGATCAAGCGCGACCTGAATGTGTTGATACGCCGCAAGCTGGACCAACTCGCTCTGACCGACCTGCCCACGGCGATTCCCGGTTCAGCGCCGCAACCCGCCCGCCAACGCCAGCGCCAACGCAAGAAGCCGTTGATGGTCGTAGTGTTGGAATGGTTCGGCGGCACGCATTCGATTTACCGAACCCATTCGCGGACCATCGAGGCCGCACGCGAGCATTTCGAAGTGGTCGCATTTGGCTTCGGCTCCGCGACCGACTTTGCCGGACACGCGATCTTCGACCGCTTTATCGAACTGGAACAGCCGGACTATCTCGGCGAGTGCCTGAAAACGATTCGCGATTTCGCCGAAGCCGAACAGCCCGATGTGTTGTATATGCCGAGCGTCGGCATGTTCGTGCTGACCTTGTTCATGTCGAACCTGCGCATTGCGCCATTGCAGATAGCCGCGCTTGGCCACCCTGCTACGACGCATTCGGACAAGATCGACTACATCAGCGTCGAGGAAGACTATGTCGGCGACCCGGCCTGCTTCAGCGAACGCTTGCTGACGCTGCCCACGGACGGTCAGCCCTACCGGCCATCGTGCGCGCTGCCGGTAATCACGCCGCGCGTGCCAGAGCGCCGCGAAACGATCCAGATTGTCGTCACAGCGAGCGCGATGAAAGTAAATCCAGGGTTTCTCGATGCCTGCCGGCAAATTCAGGCACGCGCGAGTGTGTCGGTCGAGTTCCATTTCATGGCGGGCGTGATTGCCGGGCTGCCGCTCCAGCACATGCGCCGCGTCGTCAGTCATGCCGTGCCCGGGGCTTCGGTCCACGGCTCGCACGACTACGTGTCCTATCTGGCGCGTGTCGACCAGTCGGACCTGTTTCTCAGCCCGTTTCCGTTTGGGAACACCAACGGGATTGTCGACGCCTTCACACTGGGCGTCCCGGGCGTCTGCAAGACCGGTCCCGAGGTGTTCGAGCATATCGACGGCGCGCTATTCGCACGCGCCGGCATGCCCACCTGGACCACGACTGACACGGTCGAAGCCTATATCGAGGCAGCCGTGCGCATGATCACACAGCACGACGAACGCGAGGCCTTACGGCGCCAGTTGATCGAGACCAGGGCAGTCGAGCGGTTCTTCGAAGGACGGCCGGAAGTCTTCGGTGAGCGCGTCTTGCAACTCGTCGCCGAGCATGGAAATCACGAGCCGGCGGCGGTGTGCGGCGTTGCCTAGCCCGGCCAGCTTCAGCGCCAGAGTCTGGCGAAAGGGTGACGTCCAACCCACCCTACAGAAAATTCCTAAAATCGCAGACCGCACATATTTGATACCCATGCGCTGCGATAATCATCGTTTGTGGCTGACTTCATCTCAATATAGTTAGTCATGCCTATCTTTATAAAGTGTTGAATCGATGGAAGACATTTTTTCGCTCGACGATTTCGAGCAACTGGTCTACACCCGGGCGTACGATCAGGCCTCGATAAAGTTCATCGCGTTTCTGGCGCTTCTGCACAGCAAACGCGGCGAACTGGACGGAAGTTTCCGCGCGTCGGGTATGGACGGTCTGCCGCCTGACGACCAACACGAGCGCTTTTGCTCGCGTCTCGCAAGCGCCGCCTCGACGCTGTTTGCCGATCCGGATTTTCGTCCAGCTACCGAATGCTTCAGATTGATGCTGACGCTGCACGAATGGGTCGGCGTGCTATTTTCGGCCACTGCGCTCGGCAACGCCGATCACATCACCCGCCATCTGAATCCTCGCGGCCCGGCTGGCCCGGCGTTTATGCCCGGCGACCGGTTTATCGAAAAGTTGTGCGTGCTCTACTCGAGCGAATCCACCCAGGAGCTCGATTTCACCGCGCTGTGGGCGCACGACAAAACCCTCGCGGCCTGTCTCGCACTCGTCCTGATGGCACCGCTCTTCCATGGTTCGGCCCATGCGCACGGCAAACGTGAAGCGTTGCTGCAGTGGCTGCCGGGCAAGCTGCAGCAGATCGACGATCTGGACGACCTGCCCTCGGCCGTGCTGCACAACGCCTACATGTTCTGCAGCTACGCCGACACGCCCGAGCGTCATGCGATCAAGCGGGACATCAACGTGCTGGTACGCCGCAAGCTGGACCAACTGGGCCTGACGGACCTGCCGCAGCCCACAGCGGCACCTGGCAAAGGACGCGGGCGGCGTGGCAAGAAGCCGTTGATGGTCGTGGTCACGGAATGGTTCAGCGGCGCCCATTCGATCTATCGCACCCATTCGCGGACGATCGAGGCCGCGCGCGAGCATTTCGAGGTGGTCGGGTTCGGCTTCGGCTACGCGGTCGACGACGTCGGACGCGCAGTCTTCGACCGCTTTATCGAACTCGAGCGGCCGGAATATATCGGCGAATGCCTGAAAACGATTCGTGATTTCGCCGAGGTCGAGCAGCCAGACGTGCTGTATATGCCGAGTGTAGGCATGTTCGTGCTGACCGTGTTCATGTCGAACCTGCGCATCGCTCCCCTGCAGATTGCGGCGCTCGGCCATCCGGCCACCACGCACTCGGACCGGATCGATTACATCAGCGTCGAAGAAGACTACGTCGGCGACCCGGCCTGTTTCAGCGAACGTCTGCTGCAACTGCCCAAGGACGGTCAGCCGTATCGCGCCTCATGTGCACTGCCGGACATCGCCCCGCGCGTGCCGGAACGGCGCGAGACGATCCAGGTCATCGTCACGGCCAGCCCAATGAAGCTCAACCCGGCGTTTCTCGATGCCTGCCGCCAGATTCAGGAGCGCGCAGGCGTGCCCGTCCAGTTCCATTTCATGACCGGTAACAGTAACGGCTTGCCGCTCAAGCACATGCGCCGCGTCATCAGTCAGGCCGTGCCGGGGGCCGTCACGCACGGTTTTCACCAGTACACCGCCTATCTGGCGCGGGTCGACCAATCGGACCTGTTTCTGAGCCCGTTCCCATTCGGCAATACCAACGGGATTGTGGACGCCTTTACGCTTGGCTTGCCGGGCGTCTGCAAGACGGGACCGGAAGTCTTCGAGCATATCGACGGCGCACTGTTCGAGCGCGCCGGCATGCCCGCCTGGACCACGGCGGACACGGTCGAAGCCTATGTCCAGGCCGCCGTGCGCATGATCACGCAGCATGACGAGCGCGAGGCTTTGCGCCGCCAGTTGATCGAAACCAAGGCGGTCGAAGGTTCTTCGAAGGATGCCCGGAGGCGTTCGGCGAGCGCGTCTTGCGGCTTGTGCGCGACATCCGCAAGCGCAACGCGCAAGCGGCCGCGGCCTCAGCTGTTACCAGCGCTTGAAGTTAGGGGCGAGCGCCCCTGAACCCGGCCGGCGCCGCAGACAAGGCAGAGCGTGGCGCAATGCTGCTCTGCCCTGCGCAATGGCCTTATTCTGCGGTCTCGCTGGCCGCCTTGTCGCCGGTCTGCACGAGTTCCTTTGGCGCCAGCCAACGGAATGACGCCAGATTCAGCCCGGTAAACGTGCATTCGGCGGCTACGTTCTTCGCCAGCTTCTTGGGTTTGGCAGCTTTTGCGCTGGCCGCCTTCGCCGACATGCCCGCAGGAGGGGCTGACGCAGCCGCGGCGGCCGAGGCAGCCGCTTCCGCAGCGGTCTGCATACGCGACAGCGAGGCCTCTACCACGACCCGCGTGCCGTCAATGCCGGTGCCGCGATGATCGATGGACAGCTTGCCGGTCGTTAAATCAGGCAACTGCTCAGACGGCACGTCAGCCAGCTTGCTGCGCATCATCTGTTCACACGCGTCCGTGTTCTTGTAGACGGCCGTACACCCCACCAGCAGCACGGCGGCGGTCGTTACGCATGCGATACATAGAGTGCGGATCTTCATTGCTATTCCGTTTTTCAGGCTGTCGGCATTGTAGCGTAAGCGCCGCGACGCCCGCACTGCCCGACCGGAGCGCTCGGACCCGCCCGCTGCTGGCAGAATGGCGGGTCACCTCTCGTTCCGTGTACCGGCCCGCTCGCATGCTCAGTCTCGTTGCCCTCGCCATCGGCGCCTTCGCCGCCACCAACATCGATAACCTGTTCGTGTTGCTCGCCTTCGTCGCCGAGGCGCACGGCTCAAAGCGGCGCGTGATCGTCGGCCAGTATGCGGGCTCGCTGGCGCTGATCGCCGTCGCGATCGGCCTGGCGGAGATGCTGAGGAGTCTCCCGCATGGGTACGTCGGCGTGCTGGGTGTGCTGCCGATCGCGGTCGGCCTCGCCAAGGCATGGGCGCGGTTCGGCCCGCGCCGCGCATCGGAGGCTGACTCGGCGGACGCCTCGCGGCTCGCGCAGGCGGGCTCGTCGTGGTGGACCGTGGCCGGTGTCGCCATCGCCAACGGTTCGGACAACATCGCCGTCTACGTGCCACTTTACGCGGGGCATTCGCGCATCGATTGCGTGACGATTTCTCTCGTATTCGTCGCGATGATCGGCATCTGGTGTGCCGGTGCCGTCTGGCTAGTCAATCATCCATTGCTGGGCGCGCCGATCCGGCGCTACGGCACCGCGCTGCTGCCGCTCGTCCTGCTCGTGATCGGCGTCTCGGTGATCATGCAGAACGATACGCTGCGCGTGCTGTTCGGGATCTGAACCTAGGCGATCGCCGAGAGCACCCAGCATCACGGCACCGCCTTCACGCTGGCGCTGCCGCGCGCCTGACGTCAGTCAGGTCAGTTCGACGGGGGCGGCTGCACATTGGTGCGCACGCCAGCCAGCGGCGCGCCGTAGCCGCCCGCCTCCGCATTGTTAGGCAGTCCGTTGGCAAGCTGCGCGCGCGGATCCACCGGGTTCAGGTTCATTTCCCCCGCCTGCTGGTTGCCGTGCGACGGATATTCGCTGCCGAGCGCTGCGTTCGGCATCAACTGTTTACCGTTTTGCGGCGCATACACATCGTCCTGCGGGGCGAGGCCCTGCGCGCCCGCGTGAGCTGCGGCGCCCAAGGCTGCTGCGCACAATACGGCCTGCAATAGTTTCGATGTTAGCTTCATGTTGCCTCCGACAAAGTAAATGGGTCAAGTCGCGCACGATCCACGTCTTGCCAGCCAGAAATCGGCCGGACATTGTTTACCAGCATAGACGAGCCACGCCGCTCTTGCAGCGCATGATGGCATGGCTCTCAACACATATACGCGCGGCGCCCCGCACCGGTTTCAGCGTGTGCTCGGGCAACCGGCGTCACTCCCGAGACATTGGACGGCCGACGTTTCATCCCCGTTTCAAGGGTGCCATCCACGACACTGCAATCAAGCGCGGAAAAAGCGATTCTCCGGGCGCGGCAGACCGAGATTTTCGCGTAGCGTCGCGCCTTCGTATTCACGCCGGAAAATCCCTCTGCGCTGCAACTCGGGAATCACCTTGTCGACGAAGTCATCGAGGCCGCCAGGCAGATGCGAGAACATCACGTTGAAGCCATCCGAGCCCTCTCCGACGAGCCAAGCTTCCATCTGATCGGCGATCATCGCGGGCGTGCCGACCATTTCCAGCCCCGAGTAGCCGCCAATGCGCTGCGCCAGTTGGCGAATCGTCAGGTTGTCCCGCTCTGCCCACTCCACTACGCGCTGCCGGCTGGTACGGCTCGCGTTGCTCTCCGGGATCTCGGGCAGCGGGCCGTCCGGATCGAAGCCCGACACATCGTGTCCAAGCGCGATGGAGAGCGACGCGATGCCGCTGTCGTAATGCACGAAAGTGTCCAGACGTGCGCGCTTTTCCAGCGCTTCATCCAGCGTGTCACCCACGACCACGAACGCGGCGGGCAAAATCTTCATATGGTCGCGCGAGCGTCCGAGTTTCTCCATGCGGCCTTTTACGTCTGCGTAGAAGCGTTGGCCTTCGGCGAGCGTCGTCTGCGCGGTGAAAACAGCCTCGGCGGATTCGGCGGCGATCTGCCGTCCCGCTTCCGATGAACCGGCCTGCACGATCACGGGCCAACCTTGCACCGGACGGGCGATGTTAAGCGGCCCCCGCACCGAATAGTATTTGCCTTTGTGATCGAGCACGTGCAACTTGTCCGGATCGAAGAAGATGCCGGACTCCACGTCGCGAATCAGCGCGTCGTCGGCCCAGCTATCCCACAGGCCGGTGACGACATCGAAGAATTCGCGCGCCCGGCGATATCGTTCGTCATGCTCAACATGTTCTTCGAGGCCGAAGTTGAGCGCCGCATCGGGGTTCGAAGTCGTCACGAGATTCCAGCCCGCGCGGCCGCCGCTGATGTGATCGAGCGAGGCGAAGCGGCGCGCGACGTGATACGGCGCGTCGAACGTGGTAGACGCTGTCGCGATCAGGCCGAGGTGCTCGGTTACGGCAGCGAGCGCCGGCAGCAAGGTCATCGGTTCGAATGACGTGACGGTGTGACTGCGCTTTAACGACGCCACCGGCATGTTGAGCACGGCGAGGTGATCGGCCATGAAGAACGCATCGAAACGGCCGCGCTCGAGCGTCTGCGCGAAGCGCTTCATATGCGCGAAATTGAAGTTGGCATCCGGGTAGGCGCCAGGATAGCGCCATGCGCCGGTGTGAATCGTCACGGGTCGCATGAAGGCACCGAGGCGCAACTGCCGTGGCTGGGTCGACATAAAGGCAATCTCCGCTTGAATCGACGACCGCGTATCACCCTACAGGCGACGCGGGATTGAGAGAGTTCTTTAATCCTCTGCGCTCCGGTATCGGAGGGCCGTGTAATGCCAGGTCGGCACCCGTCAGCAGCAAACAGAGCAAACAGCGAGAGCAAATAGCGAACTCGCGAAATAACATACGCTCAATCCGCCGCGCGTGCAGGCCACGTGCCTATCCCCGATGCACTCCGCCATGCATCCCCGCATGTCTCGCGGCGTCGGAAACGGACTGCGTCCGAACCGGCTGCGTGCAAAGCGCGCCGCAAACGCTTATCGTTAGGCCTGTTGCCGCTTTTGCCAATGTCTGCCGCGGCCCACTCGAACCCAAACCAGGCGCCATGACTCACCACCCCACTCCGTTGCTTCGCACGCTGCGTTACACACTCGCCGGGCTCTCCGCCGCGCTGCTTCTGGCGGCCTGCGCGTCGACCCCATCCAGCACGGACTCGTCGCTGGCTGCCGCCGTTGCCGGCCCGCAGCGCAGCGACGCCGCAAAAGCGCGCGACGTCTATCGTCATCCGCAAGGTACGCTGCAATTCTTCGAGATCGAGCCGACGCAAACGGTGCTCGAAATCGCCCCGGGCGGCGGCTGGTACACAGACATTCTCGCGCCTTATCTGCACGATCACGGCACGCTTTACGAAGCCGAATACGAGAGCCCGTCGCCGGACGCGGCGGCGGAAGAGAAGGCAGGCGACGCCGCGTTCGCACGCAAGCTCGCGGCAACACCGGCTGTCTACGGCAACGTAGTCGTCGGCACGCTGCAAACGGGACAGTTCAGCGGCTTCGAGGCGAACGGCAACGTCGACCGCGTATTCACGTTCCGCAATATCCATAACTGGATCAAGGACGGCCAGCTGGACGCCAACCTGCGCGCGTTCTACCGTGCGCTCAAACCGGGCGGCATACTCGGCGTCGAAGAACATCGCGCGGCACCGGGCACGTCGCTGCAGCAGATGATCGACAGCGGCTATGTGACGGAGGCTTATGTGATCGAGCATGCGAGCGCCGCAGGCTTTAAGCTCGCCGGCAGCAGCGAAATCAACAGCAACCCGCGCGATACCAAGGACTACCCGCACGGCGTGTGGTCGCTACCGCCGACCTACGAAGGCGGCGACGTCGACAAGGCGCGCTTCGCCGCAATCGGCGAATCGGACCGGATGACATTGAGGTTCGTGAAGCCACAATGATGAAGGCGGGAGGGTGGGCCGTGCTTCGCGTCGCCGGAGCAGGGCCCGTTTTCCAACAAGCACGTTGACGGCCAGGATGAGCATCAAAAGCAAAGACGCACCATCGTCAACACAACGTCTTTACTGACGCTATAACGCCAACAAACGCCGCCCCCACTCCGGCACATGCGATATCGCTGCCGCGGGTTTCCTTGTGATCTTTCGTTAGTTACCGAACGCGGTGTCTTTCTTTACATTAACCGGTCTACTCACACCAATCTCTGGATACTGGGAGACCACACATGAAGCGGTTCTTCAATCGTGCGCTGGGCCGGCTTGCCGTGCTTGCGGCGGCCCTCGCTACGATGGCCGCGGCGCACGCCGCGACACCGCCGGAGATCCGTGTCGACTATGCGTACTACTCGCCGGAAAGTCTCGTCATCAAGCGCTTTGGCTGGCTCGAAGACGAATTCAAGCCCGACCATGCGCAGATCAAATGGGTCCTGAGTCTCGGCAGCAATCGCGCGCTCGAATATCTGAACAGTGCTGCGATCGACATCGGTTCGACCGCAGGCCTCGCTGCCGTGCTCGGCAAGGCGAACGGCAATCCGATCAGAACCGTGTATATCTTCTCGCGTCCCGAATGGACCGCGCTGCTGGTGCGCAAAGACTCGCCCATCAAGACGCTCGCCGATCTGAAGGGCAAGAAAAT
>FSXK01000605.1_pt1 | contig 10283 bp, 7 predicted proteins | sample 1638101 | NCBI WGS metagenome assembly FSXK01 (sample SAMEA3914788, study PRJEB12502) | metagenome | biome: forest; material: soil | place: Canada | collected 2011-07-03 | depth 0.1 m | reverse complement strand
CAAGCGACGCCTTCGTGGCTTCCAGATTGGCATCTGCCGTCGACGCACGCTGCAGCAGTTCCTCGACCCGTGCCTCGGCCGCTTGCGCACGTGATGTGACCGCGCTCGCCTCCTGCGACCACTTGTCGACTTCTTCCGACTTGGCCTGGGAGGCGGCGCTCAAAGTCGCGACTTCCTGCTGTGCGCCATCGAGATCCTGAGCGAGCCGTGCTATCTCGTCATTTTTACTCGCGACAACCGAGGTCAATTCGTCACGCGCCCTGCGCTCTTCTTCGAGCGACGCCTTCGTGGCTTCCAGATTGGCAGCTGCTGTCGACACACGCTGCAGCAGTTCCTCTACACGTGCCTCGGCCGCCTGCGCACGCGATGCGGCCGCGTTTGATTCCTGCGACCACTTTTCGACTTCTTCCGACTTCGCCTGACACGCAGCGCTCAGACTTGCGACCTCTTGCCGTGCGCCATCGAGATCCTGGCTAAGCCGCGCGATCTCGTCGTTTTTGCTCGCGACAACCGTGGTCAATTCGTCACGCGCCCTGCGTTCTTCTTGGAGCGACGCCTGCGCAGCGGCGCTCGAAGTCGCCATCTCTTGCCGCGCGCCATCAAGGTCCTGGCTGACTCGCGCTATCTCGTCGTTCTTGCCCGATACAACCGCTACCAACTCTTCGCGCGCCTTGCGTTCGTCTTCAAGCCACGCCGTTGTAGCTTCCAGACTGGCGTCCGTCTCCGCCGCCCGCTGCACCAGCTCTTCTACACGCGCCTCGGCTACTTCGGCGCGCAGGGTGACTTCGCCTGCCTCCAGCGACCACTTTTCGACTTCCTCCGACTTCACCTGGCACGCGGCGCTCAAGGTTGCGGCTTCCTGCCGCGAGTCATCGCGCTCCTGGGTCAGCCGCGCGATCTCATCGCTCTTACCGGAGACAACCGCGACCAACTCGTCACGCGCTCTGCGTTCTTCGGCAAGCGATGCCTGCGTGGCCTCCAGATCGGCATCTGCCACCGATACCCGCTGTACGAGCTCCTCTACGCGTGTTTCGGCCACGTCCGCGCGACCGGTCGCCGTCGCGAGTTCGGTTCCGAGGCGCGTGGCAGCATTTTCCGAGGCGTTTAGCGCATCCGTCAGGGCAGCGAGTCGCTGGCGCCCCGCTTCGATTTCGTCGGTGAACCGTTGAAACTCGGCAAGCGCCTCGTCCCGTTCCGCAAGCGTGGCTTCGGCATGCTGGCTCATCGCCGCGAGGCGCTGACTGAACGCCTTCTCGGCTTCGTCCTGGGAGCTTGTCCAGATCCGGCCCGCGGCGCTCATGATTGTTTCGGCAAGACCCTCCGGCAACCCGGCCGGGACCTGCAAGTCCGGCGTTCTGGGCTGGCGCGCCTCGCGCCAGCGTTCCAGCGCCGCCACAATCGCCACCAGCGAACCGCCGCGAGCCTCGGACCAGATCGTCACGGGGGAAACGCGTTTGCCTTCTTCGACCATGCGATCGGCGATGGCGGCGACCAGCTCGTCGGTGATTAACTCTGCGTCTTTGGACATAAGCGCCTCAAAAATCAGTGTGGCCTGGCGGAAGATAAAGTCCCCGATACCTTACTACGTCCAGCGAAGTCCCCGTTGAAAGGAAAATGATGGGTGCCGCCACGTGGACGTTATGTGGACCGCCGGACTAGTCGTCTGCTTCCCCGCTTCGCTCAGAACGTCTGCCAATTATCCCCTTCGCCCGCGGCCACGGAAATCGATTCGCTCGAGCTTTTGATGCCTCGCACGATGCTCGTCAACTGCTCTTTCATGGCGGCAAGCGCATACATAAGGCTGGCATTATCGCCGGCCTTTAATGGCACCGTGACACGTAAATTGCCGGCGGCGATCGCGCTTGCCATGGCTGCGGCTTCGCGCGGCTCGCCGCCTAGCTGCCTCGCAAACCCACGGGCGATGAACAACGCCACGGCCAGCGCGACGACCGCTGCCGCAACGATCAAGCCGACCACCAGCGCAATCGCAGCGTGATAGTCCTCGTCGGCCACCTTCCCTTCTTGCGCCGCGCCTTGCTCATTGATGGCGACGATCTTGTCGATGTCTTTCGCGACGGCATCCCGGATCGTCCCGGACTGACCCGTCAGGATGCTCATGGCTTGCTGCGGATTGCCCGCCTTCGCCGCTGCCCGGACCTGCTGATCAAGATCCATGTACTGAGGCATCAGGACCTGGATGTCCGCAAAAGCCGTCTTCTCCTCCGGCTCGGAGACGAGCTTTTCGTATTCCGCACTTGCGCTTTGGAATGCCTCGATGCGCGGCCCCATTCTCGCATCCACCGCCTGTGCCTCGGCGACCTTGTCGGTGGAGGCCATCCGGAATTCGGAGAGGCGGATCTGGTTCAGCGCGTTTTGCATCCGAAGGCTGCTGCTGAGGCTGGCCGACCACTTATCGCGGAGCGCTGCTACATGAGCGTTTTCGGCGCTGACCTCGTAGAGCGAAAACACACCCAGGCCAACCAGCAGGAGAATGACGACCGCAAAGCCTGAAACCAGCTGGGTCACCACTCTCATGTTCTTAAGAAACGGCACGATGATTTCCTTGTTTGCTGTGACGGACTGAAACGGCTGCCGGCCCGGCCAGCCCGTGCTTGCCGCTGACCGCCGCCAGGTGCGCGTTCGGGCGCAACGACAACGCAGCATCGGCGCGGTAGCCGGCGAGCCAGTTCCAGCGTCACCATGGAATTAGATAATCTACCTAGGTGTTTACGACTGTTTTAAGGAAATATTTAGATTGGCTGGTTTGCTCGACGCTCCGCGTCAGCAAACATCTCGCGCAACCGTTGCCGCTCGTCTCCGGTCAGATGCGAAACCGCGACCGGCATCGCGAGCACCAGTTGCAGCGTCAGGTCGCCGTGCAAGCCCTTGCGGTCCGCGAGTCCATGTCCGCGCAGACGGATCGTACTGCCCGGTTGCGCGTTAGCCGGAATCGCTATCTGCAACGCGCGGCCCAGGATCTGCGCTTCGAAGCCGCCGCCAAGCGTTGCCGTCACGAAATCAACCTGAATTTCACAAGCGAGATTCAACCCGTGGCGGCGAAAATCCGAGCCGCACACAATCGCGACCGAGAAGATCGCGTCACCCGCCGGACCGCCATTCAACCCGGGATGGCCGCCGCCTTCGACGACCAGGCGCTGTCCGTCCCACGCACTCGCAGGGACCTTCACGGTCTCTGATATCCGGTAGGTCCCGACACCTGTGCCGAGGCACGTTGGGCATCCGTCACCGGCCAGCGGGCGCCCCGTTCCCGCGCAGGCATTGCAGCGCTCGCCAGAGACCGACTGGCCGCTGCCATAGCAGCGCGCGCACTCCGAAGCTCTTGCCTGACATTGGCGACACGGCCCGTTCACTGCGTAGCACGCTTCGACCTCGCCGCCATGAATGGCGGCTTCCAGCGGCACGAAAAGTTCGACCAGGCAGTTCGCGCCACGCATCGGCAGCCCATTGCGGTGCTCGCGCGAAGGGGCCTCCTTGTCGCGGTCCTCGGTCCATGCCGCCGCCGGGCTGGACACCGGCGCTTTACGCTTGCCGGTCAGAATCTCGAACGCTTCCTGAATGCGCTTGAACACTGGCTCGACGGTTTTTTCGCGCCCCCTGTTGCGGTCCGGGTGGTACTTCGCCCGCAACCGTCGGTATGCGCGTTTGACGTCTGCCGGAGACGCAGTGCCCGGCAATTCCAGTCGTTTGTAGTATTCGTCGAGGCTCACCCGTTTCCCCGTTTTATTTCCGAGGCCGCAAGTCTATCAAGAAGGCGGCGAATGGACTTTCGCCGCGCGTTTCCATAAAGCCCAATTATTGAGTTTTAAAGATTTTTTATTTTCTGTCGATATACCGCCTGATAGACCGGTCGTCCCGCAGATGACCACAAGACATCCACCGAAAATAACAAAGCACCGCGCCATGACCACCATTTCGTCATTGAATGCAGGCCTTATTTCAACGCTGACGCCGTCGTCGAGTACAGCAAACAACCTTGCTTCGACCGTCGCCTCATCGGCAGATGCAGGCATTGGGTCGACCATTGTCACGATTCCTTCGCCGATCGCCGAATCGCCCATCGTGTACACGCCGGAAGGAATACTGGCAGGCGCGGAATCGACCATCACCTGGGCTCAAAGCAATACCGATGCAGTTTCCAAGGTAATGGCGGGCAATTACATGTCCGGTACGATGTCCGGGCAGTTCTACGACTTGGGAAGCGTCCTGCTCGATCGCTTCAAAACCACCGGCAGCAATTTCTCGCAGTCCGTAACGGCTGCGACGGCAAGCGGAGCCGCCGCGACCGGACTGGGGGCTGAAGGTGCACAAGGTGATATCAAACTCACCGTTCAGACCGCGAGCGGCGTGAAGGTGGATATTGAACTGGACAGCAATGATGGCACGCTGGCCGTCAGCGTGAACAGCAGCGGCGCCCTGAGCGATACCGAGCGCACTGCGCTGGCCAAGCTGGCGGACGGATTTCAGCAAGCCATCAACGGCCTGAGTGCTTCTCCGCCCGAACTCGACTTGAGCGGTCTTACGCAGTACGACACATCGGTGCTGTCGTCCGTGAATCTGCAGTTCAATGTGACCGGTGATGGATCAAATAACGTATCAGCCAACATCGCACTGAATAGTTCAACGAGGAGCGTGAAGTTCACAGACTCGGACGGCACGATCAACCTCAGCGTCGATACGAGCGATTCCGCCATCCTGGGCTCGGGCGCGCAACAGAACCAGGCTATCGCAAGCTATCTGGCACAGTTCGACCACGCGAACTCGGAAGGCCACGGAAACAGCGCGCTGATGTCCATGTTCAAAGACGCGTTCACGCAGATGAACAGCAACAATGGGACGTCGTCGCAACAGCTTCCCGGCACGGCCTACATGCCATGGCTCGCGCAGGCAGACCACGCTATGTTGACGGGTCTGGACGATTTCACCGCCTCGATTACCGATAACACGGTGTCATCCAATCCATTGCTGCCGGACCAAACGGATAGTTTTTCCTATCAGGTTTCTCAAAGCACCCAAACCGAAGGCAATTCGCTGGAAGGCTCGATTAGGCAAACCCAGCAATCGCTTTTGAAAGCGACTTATCACCAGTCGCTATCCGGCGGCCCCGTGACACTCACCCCGTCGTTAGCATCCCAGAACTACGACTACGTGCAGGTGAGCGACGCCGAAAACAGCACAGTCAACCTCGAAACGGACCACGGCAAATTACTTCAGGCGACGCTGGGCCAGTCGTCGAGCGAATCCACTGAGGTATCCGAATACGTGAAGGGCGTCTTGGTATCGGATGTCACGACGCCAGACAATACGTCCCAATCGAAAGATCTGCTTTCGTTGCTAAAACCCTTGATTGACGATCAACAGGCCAAACAGGACAGCGTCACCTGGCAACAGGCGCTTTCGAGCGTTCACGGGATGATCTTGCCAGGATAGGCCACCACAACGGCATATGCCTTAATAAGCACCTACCGCAGTCCGCAGCACGGAAAACGTCGCCCAAAATACCGCCGTGGCGTTTTCGCCACATTCGTAGTTATCCAAACAAAATTGCTCCGGTCGAAGCCGCTCTGCGTATGCCTCCGCAGAGCGGCAATGGGATTGCGGCATTCGACGCGGGTGTCTAAACGTTGACCCCGGCTACCGGTAACCAGCACGTCGCCGTGGCGGTCGGCCTCAAGCACCGCTTCTGGTACTGGGTTGCACTGCAGGGCTAGATACGGTGCCTGCGCCGTCGACGCACATCCCGTCTGGCGCCGTGCGGATTCCTGTGCCAATTTGCGGCGTAATGAGGCATAATGCGGTTCTCTCAGGTTCTGGCGCGACCCTCGGAAAAGCAGCCAGAATCTTCAGCCGACCCTAACCGGTCGGCTTTTTTTTGCATAGAGCGCGAATCATCCGCGGATATAAGCGTTGAAGAATGGTCGCTCTTCTATCAGCGATTTGCAGCGCGCCGATCCTCGACAGGCTTTCGGCCATTTTGGGCAATTAATCGTGAATGGCCCAAAGCGGACGCGTCCGTCCCAACGTCGTAATTGCCGTCAGCCTGGACGTTGTCGAAATCATGCAGAGCAGTAGTCTTCCACGGTGCTGACGGAGCAAACGGATTTCACGAGTGTTAGCGTGAAGCGCGTAACAGCAACGTGCATCGCCGATTACAAATTCCATTCATAGCGGCGCATATCAAGGTACTTGTCGGCAGAGTCATGCGGCCAATGGCTGTTTAAATCTGGCGTACGGGGCCATCGCGCCGACTGATGGTTTCTTCACGCGGGTTTGGTTCGATGACGCACAGATCACACCATGGCAAACCAATAACGTTGAGATTCAGGCGCAGCGCAGCATGCCACGTTTTACTTAAATAACACGACATCAGCCGATCTGTTGGATTTGAAAACATTGAGGCCTGCTTATAAAGGCATCAAACATTTCTGGTTCGCATTCACATATGGACCGGTTTGATCGTCTTATATTTTAACAGCCTATTAAAGGTGATCAAATGAAAGCCGAGTTGCGCCGCGTTCTTTCCGAAGCCGCGTCCCTTGACGTGCCGGTCGAAACCTTGAGCGACACGGACGACCTTTACGCCGCTGGATTGTCTTCCCTAGGCACGGTCCGTGTGATGCTGGCCATTGAAGACGCTTTGGACATCGAAGTACCTGGCGAGTTGATCACGTTTGAACTGTTTCAATCTATCGATTCGCTCGCGAGCGCGCTTGCACCGCTCGTATCGGAGACGTCGGTGGTTCGCCGGGAGTACGTGGCTGCGCGGCGATAACCATGACACGCAATCCAACAATCAGGCCAGTCACCTTCGGGTGCTGTTATGGGTGGCTGCACCTGCCGGCAGGCCGCAACGCCACGACGGGCGTCGTGCTGTGCAGCCCGTTCGGCTACGACGCGCTATGCGCCCATCGCGGCTGGCGCGACTTTGCCATTGCGTTGACGGCGTTCTGCGGGATTCCGGCTCTTCGCTTCGACTATCCGGGTGCCGGAGATTCGGCCGGCAATGAGGAAGACCCGCAGCGCTTTCGCGCATGGATCGATAGTGTCAAGGCTGCGGCGCAGTATCTGCGTGCTACGACCGGCGTGACACGCCTGATTTTGTGCGGGCTGCGTTTAGGCGCAACGTTGGCAGTCCTCGCGGCCGAAGAACTGGACGGCGTCGATACTCTGGTTTTGATGGTGCCCGTAATCAATGGCAAGCGTTATATACGCGAACTGAGCATGCAGCATCAAAGCTGGCTCAAGTCCCCACTCGGTAGCGAAAGCGCCGAACCGTACGACTACGAGCGCGCCGTGGGCGTGTTCGGATTTCAGCTGTACGCCGACACGCTCGAGCAACTCGCTGCGGTCGACCTCGCCCACCACGCGCGGGCCTCCGCGCCCCGTGTGTTAGTGCATGACATTTGCGACAGCGTATCCCTGAGCCGGCTGGTCGAGCGTTACCGCGGTCACGGTGCGAGAGCAGACGTTCAAATTTTTCCTGAGTACGACAAGTTCCTGGCCGAACCTCGGCTTAGCGTCCCCCCCCGGCGAGCATTCGAGAGTGTGCTCGAATGGCTCGGCTTCCAGTCCGGCACGGTGGCGACACCGGCTGTTGAGATACTTGCTCCGGCCGCCGACGCACGGATCGATTTTGCGGTGGGTCGTGAAACGCCTGTTGTCTTCGGAGCCGGGCGCTATGTCGGCATATTTTGCCAGCCGCGCTGCGCGCTCGAGTCCGCTCCCGCTGTGCTGCTCGTCAATGCGGGGGCCGTTCATCGCATCGGCGACGGACGGCTGGCCGTACTGATGGCGCGACGTCTTGCGGGGCAAGGAATCGCCTCGTTACGCATGGATCTTGGCGGCCTCGGCGATAGTCTTCATCACGAAGACGCGCCGACGCTCGAAGCCGTGTACGCCCTACATTCGGTCACCGACGCGACAGCGGGAGTGGAATGGCTGTTGGCGGCCGGACACCAGCAGGTCGTCATGTTCGGCGTATGCACGGGCGCGTACGTCAGCCTTCACACAGCGTTAGCGCATCCTCGCGTGGTGGGCTGCATGTCGGTTAACTTGCCGTTTTTCTTATGGGGCGCTCCGCAAACGAAGCCCGGCACTCTCCACTTCGAATCGAACCGGGCGTACTGGCGGGCGATCCGCAGCCCCGATAAATGGCTCCGGTTGCTGACCGGGCGCGCGGATGGGCTAGCGAAAGCCACGGAGCTTGCACGCCGCTGGAACGTGCGCCTGACTTCGCTCGCCATGAGTCCGTTCGAAGGCCGGTTCGGCCTCAATACTTCGACTGGTGAGAGCCGCCATCTCATCATGGACCTCGAGCGCAAGGGCGTGCAAACGTCGCTGGTGTACGGTTCGCTCGATGCGGGGCGCGACGAACTGGAAATCCATTTTGGGCCGAGCGGTCGCCAACTCGAAAGACTGACGAACCTTACGGTAGAGATCCTCAAGGGAGTGGATCACGCGTTGTTCTCGCACACAGCGCGTAACGCCGTGATGGCTCATTTCGAAGAATTTCTGCGCGAGAGGGTTCTCGATGCCGGCACGCCGGTAGCCAGGCCAGTGGCGTGGACTGAAGCTGATGAATGTTCGCCGTAAGGGGTTGTAATCCAAAGCAAGATCGGCGGTTCACGATCGGCCGTATGGGGGCTTCCTGCTCAGAAGCAATCTTGGATCCATATTAATCGGTAACCTAAAAATGATCGACACTACTGAGGTGTGCTTAGCACAAGGGACGACGGCGGGCGCGCTCCTGGAAATAGAGCAGTCGATATGCCCATCCACCGAAATTGACTCGATTTCGGACGCTGCTCTTCGCGCGACTTTCGGAGCCGGACTCGCATGGATCAAAACGTTCATCATGCAACCGCATCCTGATTTGGGGCGCAAGGGGCCGGTTTGCCCGTTTGCGCAGCCCGCCCACGAAGCAAGGGCAATGTACTTCTGCGCATTGGATGCCGGCGAGATGAGCTTCGATGTATTCATCGACGTCATGATGCGCGTGACGTCCTCCTTTAACAGGGTTGCCCGGAACATGTCGGGGCGCTCAGATCTGCTATCGCTATGCATCTTTCCAAGAAATCTTCGGGCGGAGTTGTACTACAAGTACATAGACTGCGCGCACTCGATGTTGAAGCCGTTCTATATGAACGCTGGATTGATGCTTGGCGAATTCCATCCGCTAAGCGCCGTTCGCGGTGCTCACTCGGAAACCATTTGCCCTATGCGATCAGACGTGCCGATTTTTGTCATTCGGTCGATCGCGTTGCACGACATTTTGTTCATTGACCGTCCATCAGGCGCGCTTGGCATGCGCATCCACGAACTCGAATGCTATATGCGCGCCGTGGGCAATCTGTTGCCGCTTGGCGAGGCGACTCGCATAAAGGATCGCATCGAAGAACTCAAGTCCCAATTGCTTGGGAATGAAGATTTCGCTGCGCGGCAAGCGTCCTCGGCGAGGGCTCTAGGGCTGTCAATTGCTCCTTCCGCAGGCGCCACGTCGTAAGTGTTCAAAAATCACGGCGTTGCGCCGCACGCAAGTGACGTGCAACCGCGGAGCGGTGCCTACGCTAAAAATGGTCAAAGCTTGTGTGCTACGGAGTCGGTCAGATGTTGCAATCCTACTTCTTCGATTCTGCTACGAATCAGCCGGACAGCCCTGCGTTATGGGTCGATGACCGTCTTTACAGCTACAGCGAAATAGAAACTCGGGCACGTCGCGTGTCTGCGGGACTGGCAGCGGTCGCACGGAGTGGCGACGCGGCCCGATGTTTGCTATTTGGACATCGCAGCGTCGCCGCCTATGTTGGTGTGCTGGGAATTCTCGACGCCGGTATGGCCTATGTGCCACTCAGCCCAAAGATGCCGGCTACGCGGATTGCATCCATCATCGAGCGGTCCGGTGCGCCGTTGATGCTGGTCGATCGGCGTTGCGCCGGGTCGCTCGATGAAGTGCTTTCCTTGCTCGACGAACGCCCGCAAATTTTCCTGCTCGACGAGGACGCGGACGAATCGCATCTGCCCTCCGCTGCCCCCGCTCTTTCGCCGCTGCCAGGCGCGCCGTATGTGCAGCATCAGGGCGCCGTGCACGACGTCGCTTACATACTCTTTACGTCGGGCTCGACGGGAGCGCCGAAGGGTGTGCCGATCACGCATGCGAATGCCGATGCGTATGTGAAGGGCCAATTGCAACTGGTCGATAAAGTGCGCGATGCACGTTATGTGCAGCTATGCGAGCTGAGCTTCGATCCGTCCGTGCACGACATGTT
>FSXK01000415.1_pt1 | contig 10293 bp, 12 predicted proteins | sample 1638101 | NCBI WGS metagenome assembly FSXK01 (sample SAMEA3914788, study PRJEB12502) | metagenome | biome: forest; material: soil | place: Canada | collected 2011-07-03 | depth 0.1 m | reverse complement strand
CGCGGGATCGACATGTCAACATCGTTGCGGGCCGTGCAACTCTCGCTGATCGCACCCCGCGTCTCTACGCGTATGTGCATAAGCTGGTGCCATCGGCGCCCGCGCGGCTGGACCAATTTCTCTTTGCAAGCGGCGTGGCTCCAGACGAACGAGTCACCGTGATCAGCGATGAAGTTCAAGGCTGCCAGGAACTCGGTGTTAGGAAGCCAGACGATGGAGCCCCACGAGCGAATCGCTGTAGAGACAGAGATCGATCACGCCAAGTGGCTGGTTTTGCATGGAAAGGGCCGACAATCGGTGTCCCGCATCAAGGCCCTGGATGCCACGCTGTTGGCGAAGGAAGGCTATGAGCACTCGACGTTGTACTGGAATCTGCGCCGCCTGTACTTCTACATCGAGAACAACGCCGGTACGCTCGTGAACTATGGCATGCGCTATCACAAGGGGCTAGCGATCAGCAGCAGCATTGCCGAGTCCGCGGTGAACCTGGTGGTCAGCCATCGCGTCGCGAAGAAGCAACAATTGCGATGGACGGACGAGGGAGCTGCACTGCCTGGCACAGGTCAGAGTTGCTGTTCTCAACGAAGAATTCTCGGTTAAGAAACTCGCCGTGTTGACCAAGACTTCTGCAGCTGCAAACTCGCCAAGTGCGTGCCGAGCGCGCGTGAATTGACCTCCCACGGTTTAGTTCACTCCCCTTGGTGTATACGCAAAAATGTCAACCCTCACGAGCTTTTCCGCGCCAGTGCTATACCGGGTAGTGACAGATTTGCTTCGCTCTACGGCCGTCGCCGTGATTGACTATGAGGTCGAGGAGCTGGTCCTGATGAAGCTTGTGCACCGAGCCGGCAAAAATCCTGTCAATGCAGCCATCGGCCTGCCACCGCCGCAATGCCCGAAAGATGCGCGTGTAGTGGATTTCAGGACGATCTTCGTCATTCTTTTCGATCGGCAGCGCCTTCCACTGACAGCCCATGCACAGCAGTTGAAGGGTGTAGTTGAAGATCTTGTGCAACCCCAGCGTCGGTGCGCGACCGCGCCGACCCGTGCTCAGATGCGGCAAGACAAATTGCTCGAACTGCTCAACGCTCAATTTCGTTGGAATCGCTTGCCCGCATTGACTTCCAGCCATCCGCAACATCCAAAAATCCGGACTTTAACCGATCTGGCCGCGCAGATCACAAAATCCGGTCCTGATACGGCTTGCAGACAAATTTAGCCTCCTCAGAAAACCCGCAACCAGTTGGTAGGCAGCGCAATGCTGTTCCCCGGCGAAGGGTTGAATGCACCGGTCATCGTCGGGCGCATCGACGAAATCTATCTCGGGGCTGATGGCGCATTCACGACGATTCAGCTCGATCTGATGAAATCCGCGCCGCCGTCGTCGCGGATATTCGCCGCATGTACGGCGCGATGCGCGAACATCTGGCGCTCTACGACTTCAGGTGCTGCACGGCTTTTCCGCGCCGCTCCTGTTCGACGACATACCCTTTGTCGGGCCGTTTTTTTCGACGCACGGTACACTAGCCGAGAAAAACTAGCCGCAAATAATTCGGGAACCTCACTTGGCCAAAGTCTCCACGATCCGCGATGTCGCCGAATTGGCCAACGTGTCCAAGGCGACGGTCTCGCGTTACCTCAACGGCACGCTGACGCTGCCCGCCGAGACGAAGAAGCGCGTCGACGACGCGGTGATCGCCCTCAACTACCGGCAGAACAGTCTTGCGCGACGTCTGAGCATCGGCAGCAGCGAGACCATCGGACTTGCGATGCCGGATGTCGCCAACCCGTTCTTCGGCGAACTCGCCGACGCGGTCGAAGAAGCCGCCTCCGAAGGTGGCTTCGGACTGTCGCTGTGCATCACGCGCAACCGGCTCGAACGCGAAGCGCTCTATCTGAGCTGGCTCGACACCCAGCATCTCGACGGTCTGATCTTCGCGACCAACCGCCCGGACGACGGCTCGCTGAAAAAGCTGATCGGCGAGCGCAGCAACATCGTGCTAATCGACGAGGATGTGCCGGGCGTCGATGTGCCCAAGGTCTTCGTCGACAACGTCGAAGGTGGCTATCTCGCCACCAAGCATCTGATCGATGCCGGTCACAAACGCATCGCGCACGTGACTGGACCGGAAGCGCTTTTCACCGTGCGCGAGCGTCTCGAAGGCTATCGACGCGCGCTCGACGAAGCAGGCCTGCCATTCGACGCGTCGCTCGTCCTGTTCGGCGCGTATGACCGCCGCTTCGGTCACCTCGCAGCAGCCGAACTGATCGCGCGTGAAACTCCGCCTACTGCCGTCTTCGCGGGCAGCGACTACCTCGCGGTCGGCATGCTCGAAACGCTGCGCGACCGGGGTCTGGACGTACCGCGCGACGTGTCGATCGTCGGCTTCGACGACATGGAGTTCGCCAGCCTGCTGATGCCGCCCATCACCACGCTGCGGCAGTCGGCCCGCGAAATCGGCCGCGCGGGCGTCGCTATTTTGCTGGCCATGCTCGCCGCCGATAACGCCGACGCCGTAAGCGCAGCCGCCGCCTTGGCCCCCTCGGCCACGCAGGGCAAACCGGTGCATCGACTGCCGGTGCGGCTGATCGAACGCGCCTCCGTCGCCCCGCCGCGCAAGCCCTAAGTTTTCGTAACCCAACCCTCGTACTTACCCTGGTCTTTATTGAAACGGTTGACATCCCAATACTCGCCACTTAACTTTAATAAACCGGTTTACAAAGAGGCGGGCGCAATGTCGGTTGCGTCCTTTGAAAGTCTTTTCCACTCCCGGAGCGGCACCTTTTAGCGTGCCGCTCCGCTTACTCAGAAAAGGGACTTCGATGAACGCAGCACATCCCATGCGCCGGCTGGCCGTCACCCTCCTCGCGCTCTCCATCATCGGCGCCAGCGGCAGCGCGTTTGCCGCTGACAAGAAGAAGATCGCGCTCGTCCAGATCAACCAGGAGGCACTCTTCTTTACGCAGATGGATCAGGGCGCGCAGACGGCCGCGAAAGCCGCCGGCGTCAATCTTGAGATCTACAACTCGAACAACGACCCGAACGCGCAGAACAACGCAATCGAAACGTATATTCAGCAAAAGGTGGATGCGATTCTGGTGGTCGCGATCGACGTGAACGGCATCAAGCCGGCCATCACCGAAGCGAAGAAAGCCGGCATTCCGGTCGTCACCATCGACGCCATTGTGAACGGCGACAACTCCGTTCAGGTGGGCGTGGACAACAAGAAAGTCGGCGTGGATATTGGCAAGTACACGGCGAACTACATCAACAAGAATCTGGGCGGCAAGGCGCAGATTGGCGTCGTGGGCGCGTTGAACTCGTTCATCCAGAACGTGCGGCTCGACGGCTTCAAGGAAGGTGTCGTAACGGCGCCGGGCGCGAAAATCGTCTCTACCGTGGATGGCCAAAACGTTCAGGATCAGGCGCAAACTGCTGCTGAAAACCTGATCTCGGGCAACCCGAATCTGCAGATCGTCTATGCGACCGGCGAACCCGCATTGATCGGCCTTGTCGCGGCGGCTTTATCGCAAGGTTCGACGGATCATCTAAAGATTGTCGGCTGGGATCTGAGTGCGCAGGCCATCAAGGGAATCGACGCGGGCTTCGTCACCGCCGTCGTGCAACAGGATCCGGAAGGCGAAGGCAAAGCGGCCGTCGGCGCGGCGCTCAAACTGATCGCCAAACAGCCTGTCGAAAAGAATATCTCGGTGCCGGTCACCATCGTAACGAAGGCGAACGTGGATAAATACCGGGCTATCTTCAAGTAGCTTCGAGCAGGATTTAAGGCAGCGTCAACTGAGCAGCAGATTTGCCGCACGAGGACATGCAGATGAATAGCGTTGCCATCCCTCCACGCGTACGCATGGAGAACATCATCAAGAGTTACGGCGCCGTGCAGTCGTTGCGCGGCGTGAATCTGGAAGTGGCGCCTGGCGAAGTGCTGGGTCTCGTCGGCGATAACGGCGCGGGCAAATCCACGGTTTCGAAGGTGCTGGCGGGCGCGGTGATTCCCGACAGCGGCCGCATCGAAATCGACGGCAAGCCGGTGAATTTCACGGACCCCGGCGATGCCCGAGCGCATCATATCGAAATGGTCTATCAGGACCTGTCCTTGTGCGATACGGTGGATGTGGCCGGCAACCTGTTCTTCGGCCGCGAACCCCTGCGGCGCGTGCTCGGCATTCCCGTGCTCGATCACAAGAAGATGCATCACGACGCCCGCGAGATGCTCGACGGTCTCGGCATCCGCATTCCGAACACGCATCTCGACGTCGAAAACCTGTCGGGCGGCCAGCGCCAGGCCATTGCGATTTCGCGCGCGGTCTCGTTCGATCCGAAGGTGCTGATCATGGACGAACCGACCGCCGCGCTCGCCGTAGCGGAAGTCGAAGCGGTGCTCGAACTGGTGCATACGATCAGCCAGCGCGGCGTGAGTGTGATCCTGATCAGCCATCGTTTGCAGGATCTGTTTCTGGTTTGCGACCGCATCAGCGTGATGTACGAAGGACAGAACGTCGCGGACCGCAAGATTGGCGAAACGAATCTGGAAGAGATCGTGGATCTGATCGTTGGACGTAAATTCAAGGCGCGCTCGGCGCGCGCGCTCGCGGAGGATTGATCGTGGAAATTGCCATGCACAAGGAAAAGGACCAGAAGGCGCCGCTCCGCTCGCTGCAACATCTATTGGGCGGCAATGCGGGCGTGGCGAGCATCGCGGTGTTTTTCGTCTGCTGCGCGTTGGCCTTCAGTTTCGCCACCGACACCTTCCTCACCACCGGCAACCTGCTCAACGTGCTGCGCCAGAGCGCGCCGCTGCTGATCGTCGCCACCGCCATGACGCTGGTGATCACCACCGGCGGCATCGATCTTTCAATTGGTTCGACGCTGGCGCTGGTCGGCGCGCTCGCCGCCATTGCGCTGCATGCTGGCATGTCGGACAGCGTCGTGCTGATTGGCGGCCTGCTACTGGGCGCGTTGATTGGCGCGCTCAACGGCTACTTCATCGCATGGGCCGGCATGCCCGCGTTCATCGTGACGCTCGGCACGCTGTCTGTCGTGCGCGGTCTTGCGCTGCTGATCACGCAAGGTTATTCGGTGCCTATCGAGAACGACGGCTGGTTCGTGCAACTCGGACGCGGTCATATTCTCGGCGTGCCGATGCCCGCCATCATCTCCATCGTGATCCTGTTCGCCGGCTGGTTCACGCTGCGTCATATGCGGTTCGGGCGCTATGTGGTCGGCATCGGCACGAATGCGGAAGGCGTGCGCCGCGCAGGCGTCAACGTTCGCATCGTCACCTTGAAGGTCTACATTCTGAGCGGCGCGGCAGCAGGTCTCGCCGGGCTTATCACGACCGCGCGGCTTGGCAGCGGTTCGTCAAATCAGGGCGTCGGTTTTGAACTCGCGGTGATCGCCGCCGTGGTGCTCGGCAGCACGAACCTGTTCGGCGGACGTGGCACCATCCTCGGCACGCTGCTTGGCGCATTGACGATTGCCGTGCTCGGCAACGGACTGATTCTGATCCACGTATCGCCGTTCTATACGCAGATCATTCAGGGCGCCATCATGCTGCTCGCCATCTGGATGAACACGCGGATTTTCACGCAGCGGCGCGGCAAAAAGGGCTAAGCGATGACGTCGATCTTTCGTCATGTGTCGCCGCTGCCGGTGGGCGTCGACAGCGGCCATGTAATGACCGTGCTGGGTCCCCTGCCCGTCGAGAAAATGGGCGTAACGCTGGTGCACGAACACATCCTGCTCGACGCGTCCGGCAAATGGGTACCGCCGTCATGTTGCGGCGACCGTGACATTGGCGAGCAGAAAGTGCATATCGGCATTCTCGGTGCGCTGCGCATGAATCCGTTGATGAACCGCGACAACTGCCAGTTGTTCGACGTCGAAACCGCGATTGAAGAGTTGATGCGCTTTCGCGAGCTGGGCGGCGAAACGGTGGTGGACCCGACCAATCTCGGCATTGGCCGCGATCCCGCCGCGCTGCAGGTCATCGCACGGCGCACGGGGTTGAACATCGTGATGTCGACGGGCTTCTATCTGGAGCCGACGCATCCGCGCTACGTCAGCGAACGGTCCATCGACGATCTGGCCGAGCAGCTGATTTTCGAAGTGGGCGGCTCAGATGAGAAGCCCGCGGTTGTAGCAGGATTAATTGGCGAGATTGGTGTATCCGCGGCGTTCACGGCCAATGAAGAAAAGTCATTGCGGGCAGCGGCGCGCGCAAGCGCGGCGACGCGTGTGCCCTTGTCGGTGCATCTGCCTGGCTGGGTTCGTCACGGCCACCGCGTGCTGGATATCGTCGAAGCAGAAGGCGCGGATCTGAATCACACCATTCTGTGCCACATGAATCCGAGCCACATGGACACGGAATATCAGCACACGCTCGCGCGGCGCGGAGCGTGGCTCGAATACGACATGATCGGCATGGACTATTTCTACGCCGACGAAGCCGCGCAATCACCCTCGGATGAAGAGAATGCGCGCGCAATCAAGGCGCTGATCGACGCAGGCTTTATCGATCGCGTGCTGATGTCGCAAGACGTATTTCTCAAGACCATGCTGACGCGCTACGGCGGCTTTGGATATGGCTACATCCTCAAACATTTCGTGCCACGGTTGCGGCGCCACGGTGTGACGGACGCGCAGATCGAAACCATGATGATCGCCAATCCGGCAAGGGTGTTTGCGCTGCAACGCTGAAGCGCGCTGCGCCCACTGAGATGCCAACACACGCTAACGCAAACAGATTCGGTAAACCGGTTTAACGCTGCGCGGGCCGCCGCCGACACGGCGGCCCGCGCGCCAAACAGGAGATTTCGCATGACCCAATCGGCTCAATCCGCCCAATCAGCCAAGTCGGCCAAATCGGTATTGCTTGCGGGGGAAAGCTGGACCAGCACGTCGACGCACATCAAAGGCTTCGACCAGTTTCCAACGGTGACGTATCACAACGGCGCCAGGTTTTTTCTCGACGCGCTGAAAAACAGCCGCTATGCGATCACGCATATGCCAAGTCATGAAGCGCAGGAGGACTTTCCGACCACGCTCGAAGGTCTGCTCAAATACGACGCCATCATCCTGTCCGACATTGGCGCGAATACATTGCTGCTGCACCCGGATACTTGGGCCAAGAGCCAGCGCACACCGAATCGTTTGAAGCTGCTCCGTGAATATGTGAAGGCCGGGCGTGGATTGATGATGGTCGGCGGCTATCTGAGCTTTCAAGGCATTGCAGGCAGCGCGCGGTTTCGCGGCACTCCCGTCGAAGATGTGTTGCCGGTGACGTGCCTCCCCTATGACGACCGCTGCGAAGTACCGGAAGGTTTTACGCCGCAGGTGATCGCTGAGCATCCGCTGGTCGCGGGACTCGGCACTGCATGGCCGCATCTGCTGGGGTACAACGAAGTGCAGGTGAAGCCGGGCGCGACCGTTATCGCCACCGTGCCTGAGACGGGGCATCCGCTATTGGTTGCTGGTGAGTATGGTCAGGGCCGCACGCTGGCGTGGACGAGTGACATGTCGCATCACTGGCTGCCACCGGAGTTTTCGGACTGGGACGGCAGTGCGAAGTTGTGGCTGAATTGCCTCGACTGGCTCACGTCAGCCGCGAAGTAAGTTCCCTGGACGCACCGTGGACGCCATGCTCGCACTTGATCCGATCGAACTGACTCGCAAGCTGGTCGCCGCCGACACGATCAATCAGCCAAGCGACGAAGAATGGAGCGCGCGTCATCTCGCGCAGATTCTGAGCGCCGCGGGTTTCGACGTGAAGGTGCAGCGCTTCGGCGAGCGTCGCTTCAATCTGGTGGCGACACTTGTTGGCGAAGCGGAGATGGCGCACAAGACGGATGAGTATTGGCGCGTGGACCGTCTGCTCGAAGCGGTCGATCTCCACCGCGACATCCTGACCGACAGGGTCGCGCAATGAGCGCCGCCATCAGTCCGACGCCGCGCATTTGCGTGGTCGGAAATGCAGCGATCGATCTCAACTTGCGCGTCGCGCATTTGCCGTCGCCGGGTGAAACCACGCTCGCGCTCGATAGCACGTCCGACTTTGGCGGCAAGGGCGCAAACCAGGCCGTGGCCGCCGCGCGCGCGGGCGCACCGACGCTGCTGTTTGCCGCGATCGGCCAAGACGCGGACGGCGACCGGCTGATTACGCAGTTAAACGCCGAAGGGATCGATACGCGCCATATACTGCGCGTGCCCTGCCCCACAGATATTTCTATCGTCACCGTTGACGCAGCGGGCGAGAACACCATCGTCACGCGCAATCATGCCGCGACAGGTTATCGCCCGGCGCGGCGCGCGTTGCTCGATGCCACCCAGGCCGGCGACTGGATCGCGCTGCAAGGCAACCTGAGCGCCGAAGTCACCGCGGAGGTGTTGCGCACGGCTCGGCTCGGCGCCTGCCGCACGCTGCTCAATCCAGGACCCGTCCGCTTCGATTGCCTGCCCTTGCTGGCCGATGTGGATGTGCTCGTGGTCAATCGCGTCGAAGCCGCGACACTGACGGCGCAGGAAGACGCATCCCTTGCCGCCGCCGCGCTGCAGCGAGCCGGCGCGCGCGATGTCTGTGTGACGCTCGGCGCGGACGGCGTGCTCTGGTGCGACGATCACGGCACGCGGCATCTCGATGCGGTGCATACCGAGGCCGTCGATACAGTCGGTGCCGGCGATGCCTTTTGCGGCACACTGCTCGCCGCACTCGCCCAGCGTCTGCCCATGCCGCACGCGCTGCGCTGGGCCCAGGCGGTGGCCGCGTTCAGCGTCGCCCGGCTCGGTGCGCAAGCCAGCTTTCCCGACCGCGCCGCCATGCGCGATTTACTGCATGCAGCCGTCCCTCAAGCCCCCTCTTCTCAGGCACGTTGAATCGATATGGAAACTTCTTCTGGTGTTGGCCGCGGGCGTCTCGATTGCGTCGAGCGGATTTTTAGCCGCGCACGCGGCGTGGTGATCGGCGTGATCCACTGCCCTGCGTTTCCCGGCTCGCCGCGCTATCAAGGCGCCGCAAGTGAAGCGCTGTACGCCGCGGCACTTGCCGACGCGCTCGCGTATGCGAGCGGCGGCGTCGATGGCCTGATCATCGAAAACCATGGCGACGTGCCTTTCTCGAAGCCCGACGATATTGGTCACGAAACCTCGGCGTTCATGGCGGTGACGGCGGATCGCATCGCGCGCGAAACCGGCTTGCCGATTGGCATCAACGTGCTGGCGAATGCGGCCATTCCCGCGCTCGCCATCGCGGCGGCAAGTTCGGCGGCGTTCGTGCGCGTCAATCAGTGGGCCAACGCGTATGTCGCCAACGAAGGGCTGATCGAGGGCGCGGCGGCCCACGCTCTGCGGTATCGCGCGCGTCTACGCGCGGGCGGCATCAGCGTGTTCGCGGATGCGCACGTCAAGCACGGCGCGCACGCCATCGTGGCGGACCGCGCGCTGGAGGAGCTGGTGCGCGACGTGGAATTCTTCGATGCCGACGCGATCATCGCCACCGGGCAACGCACCGGCGACGCTGCGAGCCCCGACTATCTACGGCAGATTCGCGCGGCGACGACCTTGCCCTTGCTCGTAGGCAGCGGCTGCACGGAGCGCAACGTGGCGGAGATTCTGTCGATTGTCGACGGTGTGATCGTCGCCAGTTCGTTGAAGATGGGCGGCGTATGGTGGAACCCGGTGGATGAAGCGAAAGTGCGCGCGTTCATGCAGGCGGCACGTTAGTGCTTGTGGCGTCCGCGACGTTCAGATGTTCGATCAGGTAGTCGATCAGCACGCGTACCTTTGTCGGTAAGAAACGGTTCGGCGGATAGAGCAGCCACACCGAGCCGACGTATGCCTGCGCTTCCAGTTCCCAGTCGGCCAGCACCTGCGCGAGTTCGCCGCGTTGCAGCGCGCGAGCGGCGGCGAACTCCGGCAACGTCGCAATACCCAGGTCCTGCTGCGCGGCGTCGAGCCGCGCGTCCGCATGATGGTTTTGTCGCAGTAAGGCTCGCGGAAGAAAGGTGATCGATATGCGAAGTACTGCTTATGTTGCCAGTTCGTAGAATTGATCGGCGGCGGACGGAGGGGTTCCGCGAGCACACTTCATCTGTCCTTTGGTGATCATGTGCATCACTTCGATGCCGCCCAGCAGGATCCGGGCGCAGCGAAACGTTTTAAATCCCAGCATCGGCCGCGTGCGTCGCTTGATCGCCCGATGGTCCTGCTCGACGAGATTGTTGAGATATTTGGACTGGCGGATCTTGATAGGCGTTACACGATCAGCATTGATGGCTTCG
>FSXK01000025.1_pt1 | contig 10329 bp, 7 predicted proteins | sample 1638101 | NCBI WGS metagenome assembly FSXK01 (sample SAMEA3914788, study PRJEB12502) | metagenome | biome: forest; material: soil | place: Canada | collected 2011-07-03 | depth 0.1 m | reverse complement strand
GGCATCCGCCGCTCAGGCTACGGCCGCGAGTTGATCGGACTGGGTCTGAAGGAATTCGTCAACCAAAAGCTGATCGGCGTGACCGACATCGACGGCACTTTCTAAGTGCCCGCCGGAACGTGCGCGTCAATTTTGCCCGCTTCGACCCGGTGCAGTTGCTCCAGGTCAGGGTGGTCAATGGCGGTCTAGCCAAGCCTTGCATCGTCGACTAAAAGCGAGATTAAGCAGCTAGTCATCTTATTCAACGTTTCGCGACATTCTCTCCTATTTATTACGTATTCAAATGTATTCGTAGATGAGATGAAATACGACGAGACTTAAAGGTTTTGCACAAGTAGAAAACTGAGGGATCAGATTATCGATCTTGTGTCAAAGATGAATGAATATTGGAAGAAGTTCGTGGGTGAAGGTTCGTCCACAAAGGCGTACCCCGGTACAACATGCCGGGATCTCATAGTCCAAACGCTTAGGTGCCAAGACGGTCAGTCAAAACTCAAGCGTTTCATGTTTTTCAAAGGAAACTCATCATGCCGACTTACGTCTGTTCTATCCCTCCTAACACGCTGACCGACGAACAGAAGACGCAGATCGCCGTTGCAATCGGCAAGCGTCATAGTGAAGCGACTGGTGCTCACCCGTTTTTTGTCCAAGTCGAGATTGACGAGAACCCTGGGAAGACTCGCTATCTCGGTGGTTCCCCGGCCAATGCACACATCTGGATTCGCGGTGACATCCGCGCCGGGCGTTCCGACGAAGCTCGGCAGCAGCTTATGCTGAACGTCATGCGAGATGTCGCCAGCATCACCGGTCTTAAGGAACGGGAGATTTGGATCTATTTGTGTAATCTCGCACCCATCGATATGGTTGAATATGGCCATGTGCTGCCCCCGCCCGGTGGAGAAAAATCATGGTTCGAAAATCTGCCTAACGAACTGAAGACTTATCTCATGGGTCTAGGCGTACAACAACAGAATTTTCGTCTGTAAAGGAGCAGTCAACTTGCTGATAAAGAGGCAGCGACCTCGAAGATCCCGCCGCTCTGGAGCCGGTCCTGTTGCGTCAGGTTCGCTCGTTTCGCGTATCCCCCGACCTGGCCGATGATCGCGCAGAAACTATCCACATTCAGCTTGTACAGCGCCCGGCCAAACAGGTGATACGCCTTGCCAGGCGTGAGCCATCACGCTAGGCGGGAGGGCGAGCGAGGCCTTACTGTCGAGCTTCAGTCCGATGCAAAAGCACTTCGTACTGGAGCGACATCTAGTGGGCACGTCGCTTTACCGCAAACAACACCGTGAACGCTTTGCCGAGTGGCATCGTTTCACTGACCTTACCCGAATCCGTGCGGTCTTTAGGAGAGGTGCGCCTTCAGGCCAAAAACTGCTCTGCAAATTCGGGGGAAGCAAGCTGGTCAAGCATCTCTATGAACTCCTTGGCGTTGGTGCTGCCTACAAGGGAGTCGAAACGCTTTTGCGCCTGCTTCCAGAGCACTTCCGCGTCGTGTAGCTTTGCCTCTCCAGCTTCAGTCAGGGTGATGCGGCGCCTGCGGGCATCTTCATTGTCCTTCCGGTTCGCAACAAGGCCTTCCCGAATAAGTGGCTTCGGCGTGTGACCAAGCGCAGATAGATCCATGACGATACTCCGCGAATCTGTGCGGCGACGAGCGGATAAATCCATCATTCCACTTTGAATGTGTAGCGCCCCTGTGTGCGGTGGCCGTTGCGGCGACCGCACAGGAGACCGAATAGACGCTCGGTGTGCGCAGATTCAACGCGACCGACATGTGTTTCTTTTTCGTCGAGTCGACGACAGACTTTGCGCTCGTCACACTGTCACACCTGTGGTGTCAAACTCGCGGTTACCGGTCGAGTTCGAGACGATGTCGCAAAGAAGAAACGCACGTGCGCGGAGGGGCCCTTGTCTGCACTAGTCGCGCGGTTGATGGAACGCCGCGCCTAGATGCCGAATTGACCGTAACGTTTCATTCAGAGCCCCACTAGCACGGCCAGCGCGACGAGTCGGCGTCAGGGCTCAACATGCAATCGAACTCGATACAGGCTATTGCAACTGGTCGATTCCAGTTGCGGTCTCGGTTAGTGAACGGTCGGCGGGTGCAGGATTACGGGTACACTTTTTGATCCCATGAAGACCGCAAGAAACTTGACTGGTTCGTTCGTGTCGTTGCGCCCACGATGCCAATGCGTTCGCGACTGTAGGAATGCCTGACCAGCGGAAAACTGCTGCCGCTGCCCGTCTTGAAACTCAACGGTCAAGGTTCCCTGCAGCACATAAAGATAGGCGGGAACCGGATGGGTCATCCACTGCGTCGTAGTCTGTGGTGGAAGCGTAAGAATTTCCGTGGAAACTACCGGTTGTGCGGTACTTAGGTACTCCAGTCGCTCACCGGCGATCGTTGTATCCAGAGGCGCAAGCGTTTGCATGGTGACTTCCTGGCCGGGTGCCGCGAACGCACTCTGACTTAAAGCGAGACCACTGACGGACAAGAGCGCTGCAGATAACACAGACGCGACTCGCCATTGAAAACCACTTTTCGTCTTTTGCATGATGAAGCTCCTTAATGGTATATGCCACAAAATGTCGAGCAAGCCAACAGAGGTTCGGGCCGCTATGGTGTTGGAGCAACCCGAGGAACAGGGAACACGGGGTCAGTCTTTGCGTTCCACTTACTGGTAGTACCAACGCGGATGATGGCCTTGCCAGCGGTGCCCCGCGCCGAACACGTTTAGTCGATGGATACCCCTGTCACGACGGGTACGGTCGCTTTCGAATGCGCCGGCGTTTCCGCTGGGTCGATGAGAAGCCACGCGATGGCAGCGGCAATGAATCCGACAGCCGAGGCCGTCAACATCAGACTCACATATCCGTGAGCAAGAGTCTGGAGCGCAAGCTGCACCGTTGCCCCATGAGAGGTCAAGGCGACGCCAGCAGAGTCGACGTTTCCGTTAGCAATGAGACGCGTGATCTCGACGCGGGCCGATTCGTCAACGCCGGGAAGCACCTGGTTCAGACTGGAGGCGATCCGCTGAAAGAGAATCGCACCGAGCGCGGCGAACCCGACCACGACCCCGCTGAACCTCATCGCTCCCGAAATGCCAGAGGCCATGCCAGCTCGCTCGACCGGAATCACGGTCATGCCGACCTTGACGACCTGACCGTTCAAGATGCCGGCGCCGATAGACGCTACAAACATGGGAGTGGCGATCGCCAGGTAACTGAACCGCGGGATGCACATCGCCGTGAACAGAAGACCGACCGCCACAAGCAGCAGACCCAGTACCAGCATTCCACGCCCAGAGAGACGATGCTCGAGATGGGACGAAATGATTCGCGGCACCACAAAAAGCGGTACCACGAGCGGGAGCATCAATATCCCTGCGTGAAATGGCGAATATCCGAGCGCACTCTGGAAAAAGAAGGGCAGATAGGTCAGCATGGTCAGGAACGTGACCGCGAATGACACCGCCGCCGTGTTCGCACCCAGGTACGTCCGCTTGAAGAACATGCCAAGATCGACCATTGGCCGCGATTGCCTTGCTTCAACGACAAGAAATGCGATCAGGAACGCAGCCGAGCCTGACAATTGGATCCGTATTTCGGCACTGCTCCAGCCGATGCGATTGCCGAGAATCAACGCCCAGGTCAGGAGACCGAGAAAGCCGCTAAAAGTCAGAACACCGGCAACGTCCACCCGGTTCGCGTAAGGGTCGTTGGATTCCTCGACTGTCGTCATCGTCATGCCAATCATGCCGAGGCCAATGGGAAGATTGACGTAAAAGGCCCATTGCCAGCCGAGCACCTGGGTAATGAGTCCGCCAGCGATTGGCCCGAGCATGATGGCGACGCCAATGACCGATCCCCAAAATGCGAACGCCTTTGCCCTTTCCCTGCCCTGAAAGCCGTGTGACAAGACAGCAAGCGCGGCGCTCAACTGCAGCGCAGCACCAACCCCCTGAACTGCTCGCGCGACATTGAGGACTGCGCTTGACGAGGCAGCGCCGCAAAAGAACGAAGCGATGGTGAATACCAACAGACCAATGATTAGGACCCGCTTACGGCCGAACCTATCTGCGAGGGCGCCCGCTGGCATGACGAGGGTAGCGAAGGCCAGCGTGTAGGCCGAAATCACCCACTCGATCGTGGCGAAATCGGCGTGTAGAGACTTCGCGATTGACGAAAGCGAGACCGCGACAATGTTCGCATCAAGATTGATCATGAATGATGGAACCGACACGCAGAGCAACAACATCAACTTCCGTGACACGCTTTCACTCCAATTCGGGTCTTGCGCCGGACCGGGGACGGCTGCGCGCTCCAATGCGAGCAAAAAATAGCGGCATATACCACGTTTTAGGATCCAGGTGAGCAGAAACGCACCGCCTCGCCGGTGCCCACGAAAATATCGCCGCGACACACTACTGAACCAGCCTTCGTCATGCGCTGCATCGACTCGGAGATAGAGCCTTCAGCCAGCCTTGAGGCCAGATCAAAATCCAGCCTGACATCCCGCCACCCCATGTGAGGTTTGCAATAAAAATGGTATATGCCAGTATCGTACTCGATGTTTGACGATTGAAACGGCTTGTCTCGTGAAAAGAGTTTTTCCGTCCGGTGAACTATCCGGGGCCAGCGAATTTGTCAGGCAAACATTGGAGATCGAGTGTGTCGTTAACCAACGCGCGCGTCTCTACGACAGAAATGAACGGTCGCGCGAGGCGGTAGTCGAACTCGTCAAGACACAGGGTGGCGGAAAACGGGCTCCTAAACTCTCTACGATCTCACCCATGGCATTGAAATCAGCGCATCCAAGTACCAGAAACATAGAACCGAAGATCCCGTCACCTAAGTCAGCGTGCGATCCGAAGGTATCGACGTGGGTGGAACAGAGGACAGCTTTCGCCTGATCCAGTTCGGTGAATTCGCCGCCGCGTGCTGCTGCGCTGACCGGGACATCGGACGCAGAGGTACTGCACGCAAGAAGCCATATGGGTTCGGCGTGAGGGTGTCACTCACGATGATTTCCAATAAGGGGCTCATGGTTAGGGCTCGCCCGATGTCGGATACGCCGTACGCACGGCATGCGGCGTGAAGTCATCGAGACAAGGCAACACGTTCATTGAACGCGATCAGAGTTTCGTGAGAACTGCAGGTTGTCTGGCAGCACCAAGGCGGCTCATAGCGCCTATACCGGGCCCGATGACGTCCTCGATCCAGATTCGCGCCCACGGCCTGCTTCTCCGCCAGACTGGCTACTCCCGGCGACCCGCCGACCTTGCACGCCGTCAGCGCACCCGCACCACCAACAAAAAATCGCCACCAAAATTCCGTCAGTATGCCCCTGTCTTTCGCCAAATCAGGCAGGCTCTCGCGAGCTACATGATATGCGATGGCTACTCTCCGGGTACCGCACACTTCGGTCGGTCGGGGCAGGCCTTGGAATTCCTGTCGACGAACGCCGCTAGATCTGGTGCAGAGAACCTAGGCGCATCTGGTAGGGAAGGGTCGTCGTATTTCCATCGCGTGCGCAACGCAGAACCTCGATATACTACAATGATGTAGGTACAACTGTTGCATTGAGATGATGATGCCGCATCTAGGACGCCGTGTCCGCAACATCAACCCGGAAACCCTTTATGTTCACCGACTGCTATTGCACACAGTTCCGTCGCTCAGCCAACGCACTGACCAGCGTATATGACGACGCTCTTCGGCCTGTCGGGCTCAAAATTACCCAGTTCTCTTTGTTGAGGGCGCTTGAGCGTCTCGGCGCTGCGACCTTCACCGAGATAGCCGCAGAGCTCGCACTCGACAAAACAACGATCTCGCGAAATCTGAACCTTCTTGTGAGTGCCGGTTGGGTAGATGTGGCCCCGGAAGAAGATGCTCGGTATAAAGTTGCTACCCTTAGCGCAGAGGGATTGAGGGTGCTGCGCCTGGCCGAACCGTTCTGGCGCACTGCGCAAAAGCGGGTCGAGCGCCAGGTGCGGCAATTCATGAGGGACCCAGCGAACCAGCTCTTGGAAGCGCTTGAATCCCTGCAGCAGGCGGGAAGGGGCTAGGGGAAGCCCATATGCATGGAGACGGGCGCCAATCAAGGGTAAACACTGCTGGAAAAGAAGCGGAGCGATTACTAAGATGTACCTACAACTGCTTTCAGGCAGTTTTCAATGCTTATACAGTTGTAGCTACAACTGAGGTTCCAGTGACGAACGTTTGGTGTCGCGGTCGTCGGTGCAGGCTTGCTTTTTTTACGCATGTAGTTGCATATACATCTACATGTAATTTTGATTTCGAAGGAGGAATCAAATGCCAACGTATATCGTGTCGGCCGTATCCGGCAGATTCAGCGAAAAGATTAAGCAGCAGATCGCGGAGGGGATCACAGATTCTCATAGCAACGCCACCGGCGCGCAGGGTTTTTTCGCGCAGGTAATCTTCAGTGAGATTCCCGACGGCAGCCACTTCATGGGAGGAAGTCCTTTGAAGTCAGACCAGATTTTCGTTCACGGCCACATCCGCGCCGGACGAACTGCTCAGCAAAAGGACCAGTTACTTGAAGACATTGTGAAGGTGATCGCTAGCGCGGCGTCGACGGAACGGCGCCACGTTTGGGCATACGTGTCCGAACTGCCGCCTTCGCAAATGGTGGAATACGGAAAAGTTCTCCCCGAACCCGGAACTGAGGAGGATTGGCTCAGCTCGATGTCTCATGCTGACCGTGAGCATCTTCTTAGCATTGGCAAATCGAAACCAGACTAATTGCGCTGAGTGGAACACCGGGATAGACCATGAGTACTTCAGCATACGCGCTACCGCAGCCACATAGAAGAATGACTCGAGAAGAACGCAAGATCGTGTTCGCGTCTTCTCTTGGCGCGGTCTTCGAGTGGTATGACTTTTACCTGTATGGTTCGCTGGCCGCGATCGTTGGCAAGCAGTTTTTCTCAGGCGTAAACGAAACGGCCTCATTCATCTTCGCACTACTTGCGTTCGCAGCAGGTTTCGCGGTTCGTCCCTTCGGAGCTCTTGTTTTTGGCCGACTTGGTGATCTCGTTGGCAGAAAATATACGTTCCTGATTACCATCCTGCTGATGGGCTCGTCGACTTTCCTGGTTGGTATCCTTCCTTCATACACTTCAATTGGTATCACCGCGCCGATCTTGCTGGTAACGCTTCGTCTGGTTCAGGGTCTCGCACTTGGTGGCGAATATGGCGGAGCCGCGACGTATGTCGCTGAGCACGCACCTCCGGGCAAGCGCGGCGCGTTTACGGCGTGGATCCAGACGACGGCAACGCTCGGTTTCTTTCTGTCACTGCTGGTTGTTCTCGGCGCCCGATTTTTCGTCGGAGAAGCGAAGTTCGCGGTATGGGGGTGGCGTATCCCGTTCGTTTTCTCCATCATCCTCGTGTCCATGTCAGTATGGATCCGTCTTTCATTACACGAGTCTCCTGTCTTCCTGAAAATGAAGGCCGACAACGCGACGTCCAAAGCGCCGATCAAGGAAGCATTTGGCCAATGGCGCAACGTTCGGTTGGTGCTCGTCGCTTTATTCGGTCTCGTAGCAGGACAATCGGTTATCTGGTATGCAGGCCAGTTTTATGCGCTGTTCTTTCTCACACAAACGCTGAAGGTCGAATCGGTCACGGCGAACCTTTTGGTCGCTGCGGCGCTCGCGATCGGAACGCCGATGATTGTGTTCTTTGGATCGTTATCCGACCGCATCGGGCGCAAACCAATCATGTTGGCCGGTTTTCTACTTGCCGTTGTTGGTTATTTCCCCATTTTTCACGGTCTCACGAAATACGCGAATCCTGCTTTGTATGAGGCGCAGGAGCGCGCTCCCGTGACAGTTGTCGCGGATTCAAAAACATGTTCATTCCAGTTCAATCCTGTAGGAACTTCGCAGTTCGTCAATTCTTGCGATATTGCAAAGTCCTTCCTTGCCAAGGCTTCAGTCAACTATTCGAATATTGACGCGCCTGCTGGCACAGTTGCAACGGTACGTGTTGGTGACCAGGTGGTGTCGAGCTTTGAGGGCGCGCGGCTCACGCCAGGCGAACGACAGCAAAAGCTGCGGGAATTCAACGCGGCGCTTGGCAAGCAGATCAGTTCGGTGGGATACCCGTCGGTTGCAGACCCGACGCGTATTAACTATTTGATGGTCATGCTAATGCTCATCGCGCTCGTCCTGCTGGTAGCAATGGTCTACGGACCGATTGCGGCTGCGCTCGTTGAGTTGTTCCCGACGCGGATCCGATACACCGCAATGTCGTTGCCATATCACATCGGCAACGGTTGGTTTGGTGGGTTCCTCCCGACTACTGCATTTGCACTAGTGGCTGCTACAGGAAACATCTATTCCGGCGTGTGGTATCCGGTAAGCATCGCTGCAATTTCGTTCGTTGTTGGACTCCTGTTCCTTCCCGAAACACGGAACCGTACCATCGACGCGTGATCCACTTTAACTCCGTGGCGAGTGTCGTGCCGATTCCGGTCTGAGTGGTTTGGCACGGACTCTGTGGGTGGGCAAAAAGTCTCTTTGGCGACATGTATGCATAAGGCGAGGGAACTGTCTTTATACGGAGCAAAAGTCGGTCATGCAGCGTTGGTCAAGAACTCCCGGGTTAGAACCACGCTGGCATCGCAGAGCGTCCCAGTCCGGGCGTTTTGGAATGCAAAACCTAGTGAGGAAGTCCTTGATCACGTCCGCCACGAGATTTCGCACCACGGCTCTTATGTGGAATTTGTCAGCGCTACGTAACCGGTGCGGAAGCCTGGGAATGTCAGTTGCGCCGAGGCAGGAAGGCTTCCACTTGCGAGGTTGGTTGTGCATCGTGCCATGTCTTGAGTGTTGGGAATTCGACGAGGCGAGACCGTCGTTATACACAGCGTTGTCGGCGGCAGAGGGTGGAAAGCGCCATCTCCGATCATTTACTGAACACTAGGCAACGTAGTCTATGCACCCACGTTCTGAAAATCGAAGAGTAGGGACCACAACTACTCCGCACATACCATATAAAAAAACGAGATAGCCCCTATCGATTCAATTCAATCTCTCAGATTAATGATTGCGCGTATTCTCCCCTTATCAATTGAAACAAAGGACGGTCGTGGAAAGTCTGACAGCACCTCACAACCCAAGAAACCCCGAGGCGCAAACCGTCAACGGTTGGTGGGCGACCGCGGCTGCCTTTTGCGCAAGCCTTGTCGGTATCGGGCTGGCCCGGTTTGCTTATACCCCTCTACTGCCCGCTATCATTGGCGCGCATTGGTTCGATGCGTCGATGGCAGCATATTTGGGCGCGTCCAATCTTGCAGGTTATCTTGCAGGCGCTCTCGCCGGCAATCAGATTGCCGCACGATCGACGGTAGCGGTGACGCTGAGAGCGATGATGATTCTAGCGTCTGTCGCTTTCTTCGCATGCGCATATCCGGTTTCATTCTCGTGGTTTTTCTTTTGGCGATTTATGTCGGGCCTATCGGGAGGGGCTCTGATGGTACTTGCGGCCCCTACGGTGTTGCCTTTGCTTCGCCCCTCCCGTCGGGGATTGGCTGGAGGCATTATCTTCATGGGTGTCGGTGCCGGTGTTGTGGCGTCGGGCACGCTCGTTCCACTACTGCTTCAAAGGGGATTACACGATACGTGGGTTGGCCTAGGGGTGCTTTCACTGGTCCTGACGGCGATCGCCTGGAAGGGGTGGCCAAGTGAAACTGGCAGGTCGGTGGCACAGTCACATAACCATCCTGCACCTAGGTTAGGCACATTGCGAGCGCTGTACTTGGAGTACGCTTTGAATGCTGCCGGTTGGGTACCACACATGATCTTCTTGGTCGATTTCGTGGCACGGGGTCTTGGTAAGGGCTTACAAGTCGGAGCCGAGTATTGGGTTTTGTTCGGAGTCGGCGCGACAGTCGGCCCTATTCTCGCTGGCGTCCTAGCTGACCGGATAGGCTTCGGACGGGCGCTACGTTTCGCGTTTGTACTGGAAATCGGTGGAATTGCAATTCCAGCTCTAGGTGTGGGGCCGCTCTGGTTGATCGTCTCTAGTGTGGTGGTTGGGGCTTTCGTCACCGGCACAGTTCCACTTGTGTTGGGTCGCGTGCACGAACTTCTTGCACATCATCCTGCGCAGCAGAAACCGGCATGGAGAACGGCGACGGTGGCGTTTGCTCTCTTCCAGGCCGTGGCTGCGTATGGACTGTCCTTTATATTCGCCCGTAGCGGAGGCAACTACAAATTGCTATTCGTCATCGGCGCTGTGACGATGGTGATCGCCCTGGTGATCGACCTGCTAGCAGCCGACAATCGCGCT
>FSXK01001267.1_pt1 | contig 10353 bp, 4 predicted proteins | sample 1638101 | NCBI WGS metagenome assembly FSXK01 (sample SAMEA3914788, study PRJEB12502) | metagenome | biome: forest; material: soil | place: Canada | collected 2011-07-03 | depth 0.1 m | reverse complement strand
GCTACGAACATCATGACCACAAGTTAATAAACCTTGATGTACGTGAACATCAAGAACTCGGCAACGCGTCAAAAATCTTGTCGATGGCGGCCGGGGCGTGCCGCAGAAAACCCTGCGCGTAGTCAATGTCCATTTCGCGCAGCAGCGCTTCTACGGCCTCGGTTTCGACGAATTCGGCAATGGTTTTCTTGCCGGTTATCTTCGCTACGTCACGGATGCACCGTACCGTAGCCTGATCAACCCGGTCGTTCGCCAGATCCCGAATGAACTGTCCGTCGATTTTCAGGTAATCGACGGGCAGACTCTTGAGGTAGCCGAAGGAGGAGACGCCGCTACCGAAATCGTCGAGCGCGAAGCGCACACCGAATTTCCGCATGGACTCAAAAAAACAGATCGCGTCACTCAAATTGGTGATGGCTGCGGTTTCGGTGATCTCAAAGCAAAGCTTTTGATGATCGAATGCGATGGTTTCGATCAACTCCATCACATAGCGATGGAAATCACGGTCGCCGATCGACTGGCCTGACAGGTTGATCGCCACGGTGCCGACGTGGGAGAGCGCCGCCCTGTGCTCGGCCATCCACTCGAATACCTCGCGCACGACCCAGCGATCGATACGTGAAGCCATATAAAAGCGCTCCGCGGAAGGCAGGAAGGCGCCCGGCGGAATCAGTGTTCCATCATCGTTGATGAGTCGCAGCAAGATCTCGCCGTGTAGTCCACCGGCATCATCGACCAACGGCGTGATCTGCTGCCAGTGCAGGGCGAATTGCCCCTTGTCCAATGCCTGTTCGAGGCGGTGAACCCATTGCATATCCTTGCGATGGGCGTCGATCATCTCGTCGGCTGCAAAGTAGGTATGCACGCGGTTGCGCCCGGCTGCTTTGGCGGCATAGCATGCGCTGTCGGCCGCTTGCAAGATACTCGCCGTGGTCGGCAAGTGCGCGTCCACCGGGACCAGGCCGATACTTGCGCCGGTATGGAAATGCTGCTTCCCGTGCTGGAACCGTAGTGCATCAATCCCCTGACAGATCGTCTGCGCGATGCCTTCTGCCCCCTCAATCGAGCAATGTTCCAGGATCACGCCAAACTCATCACCGCCCAGGCGGGCGCACACGTCCCCCTTGCGCACGAACCGCCTGATCATGCCGGCAACCTGCTTGAGCAGTTGATCTCCGGCAGCATGCCCCGCCGCATCATTGACCAGATTGAATCGGTCAAGATCGATGTACATCAACGCGTATTCCGCCTCTCCTCCGTGAGCGGTGGTCAGTGTCAGTTGCAAGCGCCGCTCGAATTCGTCGCGATTGAGAAGCCCCGTGAGCGTGTCATGAGTTGCCCGGAACTTCATTTCCTCATTCAGGCGACGCTGTTGGGAAACGTCGCGCACGACCAGCACCACGCCGAGCGTCTGACCCGCACCATTCCTTATCGGCCCCGCAGAGCCTTCAACGTAGTATTCCTGGCAACTGCGGCTGATCAATATCGTTTGATCGGCCAGGCCGACGAAGCGATCCTCCGACAGGGAAATCCTTACTGGACTCTTGACCGGCGATCGCGTCACGTCCCTGACGATGCGGAATATCGTTTCAGACGGCCGCCCCCGGGCAGCAGCATTAGTCCATCCGGTGAGCCGTTCAGCGACCGGATTGAGGTACTCGATTCGACCTCGCGCATCCGTGGTAATGACGCCGTCGCCAATGGAATGGAGCGTCACACGCAGTCGCTCATGCTGTGCGGCCAGTTCGCGTTGTACGCGCTTGCGTTCGGTCACGTCCTCCATCACCGTCAGTGAGTGCGAAGGCAAGTCAGCGCCATCGTGTTGAATCACAGACGACATCACTATGTCGACGAGAGTCCCGTCCTTGCGCACCGCCTGGTATTCGATACCTTGACATTGGCCAGTTCGAAAAAGCTCAGGAATGACAGTCCCAGTGGCATAGGCACGCGATGCTGGCGTCAGAAAGTCCACCACCAGACGGCCAGTCACTTCGTCGCGCGCGTAGCCGAGCGTCGTCAGCCAGACATCGCTCACGTGTACCAGCCGCCCTTGTGCGTCAATCGAATGGAGCATGGCCGGCGTGGCTTCATACAGCAGCTGGTAACGTCGCTCGCTGATGTCCTGTGTTTGTTGCACCAACGTTGACTGTTGCTCGTTCAACGGGGACAGGTCCTGGTCTTTCGTCTGCATGTTTCGGATGTCGGTTCGCAATATGTGCGGGGTGGAATTTTTCGGGTGCGTTTGTGATTGCCGTTCCGATAAACGTTAGAACGTCTGCCAGTCTGACCTGGTGGCACCAAGTGAGGCGGTTGCCACGGTTGCACGCGTGAGGTGGCGCTGTGCCAAGGGCTGGGGCTATTGACGTGGGACCGGGTTCTGACTCACTGCAGCGAGGATGGCATTCGTCACTTCAAGCAGCGTCGAATGATATTCGGCCGGCAGCGCCACGTCGTCCGTCTGCGCCATCGCATCTTCAATGCCATTCCGAAATGACCGGGCGACCTCGGCGCGCTGCGACAACGTGAGGTGGGGCAAGACCGCTTCAAGAAACCTGCCCAGAACCATGGCGCGCGCCCCCAGAACGCTGACGGCCCTCGTGTTGGCGGTCAGGACCCCGCTGATCCGGCCGAGCAAATCGGTAGCATTGTTCAATTCTCAGCACCACTCAGAAGGTCTGCCAGTCCGCCGCACCGCTATCGGTCGCGGCCAGCGTGTCCATGTCTGCAACGACCGGCGTCGTCTTGGACCTGCCCAAGGTTGCATGTGGAAGCGTGCGAGCTGCCGGTGCTGACCGGCGCGGCTCGCTCCGCCCGGCGCCCACCCGTGACGCGGCGGGCTCCGTCGCGATGATCCTGAAGACAGCCACAGCGTCACCCAGTGCCTGAGCCTGTTCGGCCATCGACTGCGCGGCCGCCGACGCCTCTTCGACCAGCGCGGCGTTCTGCTGGGTCACCTGGTCCATCTGGATGACGGCCTGATTGACCTGCTCGATGCCGGTGCGCTGTTCTTCCGACGCCGACGAGATTTCGCCCACGATGTCAGTGACATGTTTCACTGACCGGACAATTTCATCGATCGTGCTGCCCGCTTCCTCGACGAGCTTCGAGCCGGCGTCCACCCGATTTGCCGACTCGCCGATCAAATCCTTGATTTCCCTGGCGGCAGTGGCGCTGCGTTGCGCGAGCGTGCGGACCTCTCCGGCCACGACGGCAAACCCCCGACCCTGTCCGCCGGCGCGGGCCGCTTCGACCGCTGCGTTGAGTGCGAGGATGTTGGTCTGGAACGCAATGCCTTCGATTACCGTAATGATCTCGGCCATTTTGGTCGAGCTGGCGGAAATCCCGTGCATTGTCTCGACCACTCGACCAACCACTTCGCCGCCGCGCCGGGCGACGTCCGTCGCCGTATTCGCCAGCGTAGTTGCCTGTTTGGCGTTATCCGCGTTCTGCCGGACCGTGGCCGTCAGTTCTTCCATGCTGGACGCGGTCTCTTCGAGTGAGGCTGCCTGCTCTTCAGTACGCCGGGACAGATCAGTGTTGCCGGTTGCGATCTGCCTGGATGCGACGCTGACCGAACCAGCCGAGCGCCTGACTTCACCGACGACTTCCGCCATGCGCGCGAGCAACTCATTGAAGGCCATCGCGGTGTGGCCGATCTCGTCCATGCGTTCGGCCCTCGCCGTGTGGGTCAGGTCCATCGATTGACTCACATGCTGCAAGGTGTGTTGAATGTTGTTCAAGCCTGCGGTGATCGAGCGGTACAGCTGGATACCGAGACCACCACACGCCACCAGCGCTGCAACCATGCAACCCACCAGGAGCCAGAAAGCATGCGCGTAAGCCCTATTGTTCTCATCGCGTAGATCACTTCCGAGCTTGTTGTTGTAAGCGATCTGACTGTCCAGGCTTGCCGTCACAGCGACAAACGCGTCCTTCGCGGCGCCGTCGATCAGCAAGGCCTTGGCGCCGTCCAGATCGCCGGCCCGGGCTTTCACCTCGAAGCTTTGTACGGCAGCCCGAAAGGCGGCGAGATTCGCCTTATCGGTTTCGAGCATCTGGCGCTCGGTGTCGTCCGAGACGTCGTCGCGTTGGTATGTTGCGATATGTTGATCGATGCTTTTTTCGACGGTGTCAATCGCTTGCTCGGCAGTGGCCTTGCTAGCGTCGTCCGTACTAAGGAGGTACCGATAGTTGTCGCGGACAAGGCTGACAATATCGTACTTGATGTCGTTGAGTTCCTTGATGCTGGGTAGGATATTGGCCTGGACATACTCGAAGCGCTGTTGCGCCTGATTGAGCCGCCACAGGCCGATCCCCCCGACGAAAAACAGAGCCAGCAGGGCGACGGACAGGGTGAGGAGTAAGCGTCTGGAAAGCGTCATGTCGGCACCAATGTCTATATGCCACCACTATATCGAAAATGCTTTTCGATAGTCTAGGGTTTTAACTTATTGATATATTCTATGCGAGCTATAGCGACGGCCGCCGAAGGCGGATCCCGCGCCCATCGCGACTGCGCAAGTCTTCTACCTGGGGGCGGAGGCCGCCCCCTGAAGACGTACCCATCCGCCAGCGATCGGGGCAGCAGATGCCCCGTCTAGGGCACCACCCGGGGCGCGGCGATCACGGCTGATGGCGTCTATAAATGCGTGCTCGACTACGCGGCGCAAGCGAAGATCGCGATCGACTGCTTCGGCGCGCACAGCCTGCGCGCGACCGGCGCAACCAACGCGCGCGAGCATGACGCCGACTACATCGCGAAGGTGCAGGAGTGGCTTGGTCAGGCGAACATCGCGACCACACGGATCTACCACCGGCGCAAGAGTCGCCCGGGAGATTCACCAACCTTCAAGGCTTTATATGAAGGTATCCTAAAAAATGATAAGACTCGCCAGAGCCACTGAGGCGTCAAGCGGCCCACGAGCGGTCATTGACTCGTGCATCGAGTGGACATTCGAACGTCGGCTGCGTCCGGACAACGGACATGCATGCGTACCCCCCGCGCGCGGTAGGTCAGATCGGGCGGCGGGTGGATGGTGGCGGCGGTCGCCGTGCGTCATCGATATATGATACGGGCATAGGTACTGGTACTGGCACCACTCTGCTGTAGCGAATGGCCAGAACCGGCGTCCGATCGCGACCGAGTAGACTACCTTCGATTGTTGCGATCACAAGGCAATCATTTGACCGACATGCAGGTGGGCCCGCGCCCATTCTACCGTCGAAATGCAAGGTCAGATTCAGGTCAGGCCTACCGCCGGAGGACGAAGGGAGGAGGTCCATGCTCATCGCGAACTGTAAGACGTTTGATCGGATCTCTGCGACAGCGGGCTCAGACCTCTACCGTGGCCGCCGTTTGACGGACGGGATGCCGGTGCTGTTGAAGCTCCTTCCAGAGCCTGCCGACGCAGCCCAATTCGCTCGTTTCAGGCGTGAATACCTGCTGCTTCAATCGTTGAATGTCGCGGGTATTGCCAAACCGCTTGCGCTGATCGATGAGTGCGGGCGCCTTGCGCTGATCCTTGAAGACTTTGCAGGCGAGTCGCTCGAAGCTGTTCTCGGTCGTGAGCCTCGCCTGGGCGTGGCTCTTTGCCTGCGTATCGGCCGCCATCTGGCCGATGCGTTGACGGGCATCGACGCGGCACAGGTCATTCACCGCGATATCCGGCCCGCCAATATACTCGTCGCGCCGGAGACTGGCCGGGTCCTGCTGGTGGATTTCAGTCTCGCCACGGCTCAGGAATCTGACACCATCCTGCCCGTGGACGTCGCCGTCCCCGCCAGCGATTGGGCTTACGTGTCTCCCGAACAAACCGGCCGCATGAATCGTCCGGTCGATTACCGGACCGATTGCTATTCGACGGGCGTGGTGCTCTATCAGATGTTGACCGGCCAACTGCCGTTCCAGGCGAACGATCCGCTGGAATGGATGCATTGTCATATCGCCCGCATGCCGGCGCCGCCGAGCGGGATCGCGCCCGAGGTGCCGCAACCGGTGTCGGATATCGTGATGAGGCTGTTGGCCAAGCTACCGGAAGACCGCTATCAGAGTGCGCACGGGCTGCTGGCCGATCTCGACCAGTGTCTGGCGCAACTGCAAGCGTCGGGCCGGATCGAGCCGTTCCCGCTGGGCACGGAAGATGTCCCGCAGCGCTTCCGGGTCCCGAACAAACTGTACGGGCGTGGCCCGGAGGTCGAGCGACTGCTCGGCGCCTTCGAGCGCATGGCGGCCACTGGCCAGGCGGCACTGGTGACCGTCTCCGGGTACTCGGGCATCGGTAAATCATCGCTGGTCGATGCGTTGCGCAAGCCGATTGTCGCGAAGCATGGCTATTTCATCACCGGCAAGTTCGATCAGTACCAGCGCGACATTCCCTACGCCACCCTCAAGCAGGCGTTTTGCGAACTGGTGCGTCAACTGCTGGCCGAAAGCGAGGCGCGCGTTGCCGGCTGGCGGCAACAGATCCAGTCCGCGATCGGGGTGAATGGCCACCTCGTTGTCGATGTGTTGCCCCAGCTCGAGTTGATCATCGGCCCGCAACCGCCTGTCTCGCCACTGCCGCCGGCCGAGGCGCAGAGCCGGTTCCGCATGGTGTTCCGACAATTCGTGACGACGTTCACGAGCGAGGAACATCCGCTGGTCCTCTTTCTGGACGATTTGCAGTGGATCGATGCGGCAAGCCTCGCATTGATCGAGCACCTGGTCACTCACAAAGACACGCGCTATCTGCTGCTGATCGGTGCTTACCGCGATAACGAAGTGAGCGCAGCGCATCCGCTCATGGCCAGCCTCGATACGATCCGCCACAGTGGCGCGCCGGTGGTGGACCTCCGGCTCGCGCCGCTATCGCTTGCGCATCTGAACCAGCTGGTCGTCGACACGCTCCATGCGCCCCCCTCCGTCTGCGAGCCGCTATCGCGGCTGGTCTGTGAGCGCACCGAGGGCAACCCGTTCTTCTTTATCCAGTTCCTCGATGCGCTGCACAAGGATGGGTTGTTGCGGCATGACGTGCAACAGCATGCCTGGCGGTGGGACCTGGATCAGATCAAGGCCAAGGATTTCGCCGACAACGTCGTCGACCTGATGGTGGAAAAGTTACGTCGATTGCCAGTCCGCGCGCAAGAAGCGCTGCAGTTGGCCGCTTGCCTCGGGAACACGTTTGAGCCGCGCCAGCTTGCGTTAATCAGCGGATATGCGAGCGGCCAGGCACGGGAGCGTCTGAGCGTCGCCGAGGTCGACCAAGGCCTCACGGCGGCAGTGCGCGAAAGCTTGATCGTGCGCACCGGTGGCAGCGGCAAGTTTCTGCACGACCGGATTCAGCAGGCCGCTTATTCGCTGATACCCGAAGCGGACCGTGCCGGAGTCCACCTGTACCTCGGTCGCGCGCTGCTGGCGAGCCTGACGCCACACGAGCTCGTCGAACATGTGTTTGATGTAGCGAACCAGTTCAACCGGGGCGCAGCACGGCTGGTAGACCGTGACGAAAAGGCGCAGGTCGCGGCAATCGACCTGCGCGCGGGGCGCCGGGCCAAGGCCTCGGCTGCCTATGCGTCGGCGCGCCTGTACTTCGCCGCTGGTATGGCGCTCCTGGACGAGACATATTGGGTCAGCCATTACGAGCTGATGTTCAGCCTGTGGCTCGAATGCGCGGAGTGCGAGTTTCTGACCGGCGAACTCGACCGGGCAGAGGAACTGCTTGCGGAGATACTGCAGCGGGGGGCGTCGAAAGTCGACATGGCGACCGTCTATGAATTGAAGGTTCTGCTCCATATCGTGAAATCGGAGAACCTGCAAGCCATCGACAGCGCGCTCAAGTGCCTGAAACTGTTCGGTATCGACATCCCGGCGCATCCGAGCTGGGATCAGGTTCAGGCCGAATACGAGACAGTCTGGCGTAACCTGGATGGCCGCGTTATCGAGGATCTGATCGACCTGCCACTGATGCAGGATCCGGAGTTGGAGGCCGTCACCCGGCTGTTGTGCTCGCTTTCGAATTCAGCCTATGTTACCGATCGCAATCTCTTTTGTTTTCAACTGTGCCGCACCCTGAATCTCAGCATGCGGCATGGCGTGAACGGCGCTTGCGCGCACGCCTGCGGCTATCTCGGGTTTAGCCTCGGACCAGTTTTTCAGCGTTACCCCGAGGGTTTTCGTCTCGCCAGGCTGGGATGCGACCTGGTCGAGAAGCACGGCTTCCTCGCGTATCGAACAAAGGTTCAGGTTGCGACGTCAATCGCCGCCTTCTGGACGCATCCGCTGGCAACCGCGATCGATTTCGTTCGGGCGTCCCTTCGCACCGCGGCCGGGACGGGGGATCTGACCTACGCGTGCTACGGCATGCTCCATATCGTCATGCTCCTTCTCCTGCGGAACGATCCACTTGATGCCGTGTGGCGTGAGTCGGAGATCGCCCTGGACTTCGTGCATAAAAGCAGGTTCCGCGACATTGAAGACATTATCATCCCCCAGCGGCGCCTCATTGCGGCCATCCAGGGTCGCACTACGAGCTTGTCCACTTTCAGCGACGCGCAGTTCGATGAAACGGTGTTCGAGGCGCAGCTACTGGCGGGGAAGCGGATACCCACGACAGCCTGCTGGTACTGGATCGTGAAGACGAAGGCTCGGTTCCTGTCGGGCGACTACGCCGAGGCGCTCGCGGCAGCCGACGAGGCGAATGCGCTGCTCTGGTCCTCGACCGCCCATTTTCCTCTCCTCGACTACTACTACTACACCGCGCTAACTGTGGCAGCGCTCTACAACAACGCTTGTGACGACGAGCGCAATGGTTGGCGCGACCGGCTGGCAATACACGAGGCACAGCTGCGCGAATGGGCCGACAACTATCCACCAACGTTCGCTGACAAGTACGCCCTGGTGTCGGCCGAGATCGCCCGCCTCGAAGGGCGAGACGCCGACGCCATGCGCCTGTACGACGAGGCCATTCGAGCGGCGCGCGAGAACGGCTTCGTCCAGAACGAAGGCATCGCGCATGAGCTTGTGGCGGGATTTTATGCTGCGCGCGGGGCGACGATCTCCGCACGCGCCCATCTTGACGAAGCACGCAACTGCTTCGCGCGCTGGGGCGCGCACGGCAAGGTCAGGCTGCTCGACACGCGCATGCCGCCCTTGCGCGAAGCGTCGGGCTCACGTACCGCCACTTCGCCGGGCGACGGTGCGCAACTGGATTTGCTGTCGGTCGCCAAGGCCTCGCAGGCCATCTCGGGCCAGATCGTGCTGGAGGATCTGATTGATACGCTGATGCACATTCTGCTGGAAAACGCCGGTGCGCAGACCGGCCAGCTACTGCTCGCACGCAACGGGTCTCTGGTTCTTGTGGCCGAAGCGAGCGTCGAGCAGCAGACGATTCACGTGCGGCAGCACCTGAACCAGGCACGACCTGCCTTGGCACCACCGCGATCAGCAACACCCAAACCGGCGTTGCCAAGCTCCATCGTTAATTACGTCCAGCGCTGCCAGGAACGGGTGCTGCTGGACGATGCGACGCAGTCAAACCCCCATTCTGCAGACGACTATGTGGCCCGCCGACAGCCGAGGTCGGTGTTGTGCCTGCCGCTTGTGCGGCGTTCCGACTTGATCGGTGTGCTGTATCTGGAGAACAATCTCGCCACGCACGCGTTCACGCCTGAACGCGTGACAGTCCTCGAACTGCTGGCCTCGCAGGCCGCGATCACGCTTGAGAACGCGCTCCTGTACCGCGATCTCGCAGAACGCGAAGGCAGGATCCGGCGCCTCGTCGACGCCAACATTGTCGGCATTTTCATCTGGGACCTGGCAGGTGAGATTCTCGAGGCCAATGACGCATTTCTCCGTATCTTGGGATACGAGCGCGGGGACCTTGCGTCGGGACTTATGCGCTGGACGGACCTGACGCCGCCGGAGTGGCTCGATCGCACCAGGCAACGGTCGGTGCCAGAGCTCAATGTTACGGGGACGCTACAGCCCTACGAGAAGGAGTTCTTCAGGAAGGACGGCAGTCGCGTCTCGGTGCTGATCGGCGCGGCGATGTTCGAAGAAGACGCGAGCCAGGGTGTCGCTTTCGTGCTCGATTTGACCGAGCGCAAGGAGGCCGAGGCGGAGCTTGCAGCGCGTCGGGTCGAGGCGTTGCGGGCGGAGGAGCAGTTGGTGGCATTGCAGGCGGAACTCGCTCATGCAACCCGCCTGACAAGCCTTGGGGAACTGAGTGCATCCATCGCCCACGAAGTAGGCCAGCCACTCGCTGCAATCGTGACCACCGGCGAAGCCTGCCTGCGATGGCTCGGCAACAGGACACCACAACCGGAGGAGGTACGGGCCTGTGTGGAGCTGATGATCTCCGAAGGCAGGCGCGCGAG
>FSXK01000954.1_pt1 | contig 10353 bp, 6 predicted proteins | sample 1638101 | NCBI WGS metagenome assembly FSXK01 (sample SAMEA3914788, study PRJEB12502) | metagenome | biome: forest; material: soil | place: Canada | collected 2011-07-03 | depth 0.1 m | reverse complement strand
TGGCGGAAGAGGATGCGGTCTTTAGCGTCGACGTCGGCACGCCGACCCTGTGGGCCGCGCGCTATCTGCGCATGAACGGCAAGCGCAGGCTGCTGGGGTCGTTCAACCATGGTTCGATGGCGAATGCCTTGCCGCAGGCGCTGGGTGCCCAGGCGGCTGCACCGGATCGTCAGGTAGTAGCGCTTTGCGGCGATGGCGGCCTTTCGATGCTGATGGGCGATCTGCTCACGGCGCGCCAGGAGGCGTTGCCGCTGACCGTCGTCGTCTTCAACAACAGTTCGCTCGGCTTCGTATCGATGGAGATGAAGGCCGGTGGCTATCTCGACGACGATACGCAGCTTGCTTCGACCGACTACGCCGCGATCGCACGCGGAGCAGGCATCGAGGCGGTACGCGTGGAGGACTCGGAAGAGCTGGAAGGCGCACTCGCGCACGCGCTTTCGCGGCCGTGGCCAGTGCTGGTGGACGTCGTCGTCGCCAGGCACGAAATTGCCTTGCCGCCCAAGATTGAGTGGGCCCATGCGAAGGGCTTCAGCCTGTATATGCTGCGGGCCGTGCTCAACGCGAAGGGCAATGAAGTGGTAGAGCTGGCCACCACGTGGCTGCGCTAGTTGTACCTGCGGCGCGGGAGACGGTCGCAGCGTTGCACTGGTACAGGGCTCGCTGGATGAGACCGTCTCTCGCGCTGCCTTTATCTATTGCGCTTCACAACGAAGCTGTTGAGGTTCGCTAATTTTGCTACTGGGTGCACTAATTCCGCAAATATGGCCTATACGAGGGAATTTTAAGGTGCCACCGACATTCGCTGACCAGTACGAGCAGCTTGTCCATGTTACGTGCGCGCCGCACAACCGTTGCCGGGAGTCGCTCGAGCGTTGTCCCGTGTTCGTCGCCTGAGTCGATATCTGCTGTGAGCCAGATCCGCTTCCAACGAGATGCGGACCGGCTGGCGATCCGCCCAAGCCAGCTTCCGAACGTTTCCTCGTAGAGCGGAAGAGGTGCATCTGGCCATGGGCGTGAGTCATTGCATAGCAATGCTGGTTACCCGCTCGAGATGGTCAAACTGGATCGGTTCTACTCCGTCGCGAATCGCGAATCCAGCCGCGGCGTTTAGGATCGGGGAGACTTCACCGGTGAGTCTCTGACCAAGGAATTTTTGCACACCGCATGTCGAGGGCGGCCGTTTTCTTTCTGTACTTGCGCTAGTAAGCGATTTCCACAAGATGATTAGTGGTGGGCGTTGATCGTGTGGTCCAAGCACGAAAGCTGGTCTAGGCCCCGGGAGTGCGCAATCGCACCGGTGCGCGCTAACACCAAAGATTAAAATGTGCGCCAGCGCGCCTGTTAGCGGTCGCCCGGGAGAGTTCGCCACGACGGAAATTACGCCGTGGCTGACTTCTGCAACCACGCGGTATCCGGAACCGGACGATGTGGTAGTCGATCCCTGTTCCACAGTCACATCAGAACCGCAACCACTTCTGAATAGGCCGATCCCTGCTGGGAGCAGGCTATCGGCCTATTGTCCTGTGCATACCCGAGGTGGGCGTAGGAGTCCGGCCAACTCCTACGTCAGTGGCCGGCGACGACTTGAGTTTTGGTGTCGGTTGCCTTCGCATTACCTTGGTCGTCGGTCCATCCGCCGCCCAAAGCGTCGATCAAGCGAACGCTTGCGTCGAGTCGCCGAGTCTGCAATTGTGTATCCGTAAGCTGTGTGCTTAGCTCTGTCGTTTGAGCCGTCACAACGTCGAGGTAGCTGACAACCCCGTCTTTGTAGCGAGACATGGACAGATCGAGCGTACGTCTTGATTCATCCAGCGCGCGGTCTTCGCTAACGGCTTCAGACCCGAGGTAGTGCAAGAGAGCGAGGTTATCCTCGACCTGCTGGAACGCGGTGAGCACGGTTGCCTTGTATTTGGCGCCATTCTCGGCGAGCTTGGCCTGTGCCCGATGGACGATCGCGGTTCGACGACCGCCGTCGAACAGTGTCATCACTAGTGTCGGCCCGATCGCCCAGATTTCGTTTGGCGCTGCGATCCATGGCGAGAGTGTGTCGCTCTGGTACCCCCCGTCGAGGCCGAGTGAGACGTCCGGGAAGTATGCGGCTTTCGCGACGCCGATCGCTGCGTTTGCCTGCGCCATTCTACGTTCCGCCGCCGCGATGTCGGGCCTACGCTGGAGTAGGGAGGCCGGGACGCCAATGGGAACGTTGGGCAAATAAGATATCTCATACGTAGGGCCCAGATTGAAGTTTGAGGCTGGCACTCCGATCAGCGAAGCGATGGCATGCTCGAATAAGGCACGACGCGCTGTAATGTCCGACGCCTGCGCCTTGGCTGAATCGAGTTGTGTTTGCGCACGGGAGACATCGAGGTCCGACGCTATTTCGCCGTTGTGCCGGCTAACGGTCAAATCCAGTGCTTTTTGGTAAGTTGCAATGGTCTCAGACAGGATTTGTGACTGGAGATCGAGGCCAAGGAGGTTGAAATAGGCCGACGCCAAGTTAGCCTCCAGACTGAGTCTAAGTGACGCAACGTCTGCTTCGCTGGCTTCCTCTGCATCCTTCCCGGCCTTGACTTCATTGCGGAGTTTCCCCCAAAGGTCGAGGTCGTAACTCAGTCCGACATCCAAAGTAGCGGAGTCGTAGACGTTAGGTTGTCCAGGACCGCGAAGCGGTCGAAGCGCGGATTGTCGCTCACGGGAAACGTTCGCGTCGGCACCAATGGTGGGGTAAAGATTCGAACGCGCCTCCTGCAGCAACGCAGTCGCTTCATCGTGCCGTGCGAGAGCTGCCTCAAGGTCAGGGTTTGAGGCTACGAGTCCTTTCTCCAGATTGTCAAGTTTCGAATCCCGATAGACTTGCCACCACCCGTCTCGAGGAATCTCGTCTGCGGGCGTAGCCTGCATCCATTGCCCGGCTTCTTTAAACTGAGTCGGAACAGCAGTCGGAGGAACCTTATAGGTTGGAGCGAACGAGCAAGCGGCGAGAGTGAACGCAGAGGCCACTGCGAGCGCGCAAAGTTTCTTATCCATGGCTCGACTCCGGCGCCCTTGGGATAGTGGCGAGTCTGACCAGATCTCCTTGAACAAGCGAGTCCGGGGGATTGTTGATTACCTTGTCGTCAGGGCGGAGGCCCGATGAGATCTGGACAGTGGACCCAAGGTCAGTGGAAATTGTTACAGATCGCAATTGAGCGCGATCATCCTTGCCGACTACGGCCACCTGAAGACCGTCCTGCCTGAAGATGAGTGAGCTAGCCGGGATCGTAACCGTATTGGTGTCGCCTGGCAGCGCGAGGTGAACCGCGGTGTATTCGCCAGGGAACAGCAAACCAGCGCTGTTATCAACCGTCAACTGGACGAGAAGCGTGCCAGACGAGGGCGTGATGGCGTTGGACGTATCGACCATCTTGGCCTTGAATGTCATTCCGGGCCTTTCCGGAACAGTGATGGTTGCGGCCAAGCCAGACTGTATCGCTGCGGCATCTACCTGCGGTGCACTCACATACACGCGCAACTTGTGGGCATCTGAAACGGTGAACAATGCCTGGTTCGAGCCGCTTCCAACGTTGATAAGTTGGCCAACATCTGTATTTCTTGCCGTAACAATTCCGTCGAAGGGCGCAACCAGTTTTTTGAACGACTCCAGAGCCTCGAGGCGACGCACATTTGCCTGATTTGCGTCGACGATAGCCTGCTTCGCTGTGAGGTCGCTGGTCTTCTCATCGGTATCTTGTTGAGAAACAGAGCCCTGTCCAAGCATTCGGGTCCAGCGCTGCGCTGTCACGGCAGCAAGCTTTTGGTTCGCGATTGAGTTCTGCAAGTCTCCACGCGCTTGCTGCAGTTGCTGGTCGAGGTCAGGAGTGTCGATTTCCCCCAGCAACTGCCCGGCCTTCACATGGGTACCTATATCTGCATACCACGCGTGGAGGTAACCAGGAACGCGCGCATATATTGGCGCATTTACTTCCGCCGCCAAGGTGCCAGGCAGGACGAGCGACTGGCTGCTTCCAATAGGCTTCGGAGAGACCGTCACAACTGTCGGTATGGCCTGCTCGTTTGTCCAGCTTGTCAACTTCTGCTTCGCGTGTACTCGGCTCGAAATGCCGAGAGCGACAACACCTGCGAGCGCGAGAGCAGCAACGGAGGCCACGAGCTTGATGTGGCGGAGTGTCTTGGGCGACTTCACTTCAGATTCATTGGACATGAGATTCTCCATGTTCGATAACTTGATTGACTTGTGTGGCCTTGTCGCGGCGGTGAATCAGGCTGAAGACGACCGGGACAAAGAGAAGCGTGGCGAAAGTTGCGCAGATCAGACCACCGATAACGGCGCGGCCTAGCGGTGCATTCTGTTCACCGCCATCGCCCATACCGAGAGCCATCGGAGCCATGCCAATAATCATGGCGAGCGCGGTCATCAGGACCGGGCGGAAACGTGTGACGCCGGCCTCCAGCGCAGACACCAGCGGATTGCCAGTGACGGCAAGTCGCTCGCGTGCAAAGGTCACCACCAGAATGCTGTTTGCGGTGGCGACACCCATACAAAGAATCGCCCCAGTCAATGCAGGGACTGACAATGGTGTATGGGTTATAAAGAGCATCCAGACGATTCCTGCGAGAGCGGCCGGGAGCGCTGAGATGATCACAAAGGCGTCCCCCCAGGAGTGGAAGTTGACGACGACGAGGAGGTAGATCAGCAAAATCGCGCCAACCAGACCGAGCATCAACCCTGTGAACGCGCTGTTCATGGTTTCAACCTGACCACGAACGGTTACAACCGAACCCTTCGGTACATCCTTCGACGTCTGCGCAAGAGCCTTGTTAATGTCGGAAGACACCCCGCCCAAATCACGACCTTGTGTGGTTGCAAATATGTCGTACAGCGGTTCGATGTTGTAGTGCGAGACGACTGCATCACCCACTCCGCGAGTAATGCTTGCAATGCCTCCCAAAATCTGTGCGGGGCCGTGGCCGCCGGTAATCGGGAGATTTTTGAGGTCGGACAGAGTGGTCATCCGGTATTGCGGCGTTTGGGCAACAATCGGATATGACACGCCGTTAGCCGTGTCAAGCCAATATGTCGGAGCAACCTGGCTCGTGCCTGAGAGACTCGCAACTACGGAGTTGGTTACGTCGCTTTCGGTGATACCCAGCTCATCCGCTCGCGAACGATCCACGGCCACGGTAAATTGCGGGTACGTTGATGCTTGCTGGATTCGCGTATCGGCGATTCCAGGGATGGTGCGAAGTCGACGATAGAGCTCCTGTGCGTATTGCTGATTGGCCTTGAGATCAGGTCCGGTCACCTGGACATCGATTGGGGCCGGTGCACCGAAGTTCAAAATCTGACTGACGATATCCGCCGGCAAGAATGCGAACGTGACCCCCGGATATTTTTTCGGCAGCATCGTGCGCAGTTTCTGCACGTAGTCTGCGGTCGGACCATGTTCCTTGCTGAGGGAAACAAGAATGTCACCATCCTGCGGGCCAATCGTCCCGCTGTTGTTATAGGTCAGGTTAATGCCGCTGATGGGCAACCCCATATTGTCGATGATGTTTGACAGCTGGTTCGGCGGGATAGTCGAACGCACCGTGTTCTCGACAGAATCGAACAATGCGGCCGTGTCCTCGATCCGGGTCCCGATCGGTGCGCGGACGTGGATTGCAATTTCGCCGGCGTCGATATTCGGGAAGAAGTTTTTGCCCAGCCACGGAGACAGGAAAAAGGAGACCGCCACGGTGCCCAGGAAGGCAACTACAAAGATCCGGCGATTCGTCAGCGCCAAACCCAAGGCAATCCTGTAGACCGCCCGGATACCTTCGAAGCGTTTTTCAAAGCCCTGCTGGAATCGGACAAGAGGATTGCGCGAAGCGGGTCGATGTTCATGAGCACCATCGGACTCCCCGGAGGCTTGGCCAACATGCTTGTGCGGGCGAAGCAGGTACTGCGCCATCATGGGGACAAAGGTCCGTGAAAGGATAAACGACGAGACCATGGCGAAAATTACCGCCTCAGCCATCGGGACGAACAGGAATCGTGCAACCCCATGCAGCAGAAGCATCGGCACGAACACGATACAGATACACATGAGGGACACGAACGCAGGGGTAACGATCTGCGCGGCGCCGTCCATGATTGCCGTGCGGACGTCTTTGCCTTGCTCAAGGTGCCAATTGATGTTTTCGATCGTCACCGTGGCATCGTCAACCAGAATACCGACTGCTAGTGCAAGCCCACCGAGCGTCATAACATTCAGCGTCTCACCCACCGCAGAGAGCGCCGCAATCGCTGCGAGCACGGCAAGGGGAATGGAAGATGCGATAACGATCGTAGACTGCCAACTTCCGAGAAAAAGCAGGATCATCAGCGAGGTGAGAACCGCAGCAATGATGCCCTCACGCGCGACGCCGCTCACTGCGCCCTTGACGAAGACGGACTGATCGCCCAGAGCCACAAGTTTCAGGCCCAGTGGCAGAGTTTGACGGACTCGAACAAGCTGCTGTTTTGTGCCAGCAATGATGTCAAGCGTGGAGGCCGACCCGTTCTTCAGGATGCTCAGCAGAACGGCGCGGTGACCGTCGACACGAACGATATTGCTTTGTGGCGGATAACCGTCGCGAACGTGAGCAACGTCGCGCATGTAAATGACGGCCCCATTCACTGTTTTTATAGGCAACCGGTTCAGCTGATCGATAGCCAGTGGACTGTTGTTCAACTTGATGTTGTACTCGAAGCGACCAATCTTCTGCGTACCAGCCGGAATGATCTGGTTTTGCGCAGCGAGCGCATTGGCGACGTCTTGAGCCGAAAGTTTCTTGGACTGAAGAGCCTGAGGATCAAGGTCGATTTGTACCTCGCGAACCTTGCCGCCATACGGCGTCGGAATGGCCACCCCTGGGACGCTTAGCAATTGAGGTCGAATGAAGTTTGTTGCGTAGTCAGCGAGCTTCTGTTCATCGAGTGTGTCGCTTGTGATCGCGAGTTGCAGAACGGGAACGGTGGACGCGCTGTAGTTAAGGATTTGAGGCGGAGTCGTCCCAGGAGGCATCTGCTTGAGCACGGTCTGGGAAATTGACGTTACTTGCGCGGTGGCAGTACGGATGTCAACGGTCGGTTGAAAGAAGATCTTGACAATACCGAAGCCGCGGAACGATTGCGATTCGATGTGAGCAATGTCGTTCACGGTCGTGCCGAGCGTTCGCTCGTAATACGTCACAACTCGCCCTGACATGTCGTCAGGTTGAAGACCTGCGTAGTTCCAAACAACGCTCACAACAGGGATTCCGATATTCGGAAAGATATCGATCGGTGTACGAACCGAAGCAAGTGATCCAAAGATCAATATCAGCAGGGCAAGTACAATGAATGTGTACGGCCGGATGAGGGCTAACCGGACTATTCTCAACATCGGAGTAACTCCAAACAGAAATACGTGGAATTCGGGACGCGGACCTGGGGACACGGGATCAAGTCAGTGGCTCGTTTAATTTGATTTTGGTACTTGGCACGTTGCCCGCCACGGCCCTTAACGTTAAAAAATGGCAACGTTTGCGGTCGGACGTGCACGGCAACCGTGCTGGGCTAGTGGAACTCGTACCCAACCCTTCGAACGCAGCGAATGCGCGAAGCTTTACCTGGAATGTCGATCTTTCTTCGCAAAAGGCATATTTGCTGATCGACCGGATTGCGGTCGTCGTGGGGCCACTCGCCCTAAATCGCCTCGAGTATTTCGATCCGCGTGAGAATCCGCCTCTGGTTCCTCATCATGTATTCGAGTAAGCGGAACTGTGTGTGCGTAAACTGTACGACGCGTCCACCGTGTGTGACCAGCCGATTTGCAAGGTGGAGCTCGATATCTGGGGCTTGTAACGAGCTGTCGTGAGGGGGATGGCGAACTCGGCGGCGAATGAGCGCTTCGATCGTTGCGGATAGTTCGTCGATATCGAATGGATCGCAAAGTGTTACGTCTGCGCCGTGGCGAAGTGTCTCGACTCGATCGTGCAAGTCAGAAAATTGAGAGAGGGCTATGATGGGCGTGTCCACGCCCATATACCTCTTGAGCAAAGCTTGTGGTCTCGTCCACATACCCCCTAGCCGAGCACATACCCGGAACCCCTCACAGTTTGAATGAGTGGTGGTTCGCCGTCCCGCTCGATTTTCTTTCGAAGACGCGCTATGTGGACGTTTATAAGATTTGTACCTGGATTGAAGTGATAGCCCCAAATCGCCTCAAAGAGCATTGAGCGTGTGATCGTGCGCCCAGCGTGGCGCGTCATGAACTCAAGTACCCTGTACTCAGTTGGTTGAAGTTCTATCTCCTGTCCTTCCCTCTTCACGGAGCGCGCCAACAAATCAATCTCGAGTGAACCGACTCTCAGCTTGGTTTCCTGGAAGTCTATACTTTTTGTCCCGCGCCGGAGCATAGCTTCGAGTCGCGCGATCAGTTCGTCAGGATCAAAGGGCTTTGTTAAATAATCGTCACCACCGGCGCGCAGCCCGCAAATTCTCGCATCGACGTCGCCCAACGCACTTAGCATGATCACCGGGGTCCGCACGCCAACGGCACGAATCGCTCTGAGCACGGATAGCCCGTCCATGCCTGGCAACATGCGGTCGAGCGTGATCGCGTCGTAATCGCCCGACATGGCTTGCACCATGCCATCAGGTCCATTGTCGACCCAATCTACGGCGAGCCCATGGCCGCTAAGCCGGTTGACAATCTCCCCAGCCGAAACGGGATCATCCTCGACAGTCAACACTCTGACTTGATCCATCACCTTGCACTCCTTTGGAGCAGTAGGTTGTTCAATGTAAACCGACTAGGTAAACAGGCCCATGCCCACATCGCCGCGCACAAAAGCGACCAGGATAGTTCCTCTCGCCACGATTCCGTTCGCGTAAAAGCTGCACAGGAAAAGATCGAACTGCTTCAGGAAATGACCGGCTGTCACGCGACACCACGCCAGTTTTGAATCGCACGGGAGCTGACGCCGCGCTTACTGTCGTTGCAGGCTGCACCTCGCGATCAAGGTAATAAGGATAGCTTATTAAATTGACGAAAACGGCTTGTTCATACCACGCTGCGGTCCATTCGATGATCTTGCGAAAATCAGCATCACAGGCGACGATCTGTTGCGTTTCAGGCATGGCGTACTCCGTTCAGTTCAATCTCTACAATGTGTTGGGATCAGCGGGTGCGTGCCGCGATGGCGGATGCGGTGAGCGCGCACAGCAGACCGATCGTGCTACCGGTCGCCACGTTCAGCAGCCGCTCGCCTCCAAAAATCCAAGGTTGTCCCGCCAACACAAATGCCATCGCCGCACAGGCGCAACGGGCGCCGAACGCGAGCGTGTACGGACGAATGCAGATGAGCGTCAGCATAGCGGCGAACACATCGAGCACGCGCAAAAACGAGGCATGAGGAATCAGCAACCCGACGACCACCCCGAAGGAAACGCCAACGACAGCCCCGGTGAGCCGGTTGAGAAACTTCTGCCGGGCGCTCGCCGCATTTCCGGTAACGACGCTGGCGGCCGACCAGATCATCCACTGACCATGGTCGACGTGCCGCCACTCGACAAGTGCGGCAGCGCAAGCGACCGCGAGCGCGACGGTGATCATCAGCTCGATATATGCATTGCGCTCGCTGTTTGGCGAGAGGCGAGTCCACTTCGTGAAATGCGCAAGCGTCGGCTGGCCGGTTTCACGCGAGCGAAAGTGCTCGACTGACGCAACGAGCAGGATCGGCAACGCCGCTATCAACAAGAACGGCAGAATCTCAACGCTCCGGGTGATAAGCGCCTGCCGCGTGACGCCTTCCGCACTTTCGCAGGCAAGATACAGCGAGGGAATGAACGTGAAGTTGCCGAGCGAGCGCAAGGCACTGCCGCCCGCGGTCACCAGCACGGATCCCATGCCCAGCAGGACCGTAACTACGACAAAGAGCAGCGGGTGCGCGAGCGAAGCCATCAGGATCACGAACCCCGCGCTGATGGCCAAAGCGTGCGTGAAGACGCCGAGCGGCGCAAGCTGCGAGTGGTCGTGCGCGATGAGCATCGCGACCGGCACGATTGCAGCGGTGAGCCACTCGGATCTGCCTGATACGAGTGCAAGCAAGAGCAGCGGGACGAGCGCAAACATGGCGCGACCCAACGCCCGTCGGTCGAACACGGTTTCGACGCAGCGCAAGAGCGACGAAGCTCCGGTGTGACGTTCGCTGCTTATCGTCGCACTCCGACCACGCTGTGCTTGTCCATTGGTCATCATCAGCCGGCGAGCGCCTCGAGCACGTCGCCGGATTGCCGCACGAGACCGAGCCTCGGGAAGATGTAATTGAGCGACGCATGGTGAT
>FSXK01000328.1_pt1 | contig 10392 bp, 10 predicted proteins | sample 1638101 | NCBI WGS metagenome assembly FSXK01 (sample SAMEA3914788, study PRJEB12502) | metagenome | biome: forest; material: soil | place: Canada | collected 2011-07-03 | depth 0.1 m | reverse complement strand
TTCGCTTTCATTCCATTGACAAGGACGGCGTCGCCCAGGCGCCCGACGCGAGCCAGTTTCCGTACTGGCTCGAAGACGCGGCCTACGTCTTTAGCGAGGCCGAAATCGAGGCTCTGTGGGCGGCCACCCGCGAGCTGCACGCACGCTGTCTGGAAGCCGTGGATTACGTGATCCGCGCCAACCTGTTTTCGCGGATGGCGATTCCCACTGCATACGAAGGGCTGATTCGCGCTTCCTGGGAGCGCCGCGATCCGTCTGTCTATGGGCGCTTCGACCTGACGCTCGATCAGAACGGCGTACCGAAGCTCTACGAATACAACGCCGACACGCCGACCTCGCTGATCGAGTCGAGTCTCGCGCAATGGTTCTGGAAAACCGACGTCCAGCCCGCACACGATCAGTTCAATAGCATCCACGAAACGCTAGTCGAACGCTGGGGTGTGCTGCGCAAGCACTACCCGCAGATCCAGACGCTGCACTTCGGCTGTGTCTTCGACAGCCTGGAAGACATCGGCAACGTCGAATACATGATGGAGACGGCGGTGCAGGCCGGCTGGCAAGTCAAGATTCTCGACATGACGCGCATCGGCGTGGATGCGGCGAGCCAGTTCTACGACGAACAGGACGAGCCGATCCAGTTGATGTTCAAGCTGTATCCGTGGGAGTGGATGATTCGGGAGAAGTTCGGCCGGCATCTGGTTTCGAGTCCCACGCGCTGGGTCGAGCCGCCGTGGAAAATGATCCTCTCCAACAAGGCGATTCTGCCGATTCTGTGGCAACTGTTTCCCGATCATCCGAATCTGCTGCCGGCGTCCTTTACGCCGTATCAGTTCGACGGCGTGCCGCATGCGAAAAAGCCGTTTCTGTCGCGCGAAGGCGCGAACGTGACCCTGGTGCAGGCCGATGGACAAGTGATTGCGCACGAAGGCCGCTACGGCGAAGAGGGTTTCATCTATCAGGCTTTTGCGCCGCTGCCGCGATTTGGCGAGCGCTACGCGACGCTGGGCTCATGGGTGGTCGGCGATGAGGCGGTCGGGCTTTGTTTGCGCGAGGAGTTTCACCCGATCACGAAGAACACCAGTTATTTTGTGCCGCATTTCTTCATCAAGAACTGAGCATCAAGAACTGAGCATCAAGAACTGAGTCGAGGGCCATGCATAAAACACAAAAACGACCGACACTGATGTTGATTGGCGCCGCGGGGACGCTGGCCGGGGCTGGCCTGATCGCGGGGTGTCACAACGACACGCCAGTTCAGGTGGAACGCGCCGAGTATGCGTCGCTGACCGATTGCGAACGCGACTGGAATCGTCCCGACGATTGCACGCTGGCTGCCGATGGCGGGCAACCTGCTTCGGGTGCGTCGGGATCGTCGGGTTCAACTGCCGGTGCTCATGGTGGCGGTGGGGCGCACTGGTACGGACCGTACTACACGCAGAGTGGCAAGGTGTATCACGCGAATGGAGACGAGACAGACGAGATTGTGCGCGCGTCCCATTCGACTGAGATCAGCGAGTCGACCCGCTCGGAAGGCTCGCTGACCGGCCATGGCGGCGGCGAAGAAGGCATCTCGCGTGGCGGCTTTGGTGAGTCGGCTCATGCGGGTGGCGGGGAAGGTGGGCACGGCGGGTAGGGTGGAATTGCGCGCGCAAGTCAGTTGTAAAGGCGCGCGTGCGGGAGCGAAGATTGCGTGGCTTGCGGGGCCTGGGCACGGCAATGCGTGTCCGCGCTTTTCACTGGATTCTCACTGGAGGCAATTGATGTCGACAACGATACTCGGCCGTAGTCTGTTGCGTTACATGCTGGCGATCACCTTGACAGGGATGTCCGTGCAGGCATGGAGTGCGGATTCTGCACCGCCCACCGCCGCCACGACCGCCGCCACCGATGTTCCGTCAGCGCCAGGCGCGTCAAGCGCTGCTCCTGTGCCTGCCGGTGACGATACTTTTCTGCTGACCATTTTCCTGCGGCACGACGAATCGAAACCGCTGCCGAAAATCAACGACGAGTTACGTGCTCAGGGCTTCTTCAAAGCCTTTCCGCCGCCAGGCATCGAGGTCGTCTCGTGGTACGTGATGATGGGCATCGGCCAGGTCGTCACCTTGCGTGTGCCGGCGAACCGCCTGCGCGAAGTGAACCGCGCCATCGAAAATACCGCATGGGGCGGATATCGCACAGAGTTTTATCCGACCTACGACTACAAGGCCGCTGCGCAGCAAATGCACGAGACGAACGGGAAGTAGGGGTGATCAGGCAGCGAGAGCCCCATTCACCGCGCTTCGCATCGCCTTGCAATGCCGCACCAGATTCGTCTGTGACTGAACGAATTGCTTGAGCGGCGTATCGATGTCGTAGAAGTAGATGTTGGAGACAAAGCCATACACGCTTGCGTCGGTGCTGGCCGGTTCGGCGCCGAACAGGAAGCCTTCGTCGTCGATCAGATTCGACAACACCTGCAGATCGGCCACACCCCGCGCATAGACGTCTTGTGCCTCAAAACGGCCGATGCCCTGATAGTGATAGCGCTCGAAGTTGTATTTTCGCGCGCCGTCGAGTGCCTCTGCGGTGACGCCCGGATGCGTCGTCAGTATCGCGTCCTTGAAAACGGGCCAAAAGCGCGGATCGGCCCAGCGCGAATACGACATCACCCAGTACAGATCGTCGAGCGTGCGGCGGATGAGCAGATCGAGATCGCGCTGCGGATGCGTGAGCGCGTCGTCGATCGGCGACGCGTATTTCTGTTTCAGATGCGCGATGATCGCATCGCTGTCGCCGATCGTCGTTGCCTCGTCGACGAGATACGGCAACTGTGCGCGCGGCGCCGCTTTCGCATCGAGAATATGGTGGTGTTCGAAAGGCAGCCGGCAGAGCCGCAGAAAGGCGAATACCTTCTGCCCGTAGGGGTTGTTGTCTTCAAGCCCATACAGGCCCGGGTACGAATAGAGCGTGATCATGAAGCACTCCGTGCAATGTGCGGCGGCCATCCGGCGGTGCGCCGGCTAGTCCTTAAGATAGACGCTCATCCGCTCGAGTGCAATTGAGCCGCAAATCCCCGGCGTTATGATGACGCTAATCGAATCCCATGCAAGCTCATCATGCGTATCGCACCGCTCCCGCCGCTCCAATGTCTGATCGCGTTCGAATCGGCCATGCGTCATGCCAGTTTCACCAAGGCCGCCGCCGAACTGCATCTGACGCAAAGCGCCATCAGCCGTCAGATCGCGCAGCTCGAAGATTTTCTCGGGCGTTCGCTGTTCGTGCGGGAGCATCGGTCGCTGCGGCTCACCATTGCCGGTGAAAGCTACGCAAAACACGTGCAGTGGCTGCTCACCAACTGCTCGGAGGCGACGCTCGACGTGATGAAGCGCTATGGCGACCAGGAGTTGACCGTGGCCTGTTCTTCGGGCGTTGCCGTGTTATGGCTGACGCCGCGCCTCGGCGCCTTCCGTGCAGCGTATCCAAACGTCCATGTGCGCATGATCGTGCGCGACGGCCTCGCCTCGCTCTCGCCGGCGGAATTCGACGTCGGCCTGTACTACATCAGACAACGCGCCGAACCGCATTTCACCGCGCGCCGGATCTTCGATGAGGAGGTCTATCCGGTATGTTCACCTGGTTATTTGAGCGGCCGCCAGCTTGAACCCGCCGACCTCGCTCAGGAGACCTTGTTGATGCAGGAGGACGGTCAGCGGCAGTGGATGTCGTGGCCGGAATGGTTCAGACTGAACGATGTGCAGATGCCTGGCTCGCCGAAATCGGTGGTGGTGAATCACTATCCGCAACTGGTGCAGATGGCGATTCTCGGCGAGGGTGTGGTGCTCGGCTGGCGTCACATGATCGACGCATGCCTCGCGGAAGGATTGCTGGTGCGAGCGACGCGCGCATCGGCAAGTCATGGCGGCGGCTACTACGTGGTGTCGCCGAACGACCGCTCGCAGAATCAGGCGGCCCGCGTGTTTACAAACTGGCTATTCGAGCAGGCAGAACAGCAGATGATGCAGCAAACGGCGCAGCCAACCCAGCAACAAGCGGCCCCCTGAATTTCGCATGCGCTACACGCATGCATGCATGCGATTCTTTCGTTTCAGAAAAAAACCAGATCTCTTCTACGATCGGTCTTATGCAGACGGGGCGCCGCTCAATCGTGAACCGGCGCGACGCTGACAGCTCATTCAAATGAGGAAAGAGACCATGCAAGGAACGCTTTCACCGCACGTCGCGCTGCCGCTCGACTCACTTGCCCGGCAGCGGCGCCGCGCGATCCTCGCGACCGTGCTCGGCAACGGTCTCGAGTGGTTCGACTTCACCGTGTATAGCTTCTTTGCGGTCATCATCGCCAAACTGTTCTTTCCCACTGGCAATGAGCTGACTTCGCTGCTGCTGACGGTGGCGACCTTCGGCGTCGGCTTTTTCATGCGTCCGGTGGGCGGCATTGTGCTGGGCATCTATGCCGACAAAGTGGGCCGCAAGGCGGCGTTGTCGCTGACCATCCTGCTGATGGCGGCGGGCACGGCGCTGATCGGCCTCGCGCCCACCTACGGCCAGATCGGCATATGGGCGCCGGTTCTGATTGTGCTGGCGCGCCTGCTGCAAGGTTTCTCGGCCGGCGGCGAAATGGGCAGCGCCACCGCGTTTCTGACCGAATACGCACCGCCGGAAAGACGCGCGTATTACTCGAGCTGGATCCAGTCCAGCATCGGATTCGCCGTCTTGCTCGGCGCGGCCGTCGGCACCTTTGTGACGGCGTGGCTGAGCGCCGATGCGCTGCATTCGTGGGGCTGGCGAATGCCGTTCCTGATCGGCATCCTCATTGGTCCGGTGGGCTACTTCATTCGCAGCCGGATGGACGAAACACCGGCCTTCATGGCGGTAGCCGAGGAAGCGAAGAAGGATTCGCCGCTCGCTGAAGTCCTGCAAAACTTTCCGCGCGAGACCTTCGCCAGCTTTTCGATGGTGATCCTCTGGACCGCATGCACTTACGTGCTGCTGTTCTACATGCCGACCTACTCGGTGCGCACGCTGCATCTCCCGCCGTCGCAGGGCTTCCTCGCGGGGATGCTGGGCGGTATGATGATCATGTGTTTCTCGCCCGTGGTGGGCTGGCTCGCCGATCTCTATGGCCGCCGGCGCTTCCTGACCGGCGCCGCTGCCGCGATCCTGCTGCTCGCATGGCCGATGTTCGTGTATATCAACCGGGCGCCGGGTCTGGCCGCGTTGCTCGTGTTTCAAGGCATCTTCGGACTGCTGATCGCTGCCTATACCGGCCCGATTCTCGCCGCATTTGCCGAACTGTTCCCCACCAAAGTGCTGTCGACGGGTCTGTCGGTTGCCTACAATTTTGCAGTGACGATCTTCGGCGGCTTCGCGCCGTTCTTCATCACGTGGCTGATCGCCTCCACCGGCAGCAACATGGCGCCGGCCATCTACGTGATGATCGCCGCAGCCATCAGTCTCATCGGAACCTTCTACGTGCGCGACCCGCGCCGCCTGCGCGGCTGACGCCGGTTCCCTCATCTAGCCAGGAAGCTATTCATGACCATCACGGTAATCAGCGGCGGCAACGTACTTGACCTGTCACAGGGCGCGTTGCTCGAACATCATCATGTGGTGATCGAAGACGGTCACATCGTCGAAGTCACCGACCGGCCGGTGGATCTGCCGGGGGCGCGTCTCATCGACGCGCGCGGCAAGACGGTGATGCCGGGCCTGATCGACTGTCACGTGCATGTGCTCGCCTCCAACGCGAATCTCGGCACGAGTGCGGCCCAACCCAATATTCTCGCTGTGATCCGTGCGCTGCCGGTTCTCTCGGCAATGCTCGGTCGCGGCTTCACGACCGTGCGCGACGCCGGTGGTGCTGATTGGGGATTGACCCAGGCGCTCGAAGGCGGACTCATCCCAGGGCCGCGGATTTTCCCGTCCGGCAAGGCGCTCTCGCAAACCGGCGGACATGGCGATTTCCGTCCGCGCGGCGACACGCTCGAACCGTGCTCGTGCTGCTTTCGCGCCGGGGCAATTGCGCGGGTGGTTGACGGCGTCGATGCCGTGCGGCTCGCGGTGCGCGAAGAGATCCAGAAGGGCGCGACGCAGATCAAGATCATGGCTTCGGGCGGCGTCGCCTCGCCGACCGATCCGATCGGCAACACACAATATTCAGAAGACGAAATCCGCGCGATTGTCGCCGAGGCCGAGGCGGCGAATACCTACGTGATGGCGCATGCCTACACCGGCCGTGCGATTTCGCGCGCCGTGCGTTGTGGCGCGCGCACGATCGAGCATGGCAATCTCGTGGACGAGGACGCCGCGCGTCTGTTGCACGAGCATGGTGCCTTCGTGGTGCCGACGCTGGTGACGTATGACGCACTGGCGAAGCACGGGGCCGACTACGGCATGCCGGCCGATTCGATTGCCAAGGTCGAGACCGTGCGGCAAGCGGGACGCGACTCGCTGCAGATCTATGCGCGCGCTGGCGTGCCGATGGGTTTCGGCTCTGACCTGCTCGGCGAGATGCATACGTTCCAGAGCGACGAACTGCGGATCCGCGCCGAGGTGCTAGGCAATCTGGAGACGTTGCGCTCGGCCACGACGATTGCTGCGCGGATTGTCGACCGGCCCGGCAAGCTGGGTGTGATTGCCGCTGGAGCGATTGCGGATGTGCTTGTGGTGGACGGCGATCCGCTGCGCGATATCAACGTGCTGACCGGGCAGGGTGAGCGCGTCGAGTACGTGTTTCAACGCGGCGAAATAGTCAGTCAGCGAGGACGTGTGGCGTCGAAGTAAGGAGTGCGATTGGTGATGGATGGGCTAACCTCAACCGGCAGCGCCTTGCGCCAGCGCACGGTTGCCAGCAACGACGCCACCACGATCAACCCGCCGCCCACCCACGCCATCGGCGAGATTCTTTCGCCTAGCCATAGACACGCGAACAACGCGCCAAACGCCGGCTCACTGCCCATCAGCAGCGCCACGCGCGTTGGGCTGCTGCGTTTGATCGCATAGTTCTGCGCGAAGAACGCGAACAGCGTGCAGGCGAGCACCAGATAGAACACGCAGCCCCAGAACGTCAGGTGCCCTGCAAAAGACGGTACGCGCTGCCACTGATCGCGCGCAAATACCAGCGCTACCGCCGCACTGCCGAACGCGACTACGCCGGATTGCACGGCGGTCACCGTCAAGGGCGGCAGCGCCGCGTCGCGCATCACGCGCTTCGTCACGCAGACGGTCACCGCACGCAGTACCGCGGCCGCGAGGATCAGCGCATCGCCGGGACTGAGGGTGAAGGCGCCGTCTCCGGCCAGTAACCACGCGCCCAGCAACGACAGCCCAACCGCCATCCATTCGATGCGGCTCGGCCGACGCTTGAGAAGCGACCACTCGACGAGCGGCGTTAGCACCACGCACAGGCTGATCAGAAACGCCGCGTTGGCCGCGCGCGTGAGCAGCAGGCCGAAGGTTTCGCACAGAAAGATGCTGAATAGCAGCACGCCGGCGCCGAGCACGCCGCGCAGCCCACGGGCATCGGCGTGACGCAATGGGCGCAGCGCGGGCGACAGCGCCACGAACGTGATGCCGAAGCGAAGCGCAAGCAGCCCGAGAACCGGGTAAAACTCGAGCGCGCTTTTGGCGACGCCGTAGCTGGTACCCCACACCACGGCGACCGCCAGCAGCATCAGGTCGGAGAGGAATTGCAGGCGTTCTGGTCTGGACATAGCGAACCTCGGGAGACGAGTTCGTATTGTCGAGTGTTGCGTGCGGGGCGATAATCGGGTCACGGTGCACAGCTTTTATGTCGAAAATGCATTAATCCGGACGCTGGCCTTCCGCACGGTCCTTTAAGACGATCCTCTTTCCACGGCCACGATGAACCCCGACGAACTCTTCGCGTTGTTGCCCGATATGGCGGTGTTTGCGCGCGTCGTGGACGCAGGCAATTTCTCGGTGGCGGCGCGCCAGCTGGGCAGCACACCGTCGACGGTCAGCCGGCAGATCAAGCGCCTCGAGGAAGCGCTCGCGACCCGCCTGCTGGAGCGCTCAACGCGCAAGGTGCGGGTCACCGAATCGGGCGCGCAGGTGGCGCGCTACTGCCGGGAGATGGTGGGCGCCGCCGCGGGGGCGGTTGATGCCGCCGGTCAACTGGCTGGCCGGCCCCAAGGCAAGGTGAGCGTGAGCGCGCCGACGCAGTTCGCAAGAACGGTGATTCACCCACTCGTGCCTGATTTTTTGCGCGCCTATCCAGAGGTCGATTTGCAGTTGCTGTATTCGGACCACGACGTCGATCCTCTGGACGACAATCTCGACCTCGTGATCCGCCTGACTGAGCGGCCGCCACCCGGTCTGGCGGGGCGGCGGATCGGTTCGGTACGCTGGGTGCTGTGTGCGTCGCAGGCCTATCTGGACGCGCGTGGCACGCCACGAGAGCCGCGCGAGCTTGCACAGCACGATTGCATTTATCTCGGCGAAACCGCAGACGACAACCGCTGGCGTTTGCGGCGCGGCACGCACACGCAGACCGTCGAAGTTCGCGGGCGCTATATCGCCAATCATGCTGGCGCGCGGCTCGAAGCGGCGCAGCAGGGTTTCGGCATCGCAAACGTGCCGGAGTTTGCGGCGGCAAGCGCGCTTGCGCGTGGCGAAGTGGTGCAGGTATTGCCCGACTGGGCGCTCGAAGGACCGGCGTATGTTGGATCGGTGTGGCTGCTCTATCCGCCGAACCGGTTTTTGCCACTGAAGGTTCGAGCACTGATCGATTATCTGGTCGAGCATCTGTACGCTTCCGACTGACGTACGGGTGGCACAATATGCGCAGCGTCCCGTCTCATTCCGCGTGAAGTATGGACAAGACCAACCTGGAGCCGAGTGATGCAAACCCACCCCGTGCGCCTGTCCCCCGGCGACGATCTGCGCGGCGCACTCGAAGACGCGCTACGTGACCTCAACCTGACGGCGGCCTTCGTGCTGCAAGGCATCGGCAGCCTGAGCATCGCGCAATTGCGATTCGCAGGCGTCGACGAGCCGACCGAATTGCGCGGCGACCTGGAGATTCTCACGCTCGCCGGATCGATCTCGCCCGATGGCGCGCACCTGCACATGTCCGTGTCCGACTCGCGCGGTCAGGTGTTCGGTGGGCACGTGGCGCGCGGCTGCAGCGTGCGCACCACTGCAGAGATATTGCTGGCGCTCTTGCCCGAGCATCGTTTCTCACGCGAGCACGACGCGCGCTCAGGTTTTCCGGAACTGGTGATTCGTGCGGAATCGCGTAAAGCGTGAATGACCGCGCGGTATGGCTGGCGACGTTGTCGGGTACATCGCGCTAGCCGTGTGCGCCGCCATGCGAAGCGATGCCGAGCAGGCGCTCATGCTGCGTCTCAGTCTGGTCGTCCGCCGGGAACAGGCATTCGATGCGTAGTTCCTGCGCGGCAATCGTCTGCGGCGTTCCGACGGTCGTGACCATCGAGAAGTAGTTCAGCACCTGGCCGTCTTTAGTAAAGCTGAGCGGGATGACAGGCAGCGGCGGCGTGGCCGTCACGGCGCCCAGTGCCTTGGGGTTCGTCCACTCGGATCGCACATCGGGGTAGGCGAGCAGCGCGCTTAGGAGTTCTTGCGTTTTCTCGTCGGTCACGCGGCCAACGGATTCGCGGTACACCCGCTGAATCAGACTTTGCGCTACCGCTTCCCAATTGGCGACGAACGGGCGCATGCCTTGTGGATCGAACACCAGGTGCAGCATATTGCGCGGTCCCGTGCGAGCCGCCATGTCGATGAAGCAGTTGAAAAAGCGTGGCGCGGCATCATTGGTCATCAGCACGTTCCAGTAGCGGTCCATCACCAGAGCCGGAAACGGTTCATGCTGGCGCAGAATGCGTTCCATTGCGCGGGTGACGCTCTGCATTTCCTGCGCATTCCACGCGCTTTCCGCGTAAAGGGGGGCGTAGCCTGCCGCGAGGAGCAGGGTGTTGCGTTCGCGCAGCGGCACGTCGAGCGCCTGGGCCAGATCCATCAACATCTGGCGGCTTGGCACGCTGCGTCCGCTTTCAATGAAACTGATGTGCCGTTGCGATACGCCCGCATCGAGTGAGAGGTCGATCTGGCTCCTGCCGCGCGTGTCGCGCCAGTGGCGCAGCAGCACGCCCAGCTCGGTGGCCGGCAGCTTTGAATTGAGGTTCGGTGAATTCATCGCGCGCTATCTTCGCAAGAGGGTTCGGCTCATGTGCCATACATCTTCATTCTGACAGAAGGGCGCGCAGGGCCCGCGTGAAGCGAGTCCTGCGCGCGCGTTCTGCTTTAGGCGGCGGACCAGGCTTGGGCCTTGAAGCGGTCCTCGACCGGCGTACCCGCCATGTTAGTCGTGGTGGCGGCCATCGTGGAAACGCCGATGCTCGTGATCACCTCGAA
>FSXK01001974.1_pt1 | contig 10400 bp, 10 predicted proteins | sample 1638101 | NCBI WGS metagenome assembly FSXK01 (sample SAMEA3914788, study PRJEB12502) | metagenome | biome: forest; material: soil | place: Canada | collected 2011-07-03 | depth 0.1 m | reverse complement strand
TTCTGGCTATTCCGAGGGCCGTGCCAGAACCTGAGAGAGCCGTATTATGCCGCGCCGGCGTTGACTCGTCGGCGTTTGCGGGCTAGCTCACGTTGGCAGCCGCCATCGGTTGACGCGCTAACGGCTGGACATTCGATGGCTGGTTCTCGATGGTCAGTTCACGCGCGACGCGTGTTATCTGTCCTTCGAGCGAGGCGCGCGGCCCGAGACGGATGGTGCCGCAGTAGTAAATGTTGCCCTTCACGCGGCCGTTGATCTCAAGTATGCCGCGAGCCCGAACGTCGCCTTCTACCGTGCCGTCGATGCGCACGTGCTCGCCCTCGAGCGGGCCTTTCACCATGCCGCCCACACCAACATGGAGTAGGCCGGCGTTCGCAATCAGCGCGCCGCTGACAATCCCGAAGGTGCTGATTCCATGATCGAGGATCATATCGCCGTGGATCGTGCATCCCGCCGCCAGAAGCGTAACGTTGAGTGACTGTGGTTTCATCGCGCTGTTCCTTTAGAAGAGTTGCACGTCACCCGATCGGGCGGGAGCGGCGGGTTTGTCCTGATCTGGCTGCGGCGGCGTGTCCGTCTTCGCAGCGCTTGCGTGCGCCACCACCCGGTGCAGATGGTGCGTTGCTGCTGGCGCCGGCGATGGCACTTGCACCTGAGGGTGTTCGACGGCTGCGGGTTCCATAACGGGTTGCGGCTTCTGGACCGGCGCAACGGATTGCGGAGCGGGCGGGGGCGTGATGGTCGACGCGGCCTGCACCGGCTCATGGTGCGCGACGTGGATGGGCGACGCTATTGCCCTTGCTTCATCGGTTGCGGCCGCCTGAATTGCGGGAGCATCGGCCACGCGCGCCGACTCGGCAGGCTTTGCCGTCTGCCGCAGCAGTTCACGCGGATCCACGCTCGCCATGCCGATCTGTGGGCCGCCTGTAACGGCAAGGTCGGAAGCGCTTGGCGGGTGGGCAGGTGCTGCGTTGACGGGGGCCGGCGACGACGGGGCGAGCGTCTGCGCCACCGGTACGACGTGCGCTGCGCCCGTCCGTCCCAGAGCTACCCATAACCGCGCGGCGCCCATGCCACCGCCCAGTGCAAGGGCGGCGGCCGCGGCCACGATCGCGACGCGCTTGCTGAACCGCAGCCTTGGCCACCTGATCGATGCCCGGGGTCCGTCGCCAGACGCAGGCGCCGCCAATGCGGGAATGGCCGCAACCTGTCCAGTCAGATCGATGACGACAGGTTGCGGTGCGTATTGCGCATGCAGATTTTCGATATCCCTGATATTCACACATCCTCCGTTGTCCTGGGACGAGCTTAGCGAGCTGCCTGCGTTGTCAAGTGCGCCGGGCTCGCGTGCATTGCGCCAGTGAAACCCGTTACTCCTCGCGGCGGCTGCCGTCGAAGTCGTACTGGTCGTTATCCGGCACGCAGACGTGCGCGATGTGCCGGATGCGCTTCTCGGCATTAGCCAGAAGCGTCTCGCGCTCTTCCGGCTGAAGTTTCTGCGCGAACACGGCTTCCATCGCACGACCCGACAGACGATCGTATTGGGTCAGGCACCGCACGAGCCTGCCGGCCAGCGGGTGGGTGATGACCAGCTCGATTTCTTCGTGGGGACGTGGGAAGGTGCGAGCGTTGCGCTTCTCGATCCAGGCAATCGCCTTGGTCAGCCACTCGTCCGTTGCGCGGAACGCAGCGTCTAGTGCCAGCAGCTTGCCATTGCGGGCGACAGTGACCTTGGCAGCGCAGAAGTTGTAGTCTGAGCGCAAGAAATCGCGGATAAAGCGCGACGAGTACTTCAGGACCGTGCGCGAGTCTGACTGCGGGATGATCCGTGCAATGCGCGAATCGCTAGTGAGCCGCTCAATTGGCTTGAGCCCGGTTCCGCCTGTGTCGGCTGGTAGCGGTTGCGCCACAGCGGCAGCAGCGGCGACTTGCGAGGTGTCGACATGCGCCAGTGTCGATGGGGCCTGCCCAGATTGCGGCGACGGCTCCGGTGTGCGCGGATTATCAAGAACAGCGGCCATTTTAATTTCGGGTGGTGGTCTCTCTCACCACGAATTCTGCGTGTTCCCCAAATTGCGTAGCGGGCAAAAGCTACGCTCATTTGGTGATCTTTCCGATGTTGCGCGGTCCGGTTTTCCGCAATACTGGACTCGTTCCTGGCGTCACTGACGCATCGACCTCTGACTTCGTAGCCCGAAGTCCATCTTCTGTACAAGCCGTGCCTTTGTGCATGCTCCGACCAGCCGGCTACTGGTGTGGAATCTCTTCTGATGAGCGCTTCGCCCGCGCTCCCCATCTTTCAGCGATAAAACTTGTCGTCGGCCGCATTCAGTTGCGCCGTGACCTCGTTCGAACCCGGAGATTCGGGTGTTCTCTCTCCAGAGCCCATTCGGGTAGAGCGATTGCAGTGCGCTGATCCGTGATCCTGCGGCGGAATGTTCGTTCCGAAAATGGGCTGTTGCGCGGCGTGACCATGCCGCGCGAGGACGACCTAACGTCCTCGATATGAGCCTCACGGCTCCCTGAGCGCCACATCCCCGAAAGGGATGTGGCGCCCGGGTCATTTCCACCGAATCCGAAGCGCGTTCCCCCGACTGGGAGCGCGCTTTTTTTTCGTCCTGTGGTTCTTCATGTACCGGAGGTTTTCATGCTTCCCGACCGCCTTAACGCGCGCATTGCCGAGACGATCAGCAACACGATCGATGAGGAGCGTGCATCTGCCGACACCGTTTCGCCAGCCTGGCGCTCACGGTGCGAGGTAGCTCATGTTGCGATGCTTTCCGATCCGGAACGTCGCGTTTTCCTGTCCCACATAGCTGAGGCCCGCGGCAACGCGGTGGCCAACTCACTGGAGCAGTCGGCCGGTAAGTTGCGTACGACAGCTATTTTCTTTCTTGCGAGGAAACCCTCATGAACGCTGTAGTCAGTATGACCGGCTCACCGGCACGCAGTCTGGTGGAGGAGCGCGCCATGCGTCCGCCGACCATTGGTCGCATCCGGCCGGGTATCAAGGTGCTCAAGCAGTCGATCGCGCGAGACAACGAGCGGGCGGCAAAGATCTACCGCGAGATGGTCGAAGCGGGAGATTCGTTCGAGACGATCGCGAAGACGCTGGAGTCCCAATGCCGTATCAGGGATGCGCTTGTTCCTAAAAACGTGCCGTACTTCACCTGCCGGCGCTCCGACTTCACAAACCCGGATGTAGCCGATGAGATTCTCCGGCTGTACGGCGAGGATCGCGGCGATGGCGTGAAGCTATACCGCTTCCCCGCGTTATTCGCCTTCAACGACTGGATGCAGAACCTGCCGAACCAGATGGCCGCATGGGGGACCACCGGGCGGAAGTTCTTCTCGGAGTACGGTAGCGACGGCACACGCTATTGCAAGACGTACGAGAAAGTCGAGCGTGACCCTCGCGCGCAACGCGGCAAGCGGCACTTCGGCGGCCGTGTCGTCATTTTCCGGCAGGACGATTGGATACCTGATGGCATCTGCGACCCCGAGCAATGTCCGCAATACCAGTCACGCCAGTGCAACCTGTCCGCGGGATTCATCTTCGCCGTCCCTGATATCAAGGGGCTGGGGCTGATCGAATTGCCGACCAACTCGATCTATGTGCTTCAGAAGGCGTACGCTGCAATGCAAACCGTGCTGCTTGCGCGCGGAAAGCTGACCGGTACACGTTTCTGGATCTCCAAGCGCGAGTTTGATATCACGCGGATCAACGAGAGTGGCGAACCCGTCCGGCAAAAGCAGATGCTGACGGTGCTTGATGCGGATATCGACATCGGGGCGCTGCTCGATGGTGCAGAGGATCCGGTTCCCGCGTTAGACGCCGCCAACCAGGCGGTTGCCCTGATCGAAGCCTGCGGGAATGTGCCCCCGATCCATGGCGACACGCTCGGTGGTACTGAGGCTGGCCCAGGTGCTACGCCCGACCCAGACGATTCTGACTCTTCTTCCGGTCCGATGCATCAGGCGGGCATAGCTGACCCAGGTACACAGACAGAAGTGACTGGTAACGCTGTCGATGAACCCCTCGAAGACAAGTTGCATCGCATGTCGGATCTGTTGCAGCGTCTCGGACTGGGTGTCGAGACTCGTAAGCAGGACTTTCGTGTCTATGCGCATGTCACCTTCGGTCGTGGCTGGACTGAACGTCCGGCAGATGTTGACCGGATGAACGAACGACTCGCGGGTGCCTTGACTGACCGCGCTCCGCTTGATCGCGAGATTGCGTCGGCTGGCCAGTCGGTGTTGTTCGACCAGGCATAGCCTCTTTCAACCTCTTTGCCAGCCCCTTCGGGGGCCGGCGTTACTTCTTTGCCCCCTACCGAGAACACTTCAGCAAGGTGCCTTGCTCAAGTGCTTTCGACCGCGCATCGTGCGCATCGAACGAGCCCGCTTCGGCGGCCATATTCTGCAAATCCGAACTGGAGTGTCCCGATGCGAAGGATCGGAAATTTCACTGCGTTTTTGGCGCAGACGATGTTTTCAGTAACTGGCACCGATGCCAATTCGAGTACCACGGAGTTGCATTTAGCTGCGTGGAACAGTTCATGATGTTTTCGAAGGCGAAACTCTTCAACGACGAGCAATCGGCGCAGAAGATTCTCGCAACCGCAGACCCTATGGCCCAGAAGATCCTCGGCCGGAAAGTGGCCGGCTTCAATCTGGAAGAGTGGGTAAGGCGACGCGAGTCGGTCGTCTTCGTTGGGTGCCGTGAGAAGTTTGCGCAGAACCCGGGCCTTCGAACTATGTTGCTGGCCACCGCGCCAACGGAGCTCGTCGAAGCCAGCCCGTATGACCTTATCTGGGGCATCGGGCTCGGGGAGCGTGATTCCCGAATCGCAGACAAACGGTACTGGCGCGGTCAGAACCTGCTCGGCATCACGTTGATGCGCGTGCGGGATGTGCTGGCGTCGCGCTGAATCCCTTTCTTACGCCGAATTCTGGCGTTCAACCTTTGGGGCTGCCATTGGTGGCCTCTTTGCTTTTATGGAGACTCATCTTGAAGGTGGCTCAATTTTCTGACCTGCATTATTCCCCGGGCAATCTGGCGGAGTCTGATCGCTGCTTCAGTTTTGCGGTCGGTCATGCAATTGGCGGAGGCGCACAGATCGGGGTGGTAACGGGCGACTCCACCGATCATCGGCTCGAAGCGCATTCGCCGGCACTGAACGCGCTGGCCAACCAGGTTCACCGGTTGGCTGAAGCGATGCCGGTTGTCATGCTGCAAGGCACGTTCTCGCACGAGCCGCCCGGCACGCTCGATAACTTCGGCCTGATGGGTAGCACTCACCCGGTGTTCATCGCTGACAAGGTGCAGCAGGTCGCACTCGTCGGGGGGCGTTTCGTCGCCTCCAGCGGACCGGTATTTTCCCCGGACGAGGTGAATGATCTGCTCGAGGCTCGACCGGACATCGTTTTCACCTGTCTGCCCACGGTCAACCGGGGGCAGCTCGCCGCGCACGTTGGCGCGCTCGCGGCGGGGACGCAACTGGGAGATGTGCTCGCTGCATATCTCACAGCTGCAGGCCGGGTGAACATGGTGTTCCGGGAGGCTGGCATCGCAACGGCGGGCCTGTCTCACGGCACAGTCAACGGTTGCGAAGCAGAGCATGGTGTCGTCATGGCGGGCCTCGATCACGAGTTTTCGCTGGGCGCGCTGTTCGATGCGCAATGCAGTGCCTTTCTGCTCGGCCATATCCACAAGGCGCAACAGTGGGAGCGGGCAGGCAGGCTCATCGCCTATCCGGGTTCGATCGGACGGTTTCACTACGGCGAAGAGGGCGACAAGGGCTACCGCCTGTGGGACGTGCGGCCGGAAGAAGCAGATTCAGTGCTGGTTCCGACGCCATCGCGCAAGACGGTTGATGTCACCTTCGCCGGGCCGCCCGACATGGCACAGCTTGAGTCGATTGCAGCGGAGTCGGGCGATACGTTCGTTCGGGTGCGCTGGCAGATTGACGAAGAGCATCGACAGACGGTTGATCGTGAGGCAATCGAGGCGCTGTTTGCCGGAGCTGCCGGACTGAAGCTGGAGGGGCGTATTCTGCCAGTCATTCGTAGCCGAGCGCAGGGTATCAGTCTTGAGACGACCGTCGCAGGAAAGGTTGCCAGGTGGTGCGGACTCACGGACGTAGAGCCTGCTTCCATCCTCGATCGCTTGCAACTGCTCGACACCGGTGACGCCGAAGCGATCGCCGCTGGGATTCTCGCCCGGATCGGGTCGTCTCTGGATCCCGTCACGACACTCGCGGTGGCTGAAGTGGAGGCGATTCCGGCTCCGCCTTCGCTGCATGCTCCGGCGCCGACGCCCGAGCCTGTGGCCCAAGTGAAGGCAGATTCGCTGTCGTGGCTTACCGATGATCTGTTTGCGGCCTGAAGCCATTTTGTACGAAGAGCGGCCAGTCAGGCGCTCTCTTCTCCTGAACACAGCAGCCGTGTTCCGATAGCCGGTCTGGCTATCGAAACGAGGTTCACCCGCGTCAACGACGCATCGATTGCAGCCCTGGCCGCGTCCATTTTTCTTTAAACCCTGACGGGGAGCGATCCCTAACGGGCGCACTCCGTCTTTTTCTCTCTGGAGTGTGCATATGTTTGGTCTCTATCCTGCTGGCGCGCAGTGGACACGGCATCTCACCGCCAACGTCTGCGCTCGCGAAATCCAGCAATCCCTGGTCAATCACGGCGGCTTTACTGCCGGAATCTTTCATCAGCCCTTCGGTAACAGCCGTGGAGCTGTTACTGCCCAGAAAGGTAACTTTCTCGTACTTGCAGCCCTCGTTGATGATCACCCCGCGGACCTCGTCGTGGTGCCCACCATCGAACTGCAGAATCTGCTCTGGTCGTTTGAACGCGGGCTGGCTAGCCAGTGGTCCGCGCGTGAGCTGCGTGCCCTGACCGGATGTAATGGTTGGGATGCCTTGCTCTCGAAGGCGGCTGCTGACTTCGCTGCAGTGGGCGATACCGTCAATGCAGCGATCGACGGCACGCTGGCCAAACCTGTCGAGCCGCCAAGGCCCGATCGGATCGTCGCCGCATCGTTTCCGGACGATGATGACGTGCCCTGGTTGCCGTCCGACTACCTTCATGATGCTCCGGGACCGGAGGTGCTGACATGCGCCCTCTGAAACTGACACTTGAAGGCTTCTCCGGTGTGCGTGACGGCATGAAGCGTGATCGCATTACGCTTGATCTCGAATCGCTGCCCAATGGCCTGGTGGCTCTCACCGGACCAAACGGCGCCGGCAAGACGACATTGATGGACAACCTCCATCCGTATCGGATCATGCCCTCGCGCGCGGCCAAACTTTCGGTCGACGCTTTCTCGTACTGGGACCACGTCTGTGGCGTCCAGGCGCTGAAGGAGTTTGACTGGGAGCACGATGGGCGGCTCTACCGGTCGTCGTTCGCATTCCGCAAGCCAGGCAAGACGGGAAAGGCGGATTACTTTCTCTCAATGCGTGACGCCGCTGGAACGTGGAATCCGGTCGAGCTACCGGATGGCACGGTTGCCGATGGCAAGGCGGAAACCTACGACCGCTGCGTTGAGTCGATCTGTGGCTCGCTCGAATCTTTCTTTACGAGCGTGTTTTCGGCGCAGAACCGGCGCCCGCTTGCGTCGTACGGTGCGAGCGAGATCAAGGGGCTGCTGGCCGAGTTGCTGAAGATCGATCACTTGCATGCGTTGTCCGCGAAAGCGGCCGATGTAGCGAAGGTGCTAGGTCGGGCACTCAGCACAGCGCAACAGGAGCTTGTCAGCCTTTCAGCGAAGCGTGAACGTCTTGCTCATACCGAGCGTTCGATTGCGACGGACAGCGATTCTCTCGTTGCTGCCCGCAAGCAGCGCGACGCGCTGCAGCAGACGGCCGCCAGCCTGACGCAACAGCGTGCCACGCTGGTAGCGAAGCAGACTGAGAACGCTGGTGTCGAGGCACGGTTGCAGCAGCTTGCAGGCCGTCGCGCAGAGTTGGCGGCATCCCTGAAGACCGTAACGCAGGATGCAGCAGCGACTGCTCAGCGTTGTGCACAGAGGCGTTCGACGATCCAGCAATCGATCGCGGCCGCCAATGCAACCCTTGCACGCCGCGATGCAATTCTCGGTGCTGCGACGCTACGGGATGAGGCTCAGTTGCGGATCGGTCGCGACGAGGCGCTTGTCGCGCCCTTGCAGGCGACTATCGCCGCGCTCGGAGAGAAGCAGCTTGCGTTGACCTCATTGAATTCAAGTCTGCAAGGACTCGAGTCACAGGGGGCAACGAAGGCGACGCTTTTCACCACGTTGCAGACGCAGGCAAGCGTGATCAATACGGTGCCGTGCGCTGGACATGAGATGCACAACACCTGTCCCTTGCTGTCCCAGGCGCGTGAAGCGTCCGGACAGGTTGCGGAGTTGCGTGTCTCTCTCGAATCGCTGCGAACGTCCTTCAGGGCGAAGCGTCAGGAGGCGGAAGAGCTGGCGCCGAAGGTTGCCGAACTTGCAACCCGACGTGCAGAGCTTCAGGCATTGACTGCGGCACTGGCCGCTTCTCGCCGCGAGTTTGAGCGGGCGACGGAGCTGGCTTCGCAAAAGCCCCTGCTCGATGCGGCAACCGCGGCACTGGAAGCCGCGCAACGTGATCAGCAGGTGATTTCCGACGAGGAGGCGGCCAGCCGGACGCGTTGCGAGGAACAGACAATGCTCCTCACGGCGCAACAGTGTGAAGTCGAAGCGGAAGTCTCGCGACTCGCCGCGGTGGATGTCACTGCCGCAATCACGGCCCTCGGGCTTCAACTCTCGGCAAGCCGCGAAGCGATCGCTGCGTCCGATGGACGGATCGAAGCATTGATCCGTTCACAGGCAACGCGGGAAGCGGAGCGTGACGCTCTCGCAAAGGAGCTGGCGGGCGAGAGCGAAACACAATCGCGCGCTAACCGCATTTCCGACGAAATCGCCAGCTGGAAGCTGCTTGCGAAAGGCCTTGGCAACGAGGGAGTAGTTGCCCTGACTATCGATGACGCCGGGCCCGCGCTCACGCAAACGGTGAATGACCTGCTGCTTGCCTGCTACGGACCCCGCTTCACGGTGGAAATCCGTACGCAGCGCGAGCTGGCCAGTGGCGAAGTGCGCGAGGGGTTTGAAATCCTTGTGCATGACGCCGACCGCGACAGCACCAAGGCAGTAGGGGTGATGTCAGGTGGCCAGAAGGTCTGGATCAACGAGTGCCTGACGCGTGGCATTGCCCTGTATCTCGCAAGCAATGCTGGGCAGCCTTACCGGACCTTGTTTAGCGACGAGTCGGACGGGCCGCTCGATCCGGAGCGCAAGCTCCAGTTCATGCGCATGAAGCGTGAGGTATTGCGGCAGGGCGGGTACGAGCGTGAGTTTTTCATCTCGCAAACGCCTGACCTGATCGATGAGGCCGACGCGATTATCGATGTTGCAGCGCTTGCGGTTTGATCGCTGCAAGTCATTTCTTAACCCTGTGGGGAACGCCCCACAGGGGCGTTTCTCGACCATTTTTTACAACGAGAAACGTCATGCAATTAAAGCAACCCTGTAAAGCGGTTCAAACAGCAGCCGTCACGGTTGCCGTTCGACGCGTCAACCCGCGCGTTGGAACAAACCACACCTACACCCTGAACGGCACGCTCATGCGTGACGTACTGGTTGAAGGGCAGTGGATCACTGTTTCGACGGGCGAACCCTTGAAAACGCGTGCCGCATAGACACGCGCCTCGTATCCGCACCCTTCGGGGTGCGCTTTCCCTGAATAGACATGTCAAATTTACTTATGTTGCTGATCGCAGCAGCGGGTAGCTCATCTCTGTGCGCATGTTCCAACGCGCCGCAGGCGCACGCCCAGAGTGTCAGGCCGGCGATCGTCGCGCAGCCGTCGAAACGCGACGCTGGCGATTTCACGATCTGCAAAGATGGACGCGTGCTTGTGTTTACCGATTCCCACCCTAAAACCTGCAGCTGATGCATTAGCTGCAGATGCGCTTGAACTTGCCCCGTCTTCGAAAGCGGGGCTTTTCCCGTATACATCCAGGAGGCTTATCTTGAAACGTCACATCCTCGCAACGACTATCGCTGCATCACTTGTTGCCGCTGGTTGCCTGATGGTGGTACAGACCGCTGTTGCCGCGGAAACGGCCTCAGTGGAAGTTGCATTTTCGCCCGACGGCGGAGCCGAGAACATCGTGCTCGGCGCGATCAACGGCGCCCAGCGGTCGATCCGCCTCATGGCGTATTCGTTCACTGCGGAGGCAGTCGCGCGCGCGCTGGTTAGCGCACGGCGCCGCGGTGTCGATGCTGCTGTCACCGTGGACTATCGCAATAACATTGAGGAGGATCGCAGTGGGCGTGCACGTGCGGCATTGGGCGCGCTTACATATGCTGGTATTCCCGTTCG
>FSXK01001765.1_pt1 | contig 10411 bp, 8 predicted proteins | sample 1638101 | NCBI WGS metagenome assembly FSXK01 (sample SAMEA3914788, study PRJEB12502) | metagenome | biome: forest; material: soil | place: Canada | collected 2011-07-03 | depth 0.1 m | reverse complement strand
TCGTAGCAACCGTATCAGCCGGCGCGTAACGTTTCGTTCGCGGCCAGCAGTCGGTCGATCATTTCAAAAAGCGAACTTCGGTTCGCTTTTTGTTTTTGTGCGAGCGGAACAGTAATGACAGCCCGTCGCTCCGCTCACGCCGGCGCGAAAATCACGGCCTGCCGGTCTTCGATATATCGATGCGTTCGCGTGAAGCGATACACCTGACCATCGGCAGTGATCCGGTTCATACCCGGCTCGGTGAGCGCAAGCATCTCGTCTGCAAGATGGGCCGCGACTGCGTCGCTGCTCGATAGCTTGTCGAGCGAGTCAGCTGGGTCGCCGATATACACCGAACGTTCGCCCGTGCCATATCGCATGACGACTACGGCCTGACCGGCATCGAGCGCCAGCTCGAGATAATTGGCGAGTTCCCGCAGCGATGCGGGCGTGCTCGTTCGCATTGCGTAGGCTGAACCGGCTGCTGTTGTCATCGCACCGTTCCCCCGTCAAATGTGCACGTCAAGAAACGGCAGACCCGTCTCTTCTCCGATCCGGCACGCTTCTACTATAAGCAATGCCAGCGCAGGGGCGACGCTCTTTTTTTGACGGAAGCCACGATTGCGTCGCGGCTTAAAATTTCAGACTGTTCAGGAATTGAAACCACAGTCCACCGAGGCTGGCGCCGTGTCCCGCCGCCGCATGATCGTCTCGCGCCGCAGCATGCTCAACCGGCTGCGCTGACTCATCGGCTGCCGGTTCCTCAGGCACACTTGCCTGCCGGCGGGATGCATGCAGCGCCAACACGCTGTCCGCAATCTGCGCCGCGCGGCTGGCATCGCATTCATGTCCTAGCAGCACGCCGAACACCACGTCGCGGTTGTAGCCTTCATCCGCAAAGCGCATCGCGAGCGATACCATCTTCGCGTAGGCGGCCTGTTCGGCAGCCCGGGCCGCTTCTTCGCGCTCGGCCCGTTCCCGCTCCACACGCTGATGATGCTCTTCCCATTCGCGCATCTGTTCGGCAAACACCGCGTCGTAAACCTGACGCTGCGTCGGGTCGGACAGAATGCTATAGGCGTCCTTGATGTCCTGAAACGCGGCACGTGCCGCATCCTCTGCACCGGCATTGCGATCCGGATGCCAGCGCATCGCGGCCTTCCGGTAGGCCCGCTTGATCTCGTCCTCAGTGGCGTTCGGCTGAACACCCAGCTTGTCGTACAGGGTTGCCATCGTTTGCTCGACCTCGTTCACGTCGCGAACCATCGTAGCATGCAAAAAATGCCGTCCGCATGACATTGCACGAGCGGCGTCTTGCCAAACCCCATACTTTTTGGCGAGTTACTTTGGCCATAGCCGGTAAATCCGGCTATTTCAAGGTCAATGTTGTGAACGGAGAAAGAGGTATGACGCAAGGCCCCAAATTCTGGATGATCCCCAACGCGCCGACACCCGTGGCCCCGTTTTCGCATGCGAGCGAGAGCGACGGATGGGTATTCGTGACGGGACAAATGCCCACTTCACCCACCGACGACGCCGCGCCGCTGCCCGAGGGGGTCGTCGCGCAAACCCAGCGAGTCATGGAGAATCTGAAGATCGTGCTCGAAGGTCTCGGACTCGGGCTCGAACACGTGCTGGTCGCACGCATTTTCCTGACCGAATTCAAGCGCGATTACGCGGCGATGAACGACGCCTATCGCGCCTACTTTCCACAGGACGCGTTGCCCGCCCGAACCTGTATTGGCGTCACAGGCCTCGCGCGTGACGCTCTCGTGGAAATCGATTTCATCGCGAAACGGCCCGGCTGAAGGTAGTCGGGCGGCGCAAGTTAGAAGTGGTAAGTGACACCCACCTTCACGATCGGGTAAAAGCGCAGGCGGTCCGCGGTGTTCTGCAGCGATTGCTCCTCGGCGTTGATGTTCGCCTGCCCGGCTTCGGCGACGATGTCGGCGGGCACATCGAAGTCCACCCGCGGTTTGCCGTAGGCGACGCCCGCATCGACAAACATCGAGAAGCCCTTCGTGGCAAGCGGCGAATGGCCGAAGCCGATGCCCAGGTACGGACGTACGACCGGGTACTTGGCCTTCGCGTGGATACTCTCGCCGAGCGTCGAATACTTCACGCCGTTGATGGTGTAGGTGCCCGACATGCTGATTGCGTCCGCATCCACATTGTCGCCGCCAATCAGCACGCCAGCCGTAAAGCGAAACGGCACGACACTCGGCGCCGGGAAGAAATCGCCGTAGAGGCCACCATGCGCGAGCGTTGCTGTGCCGTCATAGTGCAGGCCGCCCGAATTGAAGCTATGGGAGAAACTGACGCCGTCGAATTCCGCGCGAACGTTGGCAAGCGAGCCGAACGAATGACCGTAGCCAATACCACCGCCTTCGGTGCCGATTTGTCCATACACTTCATCCGCCATCGCAAGCGGTCCGTACAGCGTGCTAAGGCCTGCAAGCAAAGCGACAACCAAGCATTTCATCGTACACATTCCCGTGAGATTTTATCTGGCGTGGAGAGATGGCTAAGGCGGGTATGGCTACCCGAGGGACATGGCCTCATGCACGATGCATACGCCCCAGACAAGCTGGTTTACGACGCGCCGACAGGAATCTTGAGACTTACGTATGAGGTAAGCGCTTTGAAGGACAGAAAGTGTGCTGTGGGGAAGGGGCGCAGCGGGCGGTACGCCCACACCCCGTCAGTGCATCGAAGCCTCATCGAAACCGAAGTGGCTGCGCAGACCTTCATGCAGCGCGATGGCGAGTCCGGCCATCTGGCCGCTCCACTGCTCCTGCTGCTGACAGAGGTCTTGCAGTTCACGGCATTGCCCCGCAAACTGCGGTTCCCCTACGATCAGAAATGCGCCAGCCGCGCTATGTGCCCAGTCACGCAGCGCGAGCCGGTCGCGCTGCTCGACGATCGCGGACAATCTGGGCAGGTCCGTGGCGAGGTGCTCTTTTAGCATGGCTACATAACGGGCCTTCGTTTCTGCGTCGAAGGCCTCCGGCGAACCTGCGGCCGGCTGCGGCTCAGGGGAAGGCTGCAGCGCGGCATCAGGCCTCGCGTCCAGCCTGGATTCAAGCGCAGCAGCCACGTGTTCCTCATTCACCCCCAACGTGCTGAGCGCCGCTTCCAGCTCGCCGAGCGAAGTCGGCTTGGGAATGTAGCCGGTGAAGCCGCGCTGACGCCACTCGTCCGTTTGCTGCGTATCGGTGACCGCGCTGAACGCGAGCACCGGCAAACCCGGGTATTGCCGACGCAACGTCGCAAGCAGTTCGTAGCCATCCATGACGGGCATGTGGATGTCGGTCAAGACAACATCCACTTCCGTGTGTTCGAGCACCGCAAGCGCCTGGCGGCCGTCACCAGCGAGAATCGGCTCGCATCCCAGCGTCTTCAACTGCTCGACGATCAGCGCCTGGTTCAGCGGGTTATCCTCGGCGACGAGAATCGCGAGACCGAGCAGCGCAGGCTCGCCGGACGCTGTAGACCGCGCAGCGGTATCCACGCGGGACAACGGTGTACGAGCGAGCGCGTCCTGCGTCGCAGCCGTCTCCTCTGCCGCGCCCCCATGCGCCTTCTCAGCCTTGTTGGCAGCCAACTCCACCGCCGCCAGAATCGCCACATGACTGAACTCGCTCACTTCGAACACGCCCTCGCTACGCGGCGTCGGACGATGGGGACCGGTGCGCGTAATCCACACCACATTCGCTGGCTGCAAGGCGCGTAGCGCTGCAATGATCTCAAGGCCGTGTTCGCCGGTGACCACCAGCACATCGGGCCGGTTGGCCCGCAGCCAGTCTTCGGCGGCACGCAATGTGCCGACACTGCGCGTGAACCATCCGGCGCTGCCAAGCCAGCCGTCGATGATCTGCCCGGACTCCGTCTCCTGGCACAGCACCATCGCATTTCCGCGCCGCGTCGGCGCGGCAATCGGTGCGCGCTCGTCTTCAGGCGGAAGCGCCAGCGGGATCGAAACGCTGAAGGCGCTCCCCACACCCTGTACGCTGTCGACGGCGATATGGCCGCCCATCAACTCGCACAGGCTGGCACAGATTGAAAGCCCAAGGCCGGTGCCACCATATCGGCTGGACGTACTGGTTTCGCCCTGAATGAAGGGATGGAAGATGCGCGCGACCAGCGCCGAGTCCATGCCGATCCCCGAGTCGCAGACGCGGCAATGCAACATGCTACGTCCCTGCAGGTCCTCCCGCACCCCGGCATTGAGCGTGATCTTGCCACACGACGTGAACTTATAAGCATTGCTTAGCAAGTTGTTGATGATCTGCGCAATCCGGGTACGGTCGCCGCGCAATACTTGATCGAGCGTCGGCGACAAGTGCGAATAGAAGCGAATCGGCCGCCCCGCTGCCATCGGCGCATACGATAGCGCGAGATTTTCGAGGTCGTCGATGGGCTTGAACGATTCGCTCACGAGCTTCATCTCACCCGCGTCGATCTTCGAAAAATCGAGGATATCGTTGACGATGCGACGCAGCGCGTCGGCGGCCGTGCCGAGTGCCCGCAAGCGCGGCTCGTGCGGTTCCAGACCCGGTGTGCGCGAGAGCAACTCCAGGTTGCCCAGCAGCACGTTCAGCGGCGTGCGAATCTCGTGACTCATCGACGCGAAGAATGTCGAGCGCGCCCGCATGGTGGTCTCCGTCGCCTGCTGTGCGGCGCGTAACTGCTGCTCAAGCATGTGCTGTGCGGTGACATCGAGGATCGCGCAGAACAGCACATCGACGCCGGCGTAACGGGCCGGCGCACACGTAAATTGCAGGAACTGCGCGTTCGCCGGATCGGTTTGCCCGGGGTCCGCCGGCACGGCGAATACAACGCACTTCGACTCGCTGACGGGGCCGGGCTGCGCGGCGAACTGCGTCGTGAATGCCGCCACGATGTGTTCGGGCAGCGTGTTAGCGGACAACTCGACGCGCAGCAACTCGCCTGCAAGCGCATTCGCGGTGAGGATCGAATAGTCGCTTTGCCTGACGATACAAAGGCCGATTGGCGTCGCGCTGACGAGGACATGGTTAATCGCCTCGTTCTCGAGTGCACGCGCGGTTTCATCGTGGCTAGTGCGTAACAGGCGCAGCCCCCAGAGACGCGCAGTGAGCGCGATGCCCAACAACAGGCATAACGCGACGCCCGCAATCGCGCCGAGCTGCCAGCCTATCGTGGCAAGCAACACGCCCCAGGGCAAATAGCCGACCAGCGAGCCGAACCCCGGCATGATCGGCTCACGCAGAATCGCGCCGTCACGCGTGTAACGATAGGCGCCATCCGGCAGATCCGCGGCGAGCGTTCGCAACTCACGCTCGCGCGCCGCGCTAACAGGCGGTGACGAAGCCGCCGCGCGCCGATCATCGGTCAGGAACAGCAGCGTGCCCACGCGGCGTTGCCGCGCCAGCCGCCCAATCATCACGTCCACAGGAATGCTCATGCTCACCAGGGTGGTCGGCACGTCGCCTTCGTAGTAGGCCGAGACCGCAGTCATCACCGGCACGCCGAGCCACGGATCGACGTAGGGTCCCACCCAGAGCCGCTCGTCTTTGGCCGGCACACGCCGGCCGGTCTGAGCCTCCAGTTCACGCCCGAGCGTCTCGCGTAGCGTGACCACGTCCGAGGGCGTGAGGCGCGGCGCGCGGCCACCTGCCTGCGACTCGACCGCCGGCAGGATCAACGCATAGTCTTCGCTGACCCCAACTAGCATCGCACGGTGATCGAGTTCGAACGCCTGCTGCGTCACGAGCGTGGACTGCCCTGCCCCGTAGAGCCAGAGGAGCTTGTCGTTGAGGGCCGAGCCCCACGCGTTGCGCGCGGCATCGGCGACCAGCAGGTCGAAGCGCGCGCCCGCCGCCCCGGCATAGCACAGCGCCACGCCGGTTTGCCGGATCGACGCTTCGACGCCATCCGGCAGGTGTCGCACGTCGCCGGTGTGTCGGTAGTACCCAACCGTGAGTTCGGTTCGCCGCAGGAACGAGACCTCTCGATGCAGGAGCAGAGAGATATCGGCGGCATATTGGGTGACGAGGGAGCGGCGGTAATCCAGCTGCTTGTTGGCGGCGAGCATGCCAAGCAGCAACGCCGAGAAAACAACGATCGTCATCAACGTGACGATCGCCGTCAAGTACAGATACTGCTGGCGCTTCGCATTTCTCGCCAGCGAGGCAAACGCCTCGGCGAGCGACGCCTGGGTACGGTCGAGGATCTTCTGCATCGGGTCACGTCGTTCACGTTGTTCGCATCGGCAGACCGCTGCGTATTCTGATCGCGAGCAACGTTGTCTGCAGGCCACACCGCACTTCCGGCGCAGTGTAACGCTTTTGACGGACCCGGCAAACGCGATGCACAGGGCATGAGCGAAGGCCCGCCAGGCGGGGCGCACGAACCAGCTTTGGTCTGATAGATCGGCGTTACTCCCACCTCGACAAGGGCTCGTGCGCGGCTCACGATAAGCCCGTCAGCGCCCTGGTTGTGCGGGGCCGGCTGACCCGAGTAATAACGGCGTTTAACGGCCCGTCCCTATGCGGACGGGCTATTTTTTGCCCAGGTTTTGTTTAGGTGTCAGCGCCGGGCACGGGCTATTGCGCACCCTCGGCATCGAGCAATTCAAGTTGCCGCGGTAACGCCGCTGCGGGCCGTTCGAGCGCAAGCAGGCCTGCCTTGCGTTCGAGTCCGCCGGCGTATCCGGTGAGCTCGCCCGCGCTCGATATCACCCGGTGACACGGCACGATGATCGACACCGGGTTACGCCCGTTCGCCGCCCCCACGGCACGCGCACTGCCCACTGGAAGACCGAGGCGCAAAGCGAGCTGTCCGTAGCTGGCGATCTCGCCAAACGGGATCTTCACGAGCTCACTCCATACGCGCCGCTGAAACGTCGAACCGGCCATCTGCAATCGGACCGTGAAACGCTGCCGCTCTCCGGCGAAATATTCGGCGAGCTGCTCCGCACTTTCTGCCAGCACACGTGGTGGCGCAGCGCTCGCCATGTTGGCCGCATTAGAAACGTTAGGGACGTTGGGAGCGTCCGGCGGATAGTACTTCTGGCCGACGAAGTACAGGCCGGTGAGCGCGTCCTCCTCGGCGCGCAGCAGTATCGCACCGAACGGACTGGGAATCGACAGGTAGTGTTTCATGCCGCGTGTGCCTTTTCTTCCTGAATGAGTGCGAGGTGCTGCGCAGCGTACGCGCGCCATGGCGCCCAATGCGCTGCGTGATCGCTCGACGTCGCACTCAACGGATCGCCAACCGGAAAAGCATTCGGCCAACCGAGTGCGCGCATCGCAATGTACTGGACGGACCACTCATCGAAGCCGACCACGCTGCGTAGATACGCAAGCGTCTCGTCGAGCGGGGTAAGCGGTTCGAGAAACACCCGCCGTTCGACGACCTCCTCGGCGAGTTTCAGCAACAAACCGACGCCGCGCGCCGACAATCCGGTTGCCCGCAGCGTTTCAGCCGGTCCCTGCGCCAGCACGTCCGCCGTGACGAATGCCGCGCGCAACCCTTCCGGTGCTTGCATCACGCGCGCGCCGAACATCTCGGCAATCCGGCGCAGCCACGCGCATGCGTCGGCGAGCGGCCATTGACGCATGGCAATGGCGCGCACGGCGATTTCGAAACCGTCGAACGCGCCGGGTACACGGATGCCCGGCAGCGGCGCAGCCAACTCGCCGAGGCGTGCGTCGATCAGATCGGGGCGGCAATCGAGATCGAAGAAATGCCGCACCTGGGACAGCAAACGCGGCAACACCGCGGTCAACGACGCTGTCACCGTGAGACGCAGCGCATGCCGCGACGGTACATCCTCGGCCTGTATCCAGCCGGTGACATGCCGCCCGTCCTGCCAGATATCGACGGCACGAGCATAGCTGCGCCCCGCCACCCGTTCGACACCTTCGATCGCATGATCGGTGAGGAAATACAGGAGCGCATCCCATGCAAACGGCGGTCGGTAACCCAGTTCGAATGTGAAGATGTCGGTGCTGACCAAATCGCGCCGACGTTGGCGCAAACGAGCCGGACTAAAACCGTAGCGAGTGCGAAACAGGTCGTTGAAACGGCGCACGCTGCCGAAGCCCGCCGTCAAGGCAATCTCGGCGGCCTGCAGCGTGGTATCGGTCAAGAGACGCTTGGCCAGCAGGAGGCGTTGCGTCTGCGCGTACTCGATCGGCGACACGCCGAACTCCGCTTCGAAGATACGCCGCAGGTGACGCGCACTCACACCGACACGCCCAGCCAAGGCTGTGAGATTGCTGTCGTTGAGAAAGCCGCCATCTATCAGTGACGCGGCCGCCTGCGCGAGCCGCGGCGACACGTCGAGCAAGCCATGGCCAGGCGCGAGTTCCGGGCGGCAACGCAGGCACGGTCGAAACCCTGCGTGCTCAGCCAACGCAGCGTTCGCATAAAAACGGCAATTTGCGAATTTCGGCGGCCGGACCGGGCACACGGGGCGGCAATAAATACCTGTCGACGTCACCGCCACGAAGAACCAGCCGTCAAAGCGCCGGTCGCGTGAGAGTACCGCTTGATAACAGGTTTCACGATCGAGATTCATGGTGGCAATGTAGCGCATCGTCGCCCCGGCTACTGGCCAGATTCGGACATGAGTATTGCAGCACGCCGGTCAACGACTGCAAGGGTCACCGCGTTTACCCCGCAAATGGGTGTCCCACCTGCGCCCTAACGCGCGTGCCCTAACCGCGTGCAGTGGCGCAGGTCGAACGCGTGCAGCGCACATTTGCGGCGCAACGCGCCTAACCCGGCCACGCGTCAGGGCCGTGACAAATGCGCGGAATGGTTGCACCGCAGCGGGGCACGAAAAATGCATCTTGCGACGCAATGAGTCGCGTTAAACTGGTTGCCCCGACGCGGGCGCACCTCGCATAACATTGCGTGGCGCGGATCTCCGAGGTGCGTGGGATGTCACGGTATCAGCAGTGCGCGAAAAGACAGCGCGCCAAGCTGCCCGTACAATGGTTTGATCAACAACGAACGAGGACAACTTCGATGCGCACTACCGGGTCTTCCGGGTCAATGGCCCTGCTCACCGAATACGACGACGCAACGGCGCGCGAACTTCGCTCGCTGCGCCTCGAGTCGACAGAAGACGGCAAGGGTATTCTTCTGATCGAAGTCGACGAACGCAAGCCGGGCATCCACCGCGAAGTGCGTTATGAAATCACGCCGGCGGAACTGATTGCGGCCATTCGCGCGCACGGTGCCGAGCTGCCGGGCGAACAACACAATCATCGTACGTAACGGGGTCGCGGCATTGGCGCAAGCGAATGCCGCATGTCAGCCGCTGGGGCTCCGCTTGAGCTCATTCGCACGCCTCGTCTGCAGACCCCTTGTAAAACTCATCTGCAACCTCACTTGTAGGGTTGACCGGCCGGCCGGAACATCGCTCCTCGTCTTCGTTTTCGCCTGCCGCGCCTGACCCAGCAAGGCTTCTCCCGCTTCGTCAACGCATCACATTACCGGACGCTTGCACGTCTCGTAAATGCGTCCATAATCGTTAAGTTCCCTCTTCATTCTTCCCACCGGAAACGGCAGCGGAAGTAAGCCAATGCTACATGACCTCGTGGAGCAGTACGGGCCTGCACTCGTCTTTGCCAATGTGCTCGCCGCATCGCTGGGGCTGCCCGTGCCCGCGATGCCGTGTCTCGTCCTGTTCGGCGCGATGGCGGCCATGCATCCGGCCACCGTCGGCACGCAACTCGCCTCGGTGCTGATCCTGGCAATCTTCGCTACGCTGATTGGCGACAGTGCGTGGTATCTCGCCGGCCGCATCTACGGTGGCAACACGCTGAAGACACTGTGCAAGCTGTCGCTTTCCCGTGACACCTGCGTAAAGAAGACCGAGCGCTTCTTCGGCCGCTGGGGCGTGCGCGTGCTCGCGGTGGCGAAGTTCGTCCCCGGCCTCGCGATCGTCTCCATTCCGATGGCCGGCGCAATGGGCACCAAATATCGCACCTTCCTGACCTATGACAGTATCGGCGCCGCCCTGTGGTCTGGTACCGGTCTCGTCATCGGCGCCATATTCGCGCCGCAGATCGACATGCTGATGGCAGGCGCTGGCCGCCTTGGGCGGATGGCGGGCGTCATCCTCCTTGTGCTGCTGCTGCTCTACGCGACGTATCGCTGGATCCGGCGGCGCCAGCTCATCAACAAGCTGGCCACGGCCCGCATGGAAATCGACGAGCTCGACAAACTGATCGAGGCCGGGAAGCCGCCGGTGCTGTTCGATATCCGCTCGCGCGAGAAACGCAAGCTTGATCCGTACGTGATTCCGGGCACGCAGTTCGCCGACGAGCGTCAACTCAACGACATCATCGCGAAGTACGCGCCGGACCAGAAGCTCGTCATCTATTGTTCGTGCCCGAATGAAATTTCGGCCGCGTGGATGGCCAAGCAACTCAAC
>FSXK01000516.1_pt1 | contig 10416 bp, 8 predicted proteins | sample 1638101 | NCBI WGS metagenome assembly FSXK01 (sample SAMEA3914788, study PRJEB12502) | metagenome | biome: forest; material: soil | place: Canada | collected 2011-07-03 | depth 0.1 m | reverse complement strand
GGTTCTGATTGCTGCAAGACGTGTCGTCCAGACGACAATGACCGGCGGGCGTGGCTGAAGGGAGGGGTGGGCGCCTGCGCGGTTGCATTGCTGGTCGGGATTGGTTGTGGCCCGGAGCTTGCGCAGGCTGCCCTGACCTTGGCGCAGCGTGATGCGCTGACGCCGGACCAGATCATCGAGTTAATGAAGAAAGGCAATGAGCGGTTCCGTTCAGGCAGGATGAAGCCGCAGGATTTCCTTGCGCAGAAGCGGGCCAGTGCGTCCGGCCAGTATCCGGCTGCCATCATTCTGAGTTGCATTGACTCCCGTGCGCCCGCGGAGATCATTCTGGACATCGGCATCGGGGATACCTTCAACGCCCGGGTCGCGGGTAACGTCTCCAATCCCGATATGCTCGGCAGCATGGAGTTCGCGTGCGCGGTAGCGGGTGCAAAAGTCATCCTGGTGATGGGACACACCGCGTGCGGAGCGATCAAGGGCGCCATCGACAATGTGCAGCTCGGAAATCTCACGGGGTTGCTCGAAAGCATCAAGCCCGCTATCGAGCAAACGCAATATGAGGGGGAGCGCACCAGCAAGAACGCCGGATTTGTCGATGCGGTCGCACAGTCCAACGTGCGGTACACCATCGGCGCGATCCGTAACAATAGCCCGATCCTCGCGGATCTGGGAAAAGGCGGGAAAATCAAGATCGTCGGTGCGATGTACGACCTGAACAACGGGAAGGTGAATTTCATGAGTTGACTGCTTCGCGCGCGCCGTTCCCTTGCCGCTACCACATCCGTCGGGTTGCCGAAACCTGAACGACTGCATTGGGCCGAACAACCGTCTGTCATTCCGCCTCAGCGATCGAATTCCGCTCACAGTTTTTTGCCACTTATTCGAAGCTGACATGCGGCTGGCTGACTTCCGTACGCCGGTCCGTGCCGAAAAAGGGTTCGGGTTCTAACGCCAACCAAGGCCAGGGGCGACATGCGTGAGAATCGATTCGATTACGTGCGCGCAGTATTCGACGCCCAGTTGATTAGGCACGGTGAGTAGCAGGGTGTCGGCTGCTGCGATTGCTTCGTCTTTTGCCAACTCTGCGATGAGGACTTCAGGTTCCGCGGCGTAGCTGCGTCCGAAGATCTTTTGGACATCGTCGTCCAGAAATCCGACCGAGTCCCGCCTCTGGGCGTCTCGCCCAAAATACATCCTGTCCTGATCGTTCATGAGCGCGAAGATGCTCCGACTGACCGACACGCGGGGCTGTCGTGTGTGTCCCGCCTCTTTCCAGGCGTCGCGATACGCGCGGATCTGCTCGGCTTGCTGGATATGAAGGGGGCGGCCCGTTTCGTCGTTCTTCAACGTCGATGTCTGGAGGTTCATGCCCATCTTCGCCGCCCACACCGCGGTTGCGTCGGAGCCCGAACCCCACCAGATACGATCACGAAGACCTTCGGAATGCGGTTCGATCCGCAGAAGGCCAGGCGGGTTCGCAAACATAGGTCGTGTGTTCGGCTGCGCGAAGCCCTTGCCGCGCAACACCTCATAAAAAACTTCCGTGTGGCGGCGCGCCAGATCGGCATGCGTTTCGCCCTCGGCAGGTGCGTATCCGAAGTACCGCCATCCGTCGATTACCTGTTCACCCGAGCCTCGGCTAATACCGAGTTGCAGCCGTCCGCCGGCAATCAGATCCGCGGCGCCCGCGTCCTCCGCCATGTAAAGCGGATTCTCGTAACGCATGTCGATGACACCCGTGCCGATTTCGATCCTGCTGGTTTTTGCGCCGACGGCAGCGAGTAGCGGAAAAGGCGACGCAAGCTGTTGCGCGAAATGATGGACGCGGAAGAAGGCGCCATCTGCGCCGAGCGCCTCGGCAGCAACCGCGAGGTCGATGGATTGCAGAAGCACATCCGCCGCCGAGCGTGCCTGCGAATGCGGAGAATTGGCCCAGTGGCCAAAAGAAAGAAAGCCAATTTTCTTCATGGAAGCATCAACCAAAGGAGAGCAAATGCATGATCGCAGGGATGTAGCCGAACAGGCATGGTTCGGCTTTGTGACGATCTTACCGGAACGGTGTAGAGGTCGCAGAATCCGTGTCTTGCGATTGCCTACTTTTTCTCAACCAGGTGAGGATGATGAATCGCGTTAATGCCTGCGCGCAAGCGCTGTTCCACCTTCCTGAGCACAACCAACCAGGCGTCCACCTGTCGGATCCGACACGCTGTTTCTATCGGGCATGCGTGCTGCTCGTCTTCGTGCACGGTCGTCACTTCGACGGCCAGGTCCGTCTCCGAGGAGATCAGCATGAAAGCATTGGTTTATGAAGGCCCACGCAAAGTCGTCGTCAAGCAAATGCCGGACGCAAAGATTGAGCGCCCGACCGACGTACTCGTCAAGATCACCACCACCAACATCTGTGGCTCCGACTTGCATATGTACGAAGGTCGCACTGACATGGAAACGGGCCGCATCCTGGGTCATGAGAATCTCGGCGTTGCCGTCGAGGTGGGCGGAGGTGTCGAACGCATCAAGGTGGGCGATCACGTCTGCTTGCCGTTCAATATTGGCTGCGGTTTTTGTAAGAATTGCGAACGGGGGCTGACCGGCTTCTGCCTGACCGCGAATCCCGGCGTGGCGGGTGCAGCGTACGGATTTGCCGGCATGGGGCCCTATAGCGGTGGACAAGCGGAATATTTACGCGTGCCGTTCGGCGACTTCAACTGCCTGGTGTTGCCGCCCGACGCCGAAGAAAAGGAAAGCGACTATGTCATGTTGTCCGATATCTTCCCTACCGGTTATCACGCCACGGTCCTCGCTGGCGTCGAGCCTGGCGATAGCCTGGTCATCTACGGCGCGGGGCCGGTCGGTCTGATGGCCGCGCTGTCTGCGTCAATCAAAGGTGCGGGCAAAATCATGGTCGTGGACAGTCATCCTGATCGGCTGAAGCTCGCAGAAAAAATGGGTGCCATTCCTGTAGACGACAGCGACGGTACGTCCGCCGAGCAGATACTCGAAATGACCGGCGGCGAAGGGGCTGACCGCGGCTGCGAATGCGTCGGCTATCAATGCAGTTGCAAGGGTCACGAAGTGCCGAACGTGACCATGAACAACCTGATCAGGGCAGTGCGTCCGACGGGTGGAATCGGCGTGGTCGGCGTGTTCGTCGCGGAAGACGCGAAAGCGGAAGACAAGCTCGCGAAGAAGGGCCAACTAGCACTCGACTTCGGTCAGCTATGGATGAAAGGCCAGCACATCGCGACGGGCCAGGCCAACGTCAAGGCATACAACCGTAAATTGCGCGACCTGATTGCGGCGGCCAAAGCCAGGCCGTCGCAAATCATCTCGCACGAATTGCCGCTTGACAAGGCACCGGACGGTTACAAGCATTTCGACGAGCGTGAAGAAGGCTGGACCAAGGTCGTGCTGAAGCCTGCCGCTTGAGCGCAGCGGAAGGCCGTCGCATTTCCGCATGCGACGGCCTTTCGCCCCGGCGTCGATCACGACTCAATTCTTTGGGACCTTATCTACGGCGGCAGCAGGATTGCTTACCTCGACGAGATCCGGAGATTTGACTGCCCGAAGCGTTTCGCGTTGAGCGGTTGTGTCGATCCGCAAGGTTCTAACGAAAGGCTCAAGCGTAACCGGAGCACCGCTCTTGAGTGCCTTGACGATGCCTTCGATCACGCGCACGTCGACGTATCCCTCTTCGACATCGGGTTCCGGATGCGTATCGTGCAGTATGCAATCGGAGAAATATTTCATCTCGCCGCCAAAGTGGTCGGTATTCTTAAAAGAATGACTGCTTTCCTCCTGACCGACGGTCACCGTTTGCCGAAGTGATTTTCCGTAGGTGTAGCAAGGCTGCACGGCAACGCTATCTTTGGTGCCGATAGCGAAGTACGACTCCAAGGCGTTGGCCGCGTAAGAAACGACGAACTGCGCCAGCCTGTCGCCGGGGAATTTAAGCGTCACGGCCGCTGTGTCGTCGAAGTCTCACAAGCCTGCTTCCGGATGCCGGACGCCGACGGCGGACACAACTTCAGTAGGTTCAGATTCAAACACGCAGCGCGCGGCATTGATCGGGTGGGGTCCCATGTCGAAGATCGGGCCGGCCTCGTCTCCATTGCGGGCGCGATGATTCTCGGGGTCCACTTTCTGGACAAAGGTCGAGGAGAACAGAATTACCTCGCCAAGCTCCCCTGAGCGAATCCGCTCGATCGTTGATAGCGTGCCCGGTTCACAGTGCAGCCGATATGCGACGCATCTGCAGTGCGTCGAGGGGGCGGCAATCGCTATGACCGCAAGCTGCGTTCCAGAAGCTAGAGTACGAATGAACGCGTCAATGACGACGCCGAGGAAGTATTTACTCAGTAGAACTGTCGCAACCGGTTTCGGCGTGTCAGCCTGGATCAACTCTCACGGAAATCGTGGCCCGTTTTTTGCTGCGCGGCAAGGTGGCATAGGGTCCATTTAGGGTCCATTTGTCGTTTCCGGGAGTTTCCGGAAGTTCGCGTGAGAGCTCAGATTAATGCGCACACTCTGGCAAGAGGAGAGGGCGAAGAGACGCCGCACGGCAACGCCCAGGGACGTGCTGGTTTCATGGGGCGCGGCGTGCTGGGCGGTGTCCACGGCCGCATGCGCCCGGCAGCCGGAGACGGGGGGCGCGCCGCTCAATTACTTCCTGCACGCTGCGGGGCCGGCCGCGGCGCCCACCATGCGGCTCGGCTGGATCATGACCGCGCTGTCGGTTGGCGTGTCGACGCTCGTGGCGCTGCTGCTGATTGTGGCGATCGCGCGCAAAAGGCCGCATGCCGATCCCACCGCATTGCGTGGCGAGCGCGGCGGTCTCGCGTGGATCTATGTGGGCACAGGCATCTCGTCGATCGTGTTGCTGGCGACGCTTGTCTATGTACTGATCACACTGGCAAGCGTCGCTGCACCGGCACAGACGCCCACGCTCACCATCAAGGTCACCGCTTACGACTGGTGGTGGAAGGTCGCCTATCAGGACGCCGCCGACCCCGCGCTCAATTTTGTCACCGCTAACGAAATTCATATTCCGGTTGGTGAGCCGGTGAAGGTCACCCTACAAAGTGCCGATGTGATCCACGCGTTCTGGGTGCCGCAACTGGCCGGCAAGACCCAGACCATTCCCGGCCAGACCAACGAGCAGTGGATCGAAGCGGACCGGCCTGGCGTCTACCGCGGCCAGTGTTCGCAGTTTTGCGGCGCACAACATGCGCATATGGCTTTCGAAGTCGTCGCGCAAAGCCGGGCTGACTTTGTCGCGTGGCGTGCCGAGCAAGCGCAAGGGCAGGCCGTCCAGGCGGCCAGCGCTGCCGATACGGCTGCCGGCAAGCGCTTGTTTGGCGACCGTTGCGCGGGTTGCCATGCGATCCGCGGCACCGATGCCCAAGGCGTCCAGGGACCGGACCTCACGCATCTGGACTCGCGCCATCTTCTAGCGGCGGGCACCCTGACCAACACGCCGGCTCATCAGCTCGACTGGATCGAGCACGCGCAACAGATCAAGCCCGATTCGCTGATGCCGGATATCGCGCTCACTGTTGCCGACGCCGCCGCGTTGTCGGCTTATCTGTCCACACTACACTGACCGGAGCGTCCCGCAGATGGCCGACACGACGACCCCACCCGCGCCCCCGCCTTCCGGTCACGCCGCGTCTCCCGCTGCGCCTGTGCAACCGGGCACACAGCCTCTCGCGCGGCCGCTGAGGGTGGGCCGCATTGCGCGAGGCAGCGAGGAGGCCGAACGTCTGCGGCAGATCTGGGAGGCCCGACCGGGCTGGCGCGGCTGGTTTTCTACGGTCGATCACAAAACCATTGGCCTGCGTTATCTGGTGACAGCGTTCATCTTTCTGCTGGCGGGCGGCGTCGAGGCGCTGATCATGCGCGTGCAGCTCGCGCGTCCCAATGCCACGCTGCTTACACCCGAGCAGTACAACCAGTTGTTCACAATGCACGGCGTGACGATGATTTTCCTTTACGCGCTGCCGGTTCTGTCGGGCTTTTCAAATTACCTTTGGCCGTTGATCCTCGGCGCGCGTGACATGGCTTTTCCGCGCCTGAATGCGCTGTCCTATTGGGTGTTCGTGTTCGCCGGGCTGTTCCTCTATGCCAGTTTTCCGCTTGGCGAGGCGCCGGATGCGGGCTGGTTCAACTACGCTCCCTTGTCGGGACTCGAGTATGACAATGGGCCCAATATCGACGTCTACGCTCTCGGCATGGTGCTGCTCGGCATCTCGACGACTGTGGGCTCGATCAACTTCGTCGTTACCCTGCTGCGCATGCGGGCGCCGGGGATGTCGCTCGATCGTGTGCCGGTGCTGGTGTGGGGCACGCTGACGGCCTCGGGCGCCAATCTGCTGGCCGTGCCCTCAGTGAGCCTCGCATTCTTTCTGTTGTGGCTCGACCGCCGCGTCGGCACACATTTCTTCGATGTGCTGAACGGCGGCCGGCCGCTCCTGTGGCAGCATCTGTTCTGGATCTTCGCCCATCCTTGGGTCTATGCGGTCGTGTTGCCGGCCATGGGCATCGTCTCGGACGCGCTGCCGGTGTTTTGCCGCCGTCCGCTCGTGGGTTACCTGCCGGTAGCGCTGTCGACGGTCGCGACCATGATGATTGGTTTCGTGGTGTGGATTCACCATATGTTCGCCACCGGTATCCCGGCGCTCGCGCTGTCGTTCTTCGGCGCGGCCAGCATGGTGATTGCGGTGCCCAGCGCGGTCGCCACGTTCGCGTGGATCGCCACCATCTGGACAGGCCGGCCGGTGTTTCGCGTGCCGTTCCTGTTTTTCGCAGGCTTCGTGTTCCTGTTCGTGGTGGGCGGGGTATCGGGGGTGATGACGGCGGCAGTGCCGCTCGACTGGCAACTCACGGATACCTACTTCGTGGTCGCCCATCTGCACTACGTCCTGCTTGGCATCAATGTGTTTCCGGTGATCGGCGGCATCTACTTCTGGTTCCCGAAGTTTACCGGCCGGATGATGAGTGAGCGGATCGGGCGCATCGGCTTCTGGGTGATGTTCGTCGGCTTTAATGTGGCCTTTTTCCCCATGCATATTGCCGGGTTGCTAGGCATGCCGCGGCGTATGTACACCTATCCGGCGGATATGGGCTGGAACACGGTCAACCTGGTGACCTCGATCGGTTCGTTCATTTTTGCTTTCGGTGTGCTGATTTTCCTCACAGACCTGCTTTATAGCCTAAAACGCGGCCCGCTCGCAGGCGACAATCCATGGGATGCCCCGACCCTCGAATGGTCAGTGTCGTCGCCTCCGCCGCCGTACAACTTCGCGGTGTTGCCGCACGTCGGCAGCCGGCATCCGCTGTGGGAAGGGCGCCTTGACAACGAAGGCGAGGGTGGGGGACGAGCCGAGCGGATCCGCTCGAGGCTAGATGAAGGCTTCCTGCTCGGCGAAGGCCGCGAAGCGCTCGGCACGACGGCGCTCGAAGCACGGCCGGATGTGATCCTGAAGATGCCTGAGGATTCCTATACACCTTTCTGGCTCGGCTTGTTCGCGACGCTGCTGTTCGCCGGGCTGTTGCTGCACGCCGTGCTGTTCACAGCTGCCATGCTGCTTGGCTGCGCGGTCTCGATCATCGTCTGGCTATGGCCCGAGCACAAGCTGATCCAGCGCGAGCCGCAAACCGTGCGCGACAGGGGAGATTGACATGAGCGATGCATTCCAGCAGCAAGGTCCCGTGCTTCCCGTCGGGAGTGCGGGAGAGCGCTCGGGCGGATGGTGGGGGTGTCTCGCGCTGATCGTCACCGAAGGCTCGCTGTTCGGCTATCTGATCTTTACATACCTGTATCTCGCCGCGCAGGAAGGACAGAACTGGCCGCCTGAAGGGCTGCCGAAGCTCGGTCTCGGGGTCCTGAACACCGCCATTCTGTTGTCGAGCAGCGGCTTCGTGTGGTTCTGCGAACGCTGCGTGCGGCGCAGGCGCTTGCGCTGGGGCGCGGCGTCGATGGCCGTGGCGGTGGTGCTCGGCATCGTCTTTGTCGGCATCCAGTTGCGCGAGTGGCACAACCATTCCTACGGACTGACCGCGCAACTGTACAGCTCGCTTTACTTCACGATCACCGGCTTTCACATGATGCACGTGGTAGTGGGCATCGTCGTGCTGGCGCTGTTGCTGCTATGGACCGCGCTTGGCTATTTCGACGAGAGGCGTTGCGTTGCGCTGACGATCGGTGGCCTGTATTGGCATTTTGTCGATGTGGTGTGGCTCTTCATCTTCACCACCGTGTATCTGACGCCGTATTTTCTGCGGACCGGGTCATGAACGCGCCACGCCTCACGCGACTGCAGATGTTGACCGGAATGCTGGTCGCGCCATTTGCATGGCTTGTGCAAATGGGTGTTACCGAAGCGCTTGCCGCGCAAAGCTGCTTTCCGCATGATCACCCGCTGCCGGCGCCGGCGCTGCGGGGGCTGGACGGCGTCATTCTGGTGGTCAATCTGGTTTGCCTGTTGCTGGGTTGCGTCGGCAGCGTGGTGGCGTGGCGTAATTTCACGCGGCTGCACCGCGCTCGTGTGGCCAGACGCGACGGTACGGACGGTACGGACGGCATCGACGGCGAGAGGCGCGGCCTGGACTGGAGCCTCGCATGCGTCGGCGTCATGAGCAGCACGTTGTTCCTGTTCGCGCTGATCGCCACCGATAGCGCGGTGCTAATCGTTTCGCCTTGCACCCGGTGGTGAAGATGGCCACCCTCTATACGCTGATTTTGGCTCTCCGGCGGATGCTGACCTGGCGCCGCGGCATCTGGAAAGCCGTGCTGTTTGCCGGTATGGCAGTGACGGGGCTCATGACGGGGGCCTACGGCGTTTCAGAAACCGTCGACGCGACACCAACCGCAGCCGGTGCTAGTGTTGGTGCCGCAGCCGCAGCCGCAGCCGCAGCCGCAGCAGGTGCTGGTGCCGGAGTAGCAGCCGGATCTGGAGCCGATCCAAATGCCACGTTAATCACACGTGGCGCCTACCTTGCGAAGGCTGCCGATTGCGCCGGCTGCCACACGGCTGCCCCTGTGCCGACGCAACCTGGCGCCGCGCCGAAACTCACCGTGCCGTTCGCCGGCGGCCTCGGCATGAGCTCCCCGTTCGGCACGATCTATTCGTCGAACATCACGCCCGACCCGGTCAACGGCATCGGCCGCTACACCTATGACGACTTCGCCCGGGCCTTGCGCGAAGGCATCGCACCCGGGGGCAAACGGCTGTATCCGGCCATGCCGTTTCCTTCGTTCGCGAAGATAAGCGACGACGACCTGCACGCGCTTTACGCTTACTTTATGCATGGCGTGAAGCCAGCGGCGGTGCCGGCTCCCGAGACCCATCTGCCGTTTCCATTCGGCCAGCGCTGGGCGCTGATGTTCTGGGACTGGGCGTTCGTACCGGGCGGGCGCTACAAGCCTGAGCCTGCCCACGACGCTCAGTGGAACCGGGGGGCCTATCTGGTGCAGTCGCTCGGCCATTGCGGCGCGTGCCACACGCCACGCGGGCCGGCCTACGAGGAGCGTGGCTATGACGGCGACGCGCATCTCTATCTGACGGGCGGTACCAATGATCACTGGTTCGCGCCCAATCTGACCGGCGACCCCGGTTCGGGTCTGGGACGGATCAGCGCGCCCGAACTGGCTGCGTTTCTTAAGCACGGCCATGGCGCGGGACTCGTGACTTTCGGCAGCATGGTTCAGGTGGTCGAGGACAGCGCGCAATACATGCGCGACGACGATCTGGCGGCGATTGCGGCGTATCTGAAAAGCCTGCCGGCCCGTGAGCCGGCCGGGCACTACGATGGGCAGTCGCGCGCCGCGCTGCAAACCGTGCAGGCGCTGAAGACTGGCGACGTGGAACGGCCGGGCGCGGGCATCTTTCTGAGCTATTGCGCGCGCTGTCATCAGCAGGACGGCAACGGCGTTGCACAGAAATATCCGCGACTCGCGGGCAATCCGGCGGTGCTTGGGGCGCAGACCACGTCGCTCGTGCGGCTGCTGGTTGAAGGCGGCGGCGGTCCGAACACCGAGGACGGCCCACCGCCGCGTAAGATGCCCGAGTTCGCGGGAAAACTGACCGATGCGGAAATGGCCGCGGTACTCACGTTCATTCGCAACACGTGGGGGAATGCTGCGCCGCCTGTCACCACGCGAGACGTCAGCGGCGTCAGGAGTGCTATTCACAAGTAAGGCGTTTGGATTGACTGCTGGCGGATCAAGGTCAATTCGCATATCGCGACGGCGCAGTAGCCGTTCGGCTCAAGAGCGCTTGCGGCCCGCACCCTGATGCGCGATTTCACCGGCCCGTCGCAGCGCGTCAACGATATCCGCGTACACGCGCTCGCGCGTATCGGCGACAGGTGCACGTAGCCCGTACGATGGATGCCAGGTGGCCACCACCACGCGGCCGT
>FSXK01001406.1_pt1 | contig 10439 bp, 6 predicted proteins | sample 1638101 | NCBI WGS metagenome assembly FSXK01 (sample SAMEA3914788, study PRJEB12502) | metagenome | biome: forest; material: soil | place: Canada | collected 2011-07-03 | depth 0.1 m | reverse complement strand
GGCCAGGTCGATCGGCGTGCCCAGCACCGTCAGCGCGCCCGGCTTGCTGAAGAGGTTCTGCGTAAAAATGTCCAGCAATTGCCCATGCATCTTCGCCGGGAGCCGGGTCGTATCGTTGTTCCAGTACAGGACGTCAAAAGCGGGCGGTGCATTGCCCAGCAGGTAGTTGTTGACCCAGTAGTTCCACACCAGATCGTTGGGCCGCATCCACGCGAAGACCCGGCCCATTTCCTCGCCCGCCAGCACGCCGCGTGAAATGCTGTGCTGCTTGGCCGCCGCAATCGCCTCAGGCGTTGCAAAGAGGCCGAGTTGCGAGTCGGCGGTGTTGTCGAGTACAGCGACCATCAGCGTGGTGGCATTGACTGTCTTGTCACCCTTGCTCGCGAGATGTCCAAGCAAGGCGGAGATGGTCATCGCACCCGAGCAGGCGCCATGCAGGTTGACGTCGTCGCAGCCGGTGATCTCACGCACAGCCGTAATGGCTTCCATGAGCGCGGTGACGTAGGTGTCCAGATCCCAGTGGCTTTGCGCCGCAGTCGGATTGCGCCAGCTGACGACAAACACCTGAAGCTCGTTTTTGACCAGATAGTCGACGATGCTCTTGCCCTCGGAGAGATCGAAGATGTAGAACTTGTTGATCTGCGGCGGCACGATCAGTTGCGGCCGGCTGTGGACCTGCTGCGTCGTCGGCGCGTACTGGATCAGTTCCAGCACTTCGTTGCGGAAAACGACCGCGCCTTTGGAGGTACCCAGATTCTTGCCTACCTCGAAAGCCGTCTTGTTGACCTGCGCAGGCATGCCCTGATTTTTGAGCAGGTCCATCATGATGTTGTTGGCGCCGTCCAGCAGGCTGGCGCCACCCGTATCAATGACCTTCTTGAGCGCCGCAGGATTGCCTAATAGCGTGTTCGTCGGAGACGCCGCGTCCGTTATGAGCGACATCACAAAGCGCGCACGCTCCTTGTTAGCGGGGTCCAACCCGGAGCGCTCGACGAAACCCGCAAGGGCACGTTGCCACGCAAGGTAGCCTTGCAGTGTCATGCGATACAGCGAATTGTTCTGCCACGCGGCGTCGGTGAAGCGTTTGTCGCCCTTTGGGGGCGTGGATTCCGCGTTACCCGAGAACAGCCCGAAAAGCTCGCGAACGAGAGCCGCTTCCTGCTCCATGGCCAACCCAGGTTGACGCAATGCCTGAGCGCCGATTTTCTGTGCGGTTGCGACGATGTCGCAGGGCCGCAGGCCGACAAAGGGATTGGGACCCAGCATTCCCTCAGCAGCCGACGCCGCGAGATCATCGACCTTATCGCCTGGTTGGCTTGCTTGCTGGCTTTGCTGCGCGCTCTGCTGCCGGCTTTCTTTGATTACCGCCATTTTGCTGCTCCTTCAGGAATATCTTCCGCTTCGCCAAACGTCAGGAATCACGCAACCAGCATCGCGAGGGTTTCTGCAATCAGTGCCGGCTTGTCTTCGCCATCGATCTGCAGTTCGTTCATGATCTTGATGAGGACGCGGCCGCCGCCCTTGCTTTCCGCCGAGACGAGCGTGACACGACTCCGCACACGCGCCCCTGCCTTGACGGCCGTCATGAAGCGCACCTTGTCCAGACCGTAGTTGAGGCCCGCCGAAGCATCCTTGGGAACGACGCCGATCTCGATCGCGAAGCCACCCAGCAACGACAGGGTCAAATAGCCGTGTGCGATCGTGCCGCCGAACGGACTCTCACGCTTCGCCCGCTCCTCGTCCACGTGAATCCATTGCTTGTCGCCCGTGCACTCGGCGAAGGCATTGATACGCGCCTGGTCGACCACCACCCAGTTCGATACGCCCAGCTCGCGCCCTACGAAGTCGCCGATGGTGGCAACGCTGTAATTTTCCAAACTCATCGCTTCCGCTCCTGGAAATTTGCTTGCCAATCAGGCGAACTGCTCGCGCAGCCACTTCTTGTTGATCTTGCCGACACTCGTTTTTGCCAGCCCATCGACGAACTTCACGATCTGCGGCACCGCGTATCTGGATATCTTTCCGGATGTGCTGAACGACAGTACGTGTTGCTTGATGTCGTCCTCCGTGACCGCGAATCCCTCCTTGAGCACGACCAGCGCCACCGGTCGCTCGCCCCATTTGTCATCCTTGATGCCGATGACGGCCACTTCGGAAACGCCGTCGTAGCGCGAGATCAGATTTTCAATCTCGAGCGAAGACACCCACTCGCCGCCGGACTTGATCACGTCCTTGAGACGATCGGTGATCTGGATGTTGCCGGTAGGATCGATATTGGCAATGTCCTGCGTATGCAGATAGCCGCCGGCCCAAAGCTGCTTCGAAGCGTCGGGATTGTTCAGATAGCCTTGCGTAAGCCACGGTGCCCGCGCGACGAGCTCGCCGGTGGCTTTGCCGTCGTGGGCAAGCTCGTCCATGTTGTCGTCGACGACACGCAGGTCAACGAGAGGAACGGGGCGGCCGGTCTTGCAGCGCAGGCGGAGCTGCTCGTCGGCGTCGAGCTTTTCGGCGCCGGGCGGAAGTTGCGCGAGACTGAGTACGGGGCACGTTTCCGACATCCCGTAACCGACGAACACATCGATGCCGCGGTCCACCGCCGCCTTGGCAAGGCCTTGCGGCAACGCGCCGCCACCGATGACGATCTTCCATCCGCTCATGTCAGTCGCCTTCCCTTCCTCGCACGAGAGCAGCATGTGCAGGATCGTGCCGACACAATGCGAGAACGTGACGCCCTCTTCGCGCACGAGTCGCGCGAGCCGGTCCGGCAGATAGCGTCCGGGATAGACCTGCTTCACACCCAGAACCGTGGCGATATACGGCATGCCCCATGCGTGGACGTGAAACATCGGGGTGAGCGGCATGTACACGTCGCCTCGATGGAAACGCTGTCCCGAAACAGGGCTCGCCAGCGCGCCCATCAGGGTGAGGGTGTGCAGAACCAGTTGCCGATGCGTGAAGTAGACGCCCTTCGGAAGACCGGTCGTGCCGGTGGTGTAGAAAGTCGTTGCGCGCGTGTTCTCATCGAAATCCGGAAACACGTAGCTCGTGCTACTCGCCGCCAGCATCGCCTCGTATTCGGTCGAAAACGGAATTGTGTGTTCGACTGCTTCGCTGTCCGGTTCATCGATCCAGATGAAAGTACGCACCGATTCCAGTTTGTCCTTGATCGATTCCACGACAGACAGAAAATCAGTGTGAACCAGCAGGACTTCAGCGCCGGAGTGATTGATCGTGTAGGCGATTTCTGCGGGCGACAGACGCACATTCACGGTCTGCAGGACAGCGCCCATCATCGGCACGGCGAAATAGCTTTCGAGGTAGCGGTGGCTGTCCCAATCCATCACCCCGACGGTGGTGCCGTGCTTCACACCCAGTTCGCTCAAACCGTTGGCAAGGCGTGCGATACGTTCGCGTAACGTCGAATAGGTCATGCGGACCTGATCGCGGTAGACGATCTCCTCTTCCTGCGCCTGAACGAACGGTGTGAGCAACAGCTGCTTGATGAGCAGCGGATAGGCGTAAGCGTCGGATTCGAGCGTGTTGACTGCGTTCTGCATCTATGTCTCCTTCAGTTCCTGAATAAGTTGCAAGCGTGGGTTGCAAATCTGGGCTGCAAACGTGGATTGCGGGCGAAACGCAGGTCTATTTGTCTTTCCCGGCCTGCTGTGGTATCGCGTTGGGTCAATCATCCAAGGGTCAGGGCTCGGGAAGTACCCCCTGAATGGGGGAGTACCGAGGAAACAACCGGGGGACGGGCGCTTGCAAGACCCGGGTTAATGATTTCGTCGAAGCTCGGTATTGCCGGTCGTCCTGTGGTCAATCTGCGGTATTTCCCGCGTCATACCGCTGGACAACACGGAAACCCGCGGTCAACGAGCTCGTCATGTCCATCATGGACAACACGAGGATCACCAAGGTATGGGGCGGTGAAGGCAAGCTGTCGCTGCCGCTAGCCGAGGGCTCCCCCTCTTTGCCCTGGCTTGCGTTGCGATTTTCCGCACATATAAAATGCATTGATATTCTTGATCAGCAGCCCGAACCCGATAATGGCATTCATGACGGACACGTCCGAAGAAATGCGGACGAACCACTGGTTCCGCTCTTTGCCTGCGGCCGAGCAGGAAGCGCTTGTCCAGCGAAGCGAGTTGGTGACGCTGCAGCCCGGCGAATATCTATTCCACCGCGGCGATATGCCGACCTGCTTCTGTGGCCTCAAAAATGGCCGACTCAAAGCCTTTACGCTGCGCGAGGACGGCAAAGAGGCAATCCTGGCCGTCCTCGAACCAGGCAACTGGTTCGGACAAACCTCCATGGCCAGTCGCCAGCCACGCGCGCGCGATGTCGTCGCGATCGAGCGATCGACCGTCTTCGTGGTCAGGACACCTGCCTTTGACGAACTGATGCAAAGTCAGGCCTTCCTCCGGGCCATCGCCGAGTTGCAGACCATCCACCTCAATTGGCTCTATCGCATGGTCGAGGATGCCACCCTCCACTCGACGCGTGCACGCGTTGCCCGGCGCCTGCTGCTGCTCGCGTCAGGCGACGTGAGCACGTGGCCAGAGAGCCGCCAGAACGTCAGCATCTCGCAGGACACCCTAGCCATGATGCTCGGCATCACGCGCCAGACGCTGTCGCTCGAACTCAAGGTATTGGCCGAAAAAGGAGCGATCGCTCTCCGGTACGGTCGAATCGAAATATGTTCGAAAGACATTCTCTCGTCCTTCCAGGACTATCCGTGATCGCTCCCACCGGGCTTTAGAGCCGCGCGCCGGCCTCGTCGCCCTATCCTGCAGCCTAGAACGTATGCCGTATGCCGGCCATGATGCCTAGCTGCGTCGTGGTGTACGACGAGCTCAGGGCGTTGATCCCCTGGAACTGTGCGCCGACCATGCCACCGCGATACAGCGAGTAGTCCGCTTCCAGATAGGTATCTGTGCGTTTCGACCAGTTGTAGTCCGCGACCAGCTGGAATTGCGTCGAATTCCCGTTGGCTGCTTCCGTCTTCCCGGTCTGGGTCGTGCGCCACACATTCGCAGAAAGGTGGGTTGCATCCCCTAGCAGCTGCGTGACGCCGCCGTAAAACATGCGCCGCGAACTGAACGTATTGAATTCAAGCGCGGACAATTCCGGCGGGCTGAACGGACCATTAGGGAAATTGCCGACAAACCCGTCATCCTGCCGATTTTCGGCCCAGCCGGCCGTGACCGTCGTGCTGCCGAAGGTATAGGAGCCGCCAGCCGTCCATGACTTGAGGTGCGCGGAAGTGTTCACGGCATCGCGCGAGTCCAGGTACGCCGCAGCGAGACGCAGCGGTATGGCGGGCAGATAGAGAAGCGACGCCCCAATCTGACTGCCCGAACCAAACGCGCCTGCATTGCCGCCAAACGCATACGACAGCTCAGCCGTCAGGTATTGCCATCGCGCGGCATATTTGACCATGTTGCTCGTCCAGACGCCCTGAGCCATCATGACTTCCGGCCGGAACTGGTAGAAGGTCGGCATCCATGCATTGGTCACGAAGGCGCTTAGAACAGCGTCGGCAAGCGGGTTGATCTGCCGACCCATTGTCAGTTTTCCGTAACTGCTCGACTGCAGGCCAACGTAAGCCGTATTGAAGAACGGATAAGCCGGATCGACCTCCCCGGTGTTCGGGAAAAAGCGATTCTCCAGCGCGAAGATAACCTTCGTTCCGCCGCCAATGTCTTCCGCTCCCTTGAGTCCCCAAAGACTCTCGCTACCGCCGTTGGCCATCTGGACGCGAGAATCACCTTGCGGATCCGCATGCGTCGTGTAGCGAATTCCCTCATCGACGAGGCCGAAAAGCGTGACCGATGACTGCGCCGCTGCTGAGACGGAATACAGCGTCGCAGTAGACACGACGGCGGCCAACAGGCCGGCCTTGCGTCGATGCCACTCTTTTCCAGCCAATCTCCTTGCCTTCCTCATTGATCAACTCCAATATTATGATTATGTCGTACTACGAACCATGTGAACCACATCCACAAACTGTGTATCGCCAACTGGCGACGAGCACCGCGTTTCTTTGTTGCGTAACGTTGTGCCCACAACCACACGGTGCCCGGAAACGTCGACCGTAACTGCCAGAAAATTTACATTCCGCGCTGCGAACTCGGCGACCACTGCGGCACGCCTTATTCCGCCGCGTTGAAGAGGCGTGGGGGATTACCCTACGAGCCTGACAAAGCGCGGCGCGCAAGCAACAGATCAACCCGGCCGGCAGCCTTCGGGGTGGACGTCTCGACTGCGCGTTTCCTCTTCCTGCAGCAGTCTCCACTGGATTTTTCCGCTCGTCGTACGGGGCAAACTGGCCGCGAACTGAATGACGCGCGGGACCTTATACGACGCCATGCGCTCGCGGGCCCACGACACAATGTCTTCTTGCGTCGCGTGCTCGCCGTTCCGTAGCACGATGAGCGCCTTTACCGACTCGCCTCGTCGCGGATCGTGAGTCGCGATGACACACGCTTCCTGGACGGCCGGATGCTCGAACAGCATGGCCTCGACCTCGGCCGGCCAGACTTTGTAGCCGGAGGCATTGATCATGCGTTTCAACCGGTCGACGACGAAGAAATACCCGTCACGATCGATATAGCCGAGGTCTCCCGTGCGCAAATACCGCCTTCCATCGATCAGAACGAATGCATCGTGTGTGGCTTCCGGCGACTTCCAATAGCCGTCGAATACCTGAGGACCGCTCACGAGAATCTCGCCGGTTTCCCCTTCACCGAGAGGCTCGAACGTCTCGGGATCGACAACCAGTGAATACGTGCAAAAGACCGGCACGCCCATACACTGTGGCTTGCTGTGCCGCGGCGGGTTGATGTGGGTCGCAGCCATTGTTTCGGTCAGGCCATACCCTTCTACGTACGGGATGCCCCAGCGCTCCTGGATCTGTTGCGCAACGGCGTGCGGCATCGCGGCACCGCCGCCGCTCAGGTACGTAATGGAGCTCAGGTCGAACCTGCCGATGTCCGCAAGGTTCAGCAGGTCGATGATCATGGTGGGAACGGTGACCCACGTGTTCACGCGGTGGCGTTCGATCACCTGTGCGGCGCATTTCGCGTCCCAGCGGGTCATGATCGCCATCGTGGCGCCGATGAACACCGGCATGTTCATGCAGTTCTGCATTCCGGTGACGTGAAACAGCGGCACCGAGCACAGCATCACGGTCTCGTTCGCGAGGTTCGGCCATTCAGCGCACGAGACCGTTGAATGCATCACGCTACGATGGGTATGGATGCACCCTTTGGGGCGACCGGTCGTACCGGACGTATAGGGAATGACCGCCAGATCCTCAAGCCGGGATTCGTGATCGCGCGGAATACACGCGCGCGCGAGAGCGTCGTTCCAGCTGACGACGCCAGCATGGCCGCCGATCGACTCTGCATGACGCTGCGGCTCACCCGAAGCCAGGACATCGGGCAGCGGCAGATCAGTGCCGTTGCGAAGATAGTCGGCATAGCGCGCACGGATCACATGGTCTACCTGGTTGCCCAGCCGCGAGCGTACGTGCTCCATGAGTTCTTCGCCGACGAAGGCGACTCTCGCCCCACTATCTTCAAGTATGTGCTGCAGCTCCGAAGAGCGGTTCATTGGATTGACGGGCACCACGATCGCATCCGCGCGCAGCACCGCATAGAAGGCGACCACGAACTGCGGGCTGTTCTGCATGTACAGGACGACGCGGTCACCCCGGGCAATGCCGCAATGCTGCTGCAGGAATCCGGCCATCGCGTCGACTTCGGATCGCAACTGCCGGTAGCTAACGGTACTGCCGTAGTAAAGGATCGCGGCCTTTTCCGGATGGCGGTTCGAGGAGACTTCGAGATTCGTGTATAGCGATGTCTGCGGCGCGGATATATCTCGCGGAACGCCGCTCAACCGACGCGTTGAGGTTGCCGTCATGTCTACTCCGGGCATGAGACGAAATGCAGTGGAAGCAGGTGGCGACTCCACTGGCCGATTTCTTCGAGCGTCGCAGCGGTTTCCGGCAAGAACGGGAATAGTGTGAAGACGTGGACCGAATCGGCCACCATCTTCAACGTCACGTTCGCGCCGGCTGTCCTTGCGCGCTGCGCAAAACGCGTCGTGTCGCTTTCCAGCACCTCTCCCTCAACGGCTGCGAGGAACACCGGCGGCAGGTCTGCCAGATCCGCGAACAGCGGCGACACCATCGGGTCGGTCGGCTCGTGGCCCTGGAAGTAGGACGCGACAAGGTTGGACAACGTCTCGCGATTCGCAGCCGGGTCGTCGCCCGAATTCGCCATGACGGAGGGGCCGCCCAGCGTGAGGTCAGTAAGCGGGCAGATTGCAATGACGCCGGCCGGCAACGGCAGCTCCGCGCGACGCAATGCAGCCGCCAGCGCTAGAGCCAGGCCGGCACCGGACGATTCGCCGCTCAGGAACACCGTCGACGGATCGACACGCGCAGCAAGCAAGCCTCGATAGGCGCTGAATGCGTCATCGAATGCCGCTGGATACGGATGCTCGGGCGCGAGGCGGTAGTCGACCGTGTAGCACGGACCGTTCAGGGCGTGCGAGAGACGGCTCGCGTATTCAACCGAACTCGCAGCCGAACCCAGCACATAGCCGCCGCCGTGGAAGTGCAAGACGGTCGCCGTTTGCCCTGCCCCCGCCGCAACCACGCGCAACGCGCTCACGCCGTGAAGATCGACGTCCGTCACTTCGGTGCTAGCCGGCGCCGGGAACTGCTCCAGCAGGAACCGTTCGTAGGCGGCACGCTGTCCCCGGTCGCCACGCGCAATATCATCCGGCTTGAACACGCCCTTCCAGAGATCGAAAGCGCGCTGGCTCTCGGGGCGTGCCATTCGCTTGCCTTCGCGTGCCGCGCTCAGACCCACAACCTCGCCCGGCGGCAGCTTGACCGCTTTGAGAATGTCGTGCCCCCATGCGAACGACCACGACGCCTCTGCCAGCGGATCGATACGTGAGAGCCCCTTCAGTCGTCCGTTCCGCTGACGCACACGTGCCTCGTCAGGCTCGTGTGCCCAATCGACGACAAAGCGCGCGCCCGCCTGAATCCGCGTCGTACGCGGCTGGCGGCGCCGTTCGTATTCCAGTAAGGCGTCCTGAACGCCGTCCGGCCCATGATTCTTGAGGCAGGTGGCAAGGACCCACGCGTCTTCGATCGCCTGGCAGGCGCCTTGCGCCAGATAAGGCACCATCGCATGCGCGGCGTCGCCGAGCAGCGCGATCCGTCCGGAACTCCAGTGTTCGATCGGATCCCGGTGGTACATCCCCGTGATGAACGTCGAGTCCGCGGCTTCCAGCATCTTCTGGACGGTCGGCTCGGAACCCGCGAACGAGCGCCGCAGCTGCTCGACGTCCCCCGACTGCGTCCACGACTCGCGGCTCACTTCCGTTGCGGGCACCGACGCGAGCACGCTGTAGAGGTCCTTGCGCACCCAGTACGAAACGATATTCCTGCCCACGCCGAACCAGTTGTTCCCCGCCACCGGCAACTTCAGGTCCGTGAGCCGGTCGGCCGGGATAAGCGAGCGCCACATCAGGATATTGGCGAACTGCTTCTCCTCGGGTCCCCGCAGGGCCGTCCGAACCGCAGAGTGAATGCCATCCGCGCCGATCACCGCGTCGCCACGAATCACCTCGCCGTTTTTCAGGGTGACGTAGGCGCCCTCCGCGTCCTGGGAAATCGACGCGCATTCTGCCCCCAGCCGGATCACATTGGGCGGCACGGCGTTCGCGAGCAGGTCGATCAGGTCCGCGCGGTGGACGTTGTAGAGCAGCGCGCCGTAACGTGCCTCTGCCTCCTTGCCCAGCGGAGCAACGTACAGAAGACGTCCCGTGGACAACTCGAGGTAATCAAAGCGCGCGGGCACGGTCGCAACGCTCGCCAGCGCCGGCTCGAGCCCCAGTTCCCGCAACACGATCGTGCCGTTCGCAGCGATCTGGACGCCCGCTCCGACCTCGGTCAATTGCGGGGCGCGCTCCAGTACAATCGGCTCGATGCCGTGGCGCAGCAGCGCCAGAGCGGTCGTGAGGCCACCAATGCCTCCTCCAACGATTACGACTTTCATGCTAAGTTTCTCCAACTGGGTTAGTTATTCCAGTGTAGTTAATTAACTCGACACGGTAAAGTAATGACGACGCTAGGGAAAACCCTTCGCTCAGATGGAGCGGAGACACGAATTCGCTTAAAAGAAGAAGCCCAACGCCTGTTCGCGCTGCGCGGACTGGACGGGGTATCCGTGCAGGACATCATTTCCGCCGCAGGACAACGCAACAGCGCCTCGCTGCGCTACTACTTCGGCAACAAACTGGAACTGGCACGTGAGCTTGTCGTCGACGGCGCGCGCCTGATCGACGAAGACCGTCAGGCGCGGCTCGACAAACTGGAGGCAGAGGAAGGGATAAACGTGCGAGCGGTATTAGGCGCG
>FSXK01000570.1_pt1 | contig 10439 bp, 7 predicted proteins | sample 1638101 | NCBI WGS metagenome assembly FSXK01 (sample SAMEA3914788, study PRJEB12502) | metagenome | biome: forest; material: soil | place: Canada | collected 2011-07-03 | depth 0.1 m | reverse complement strand
CGCGGGTGCGGCCCATTCGGCCAATCTGTGTTCGGCTGCGATACTGAAGGGGGCGTATGCGTTCAGCGCCCACGGAGAGGTCCTCGGCTTGCTGGATTCGGCCGGATATCACCCGCTTACGACACCGCAAATTCTCGACGACGTGGCGATCGTGAAGTTCGACGGCTCGAGCCAATTCGCGCGCACCGACTTCGGGAATATCAATGGCGCTCCGAAGGGCGGGCAGACCACGTTTAATCCGGACCAGTCGGGTGCGTATACGGTCAACGGAGATTGCACCGGGACGATGACAATTACATACAACTCAGGCGTGGTGCTCAACCTGGAAATGGTCGTCAGCGACGACGGTACGCTTATTAAGGCAATCATTGCCACGGAAATCGTCCCGTCCATCGGTCCCACCGCGGACGGCACCTCATGTTCGGCGAATTGCTCGGAGGCCGTGCAAGTGAGCCTGGAGGGCAAGAAGGTGGTCGTCTTCGGGTTCCGCTAGCGGATCTGGATGAAACGCTTGCGGAAGACGCTGCAGTTACGCGGCAAGGAACGCGTTCACGGCAACCAGGTAACGCGTGAAGCCGGCTTCCTGAAGTACCGCGCCGACGCGTTCAAGTTCGCGCTGCGTGGCACTCTCAACGCGGCCTTGCAGGCAAAGGGCGAGCACACGGCCGCGCGCCGCGAAAAGTTCTGCCCAAGGCAGCGGCTCGACTTGCGTGTATTCCTCGAGGCTCGTCACGTAGCGCAGCGCACCGGGCGCGTCGCCGACCGAAAGCATCGCTTCGATGGCGTCGCGGTAGAACCACAGGTGATTGTGTCCGACCGCGCCGAGGCGCAGCAGCTCGGCGCCTCGCGCCAGCAAACGCGCGCGCTCACCGTCGTCCTCGACCGCACAGCACAACGCGCCCACTGCCTTCGGAGCACTGAACTGCATACCGACCTCGCCGCAGATCGCCAGCGCTTCATGCAGCAGCTTCACGGCGTCTTTGCGGCGGCCGCAATCAAACAGCACGCGCGCCTGCATCTCCATGTTTTGCGCCTCGAAGCGGCGCGCTCCCAGTTGCCGGATCAGCTGCATCTCCTGCTCGAGATGGAGCTGGGTTGCCTGCACGTCGCCCATTTCGAGGCACGCAAAGACGCCTAGCGTCTCACCCAGCATCTGCGCGCGCGGCTGCCCAACCAGCGTTGCCGCGCGTACTGCGGCAACCGCGTCCTCACGCGCTTGCTGCGCCTCGTTGAGGTACATCCGGCTGAAACCCTGCATCGGACGATTCGCGACCTCGATGCAGCCCAAGCCGTGCTCGCGACTCAGCGTAACGCAACGGCTGAAGTGTTCGAAAGCCGTCCGCATCCGCCCTTGCGCGTAGGCGGCGTCGGCAAGGCCGCCGAGCGCACGCGCCTCCGCTTCGGGTAGGCCGAGGCGCTGCGCATACACAAGCCCTCGCTCATGCTCGGCGCGGCAATCCTCGATCCTGCCGAGGGGAAAGAGGATGTTGCCGCGCAAGTGATGCAGACGCGCGAGTTCGGACACCATGGACTCGCGTTCCGCCACCTCCTGTGCCGCGTCCAGCAGAGCAAGGGCCTCGGCCAGACCCTCATTGACCCGCAAACCCTCCGCGAGCCCGAGTTGCGACCGGCATACGCCTGGTTCGTCGCGCGCAGCGGCCAATGCCGCCCGATACGTGTCAAGCGACGCCGCAATGTCACCGAGGTCCCGTTGCAGTTCGCCCTTGAGGCAGATGAGCGCGTGGCGATCTGCGTCCTTTTTCGCGATCTCGAGACCTCGCTCGATCAGGCGCAACGCCGCCTCGGTGAAATAAGCCGTGCGTTGCGCGACGGCTGCGTCGAGATACGCCTGCGGCGCGCGGTCATCGTCGGCGCGATCGAGATGCTGGGCGTACAGCACAGGGTCGGTTGCCTCGAACCAGTCGGCGGCACGCCGGTGCAACTCGCGCCGACGGGTTCGCAGCAGCGTCGAGTAGGCGCCTTCCTGAATCAGCGCGTGCGCGAACAGAAGTTCGTCGCCTTCCGGCACCACAAGCGCATTGGCGATCAGCGCATCGCAGACATAGTCGGGTTCATTGATGAGACGCCGCAACAACGGCACGTCGAAGCGCTGTCCGATCACAGCAGCTGCCTGAAATGCCTGGCGGTCGCGCAGGCTCAGTCGGTCCATGCGTGCGAGCACCAGACTCTGGATCGAGGCGGGGACAGCTTCATCGCTACCTTCTTCTGCGTTGCGCAGGAGCTGTTCGAGAAATAGGGGATTGCCGCCCGCCCGCTCAATACAAGTGAGCGCTACACGCTGGCTTGCGTCAATGAAGTCTCCCGCAAGGCTCAATGCTTCGTCTCTTCGCAACGGCCCAAGATCGATGGTGGCAAACGGCGTACCGCGACAGCGCGTTCGCCAGGCGGCGTCGATCGGATCGCCTTCCACGCGCGACGTCATCACAAGCAGGCCAGGACCGTCGGCGATGCCCGAGGCGAAGGCCGCGAGGTCGTCGAGCACCTGCGGGTCGGCCCAATGAAGATCTTCCACCACAATCATGACCGGCCCATTCCGGCATGCATTTCCAGTCAGCGTCGCGATGAGCGCTTGCTTGCCGCGTTTGCGTGCGGCGTGGGCCATTGCATCGTAGAGGGTCCGCCATTCACCGGATTGCGGCAGATCGAGGAGGTCATTGAGGTACACGAGCTGCTCGGACTTGACGACGCCCGCCGAGACGACCCGCTCGACGGCGATGCTTCGCTCGGCGCTGTCCGCGGCGGGCGCCAGGCCAAGCAGGCTGCCGACGACGGCTCGCACCGGATCCTGACCTTTGCCGACTCCGAAATCCAGCACGAGACCACGATGGATCTCAAACCCCTGCGTCTGCGCGAAGCGGCGCATCTCGTTGACAAGCCGCGTCTTGCCGATGCCTGCATCGCCACGAACATATACGACATGGCCCGCTCGCCCGGCGAGACACGCGCGAACAATCCCCTGGAACTGCTCGAGCTCTGCCTTTCGTCCGACGAAACGGCCGCGGCTGGCGGTCAATGGCTCCGCCGTGCTGTGTAGCCGCCATACGCGCACCGGTGTATCGATGCCCTTGAAGCGCATGTCGCCGGCCGGTTCGCACACGCAATAGTCGCCGAGCGCGCGACGCACGCCGTCGGAAATCATGGTCTCACCGGCTTTGGCCGCTGCCACGAGCCGCGCGGCGAGATTGACCGGATCGCCGTGTACTGTGTAGTCCTGCGCATCGGCGCGTCCGACTGCGCCCGCGACAACCTCGCCGCTGGCAATTCCGACGTGCGCCTGCAAAGGACGCGATGCCTGCGCGCCAAGCCGATCCAGCGCGTCGTGGATATCGAGCGCGGCACGCGCCGCGCGCAGCGTGTCGGTGTCATGCGCGCGCGGAGCACCGAACAGCGCCATGACGGCATCGCCGATGTGCTTGTCGATCGTGCCGCCGTAAGCGAGCACGATGCCGTCGACGAGCGCAGTGTAGCGGCCGACAACGTCGTGCAACTCTTCCGGATCCAGCGACTGGGACAGCGCCGTAAAGCCGCAAAGATCGGCAAACAGAATGGTGACCTGTCGGCGCTCATCCGCTTGCACGTCGGCCACGGACGGCGTCGCGCCGGACGCCGCATTAGCCAGTTCGGCAATGGCGGCGAGCATGCGCTTGCGGTGGCCAAGCGAATGGACCCCAAGCTCCTTCAGATCCGCATCGGTCAAGCGCGGCAACATTGCGCAATCGACGTCGTTGTCGGCAAATGCGCGCGCGTATTGCTCAAGCCCTAATAGGCTCAGCCATCGTTCAATATCCATCACGGTCGCCGAAAGCTGCTTCCCGAAGCGGCGTTTCTCGTACGGCTGCAACGCGGCTCGGTTTTCCTGGCTGCGCGAAACGTATCTGTCCGCCTGGCCAGAAATCAGACGAATCGACGCTGCACGATTCGCAGCATCGAACCCATATGGGCTGTTCTTTGTTCCTTGCTTGCCCGTGAATACCCAGTGTAGGCGTCCCGCGGCCAGACGTAGGCAATTTGACAGGACCCAAACCCGCGGCGGATACTGAATCGCTCTTCTAGCGACGTCCGAAGCACGACCACCTGCATTCGTTGGGGAGTACCGTGAAGCCAGACACGACCGGTTCAGCCTCCGACGTTCATACAGGCTCGCACCTCTCCGGTCTGCTCGGCGATCTGACTGGCGGTGCGGTATCGATGCTCGTCATGCTCTGCTATGCGATGAGCCTCGGCACGATGATCTTCAGTGCCGATCTTGCCCGTTATGCAGAGCTGGGCGTGCCCACCGCGCTCGTCAGTTGCGTCGTGACCGCGCTGGTCATCGCGCTCACGAGTTCGATGCGCCTGAACATCGCGGGACCCGACAGCAATGCGACAGCTTTTCTCGCGGGCGTCGCGGCAGGTGTCGCCAGCAGCGTGCGCGCGGACGGAGGATCGACACAGACCGTCCTGTTGACCGTGCTGATGGCCATCGCACTGTGTTCGGTGGTGACGGGCATCATCCTTTACGCGATTGGTTCGTCGAGGCGCAGCCGCTCGTTGCAGTTCCTGCCCTATCCGGTGGTAGGGGGATTCCTCGCCGGTACAGGCTACCTGTTGCTGGCGGGTGCGTTCCGCGTACTGACTGGAGCGCCGCTGCACTGGCGCACGCTGGTGTTCCTGACGCATCTGCATTGGCTCGCCTGGATGCCTGCCTTGCTGGTGGGTGCGCTAATCACGGTTCTGATGCGCACCTGGAAACACGCTGCCGTGCTGCCGCTCGTGCTGGTGTGCGGTATCGCGCTTTTCTACTTCCTGTTGCACGTCGACGGACTGTCGATCGATGACGCGCGCAAGATGGGCTTATTGCTTCCTCATGCGGGATTGCGTTTGAGCCTGATTCCCGCGCTGCATCTGCCGGAACCGCTCGTGCACGGCAACGTCGATTGGGCGGCCATCGGTACGCACCTGCCGGAGACGCTCGTGGTTACGTCGGCGTCGGCGATCACGATCCTGATGAACTCGACAGCGATCGGCGCGGCGACAGGCGAGGATATCGACCTGAACCGCGAGATGCGGGCTGCGGGCCTCGCCAACCTTGCGAGCGGGATCCTGGGCGGAATGGTCGGCTATCAATCGTTCAACCGGTCGATGCTCAACTCGCGTGCGGGAGCGACAAGCCGGATGGCTGCGGTGTTCGCGTCCCTCGCGTGCCTGTTCGTGCTGGTCGTCTCGCCGGACCTCGTCGCGCTGTTCCCCGTGCCGGTGCTGGTTGGCCTCCAGCTCTTCATGGGACTACGCCTGTTGATCCAGTGGCTGCTCGGTTCATACCGGAGGCTCAACTGGTACGAGTATCTCCTTGTCCCGATCATTCTGTGCGTCATTGCGCTCTATGGTGTGGTTGCTGGGGTGGTGGCGGGCGTCGTCGCCGCGTGCGTGATGTTTGCGTTGCTCTATGGCCGCGTCAGTTGCGTGCGCATGGAGTTCGATGCCAGCACCCGGACATCGAATGTCGAGCGCAGCATCGAGGATACCCAGCGACTCCAGGAACTCGGCACGCAGGTATGTGGGACATGCCTGCAAGGATTCCTGTTCTTCGGCACGGCCAATTCGATCTTGCAGCGCATGCGCGAACGACTGGCCACGAGCGGCTCCGCACCGGTACGCTTCGTAGTACTCGACTTCGCTGCCACCAACGGGATGGACGCGTCGGTATCGGTCAGCTTCGTCAAGCTCAGACAGCTTTGTGCGTCGATCGACGCTGATCTGGTAGTGACGGGATTGCCGGCGCGCTCGCGTGAGTTGCTTGTGAAAACCGGCACGCTCAACCTCCGGATACACGAGTTCGCGACACTCGACGTGGGTCTGGAATGGATCGAAGACAAGCTGCTTGCGTCGGATGTCCATGCCCCGCCTCATGAAGACGACAATTTCCGCGCAATGCTCGCGGCGCATTTCACGCCACGTTCCCTGGACAGGCTATCTGCATGCCTGGAGGTGCGCGATCTCAACGTCCGGCAGGCGCTGTTCCTTCGCGGCGACACGGGTGACGCCCTGTACATCGTCGAGCGGGGGCGTGTTGCCGTATCGCTGCTGCTTGCGGACGGACGATCGGTCCGGCTGCGCTCGTTCGGGCCCGGTACGGTCGTCGGCGAAATGGCGATGTACACGCAGAACCGGCGCAGTGCCGATGTGTTCGCCGAGGTGCCCACGCGTGTCCGGCGCCTGTCACTCGAGACGCTGCTGGCACTCGAGCAGGACGATCCCGTAACCGCGCAGCAATTTCATCGCTTTATCGTCAAGGCGATTGCTTCACGGCTTTCGGTCGCAGACGAGGCATTGCGAGCAGCTTATTGACCAGCAAATCGGTATTGGGGGGCCACGGCCCTCTTCGAGCGATTCAAAGAGGCGTTTGGGGCCGCAAAACCGATGCGACCCGTGACCCATTGGTGGTCAGAAGAATTCGCCGTCCCGCACGTCGGCGATCTCGTCAAACGAATTATCTTGAACGCCGGACGCCGCCCCGTGGTTCACGTACGTGTGATCGACGCACCCCCGTCGACTAGCGAAGCGGTTCCGGTCACGAAGGACGAGTCATCGGACGCGAGATAAAGCACCGAGCGCGCGAGTTCTTCCGGCCGTGCGACCCGCTTGAGCGCATGCAGCCCGGTCACGAAGGCCTGCGACTCGGCTGTGTCGTTCATATCGCGATACATAGGTGTGTCCACGGCACCGGGCAGAATCGCGTTGACGCGCACACCTTGCGGGCCATACTCGGCGGCGAGCGCCTGCGTCAAACCGATCAATCCAGCCTTGCTCGCAGCGTATGCCGCGGTGCCGGGAAACGCGAATGAGTAGCCGACGAACGTCGAAGTGAAAATGATTGATCCGCCACCCTGCTTCAGCATTTCAGGGATCTGGTGCTTCGCACCCAAAAAAGCGCTCGTCAGATTGGTCGTCAATGCGGCCGACCAGCCTGCCTCTGACACGCCCGTGGTCGGGCCCATTTCGCCCAATGTGCCGGCGTTGTTATAGGCGATGTCAAGACGGCCGAAGCGGCTGACGGCGAGCGCGACCAGTGCTTTCGCGTAGTCCTCTGACTGCACGTCGCCCGCGAGAAACGCGACCTCACCGCCTTCGCTGACGATCTCGGCAGCGAGCGTTTCAAGTTCTGCTTCGCGGCGCGCGGCGAGCACCACTTTTGCGCCTTCTGCGGCGAACAGTTTTGCGGTGGCACGGCCAATTCCCGCACTGGCGCCGGTCACGATGGCGACTTTTCCTGTCAAGCGTTGCATGTTCAATCTCCTGCTGCAGTGTGTTGGCCAGTGCCCAATGCCTTGGCCCTTGGGAAGCAATATAGGCTTCAGCCTTAGATGCAGGAAGGCACAAAACATGGGTATATCATTCAGTATTTATGAATGATCGGGGAAGCCCATGGATCGGCTGCGCGCTTATGAAGTCTTCGTGACCGTGGTGAGCCGCGGCAGCTTTACGCGCGCGGCCGATATGCTCGAGACGTCACCCGCCAACGTGACGCGCTACGTGAATGAGTTGGAAGCGCATCTCGGCACGCGCCTGCTGAATCGCACCTCGCGCAAACTTTCTCTCACCGAAGGCGGCGAGACCCTTTACGCCCGCTGCAAGTCTATTCTCGACGAGGTCGCCGAGACTGAGGGGCTCGTGTCATCTGCGTCGGTCGAACCGCGCGGGCGGCTGCGCATCAATGCGCCCGTGAGCTTTGGGATTTTGCAGCTGGCGCCGCTATGGCCCGAATTCATGCGCAAGTATCCGCGAGTGGAACTCGACGTTACGCTGATTGACCGCGTCGTCGATATTGTCGATGAAGGCTATGACCTCGCCATTCGCATCTCTGGCGCCGGCTCAACTAACCACGCAGCCCGCAAGCTGGCGCCGTCGAGAAACATCCTGTGTGCGTCGCCGGCCTACCTGGCGCGTTGGGGATACCCCGCTGCGCCAGCGGACCTGATCGAGCATCGATGCATCGGCTACTCATATGCGGCCACCGGCGACGAGTGGCAACTGATCGACAGCGAGGGCAACGCTCATACCGTGAAGGTCAACTGTCACATGCGTTCCAACAATGGCGATACAGCACACGCGGCGGCGCTCGCCGGGCAAGGCGTGATCTGGCAGCCCACGTTCCTGGTCGGCAAGGACCTGCGCGCCGGCAAGCTCGTTCAGGTATTGCCTGACTATCGCATGCCTGACATCGACGTACTCGCGTTGTACCCGAGTCGCCGGCACCTGAGTGCCAAGATACGCGCGATGATCGATTTCCTCGCGGATGCGTTCGGCGGAGTACCCCCGTGGGATCGGGATGACGGAGGTTGAGCGGGTGCCGCGCCGGCTTCATCCATGCTCCACGCCAAGCAACCGCGCGTCCAGCCGCCGCGCTAGCGCCGCGCCGCCTTCGCGCATCACTACATCGTGGTTCCATTGGAAAACTGGTCGCAACAACGGCGCCAATGCATTCATCCATGCGCGGTTCGTATGCACGCACCAGTCATAGCGGACCACGGTAATGTCGCGCCCATCGGTCGAAAAGCTCCACCGGCCGGCGCCTTCGACGTCGCCACTGGCTTCCCCCTCCAGCGCGACCAACGGGTCGATGCGTGTCACCCGCATATCAAAGACGAGGCGATAGGGCAACCAGCCTTTCCACGTATAGCGTTGTACAGCGCCTACGCCCTGATCGGAACCCGCCTCTAGCTGGTCCACGCGCTCGACGTTGTTCCACCACTCGGGCCAGCGCGCCGAATCCTGGATTGCCTCCCAAACTTCCTGCACGGGCGCATCGATGCGCCAAATGGTGGAAAAGCGGTATTCGATCGTCCGCAAGCGACCTCCATTCTTCGTATTCTTCTAGAGATTTTGTCAGATGCTCACCGCACTTGCCATCAGCGGCGAAACTGCACCGCGTTTACGTATCTGATGTCTCGTCGAGGCGTCTGCTGCAAAACATAAGACCGCCAGAGGCAGTCGACAGCGCCGTCGCGCTCATATCCAGGAGGTATCAACCTTGGTGTCGATGGTCATTGGAAGTCGTGGCCGGGAAAGCTATCCTACAAGCGTATCTTTCGGCGATCGGGGACGCATATCGTATCGTCACGTGTGTTGGAGAATGAATGCCATGAAGTCCATGCTCCGAACCCTGCTCGCAGCCGCGCTGGTGGCCCTTGCACTGTGTCTGGCCGTGCCAAAGACTTTTGCGCAGGCAGCGCCTGACCTGGCGGGTTCGTGGTCTTTGGTTTCGTTGACCGTATCCAGAAGCGGTAGCGAAGTCGAGGTGCTCGGTCCGCATCCGCACGGCCAACTCATCTTCGGCAGCGACGGCCGCTACATTCTGCTCGGACTTCGTGCAGATTTGCCAAAGTTCGCATCGGGTAACCGGTTATTGGGTACCGCCGAGGAAAACCAGCGCATCACCCAGGGCAACTTCGCGCACTTCGGCACGTATACCGTCGATCGCGCCGAACAAGTGATTGTTTTCCACATTCAGGACAGTACCTTTCCGAATTGGGACGGCGATGTTCAACGGCGCCCGTTTACCCTCGATGGAGACCGGCTGACCTACATAACACCCGGGAGCTTCGGATATGGGGCATCGAAAGTTGTGTGGCAACGGATGAAGTAAGCAGCTTGCGGCATCGGACACGCTCGCGCGAACTTCTGGTGTTGTCCGAAGCCAGTGAACTCTTAACCTTTTGTGCGCCTAAAGTCGACCGGCGTGATGGTCCAGGCATCGCGCCGGGAAGGTTGAGCGTTCGCACGAATACGTGCGCGTCTTTCGTCTTCGTTCTCGTTTATATTGCACTCCTGAATATGAATCGCGAAAAGATAACCGCTCGCTTGCCAGCTGGTGGCCTGTTTTATGGGAGTTTGCCGATAATCGCGCTGCATTCATCCTTCGTGAACGCGCGGAGCGTTTTTGTGCGGACGTTTCCGGCAGAGCCAAGCGCTAAACCGAATGACATGAAGCTTTTCTCATCGGGTGCCTCAATGAGTGTGACGATGTCATATTCGCCCAACGTCCAATAAATGTCCTTCATTTCACAGCCAAAGGACTTGGCTAACTCCGCCGCTTGACTGGCCCGCTGTGGGCTGTTTTTGATGGTGCGGATACCTTGATCCGTGAATTGTGCAAGAACCACATAAGTCGCCATGACGATTCCCCTTACGATTACTGTGACGGAATCCACACGCGCAAATCCGATCGCGAACGCTATCGGATTACTCGAAAGTGTTGTGCGCGCAATCAGAGTTTATGCAATGGAAACACTGCTGGGCGACGCAATACACTACGTCGCATGAGTCAGGCGCGAGGACCGCGGCCGATGCCATCGAACGAAACACCAAGGGGAAAAAATTTATGACGAACCCGGCTCATGACCCGTTCGACTTTCGCCGGCAGCGCACAGTCGGCATTG
>FSXK01001995.1_pt1 | contig 10460 bp, 9 predicted proteins | sample 1638101 | NCBI WGS metagenome assembly FSXK01 (sample SAMEA3914788, study PRJEB12502) | metagenome | biome: forest; material: soil | place: Canada | collected 2011-07-03 | depth 0.1 m | reverse complement strand
GGTCAGGCCCGCAGTGGCCCGACATTGGCGACAACCTGGGAATCGCGCTGGAGGAGGTGTTCACGGGCACGCAGCCGGACGTCCAGGCATCCCTGAACGACGCCGTTCAGTACGCGCAGGACGCGTTGGAGCATGGCGGCAAGAAGTAACGTGAGTGCCCCTTGCTGCACGCTTTGCGTGGCGGGGGGCACCGCAGATCAGCTCCTGGTCTTGCTCGGACAGTGAGTGCGGGGACTTTACGCTGTTGGAGAAGTTAATGTTCAATCGGGGCAAAACCAGCCTTCCGTTCGTGTTTCTTGGACCGCCTCTAGTCGTGATGGCGATCCTCGGGTTAGTGCCTACTGTCGCGGCAATCAACCTCGCGCTAAAGAACCGCGTGCTGCGCTACCCAGACAGCGAGTACGTCTGGCTGCGCAATTTCATCCGGCTATTCTCGGACCGACGCTTTCTCAATTCCATCGAGGTGTCGGCGATCTGGGAAATTATCACGGTGATAGGCGCGGTCGTCGTTGGCGTTCTGATTGCGATTTATCTGTTCGAGCAGATTCACGGCCGGTTGCGTGGTGTCATTTCGCTCCTGTTGATCGTGCCCGTGCTTTTGCCGCGAGTGTCGGCGGCCTTCATCTGGAAGTTCATGTATTCGCCTCTCTCGGGCATTCTCAGCTGGTTTCTTGGCCTGCTGGGAATCGATAACACGGCCTTTCTGTCCGATCCTCATCTTGCACTGTATGCGGTAGCGCTCGTCGACATCTGGCAGTGGGGGTTGTTCTTCGCAGTCGTCGTATTGAAGCTGCTTGAAACGCTGCCACCCGAACCGCTTGAAGCCGCCCGGCTGGACTATGCACGCACTTGGCAGATCTACGCGTATATCGCGTTGCCCATGCTCAAGGTGCCGATCATGAGCCTGGTGTTCATCAAGATGGTCGAATCGCTGCGCTCGTTCGATCTGGTCTACGTGATGACCAAAGGCGGCCCCGGCATCACCACTGAAACGCTAGACATGTACGCCTATTCGCAAGGTATCGGGTTGTCAGGGAAAGTCTCGTACGCGTCGAGTATGGCCGTGCTGATGATGGTTGCGACCACGCTGATTTTCACTTTCATCTGGAAGCGGGTGAACAAATGGGAAGACTGATCTCGCGCAGCGCCACCTGGTCGTTCGGCATGGCGCTCGCGGTTGTTGCGGTGTTTCCGATCTTTTGGGCGTTCCTCAATTCGCTGAAGAATCTGCTCGACATCGTCACGCCGACGCCGCGCTTCATTTTTACGCCGACGCTCGATAACTACCGGCAGGTCGTGTCCAGCCCCGAGGTGTTGATTGGGCTCGGAAACAGTCTGTCCATCGTGGGCATGGCTGTCGCGCTCGGTGCGTTGCTCGGCGTGCCCGCCGCCTATGTGATTGCGCGTTATCACGTGCCGGGCAAGCGCGACATCCAGTTCTTTCTTTTGTCGCTGCGATTCCTGCCGCCGGTTGCGGTCGCCATACCGCTCATCGCTATATGGGTAGATCTGGGACTTTACGACACCAAGCTGTCGATGGTCGTGACGTATCTGCTGGTCACGCTGTCAACCATCACATGGTTATCCATTCCGGTGTTTCAGCGCCTGCCGCGCGAACTCGAGGAGGCAGCCACGCTGGATGGTTACGGACCCTACGAGGTGTTCTGGCGGATCGCATTGCCGATCAGTGCAACCACGCTGATGGGGGGCATCGTCTTCAGCTTCGTGCTGGTCTGGAACGAGCTGATGATCGCGCTCGCACTGACATCATCGCGAAGCGCGACGCTGCCTGTGGTTGCTTCCGCCTTCACCTCGCTTGGGCAGGAGGTGCCGTGGGGCGTCATCAATGCCTCAACCGTTCTGCTCGCTCTACCACCGATCATTTTCGTCGGCGTCCTGAGCCGGCTGTTGAACTCAATGCTCAAAGGCAAGTAAGGAGAACATTTTGAAAGCGCTCGTACTCGAAGAAGCTCGCCAGCTCACGCTGCGCGATATCGATCTGCCGCTTGAAGTCGGCCCTCGTGACGTCAAGATAAAAATTCACACAGTGGGCGTTTGCGGCAGCGACGTTCATTACTACACGCATGGACGCATCGGTCCGTTCAAGGTCGAGGAACCGATGGTGCTCGGGCACGAAGCGTCCGGGGTGGTGGTCGAAACGGGCAGCGAGGTCACCCATCTGCGCGTGGGCGACCGCGTTTGCATGGAGCCAGGCGTTCCGCAATTCGACTCGCCGGCGACGATGCGCGGTCTCTACAACCTGGACCCTGCGGTACGCTTCTGGGCGACACCGCCAATTCACGGCTGCCTGACACCTTATGTCGTGCATCCGGCGGCATTCACGTTCAGGCTTCCCGACAATGTGTCTTTCGCGGAGGGCGCCATTGTCGAGCCGTTGTCGATCGGTCTGCAGGCTGCCAAGAAGGCTGCGATGAAGCCAGGGGACGTCGCAGTTGTCATCGGCGCGGGGACGATCGGCGCGATGACTGCTCTGGCTGCGCTGGCGGGGGGTGCGTCCCGCGTCATTCTGGCAGACGTAATCAAGGAAAAGCTGACGCTGTTTGCTGGCAACCCGGCGGTGACGACAGTTAATGTACGTGAACAACGACTGGTCGATGTCGTTCAGGAAGTCACCACGAACTGGGGTGCCGACGTCGTGTTCGAAGCGAGCGGCAATGGGAAAGTCTACGATGGCCTGTTCGATCTGCTTTGCCCGGGTGGCTGCGCGGTCCTCGTCGGTATGCCGGTCGACCCCGTGCCGCTCGATGTGGTCGCTATGCAGGCGAAAGAAGCGCGCCTCGAATCGGTGTTCCGCTATGCGAACATATTCCCGCGCGCATTGGCGCTCATCAGCTCCGGAATGATTGACGTCAAGCCGTTCATTTCGCGCAAGTTCGCATTCTCCGACGGCCTCAAGGCGTTCGAAGAAGCCGCAGCCGGGCGCCCCAATGATGTCAAGATCCAGATCGAGATGGACTGAGCCATGGCCAAAATCGTCTGCAGGGGCCTCACGAAACGTTACGACGGCGGCCCACCGGTGTTGCATCCGCTCGACATGGACATTGACGACGGTGAGTTCGTTGTACTGCTCGGGCCATCCGGATGCGGCAAGTCGACCATGCTTCGTATGATTGCGGGTCTCGAGAGCATCACCGGCGGTGACCTCGCGATTGGCGATGTCATCGTCAACAACCTGCCGGCGCGCGAGCGAAACGTCGCGATGGTTTTCCAGAACTACGCCCTGTATCCGCACATGACGGTGTACGACAATGTCGCGTTCGGACTGCGCCGTCTCAAGGTGCCCGCTGCCGAAATCGACCGTCGCGTGCGTGAAGTAGCTGCAATGCTGAATCTCGACGCATTGCTGGACCGCAAACCACGATCGATGTCGGGCGGCCAGCAGCAACGCGCGGCAATTGCCCGGGCAATGATCAAGACACCTCAGGTATTCCTGTTTGACGAGCCGCTATCCAACCTCGACGCCAAACTGCGTGCCCAGCTTCGAGGCGACATCAAACGGTTACATCAGCGTCTGAAAACCACGACCGTGTATGTCACGCACGACCAGCTCGAGGCGATGACGCTCGCCGACCGTGTGATCCTGATGCGGGGCGGCCAGATCGAGCAGGCCGGCACCCCGTCCGATCTCTACCATTTCCCGCAAACCTTGTTTGCCGCAGGGTTCATCGGCACGCCGGCCATGAATTTCATAGACGCAGTGGTTCAACGAGTCGGCGACGCGTGCTTCGTCGAGGCTCAGGGACAGCGCTGGCCACTCGCCGGGCCACGTTTCGCCGCGTTGCACCACGGCCAGGCCGTGAAACTGGCGATCCGTCCGAACTATCTGAAGGTCGCGTCCGCAGCGGAAGAACCCGGCACGCTCAGTCTTCAGGGCAAAGTCGAGCTGATTGAACTGCTGGGCGCGGAGGCGCTGGTCACACTGGATTTCAGCGGAGAACGTCTGGCGGCCCTGGTGCCCGCAGGTGACTTACCTGAACTGGATAACGTGGTAACGTTCCAGTTCAAGGTAGCCGATTTGCACATTTTCGATGTCCAGACGGAACGGAACGTCTCATTCCCCGTTCATCAGAACACCAGAATAACTTTCGCCAGTCCGGCACATCAGGAAACGGGTGTACAGGGAGCAGCTTTGCATTAACAGGAAGGTGCCGCCTCAAGACGGCCGAGAAGGAGCAGCGGTATGAGTCCAGACCTGGAGTTGGTGCACACGCGGCGGGACGAGTCGTTCCGCGCCTGGGCGCATGACTATCCGCATACGGTAGCGAAATGGCACTTTCATCCGGAGTATGAGATTCACGTGATCCAGGCGTCGACCGGCAAGTTTTTTGTCGGCGATTTTATCGGCGACTTCGCGCCCGGTAACCTGGTGATCACCGGACCGAATTTGCCGCACAACTGGATCAGCGAGATCGGCGAGCGCGAAACCGTGCCGTCGCGTGACATGGTTCTCCAGTTCTCGCGTGACGCGGCGGAACGGATGGTGGCCGCGTTTACCGAATTGCATTCGATTGTCGGCCTGATGGATGATGCCGCACGTGGCATACAGTTTCCGGATGCGGTGGGTCTGGCCATCGCGCCGATGATGCGGGAGCTTGCGGTTTCGCGCGGTTGCCGTCGCGTCGAATTGTTGATGTCGATCTTCGGCAAATTATCGTCGTGCACCGAACGCGTCTTGCTGGCGGGACCGGCATACGATGTCAACGCGCATCGCTACATGCAGTCGACGATCAATCAGGTGCTCTCATACATCCAGCAGAATCTCATGGGCACATTGCGAGAGGCCGATGTCGCTGAACTCGCCGGCATGAGCGTGAGTACGTTCACACGCTTCTTTCGCCGGCATACGGGGTGCACATTTGTGCAGTACCAGAACAGGCTGCGGATCAACGAAGCGTGTGAACTGCTAATGTGTTCGACGCTTAGCGTGACAGAGATCTGCTATCGCGTTGGCTTTAACAATCTGTCGAACTTCAATCGTCAGTTCCTCTCATCGAAGTCGATGCCGCCATCGAAGTTTCGCGCAATGCATCAGCTTAACGAACATATGATCGCGGCTTGACGCTTCGTTTCGGCAAGACGAGCCGCCGCAAGAAATAGGACGACACTCTTGACTTTCCTTGGAATCGACCTCGGGACCTCCGAAGTAAAGACGCTACTCACAGACGACGAATCGCGCACGATTGCCACCGGCAGTGCGCGGCTCGCAGTTGAGACACCTCACCCCCACTGGTCTGAGCAGAACCCGCAGGCGTGGTGGCACGCCACACTCGACGCGATCGCCCAAGTGCGGGCGTCCAATCCTGCTGGCTTTTCGGCGCTACGCGGTATTGGGTTGTCCGGACAGATGCACGGCGCGACCCTGCTTGATCGCTTCGGCCAGGTGTTACGCCCAGCGATCCTGTGGAACGACACGCGTGCGTTCGCCGAGTGTGTGGAGCTTGAAGCGCTGGTCCCCGAGTCGCGCTCGATTACGGGCAATCTTGCGATGCCTGGATTCACCGCGCCGAAACTGCTCTGGCTGTCGAAGTACGAACCGGCCGTGTTTCGCGCGGCGCACAAGGTCCTGTTGCCGAAGGACTACGTGGCGTGGCGGCTCACCGGTGAGTTCGTGTCCGATATGTCCGATGCGTCGGGCACGCTGTGGCTGGACGTTGCGAAGCGTGACTGGTCGGACAGGATGCTCTCCGCGACTGGCCTCACACGCGAGCACATGCCCCGGCTAGTGGAAGGCAGCGCGGCTGCGGCCCAGTTAAGCGATAAGTTGCGGCGCGAATGGGGCGTGACAGGCTCAGTGCTCCTTTGCGGCGGCGCGGGCGATAACGCGGCCAGCGCGATCGGCATGGGAGTCGCCGAGGCCGGTAGCGCGTTCCTGTCATTGGGTACGTCGGGTGTGCTGTTTGCCGGCACTGACCGATTTGCGCCGAACCCCGCACAGGCAGTGCACGCGTTCTGCCATTGCTTGCCGAACCGCTGGCATCAGATGAGTGTCATCCTGTCGGCGGCTTCAAGTCTCGCGTGGCTATCTGCCATGCTCAAGACGGACGTCGCCAAGCTTGCTGGTTCCGCCGAGAAGGCTGACGCGCAGAGCGCGCCACTGTTCCTGCCATACCTGAGCGGCGAGCGCACGCCTCACAACGACGCGAATGCAAAGGGCCTGTTCTGGGGGCTAACCGGCGCTCATGGTGAGGGCGACCTTGCGTACAGTGTGATGGAGGGTGTGGCTTTCGCGATGGCCGACGGTTACGCGGCGCTGCAAGGTGCCGGGACGACGCTGGACACGGCGTCGTTCATTGGAGGCGGCTCGCGTAGCCGTTTCTGGGCGAAGCTTTGCGCTACAGCCACTGGCGTTGCGATGCGCCGTCATCAGGGCGGAGATGTGGGCGCCGCTTTGGGCGCTGCACGGCTTGCGCGCCTGGCCGTCACAAACGAGGACGTCGCGCAGGTGTGTACGTCACCGGAAACAATTGAGGTCTGCGAGCCGGACGCGGGACAGCGAACCGTAACCGAAGAGCGGCTCGCGCGATATCGCAGACTATATGCCGCGGTTAAGGACGAGTTCGCCAGGTAGGGAGAAGGCGTCGCGACCAGGTTCTGCCGACGCAGCGCTTCGGTTGTTTCACCGGACCCGTCAGCGCGCCAGCCAGGCGGCAGAATGACGTAGCCGATCGCAGCCCACAAGCTGCCCGCCGATGCGATATCCCGTGCAAGACTAACCCAGTGCTCGAATTCGACGACGAGCGGATTGCGAGAGCGCGTCGGTGTCGTGAGACCGTAGCGGCACGGCTCGTCGGCACGTTCTTCCACATACGTGCCGAACAGGCGGTCGAATATGACGAGCACACCGCCAAAGTTCGCATCGAGATAATCGACGTTCGATGCATGGTGCACGCGATGCGCGGACGGCGTATTGAACACGTATTCGAGCCACCCGAGTTTTGGCGTCCACGTGTTATGCAGCCAGAACTGATAGAGCAGATTGAAACTCAGCGTCGCCAGCACAACCTCGGGACGCACGCCGAGCCACACGAGCGGCGCGAAGAAAATCGCCGAGCCGGTCAGTTTGCCGGTCAGGCCGAGGCGGTAAGCAGACGAGAGCGTCAGCTGGTTCGGTGAGTGATGAACCGCATGCGTCGCCCAGAAAAAGCGAATGCGGTGCGACGCACGGTGGTAGCAGTAGTAGCAGAACTCCTGTCCGATAAAGAGCAGGAGCACCATCAACGCGCTGTTGAGCGTGACGGTAAAGATCCGGTGGTCCCAGACAAGCGCGAAGACTGGCGCTGCTAGCGAAAGCGGCAGCAGCGCGAGCAGCTTGCGGCCGGCCACGTCGGCCAGCGAAATCCATACTTCATACCAGTCGAAAGGCGAGGCGCTATCGCGCTGTCTGCGCGTGAGCACGCATGCCTCGATCAGCGATACACCAATGACGAACAACGTAACAAAAAGCGCGATTTTTCCAGTAGTCAACATGATGGGCAGATAACGGGGTGAGGTGAGACGCGTCGGGTGAAGCTAATGTAGTGGGCTGCCCGGACAAAAACCACGCGTAAACCATGTCGCCAGATGTCACGAAACTCCGGCCGCGACGACAAGCCGGCCGTGCAGTCCAGCTCCTGGCAGCTCGCCGCGGTGGTGTAACACCGCGACATCTTTTACCGGGCGATTATTTCGCGGGCTCCTTTTATAGTTCGTCCCGTTGCCACGCCGCAGTGCGTGACTGAACCGAACCGTAAAGGACACCTCATGAAACTCCATTACCTCGCCGCAGCCAGCGCTGCGCTGCTCATCGCCGTCAGCACGCCCGCCTTCGCAGGATGGTCGGGTCATGGCACTGCCTATACACCGCACGGCACCTACAACGGCGCGCACTACGGTTCCTGCGCGGGCGGCAGCTGCACGCACGCCGGCGGCGTCGCGAACCCCTACGGCGGCATCGCCACCAACACCGGCACGGTGACCCGCACTGCACCCGGCCAGTTCTCGAATTCGGGCACGGCCACCGGCCCCAACGGACGTCAGGTCCAGCACTCGGGTGACACGAGCTGCGCAGGCGGTACGTGCGACCACACTGGCAGCCTGACCGGCTCCGATGGCCACAGCGCCACGACTTCCGGCAGCGTGACACGCAATGCGCCGGGTCAGTATTCGTCTTCGGGCACGATCACCGCCGCGAACGGCAACACGACCAGTCACACGGCATCGACAAACTGCGCCGGTTCCACCTGCGCACGCTCCGGCACCGTGACGGGCACCGACGGCGGAACCGTCACGCATTCAGGCAGCGCGACGCGCGTGGCCACCGGCGTGGTGACGACGGGCGGCGGCACGACGGTTGCGCACAGCGGCACGGCGACCACTGGCGGCACGGTCACGACGGTGGGCGCTACGGTTGCCGTCGGCACCGCACCGGTCGTGGTCGTGCCGCCGCCGATCGCCGTTGTACCGGCACCCGTGGTCGTCGCGCCGGCCCCCGTGGTCGTAGCGGCTCCGGCTGCGTATGTGCCGCCGCCGGTCGTCTACGTTGCGCCTCCTGCTCCGAAGACCGTCTACATCGCGCCACCCCCGCCCAAGGTCGTCTATGTCGCGCCGCCCCCGCCGCGTGTCGTGTTCATCGCGCCGCAGGCCCGCACGCTGTATGTCGCGCCGCGTCCTGTGTATGTAGCGCCCGCGCCGCGTCCCGCGGTATTCGTGCCAGGCCACTGGGTTGGGCGCTTCTGGGTGCCGGCGCACTGGGCGTAACGGCAAACGTCAGATCAATGAATTAACCCTGCCGCCCTTGAGCGTCGGCCACACCACGGAGTAGATGATGAAAAAGATGATCGCGGTTCTTGTCTTGTGTATTGTTTCGGCAACGGCTTCCGCTCAGAGCGCCCTGCCTCCTGCGGATACCCCGCGCGGCGAGCGTGCGATGCAGCAACTGCAGGCCCGCTTTGCGAGTGCCAACACGACGGGCGACGGCAAGCTGACGCGGGAACAGGCGGCTGCCGGCATGCCGATGGTCGCGAAACACTTCGACGAAATCGACACGCAGCACGTCGGTTATGTCACGCTGGCGCAGATCGAGGACCTGATGAAGCAGAAAGCAATGGCACGCTGAATGCCAATGAGGGTGGGAGACGCGTCATGGAGCAGGTGAACAGGATTATCGTGCTGGACGACGAAGCCGAGTTGCGCAACATGCTGCAACGGTTTCTGACGGGCCACGGGTTCTACGTGCGCGTCGTCGCCGACGGCAAGCAGCTCGACCGCTACCTGCAGCGCGAACCGTATGACCTGCTCGTGCTGGACCTGATGATGGAACCGGAAGATGGGCTGACGGTGTGCCGGCGGCTGCGCGCCGAAGGACAGACGCTGCCCATCCTCATGCTGACCGCCAAAGGCGATCCGGTCGACCGCGTGGTCGGCCTCGAAACCGGCGCCGACGACTACCTCGCGAAACCGTTTCTCCCTGATGAACTCGTCGCGCGCATCCGTGCGCTGCTGCGGCGCCAGAAAATGGCCGCGGGCGTGCCGACTGTGACCTCGCAAACGCTGCGCTTCGGCGAATACCAGTTCGACGTCGGTACGCAAACGCTGCTGCATCGTGGCGAGCCGGTCGAGGTGCACTCCGCGCAGATGTTGCTGCTGCACGCGCTCGGGTCATCACCGAACCGGCCGGTGAGCCGCGAAAACCTGCTTGCGCGGGCGCGCGGCCGCGACCACGACGCACTTGACCGCAGCATCGACGTGCAGATCCTGCGGCTGCGCCAGATCGTCGAGGACGATCCGGCGAAACCACGCTTCATCAAGACCGTCTGGGGTGTCGGCTACATGCTCGTTGCGGGCATCGACTCGTGAGGAAACCCTCGCGTTCAAACCGGTGGGGCCGATGGCTGCCGCGTTCGCTGCTGGCACGCAATATCGTGCTGCTGGTGGCGCTCGTCGCTCTGACCCAGGTGTGCTCGCTTACGGTGCTGCTGCATTTCGTGCAGCGCCCACGCATCGACCGTGCCGCGATCATCTTTTCCGACTACGTGAAGACGCTCGATGGCGTGCTGGTCGCGATGCCACCCGACGAAGGCCGCGCTGCGGCCGCGCGCCTCGGCGGTCAGACAGCGCTACCCGGAAATCTCGAACCCGAACCGCGGCCCAGCCCGCTTCGCTTTTTTCGTACGTGGCAACGCGATGTCTTCGTCAGTGCATTGCAGCGCCATCTACCGCCGGACATGCTGGTGCGCTGGCAGACCGGCGATGGCGAGCGGCTCTGGATTCGCGTACACGTGGCCGGCGAGCCCTGCTGGATTGCGCTGCCGATGACCGAAGATGCGCAGGCGAGCGGCATCACCACGACGCTCGCGCTCTCCGTGGGCCTCGCGTTGCTGGCCGCGCTGACGGGTTATCTGATCCAGTTGCACATCAACCGCCCGCTCAAGGATCTGGCGCGCGCCGCGCGGCTCGTGAGC
>FSXK01000761.1_pt1 | contig 10519 bp, 10 predicted proteins | sample 1638101 | NCBI WGS metagenome assembly FSXK01 (sample SAMEA3914788, study PRJEB12502) | metagenome | biome: forest; material: soil | place: Canada | collected 2011-07-03 | depth 0.1 m | reverse complement strand
GCGCTACGCTAAATCGAACCGCCGCTAGGCTTTTACCTCTATAGGCGGATCACTTAAGTGATTCGCCTATTTATTACGCGGCATTCGCATCCGTGGTGGCGAGATTTATGCGCCGTCCAACGCCAAACACCCAGTAGGCGACAGTCAGCAGCAGCACCCACGCCGCACCGACATACAGCGCCACGCGTGTATCCGGGCTATAGCCGAGCATCACCAGCACGAACATCAAAAACGCCAGGCACACCGCACTGGTCAATGGCCAGCCACGCAAAGGAAACGCCGTCTTGCCGAAGCGCCGACGGAAACTGAAGTGCGCGATCAGCACCATCGACCACGTCCATACCGTGTTGAACGACAGGATCGACATCATCATCTCGAAGATGCGTCCAGGCAGCATGTAGTTGAGCACCACGCCGAACACCAGACAGGCTAACGTCACCAACACACCGCGTATCGGCACGCCATGCGCGCTTACCTTTCCCAACACAGCCGGTGCCTGCCCTTTGTTGGAAAGGCTGTAAAGCATCCGGCTACCGCTGAACGTAGTGCTGTTGAAACCCGACAGCGCTGCGGTAATCACCACGAAATTGATCAAACCAGCGGCCTGGGAAATGCCGAGCTTGGCGAAGGTGGAAACGAACGGACTGCCCTGCGTACCCAGTTGGTTCCAAGGGTAGATCGCCATAATCACGAACAACGCGCCGACGTAGAAAATCAAGATGCGCCACAGCACTGAATTCACCGCGCGTGGAATGGTGCGTTCCGGCTGCGATGCTTCGCCAGCGGCCATACCAATGGTCTCGATACCGCCGAAGGCAAACACCACCACAGGTAGCGCCAGCACCATGCCCGTCACGCCATTTGGAAACCAACCGCCGTGCTGCCACAGATTGCCGAGCCCGAGCGGATGGCCGCCGTTACCCCAGCCGAGCCAGATCATCCCGGCGCCGCCGAGGATCATCAGCACCACCGTCACCACCTTGATCATGGTGAACCAGAACTCCGTCTCGCCGTACACCTTCACGGCCATCAAGTTCAGCGTACCGATCATGACCACACTGCCGAACACCCATATCCATTGCGGCAAATCGGGAAACCACTGCTTCATGTAAATACCGACAGCGGTGCTTTCGGCCATGCCCACACCAACCATCAGCAGCCAGTAATTCCAACCCGTGAGGTAACCGGCGAACGGACCAAGATAACGATGCGCGTAGCTGCTGAACGATCCGGCGACCGGATCATGCACAGCCATTTCGCCCAGCGCGCGCATGATGATGAAGATCATCACGCCACCGAACAAATACGCGAACAACACCGACGGCCCTGCAAGTTTGATCGCGCTGGCCGAGCCCAGGAACAGTCCGGCACCGATGGCCATGCCCAGTGCCATGAAGGTGATGTGGCGCGGCGTCAACCGGCGCTGCAAATGTTGCGTCATGGATCTCGCCTGATAATTAGTGATGGTGGATCAGCGCATCAGCCGGCGCTTGGGCTTGATCGGAAACTTTCCGCGCCAGTACTCGATCATCAAAAAGCCACCCAGCATACCGCCCAGATGCGCGAAATGCGCCACATCCGTTTGCCGACCGGTCACACCGAGCACCAGCTCCAGCACGCCGTAGCCGATCACGAATAGCCACGCCGGCATCGGAATCGGTGGAAACAGCAGCATGACTCTCTCTTGCGGGTACAGCATGCCGAACGCGAGCAGCAAGCCGAAAATCGCACCGGAGGCACCAAGCGTCGGCTCGAAACTGTGGCTGTAATACTTCACTACCAGCAATTGCGCCAAGGCGGCGAACACCAGGCACACGAAGTAATACACCGTGAAGTTGCGCGAGCCGAAGGTGCGCTCAATCGTGCCGCCAAACATGTACAGCGCGAACATGTTGAAAAAGATATGCATGTAGCCGCCATGCATGAACGCGTACGTCACCAACTGCCAAGGCCGAAAGCCAATGGATACAGTGCTGCCATCCGCCAGTTGGCTCAGCTGATCGGGCCCTAATGGCCACAGCGCAAAGTGGGCGATCAAAGGTTCGTTCATCACCTGCTGCAGCAGGAACACCACGACATTGGCGATAAGCAAGTTGCGGGTAACCGGCGGCAGATTGGTGGGCATGGGAACCTCTTTGGAATACCGCTCTAGTATCGGGCACGCACCGTCCAACAAAAAGGCCACCGCGAGGTGGCCTTTTGCTTGATCGTGCTGTAACGCGAGGGGATCAGCCGTTATGCGTGCCCGAATTGATCTGGGCCATCCCATCCGGACGGCGAGCGCCCGCGAAGCGCTTCGCCCAGTAGCTATCGGCAAGATTGTCCACGCGCACCGATTCGCCACGACGCGGCGAATGGATGAAACGTCCGTCGCTGAGATAGATACCGACGTGCGAGATACGACCCTTGCCGCGACGGTCCGCCGTGCGGAAGAACACCAGATCGCCCGGCTGCATGTCATTGCGATGAACGATGTGGCCGATCAGGTACTGCGAGGCCGAGTTGGTCGGTAACTGCAGGCCGATCGCACGCTCGAACACATAGCGCACGAAACCGCTGCAATCGAAACCGGTGGACGGATCGTGGCCGCCGCGCACATAGCGCACGTTGCGCAGCTGCATGGCCAGACCGATCAGCGTATCGCGCAGATCCTGTCCCAGCTTGGCATCGCTGAACTGGGCTATATCAGCCGTGCTTGCATCATCGGCCGGCACAGTGGCTGCGTCGGCCTTCTTGGCCGGCGCCAGCGCCGCGATGGGCAACTGCGTGGGAAGCGTCGACTGCGCCAGGCTGGGTGCTGGCGCAAAGGCAGCCATCGGAGTCAGCAAGGACGAAGAGAACTTGGCGGAGGCCTGAGCCTGGAGGCTACTGTTGGCAGTGGCGGCCAGGACCGGGCTTGAAAAGCACATGGCCGAAGCAAGCGCGGCGAGTACAAGTCGCGTTTTGGGCATCAGGTGGATCTCTGGGCGGTAACTGGCCCGATCGCCGCCCCCTGCGGCGACCGTGACGAAGCAGTGAAGGTAACAAACCAAACCCCGCCGCATGTTCGGATGAAGTTAACTGAACTCCATCGTTTTGAAACTAAGGAATCCCCCAAATACCATCCCAACATATTGAATTAAAACAAACTATTCCGATGGCCCGGAATTTTTAGGCAAAGTCCATTTTAATTTTTCCGCAATCTTTACGCGTAAATGCGACGAAACGCACAAGTCAGCATCAAGAACGACGGCCAAAAATAGCGGTTCCGACGCGCACCTCAGAAGCACCTTCGGCGATAGCCAGCGGAAAATCAGCACTCATCCCCATCGAAAGCCGCGGCAAATCATGTCCGGCTGCGGCACTGCGATCGCGCAGCTCGCGCAATTGCCGAAAACAGGCCCTTACCTCCGCGCCGTCATCGGAAAGGGTAGCCAGGGTCATCAAGCCGCGCACGCGAAGCGTGGGATAGGCCTGCAAGCGTTCCAGAAACGCCGGCAGATCGTCGGCGGGCAGGCCGGACTTGCTCTCTTCGCGCGCGGTCTTGACCTGCACCAGCACGTCCAAGCTGCGGCCCTCCATCTCCAGCCGACGATGCAGAGCTTCGGCCAGCTCCAGCCGGTCCAGGGACTGCATCTCGCTTGCCAGCCGGGCGACGTCCTTGGCTTTGTTGGTTTGCAGATGGCCGATCACCACCCACTCGATCGTTGCGTCAGCCAACGCGGCGGCCTTGTCGCGAATCTCCTGCACCTTGTTCTCACCGAAGCGGTGCAAACCAAGCGCCATCGCAGCGCGTACCGCTTCGGGACCGAAGGTTTTGCTGACCGGTAGCACCGTCACTTCGGCGGGATTTCGTCCCGCCGCCCGACAAGCCTCATCGACCTGTCGGCGGACTGCCGCCCAATTCGCGGCCAGCTGTGCAGCATCGATCAACGCATCAACCTCGCGCCGCTTGCTCGTAATGACGAGCCACAACCTCGGCCACCACCATCGACACCTTCTTGCCGGTCGGGATGTGGATGAATTCGTTGGGACCGTGCGCATTGGAGTGCGGCCCAAGCACACCGGTGATCAAGAACTGCGCCTGCGGGAACTTATCGCCGAGCATGCCCATGAAGGGAATCGAACCGCCCTCGCCCATGTACGCCGCCGGCGCGCCGAAATAGTGCTGCGAGGCATCCGCCACGGCCTTATCCAGCCACGGCGACAACTGCGGGGCGTTCCAGCCACTGCCGTCTTTTTCCAGCTTGAAACTGACCTTGGCGCCGTAGGGCGGATCTTTTTCCAGCAACTGCTTGACGAATTCTCCGGCCTTGGCACCGTTGAGCGTTGGCGGCACGCGCAAGCTGAGCTTTACGGAGGTCTTGGGACGCAATACGTTGCCAGCGCTCTCCAGCGAAGGCATGCCATCGACACCAGTAACGGCCAGCTGCGGCCGCCAAGTGCGATTGAGCACGAGCTCGGTGAGATCTTCCGTCACCGGCTGCATGCCTTCGACGAAGGGGAATTTGGTGTAGATGGCGTTGCCAAGCACACCGGCAGACACCCTGGCCTGGTCGATGCGCTGCTGCGGGATCTCGGCGTACAACTCCTTGGGTTTGATGTGGCCGGTTTCCGGATCCTCCAAGCGCGAAAGCAGGTCGCGCAGGATGCGGAAGCTGGATGGCACGACACCGGACGCATCGCCCGAGTGCACGCCCTCTTCCAACACCTGCACCGTCAACTCGCCACCGGTCATACCGCGCAGCGAGGTAGTGAGCCACAACTGATCGTAGTTGCCGCAACCGGAATCCAGGCACACCACCAGCGACGGATTGCCGATGCGTGCAGCCAGATGATCCACGTAATAGGGCAAGTCGTAGCTGCCCGATTCCTCGCACGCTTCGATCATGACTACGCAGCGCGCGTGCGGAATGCCCTGTTCCTGCAACGCGAGCAATGCAGCGAGCGAGCCGAAGATGGCGTATCCGTCATCGGCGCCGCCGCGGCCATAGAGCTTGTCGCCCTTGAGCACCGGCGTCCACGGGCCCAGGCCTTCAGACCACCCGGTCATTTCAGGCTGTTTATCCAGATGTCCGTACAACACCACGGTGTCGTCATTTTGTCCGGGCACTTCGATGTAGATAAGCGGCGTGCGGCCTTCCAGCCGAACCACTTCGAGCGTGGCGCCGGGAAGCGATGGCAGCTTGGTGCGCGCCCAGGTCTCCATCAGCTTGACGGCGGCATCCATGTGGCCGTGCGCCACCCAGTCTTTGTCGAACATCGGCGACTTGTTAGGAATCCGGATGTAATCCATCAGTTGGGGCACGATTTCGGCATCCCACAGATCACTGATGTAGCGGGTAATTCGCGCGGTATCCATGCGGACTCCATCAAATAGGTCAAAGGACATTCTAACAGCCCTGCTTTGGGCACCTGCCGCCACTTGCAGGCTGCTGCTCACAGTTCTGGCGGCTACATACCGACAAGAGCACCGGCCTCGGTGAGTGCCATTGCAGGCGCTGCGCCGACGTGCCTGCACCGGGGTAAGCGGCGCACAGTGGTGCGGCGGCGTTGGACACGCCGCCTTTCATATCGACACCAGGGAGATACGCATGTTCAAGAAAATCGCCGCCATCGCCGGTTTGACGCTGGCACTCGCTTTGCCGGCCTTCGCGGCCACGCCCGTCAACATCAATACGGCCGACGCCGCCACGATCGCCCATGCCCTGGATGGCATCGGATTGACCAAGGCCCAGGCCATTGTGGCTTTCCGTGAAGAACACGGCCCGTTCAAGAATGTCGACGACCTCACTCAGGTCAAAGGCATCGGCCAGGCCACGCTGCAACGCAACCACGACGCCATTCTGCTATCTGGCGAAGGCGCCAAGCCAAGCGCTGACGCCCCGGCCAAGCCCAAGCACGCCAAGAAAGCGAAGGCTCAGGCCACGCCAACGGGCGATTGAACGGCCCCAGGCAAAGGTACGGCCCATTACGGGCCGTACCGCAGTACACTCGCGCGCTGGTCCCGCCGCCCAAAGCTACGCCAAGTCACCATGATCGTTCCGCGCTACCGTATTGACGCCTCCCGAATCAGTGGTGCCGGCAAGGGCCTGTTCTTGGATGAACCCGTCGCCGCCGGTCGAATCATCGCCGCCCCCGACACCATCGAAAAGACCTATCGGCTGGACGAACTCCTCACCAAGCCCGATCAGATGTATGCCAGCGCTCGGTGGTTCGAGGACCGTTACACGATCTCGCCGGATTGGCCGGACGAGTGCTACATCAACCACAGCTTCGAGCCCAGTGGGTTATGGCACTTGGGCTTTGTGTTCGCCCCGCGCAACCTGCCGGCCGGCACGGAGATCACTGTGGACTACCGCCATCTGCTGCCCCCGGGCCAGTCTGAAGACTTTATCGACACGGCTACTGGTGAGAGAATCGTAGGTCTGCCCTGGTACGAGAGTCTGATGACGACCACCCGCGCTCTAGCCCGTGTGCTGGACAGCGCGAGCTTCACTGACTGATCCGACATGATCAACATTCCTACCCTCGAAACCGCACGCCTCCGTTTGACGGCGCTTACCGAACGCCACTTCAACGACTACGCCGCGATGCTCGCCGATCCCGAGAGCACCCGCTGGATCGGCGACGGTTTACCGCTCGACCGCACTAACGCATGGCGTTCTCTGGCGATGCTAATTGGCCACTGGCAACTGCGCGGCTACGGCATGTGGGCACTGGAACTGAAGTCCACGGGTGAATTCATCGGTCGCGCCGGTTTGCTGCATCCCGAAGGCTGGCCGGATATCGAAATGGGCTGGATGCTCAAACCCGAACATCGCCATCAGGGCTATGCCACCGAAGCGGGGGCCGTCGTGCTGGACTTCGCATGGGAACACCTGCACGTGCAGCGCGTGATCAGCATGGTGCGTGTCGGCAACGACGCCTCCGATCGCGTCGCCGAACGCCTGGGCGGCGAGCACATCGAAGACATCGACTTTTTCGGCAGCGACACCCACGTCTTCGCCTACTATCCGCCGCACCGCGAGACTCGCCGCGCCGCCTGGGCATGAGCGCGTTGCAAGTGGTGCCGGCCAGCGCCCTGCGCACCCAAGCGTGGGCCAACGGCGCAGGCACAACTACCGTTATCGCGAGCGGACCTGACGACGCGAATTGGCAATGGCGACTGAGCATTGCCGAGATCACGCAAGACTGCACTTTTTCTTCCTATCCCGACACGCGACGTCAGCTTGTTGCTCTGGATGCACCGCTGCATTTGCGCTTCGATGATGATCGCGACGTTTCGATTTTGCGCTTGTCGGCCACGCATTTCGACGGTGCCGATGCACCGCACGCCTCGCTTCCGGATGGCCCCACTCGTGCGTTCAATTTGATGCTACGTGGTGCGTCAGAAGGCGAGCTGATCGCACGTCCCTTGAACGGCAGCATGTGGTTGCCACGACGTGAGCATTTGCGCTGGTTCGTGCATCTGCTTGGCGGCCGCGCCGAAGTGCAAACAGGTGAAGAACGCATCGACATGGACGTCGGATCAAGCCTGTGGATCGATGCACAGCCTAACGAACGCTTGCGCATCGAAGGCGGTGGCGAGTTGGTGTTGGTCCAACTCGCCACCGCGATCTGAGCTTATCGATATTCCGCCTGAGGCCCGCGACCGGGAACCACAGAGCGAGCTACTTCGGCCAGTGCAAACAAGCGTGCCGTACGCATCCAGCCGATCACAAGTACTACCAGCTGGCTAAGCACGAGTGCGAACAGAAAGCCAAACAGGCCGAACGCAGTCACGTGGATACGCGCGACACCAAACACCGACGCGAGAATCAATCCAACCAGCGTCACGACCACGTAGAACAACAACGTTCGCAACGGGCGCCGGAACAACTGACGAATGCCGCGCCCAAGTGCACGAGTCGCCGAGCGCAGTGTGGTGTCGGCGATGAAAGCGGCACGAGCTGATTCCACGATCGATTGAATCAGCACGAACACAATCAACAGAACCCAATGCGCCACGCTCGCGTAAGTATCAGCCTGTGACTCGAGCACCGCCTGCTCGGAATGCTTGTCAGCCATATGCGAACCCATGCCGGCCACCACGGCCACCAGTGCGTACGGCAATAACGACCAGAGCATCACGCGAAACATGCGGCCGTATTCAATCAAACCGTTCTGCAGCAGCGCGCCGAAACCCAACACGCGCCCTGCCCGACCACTGCCGACAATCATGCCGTCCAGAAATGGTGAAAGCAGCAAGGTCGAAAGCACTCCCATGATGGCTGCCGCGCCTATCCACTCGGGGTGATCGAACAGATTAGTGACCACGTCGGTGAACATGATGTCGTTAAAGTGCTGCGCCCATTCGGCCGCATGCACGGAGGTATCGAGCAGGCCACTAAGCATGCGCCACAACGGCAACGCGACCACCGTCGCCGGTATCAACATGATCAGCAACCACAGCAACAGCAAGCGCCACTGCACGGCCGCGATCATCGTAGACAGCAGGGCACCAAAGCCCGCGGAACGGGATGTGTTGTTGGCCATCACAGTGTCACCAGCATGGAGTAAAGGGTCTGCAGTGCAGCGGCCACGTCGGCCGTCCAGCGTCGCGAAGCTGCACCATCGGGTTCGGTCGTCTGACTGTTGTTGAGCCTGTCGCGATCCAGAAGATTGTGGTGCTCCGGATCGAGCTCGGCCGATACCGCCTTGCTGGGTTTAACGAAGTCGAAACGCACCCAACGCCGGTCATCGTTCCATGTCACATCTTCGTGCGTGCCGTCTTCGAAGGTCACGCGCAGCAATTCGGGCGCCGCCACACCATCGCGCCTCACCGTAATGGTGCTGTGCCAGGGGAACGGCCCTGGCGCACCCGGCTTCGCATTCGGATGAGCCTTATCCCAGGCGCTGCGCTGCGCATCGACTTGTTTGTCCAATTCGGACGCGACCACCTCGACCTGCTTGCCATCTTTCCAAGTAACACCTACTTGAGGCAGCACTTCATAGCTATCGATATCGCTCACCTTGTCGTCGATGAACGCGGTGCCATACACGTACTCGTTAAAGATCGCATCGACATCCTTGGCATTGCCCGAACTATCGATCAACGCGGCGCGGAAATCGGCAACCGAAGGATGACGGAAGCGCCAGCGTTGATAATAGAGATGGAACGCACGCTCCAAGGCAGGGCGACCCAGACGCTCCTCCAAATCGTGCATGGCAGTGGCCGTTCGCGAATACACCGTGCCATAGCTTGTACCGGACAGGCGGTCCCAGCTGTTTTGCGCGAGCGGATCGGCCGGGTGGAACAACGTGGCGGTCGAACGCTCCAACGCAAATCCACCAATATGCGGTGTGATGCCCACTGACTTCATCAAAGGATTGGCAAGCACTAAATCTTGATTGCGCTCCCGCAGCATGCGGTTATCCCAGTATTCGTTGAGCCCTTCATCAAGTATCGGCTCCTCGAATTCGTTGGAAGCGAGAATGCCGTAGAAGTAGCCATGACCGAATTCGTGGATGTTGACGAAATCACTGGCCATCTGCGTGTACGTATCGGGCTCCACCTTCTTATAACCTTCAGAGGTAAAGAAGGTCGGATATTCCATGCCACCTGCTTCGTCCGCGTTGTAAGGCGGAATGACCGCGGTGAGCGTTTCGTACGGATATGCACCCAGCGTTTTGGAGAAATAGCCGATCGCATCGATGCTCGATTTCAACGTCGGCGCAGCGCTTCCTTCGTATTCCGGCGGATAGATTACACGCACCGCCACTGTCGGGCTGCCTGGACCTTCATAAGTACCGTCCAGTGTTTTATAGCCCTTGGCGGCGACCCATGCGAAATCATGCACATCGCCCTGCACGAAGTGATACGTGGTCGTGCCATCTTTTTGTGCCGGCGTCTCTTGCAACTTGCCGACCGCACCCACCGTGTAATCGCTCGGCACGGTCAGATGCACATCGAAAAGGCCGAAATCCGCAAAGAATTCGCTACTGAAGTGAAACTCGTGCACGTTCCAACGCACTTGCGTGGCACCGCGCTCGCCGGGTAATTCAAGTACGCCAATCTTCGGGAACCATTGCCCGACAAGATTGAAATCGCCCCACCAGCCGGTGCGCTCGACCACGCGCGGCAACTGGCTCAGGAAGTCGATATCCAGCGCGAGCGTGCCGCCGGCCGGCACCGGTTGCGCCAGATCGATACGCACCACCGTCTGATCGGTATCCGGGCCGCCATCGGGGTGAACAAAGCTCCACTTCAGCGCCGCACCGTTTTGCTGTACCTGCTGCAAGCGCACCCAACCCCACTGCCCTTTTTCCAGCACCGCGTTGCCGCGCGCAGAACCGTGCGCAGTCAATACCTTGCGCTCGGTGAAGAAGGTGCTGCCCTGGTTCTGAAAAGCGTTGAGGTAAAGATGAAAGTAGACACTGCGCACTTCGCGATCGCTGCGATTGCGCCAGGTCATGTGTTCCTTACCGGTCACGGCGTGTTTGGCCGCATCCAGTTGCGCATCGATGGTGTAACTCACCACGCGATCGGAAAGCGTCG
>FSXK01001733.1_pt1 | contig 10545 bp, 6 predicted proteins | sample 1638101 | NCBI WGS metagenome assembly FSXK01 (sample SAMEA3914788, study PRJEB12502) | metagenome | biome: forest; material: soil | place: Canada | collected 2011-07-03 | depth 0.1 m | reverse complement strand
CGACGCAAGATGTCCATTCACGCATACGGCCGGTGAAGGCACGACTAATCGCGACTGGTGGCCGCAACAGCTTCGGCTGGATCTGCTCAGCCAGCACTCCAGCAGGTCCAATCCGCTGGACGAGGGATTCAGCTACGCCGAAGCGTTCAAGAGTCTTGACCTCGCCGCAGTGAAGAAGGATCTGGCGACGCTGATGTCCCACTCCCAGGACTGGTGGCCTGCCGACTTTGGCCATTACGGTCCGTTCTTCATTCGCATGGCGTGGCATGGCGCCGGCACGTACCGCGTCACCGACGGACGCGGTGGTGCTGGGCGCGGTCAACAGCGCTTCGCCCCGCTCAACAGCTGGCCGGACAACGCCAACCTGGATAAGGCGCGTCGGCTGTTATGGCCTATCAAGCAGAAATATGGTCAGAAGATTTCGTGGGCAGACCTACTGATCCTCACGGGTAACGTTGCGCTTGAAACGATGGGTCTCAAGACCTTCGGCTATGGCGGCGGTCGCCCGGACACATGGGAGCCTGACGAGGACGTTTACTGGGGCAGTGAAAAAAAATGGCTCGGCGGCGATGTCCGCTATGGAAAAGGTACCGCGCCACGCGGTGAAAACGATGATGGCGTGATTGTCGCCGACCACGAAGTCCACGGCGACGAGGCCAGCCGTAAGACCAATGAACGCCACCTGGAGTATCCGCTTGGCGCCGTCCAGATGGGCCTCATCTATGTTAACCCAGAAGGCCCGGAAGGCAACCCCGATCCGGTTGCTGCCGCGTACGATATCCGCGAAGTCTTCGGCCGCATGGCGATGAACGACGAGGAAACAGTCGCACTGATCGCGGGCGGACATACCTTTGGCAAGACGCACGGTGCGGGTCCCGCCGACAACGTAGGCCCGGAACCCGAGGCGGCCTGCCTCGAGAACCAGGGGCTGGGCTGGAAAAGCACCTTCGGCAGCGGCAAGGGCGCGGACACGATCACGAGCGGTCTGGAGGTCACGTGGACCAGCTCGCCGACCCAATGGGGCATGGGATACTTCCTGAATCTTTTCGGCTACGAATGGGAGGTGACAAAGAGCCCAGCCGGCGCGCATCAGTGGGTCGCCAAAAATGCCGGCGCTACGATTCCGCACGCCTACGATCCGTCGAAGAAACTTTTACCGACGATGCTCACCACCGACATTGCGCTGCGCGTCGATCCTCAATACGAGCAGATTTGCCGTCGCTTCATGGAAGATCCAGATGCGTTCGCGGACGCGTTCGCACGGGCATGGTTCAAGCTGACTCATCGCGACATGGGGCCGCGCGCGCGATACCTCGGTCCGGAAGTGCCAGCCGAAGAACTGTTATGGCAAGATCCCATCCCGGCGGTCGATCATCCACTCGTTGATGAAAACGACATTGCCTCGCTTAAGCGCACGCTATTGTCCTCAGGACTTTCTGTTGCGCAACTGGTCTCTACGGCTTGGGCATCCGCGTCCACGTTCCGCGGTTCGGATAAGCGCGGAGGCGCCAACGGTGCACGCATCCGGCTTGCGCCGCAGAAAGATTGGGCTGCCAATCAGCCTGAGCAGCTGGCAAAGGTGCTGACGGTTCTGGAGACCATCCAGAGCGAGTTCAACGATGCGCAATCCGCTGGCAAACAGGTTTCGTTGGCAGACCTGATTGTACTGGCCGGCAACGCCGGTATCGAGCAGGCGGCGGAAAAGGCCGGCCACTCGCTGACCGTGCCTTTCTCGCCCGGTCGCATGGACGCGTCGCCGGAACAGACGGACGTTCATTCCGTTGGAGCACTCGAGCCGTTCGCCGACGGTTTCCGCAATTTCCTCCAAGGCAAATGCGGTGTGCCGGCCGAGCACCTGCTGATCGACAAGGCACAACTGCTGACATTGACGGCGCCCGAAATGACCGTGCTGATCGGCGGATTGCGCGTACTGAACGTGCGCTCGGCCGACGATTCGCATGGCGTGCTCACGACGCGGCCCGAAACGCTGACGAATGAGTTCTTCCGCAACCTGCTCGATATGAATACGGAATGGACGCCACGCTCGCCGGCGGGCGACGTATTCGAAGGACGTGACCGCAGATCGGGTGAACAGAAGTGGACCGCCACCCGCGTCGATCTGGTTTTCGGTTCAAATGCACAGTTGCGCGCGCTGTGCGAGGTGTACGCAAGCGTGGACGGAGAAGCGAAATTTATCCGCGACTTCGTTGCAGCGTGGGCGAAAGTGATGAATCTCGACCGGTTCGATCTGTCCTGACCGATCCGCGTGCGGCGGGTGTGAACCTGCTGTATCGGCCCACACTCCCCGCGCCCGCAAACCTGCTTCACTCGACGCTCGAGGCAAACGCACTCTTAGACTTCGAGCTTCGCATCCATCGTGATGGTTGCGTTCAGAACCTTCGAAACGGGGCAACCGGCCTTGGCGTCGGCGGTGGCCTTGTCGAAAGCGGCCTTGTCGGCGCCCGGAATCTTCACGAGTACGTCCAGATGCGAAGCCGTCACGGCAAAGCCGCCACCGTCCTTGTCAAGCGTGACGGTCGCCGTGGTCGCGATGCGCTCGGGTTTCAGGTTCGCCTTGCCTAGTTCCGCCGACAGCGCCATCGAAAAGCAGCCGGCATGCGCTGCTGCGATCAGTTCCTTGGGATTCGTGCCGATGCCGTTTTCGAAGCGGGTCGCAAAGGAATACTGCGTGTCCTTCAGCACACCGCTGTCCGTCGAGATCGAGCCTTTGACGTCAAGCAAACCGCCTTGCCAAACTGCCGATGCTTTGCGTTTCATTATGCTCTCCTGTTTTTTCCAGTCGGAACGGTCGAGTGCCCGCCGTTCTCGATCCTGTCAATAAGCGGTGGGCATGGAGCCACCATGATAGGCGCGAGCGATTCGCCTCGCCTGCGGGCAACGTCACCGGCAAAATCGGGCGTTTGGGAAATGGGAGTTCTGTCCTGACACGCGCAACACTATCTCGCGCACCCTCTGTACACATTCACTCCAGCGATCTCTCAGCGGCCTGCGCCGTCGTCTCAACTTTAGCCACACGTGGCCGCCCCATCAGTACAGGCTGAAAAACTACCGCGCCGATGAGCGTCGACATAAGGGATAGTGCAAGCAACGCACCCAGGCTGGAAGTGCCGGGATGATGCGAAAACCAAAGGCTGCCAAACGCGGCGGCAGTCGTTCCAGCGCTGAAAAGCACGGCATACGTCAGGCTAGATTCGAGCAGCCGCGTTTGCCCGCCGCGCCATGCGATCACGTAGTAGATTTTGAACGCAACGCCGACACCAAGCATGAGCGGCAGCGCAATGATGTTCGCGAAGTTCAACTGTAAACCCAGCGCGACTGAAAATTCCAGCGTCAACAGCGCGGAGACCAGCAAGGGCACGATCGTCCGCAGAATGTCGTCGATCCGGCGCAATGCGATCCACAAAATCACGATGATCGATACCAGCGCATATGCACTTGCCTGAACAAATGCTTTGATCACAAGATCTGCGGAATGCAGAATCGAAATGGGACCGCCTATCGCGTTCGGCTCAGCGGCGCTTACTGCCCTTGCGAACCCTCTTAAGAGCGCGTCATCACCTGGATCGACACCGGGCGGTATCCTCGGCGAAATTTCCACGATCGCTTTTCCGTCGGCGGAGATCCAATCTCGCCCGATCTCGGCGGGCAAATTGGCGCGAGTAATTTCGGCGGGCTGGAGTAAGTTTGCCAGTTGCGCCAATGCGATCTTCAACGGGCCGGCGATTGCGAAGTCGGCGCGGTCGCGGGTTGCGCTCGATGCACTGCCGAGCCGCGTCAGCGTTTGCGCGAGCCGCTTCGCCTCGGCAGCACCTGGACCGGGATGATCGTCGGCGGCAATTGACAGCTGGTTTGCCGCCCGCCGCAAAGCGTCGATACGTACGGCGTCACTCGCGGCGGGCGCAGGCGTCTGTGACAGCACTGGCTGCAATATCTCAGCCGCGTTCGCAATCGTCTGCAGCTTTGATGGCTGGTCGTTTGGGATGAACGTGGTGAGCGTCACCGTTCTGCCAACTTCTGGAAGTTTCGACAGGCGTTCGGCGATGGCATTTGCATCGTCCAGCGAGTCCGCCATCGCGCGCACGTTGTTGACGCCCGTTTCCGGTGAGTCTCTCAGCGCAAGAAGCGTTGCCATCGATTCCGAACGCGGATCTTTCAGATGTAGCGGATTGAAATCGAACCGCAAGTGCAATAACAGCGGCGACGCACCCAGGATGATCACCGCCGCGAAGGCCAGCATGGGCCAGCGATTCCGGTCCAAAAAGTCGTCGGCGCCTGCGAGTTGTTTGAATCCCGGTGACGCCGTTTCTCTGTTCGGACGAAACAGGATGATGAGCACAGGCAAAAGCGTCACGCTGGTCAGAAACGCGACGACCATACCGACGCCCGCGATCTTCCCCAATTCGGAAACCCCGCGATAGGCCGTTGGAATGAACGAAAAGAAAGTGACGGCAACCGCAACCGCAGCCAGCCACAAGCGCCCGCCTATGCCGTGTGCTGTATTGGCGAGCGCCGTTGCGAGATCGCTTTCCTTGAAGCGCTCTTCCCGATACCTGACTGTGAATTGCACACCGAAGTCAACGCCCAGTCCGACGAACAGCACCATGAAGGCAACGGAGATCATGTTGAACGCGTTCACCATGAACAGCCCGATTGCGGCGGTGACGAGCAGCCCCACGATGAGCGTGATGAAAACGGCAAGCACCAGTTTCGCGGATCGAAACGCCAGCCAGAGGATGCCGAGCACAACAAGAAACGTGACGATGCCATTGAATGCCGCGCCCTGCTGCACCGATGCAAATTCGTCGTCGGCGAGGGGTTGTCCGCCGGTCAGGTGCATGTCTACGCCATATTTGGCTTCCAGGTTCAGCGAGGTACCCGTTTGCGAATCAATTCGGTCGCACTCCCACCCGCCTTGAGCGACGCGTAATCCAGCACGGGCTGTACGAGAATGAACGAACGCGCGGGCAACGTCGTACCGGGATCAGCCACCGCGCGCCATGAGAGCGCCGCGTGCTGATTTTCCTGCACGCGATCCAGCACAGTCGCGCTGTGGTCGAGAAGCGGAGCCATCCCACTCAGCTTGACCCGACCGATTTCAAGGGGCAAAAGTAATGTCGTGGTCAACAGGTTCGCAAGTCCGGTCAGACTCGGGTCGTGGGCCAGTTCGTTGATGAGCGGACGCGCCTGGGTCAATTGCGCCGTAGTCGACTCAACATCGTGCAGAGGTAAGAAGAGCAAACCATTATGTTCGAAGAACGGGCCGGCGGCGGGCTGGGTTACCGCGGTGAACTGCCTGGTGTCGGTTTTGAGAGCATTTGCAAGGATGCCGGCGGCGGTATCGACAAACTCAGGTGCGGTCCCTTCGACCACAACGAGTATGGAGCCGCCGCGTTGCGGAAACGCACGGTCCATGGCGGTCGATAATGCATTCCATCGTTTGTCGAGCGTTAGCAGCCGGCCGGTATCGGTGTCGATCCTGAAGTGATGCGCGACGTAGTAGCCGCTTATCAACGCGAGGACGAGCGATAACCCTATCACGAACATGCAGTGACGCATGGACCACGAGACGATGCGGACGACCGGCGACATATTCGTGCATGCGGACGGAGCTTATCGAGACGTTAGTGTAGCGGAGTTATTCGAAACGCGACGGAACGCGCAGGTTGCCAAAACGCACGTTTTGCTTTTGCGAACGGGCAATGACGGGATGCGCCCTACTCTCCGTGACGAACTTCGCCGCTCGCCAGGCATTCATATTAATAAGGATGCCGAAATTGCAGAAATCCGCTGCCGTAACTCACGCTGCTGTGCGCGCGGCGTTCATGCGACCGAATACAAATTGTCCGAGGTACCAAACCAGCTCTGAATTCGCCAGGATTTCGTCCTCTGTCACAGTCTGGGCGTCCAGCTTCATGCGTCGCAGCATCAGTTTGCCCTCTCTCGACGCAACCCACAAACGGATCAGATCCTTACGGGCTTTTGCGTCGGCCGCGTTGAAGTGTTCGCGACCGGCGCGCGACTCTTCGTTCATGCGTGCACGCACCTCTTCGTCGCGTGAGGCGACGCTGCGCGCAACCGTAGACTGCGTCTGCGACAGGCTGGTCTTCGCTTCCACTTCATCAGTTACAAGCTTCGTCTGGACCTCTACCATCTTCTTCTCGGCCTCAGACATCTTCCAGTTATCGCGCAGGGCCCTCATCAGGTACCCAGCGGGACTCTTCTTCACCAAGCCGCGATTGAGCTTGAATCGCGTGTATTCGACCGCCTGCAGTATGTGCGAATCGGTCCAGACATCACGGTTCTCGGAAATCTCGCTGAATTGCTTGGTCGAGAGGTTGAACTCTTCCTTAAGGATCTTGTAGAGATGACTCGCGTCGGCGAGGCTAGCCATAGCGGCGTCAGCCGTATCCTTACGTTTGAGCTGGAAGCGAATGCGGTCGATCTTCTTGGACGTGGTGGACTCGGTCCTCGTCTCATAAGACAGCTCGATGTCCGACACTTCGTTGATTTCACGCACGGCGGGTTCAAGCCAGTCGCGCTTGAAGTACTTGAAGATGGCGGCGTTCGCGCCCATTCTGCCCGGCCAGTTCCGCATGTCTTCGAGGCGTATCCACTCCGTCCTTCCCTCAGGAACGCTCGGCAAGACCTGGTCATAAATAGCCCGTGCCAAGCTTCGCGTAAACGCCGTCGAGATGCGTAAGCTCAACCAATGCGATTTCTTTGGGTCACGTATGTGCGGGACCAGGCGCGGGTGTACGTCGAATCGAATGCGGCCTCGGTGAAAACCCACCATCCCCATGAGCTGCACCGAAACCCATAGGTCGTTTTCGTTGGGGTCCCGCTCGAGCGGTGTGTCGCTGACCTGGATCTTTGCGTCCTGGGCTTCCTCGGCGATTGTGCGCAGATGTTTGAGATTGCGGCTGTCGTAACGCATCAGCCATTTAAAGTAGTTCAGTTCGACGTCGTATTGATCACGTGCCTGCTGTTCCTGCGCGACGATGAAATACGCGGCGTCAAGGAACCGCCGCGCCGGAAGACCCATGTTGACGATCTGGGTAAAGAAATTGTTGCGCTGGTAACCGATCTCGCGATTGGCTTCGGTAATGGGCACACCCAGGTCGAACATATCCTCGAACAATGCGAGTGCCATCTGCCGAGATGTCACTTTCGACTTGTCGTTCTCTGGATTGTCATCCGCCATGTTTTCGCCCATTCTTCATTCGCGCTGTCCGGAAGACTAGGCATGCGTAGGTGAGCTGTCAACACAACCAACCTCACCTTCGTGCCTCTCGCGGAGAGTGCACGCGAGAATGCAGTCTCATCCGCACAAAGAGTCTCACCTTCGCACATGCAACCTCACCATGGGAGGCTCGTTTTCTTGCCAGGACGCCTTTACTGCTCGCTTCACGAGGGACTCGACACAACCAACCTCACCTTGCCGCCGACCGCCGTTCTATGCACATTCAACCTCACCTTTGCGGGGATACAGCCTCACCGTCCGACACATTGAGGCTCACCTTTGTGCACAGTCAACCTCACCTCTGACACAACGAACCGCACCTTTCTTGAGCTAAGTGATTGAAGATAAACGAGACGGTTTTCTCTGTTTGTTGGTTTGGGGGTTTACTTGTTTTAAAAAAACAAACCAACCCGCCTCCAGCATCGAAGGTTATGCGTCTTCGCTGAGGGTGAGGTTCATTGTGCGAAGTACGGATTTCGGAAGAAATTGATGGTGAGGTTGATTGTGCAGCGCAGAAGCGATGATGCAAGTTCGTCGGTGAGACGATTACCGATTCGATGGTATTGCCTAGCGAACCACAGCTTGGGATGGTGAGGTTCATTGTGCGGATTCTTGCAGTGAGCCCAGTCTTTGGAGTCCCGGCGCCCAGAAATCAGTCCAAGTTGAAGGTGAGGTTCGTTGTGCAAGTTTTGAAGCTGGCCCGCCTGCGCGCCGCTTGACGGCACAAGCGACGGCTTGGAACGCGCGTTACTTATGAATTTTGATGTTAGCGTGCGTTTGTAGAATCCGAGATAGCACAAGCGACCTCACCATGATCAACGGGAAGGATGCCCGAACTGCGGGATTTCGCCCGCTCGTCGATGTTGTTTTCCGTGACAGTTGCAGAGTTCTGTGGCAATTTTCGTTAATAAACAGCAATTTGTAGAGCTATTTTCAAGTGTTTACTGTATTCTGAGGTTCGTTGATATTTCCGGAAAAACCTCAGAATGGCGAAAACAAGCCAACTTCCTGCCGTAGACCGAACTGTTCCTCTTGAGCGAATCAGCGAGTTCGCTGAAAAGGTCTCCATTTTCACGGACGAACTCCGTGACACCATTCTCGCACCGCGGCCTCGGAAAGCTGCACCTGTGTTCAAGACAGGAGAGATTGCAGAGATGTGTAGCATCTCTCACTCGCAGGTGCAGTATCTCGCGACAAAAAGCGACGGTGAATTGCCCTCAGGCACTGCAGCAGGAACGGGTCGCACGCGTACCTTCACGCTGGAAGAAGCGCGCATCTGGATTCAGAAAGTATCGGACATCTATCAGACACCTCTGGTGACGGGGACGCGCGAACCCGAGGGGAAGATCATTATCACGGCCCAGCTTAAGGGCGGCTCGGCTAAAACCACGACTACGATGTGTCTTGCGCAAGGACTTACGTTGCGCGGGCGGAAGGTGTTAGTGGTTGATCTTGATCCACAGGCGTCCCTGTCCGAGTTGTGCGGCTTGTACGCCGAAAAGGACGTGACGCCGGAAGACACTGTGTTGCCGTACGTGTATGACCAGGAAGTGGAAGGCGGTCTGCAAGCCAGAGTTCAGTCGACGTACTGGGACGGCCTTGATGTCATTCCGGCCCATACCGAACTGATTGGTGCTGAGTTTCATCTGCCGGCCATGCAGAAGATGAGACCCGGCTTCAAGTTTTGGACTGTGTTACGCCAGGGTCTCGAACCTCTGCGCAAGCATTACGACTACATCCTGATGGACACCTCGCCTTCTCTGTCCTACATGAATCTGAATGCTTTGCTGGCAGCAGACGCTATGGTGATGCCGATGGTCCCAGAGAATCTCGACTTCATTAGCTCCCTGTCTTTCTGGAGACTGTTTTCGGATGTGTCCAAGAGCTTTATCAAGTACGAGCAAGACAAGAAATACGACTTCATTTCGATAATGCTTTCGAAGGTCGACTATGGCCGTACCTCGTCGGCTCCTATCGTTCGCGCATGGGCGCAAAGCGCGTACGAGAGCTGGCTTCATTCCATCGAGGTGCCGGCCAGCTCGGTAATGAGCACCGGAGCCTTGGCATTTTCAACGGTTTTTGACGTGAGTAGCTCACACAGCGCCGCCAAGTCGCTGCAACGGGTCAAACAGCCGCTGGTCGATTACTGTCGCTGGCTGGACGAAATCTACGCAGAAAAATGGAGGAAGGCGCAATGAGCAACATGCGTGAACAATTGCTGGCCAAGACGGCTGGTATTCGGGCCACTTCCTCGATCAAGGAAGAGGAGGTTAAACGCAGCAATCGTACGCAGACGGCGCCAGGTCTCGCAGGCGCTTTGGCGGTGGCGCAACTCCGCGTGCAGGAACTGGAATCGACCGGCGCGGCGTCGCAACTGCCCGTGTCTGAGATCGTGCCGAATCCGTGGCAACCTCGCAGAGTGTTCAATGAGGAGAAGCTGGTGGATTTGGCTGAGTCCATTCGTGAAGTTGGACTGATGCAGCCGATCGTGGTCCGGCGATCTGATGAGATCTACCAGATCATTGCGGGTGAGCGCCGTTGGCGGGCGCATAAGATGATCGGCCTGGATGCGGTTAAGGCGGTGGTCGTCGAGTGCTCTGACGAAGACATGGCTGTGTTGGCTCTCGTTGAAAATATCAGCCGAGACGATTTGTCCGATTACGAAATCGCGATATCGGTGCGGCAGACGGAGAACGAGTTTCCAGATCGCAAGAGGATGGCCGAGGCGCTTGGGCTATCGCGCACCGGGCTGTATCAGTATCTGTCCTTTGACAAGCTGCCAGACTTCATCAAGAAGGACTTGGATCTTCATCCGCGGTTGTTGGGCGGGAATGCAGCGGATGCGATTGTTGGAGCTATCCGCAAGCACGGTGAAGGCGGTCTCGACGCCGCCAAAGAGATTTGGCCGCTGGTGGTCGCCGGGAACATGGATCAGGGGAAGGCTGCTGCGGCGATTAAGGCGCTGGCGACGCGCCGTGGAACGACCGGTTCAGCGAGCGAGCGCAGCATTGACAAGTTCTTCTCTGGTAAAGAGCACGCAGGGTCGATCACGAAAGACATCAACAGCTTCACCGTGAAGATCAAGGCGGGTGTCCTGACCGAAGCGCAAGAGACGCAGATTCGGGAATTGTTGAGTCAGATGTTTCGGGCGCAGCCAGACTGAAGAATCGTTTCGTTTAGAGAGAACCCGCTTCGTGCGGGTTTTTTTTCGTCCATTGGATCGGCGAGTCTTCCTGAGTTCGTGTGTACATACTATGGACGCGGGGGCCGGCATTGAAGTCGGG
>FSXK01000799.1_pt1 | contig 10580 bp, 7 predicted proteins | sample 1638101 | NCBI WGS metagenome assembly FSXK01 (sample SAMEA3914788, study PRJEB12502) | metagenome | biome: forest; material: soil | place: Canada | collected 2011-07-03 | depth 0.1 m | reverse complement strand
CGCGCGAGTGCGAATCTTTTCTTCGTTGCTTGCCTGATCGAGTCCCTGATACTGCTCCTGTTCCTGGTCCATCCTGGCCTCCCGGTGGGGTGTGGTGTGGTGTGGTGTGCTTCGTCCCCGTATGGTTCAGCAAGCGCTGTACCTGGCGCAAACCTCAACCTACCTTGTCGGGATCCTCCGTGGTCAGTTGCTGCTCGAGCCCGTCCAGCACGCGCTGAGTAGCACGGCTCGATGCGTCGAGCGCGAACAAAAGCAGCGAGCGGCCGGTTACCTGGTAGGACTGTCCTGCGGCAAATGCCGGTAATTCGTCACGCACCGGCATATTGGTATCGAGCAGGACGGTCCACTTATCGCCTTCGGGAACATCCGGAAACGTGAAATTCACCACGTCGTGATGCGCATTGAGGACCAGCAGCAAGGTCGCGTCCGAGGCCGGACGGCGGATGCCGCTCGCCTGGGCGCGGCCGTCGATCACGAGGCCGAAGCAGCGCATCGCCGTGTCGTCCCATTGCTCCTGCGAGAGGTCGGCGCCGGTCGGTGACAGCCAGCGGGTATCGGTGACGTCCAGCTCGGCGTTGTACTCGCCAGTCAGGAAACGTCCGCGCCGCAGTACCGGCAGGCGATGCCGCAGCGTGGTGAGGTTCTTGACGAATTCGGTCAGCGCGCGTCCTTCGTCGTCGATGCCTTCCCAGTCGAGCCAGCTGATCTCGTTGTCCTGACAATAGGCGTTGTTGTTGCCCTTCTGGGTACGGCCGAATTCATCGCCGGCCAGAATCATCGGCGTGCCTTGCGAGAGCAGCAAGCTGGCCAGCAGATTGCGCTTCTGCCGCTCGCGCTGCTGACGGATATCCGGGTCGTCGGTCGGCCCTTCTACGCCGAAATTCCACGACTTGTTGTCGGAGTGGCCGTCCTTGTTGTCCTCGCCGTTCGCCTCGTTGTGCTTGTCGTTGTAAGAGACCAGGTCATTGGTGGTGAAGCCGTCGTGGGCGGCGATGAAGTTCACGCTCGCCCATGGGCGCCGGCCGCGCCGGTCGAATTTGTCGCCGGAGCCGGTAAGCCGCTTGGCAAGATCCGGCACTATGCCCTCGTCGCCCTTCCAGAACGCGCGGGTCGTGTCACGAAAGCGGTCATTCCACTCGGCCCAGCCGGGCGGAAAGCCACCCACCTGATAGCCGCCGGGACCGCAGTCCCAAGGCTCGGCCACGAGGCGCACACTCGAGAGCACCGGATCTTGCCGGCAACTGTCGAGAAACCCGCCGCCCTCGTCGAAGCCATGCGACTCGCGGCCGAGAATCGTGGCGAGATCGAAGCGAAAACCGTCGACCTTCATCTCGCTCACCCAGTAGCGCAGGCTGTCGGTCACCATCTGGAGCACGCGTGGGTGCGACAGGTTCAGCGTGTTGCCGGTGCCGGTGTCGTTGATGTAATAACGTGGTTCGTCTGGCGTCAGACGGTAGTACGAGGCGTTGTCAATGCCCTTGAACGACAGCGTCGGCCCGCGTTCATTGCCCTCGGCCGTGTGGTTGTAAACCACGTCGAGAATCACTTCCAGACTGGCGTTGTGAAAGCGGTCGACCATCTGCTTGAATTCTTCCACCGAAGCGTTAGCCCCCGCAAAGAAGCGCGGGTCGGCGGCGAAAAAACCGATCGTGTTGTAGCCCCAGTAGTTCGTCAGACCTTTGTCGAGCAGATAACTGTCGTTGACGAACATCTGGATCGGCAACAGTTCGACGGTGGTGACGTTCAGCCCCTTGATGTAGTCGATCACCGGCTGCTGGCCGAGACCGGCGAAGGTGCCGCGCAGGTTTTCGGGCACCGCGGGATGACGCATGGTGAAGCCGCGCACATGGGTCTCGTAGAAAATCACCCGCTCCCACGGCAGCGCGTTGCGTTCGGGATGACTCCAGGAGAAGTTTGCGTCGACGACCTTGCACTTCGGCACGAAGGGCGCGCTGTCGCGCGCATCGAAAGACAGATCGCCGTCCTCGTGATCCAGCGTGTAGCCGAAGATTTCCGGTGCCCATTTGAGCTCGCCGATATGGGCTTTGGCATAGGGGTCGAGCAACAGCTTGTTCGGATTGAAACGATGCCCTTCTTCAGGTGCATAGGGTCCATGGACACGGTAGCCGTACACCGCCCCCGGCTTCAGGTCGGGCACGAAAACGTGCCATACCTCATCGGTATATTCGGGCAGTTCGATACGCTCGATTTCCTCGCGACCGGTTGCGTCGAACAGGCACAGTTCGACCTTGGTGGCATGCGCCGAAAACAGCGCGAAATTCACGCCGACGCCGTTCCACGTCGCGCCCAGCGGAAAAGGGACGCCTTCGGCGATGCGTGCGGCGTAACGGGCATGAGGAGCCTGGGGGGCCTCGCTTGACATGGTTTTTCCTTGGACAGTGGAATGTATTCGCACCAGGAGCCGGTGCCAGAGGCTTACCGAAGCAAGTTGTGGTCCTGATCTCCTGGCGAACCACCGCACTTACGGTCGCGCGGGCTTTTTGCCTCCTGCGTAGGCGACAAGGCACGCGTTTTGCCTCCTTGCTTATGAACATGGACCAGAGCGGCGGCTTTCGCAAGACCTTGCCGCCTTGTTGCATGACTGACCCAATGCGTCCGCGAGGCGCCCCCGAGGGTGAACACCATGATCCGACTCAACAAAATGCAGTTCGCGGCGGGCGCACTCGCCACTGTTCTTTCCTGCGGGGCGTTCGCTCAAGGCGCCCCGCAAGCGGTCACCGAGAAGCGAACCGACGTGGTGCAACTCGGCAGCGGCTATCGCGCTTCGAAACTGCACGGCGCGTCGGTCTACAACCGCAACAAGGATGAGATTGGCACGTTCGATGATCTGATCGTGTCACCAGGTGACCGCAGCGCTTATGCCGTCCTCTCGGTCGGTGGCTTTCTGGGAATGGGCAAGCATCTGGTTGCGGTGCCGTTCGCCGATCTGCAGATCGACAACCGCCAGGTGATCTTGCCCGACGCGACGAAGAAGTCGATCGAGGAGATGCCGGAATTCAAATACGCGCCGGATTGAGGGTGGGTCGCAGTGAGTGAGTGCGTGCGCGGGGAACGGCGGTTGCTGGAGTGAGAGGTACGCCGGCATGTCTTCCCGCGCAGGCTGAATTGCGGCAGCACGATCTCCGCAAGGTGTGTTCCTCGCGTGCCCGTCGGGCCTGCGTCACGTATCGATCGACATGGAGTGTCATCATGAATCTCTCAACCCAGACCACACCGTTATCAGCGACGCAGCCGAGTGGCCCCGGCCCCGACGTCATGGGCGCGAGCACGCTCGACGGCAACAAGGTGCTCAGCAGCGAGGGCGAAGACGTCGGCAAGATCAAGGAAATCATGCTCGACGCGCGCTCCGGGCATATTGCCTACGCCGTGCTGTCGGTCGGCGGATTCCTCGGGATCGGCGACAAACTGCTCGCGATTCCATGGAGTTCGCTTGCGCTCGATACGGAGAACAAGTCCTTCGTGCTCTCGGTGCCCGCCGAACAGATCAAGAACGCGCCCGGCTTCGACAAGGACAATTGGCCCACCATGGCAGACCCTAAATGGGCCGCAACGGTCCACGCCTACTACGGCAGCGAACCGTATTGGGGACGCGACACGGAAGGCCGGAGCGAGGAACTGGACGATCTGCGTCTGGGCGAGTCGGTGCCGGATTCGCCGGCATCGCCGGTCAGGGGCGACGTCAATCTGTGAGGCCGTGACTCTGTCAGCTCATGCCATATGACATAAACGCCGGTGAACCGCTTTCGAGCGGCAAGCCGGCTTTTTTCAACGGCTTCGCTTAATGCTCTCACCACTCATGCGCCCGATGCGTCGTGGCCTCTTCGAGCACGCGCAAGAGGCGCTGCGGCGTCAGAGGCTTTGCGCAATGCGCATCGAAACCGGCAGATCTTGCAAGCGCGCGGTCATTCGTTGAGGAGAATGCCGTGCACGCCACCAGCAGCATATGCGCGGTAGCAGGATCGGCGCGCAGGCGCCGTGCGAGTTCGAAGCCGTCCAGTCCCGGCATCTTGATGTCGAGCACCACCGCGAAGGGCTGCCACTCGATGGCCAGCTCGCATACGGCAAGCGGGTCCTCCAGCGCGCGACATTCGAAACCGTCCGCATTGAGCAGTAATTGCAATGCGTCGGCGGCCTCCCGATAGTCATCGACAACCAGCACGCGGCGATGCGATGCCATCGCGCGAGCGATCGGCCGCCATACCACCACGTCATCGTTGTCGTCCTTCCCGTAGTCTGCGGTCACTGTTTTCTCTCCACTGCGCCGCGAGCCGGCACATCGGATTGCCATTGCAAGATTCGGTCCCGATAACGGCGTGCGTAAGCGTCTAACCGCGTAAGGAGTATCAAAATGCCACGGACGTGACCACTCGCGAAAAACCCTTGTGCCCGCAACCACCGCCCGCCAGCTAGAGATCGGGCGCGGCCATCAGGGAAAGTCCCGAGGCGGTTCACCTCAGGCGGGGCGGTCGTCAATAAAGCCTTTAAGCATTGCCAGCGAATCGGCCTCGTCGATGGTCTTGTCAGTGCGCCATCGCAACATGCGTGGAAAGCGCACCGCTACGCCTGACTTGTGCCGTGGGCTCGCCTGAATGCCTTCGAAGCCGATCTCGAACACGAGCGATGGCGTCACGCTGCGCACCGGGCCGAACTTTTCGATCGTGGTCTTGCGCACGATTGCATCCACCTGGTGCATCTCCTCATCCGTGAGGCCGGAATAGGCCTTGGCAAACGGCACCAACGTGCGCACGCCGTCGGCCTCGTCCCATACGGCGAAGGTGAAATCGGTGTAGAGGCTCGCGCGTCGGCCGTGTCCGCGTTGCGCATAGACCAGCACAGCATCTACTGCGTATGGATCGATCTTCCATTTCCACCACGTGCCCGAGGCCTTGGTGCGGCCGACACCGTACATCGATTGGCGCTCCTTCAGCATCAGGCCTTCCACACCGCGTTCGCGGCTTTCTTCACGCAAGCGCGCGAGCGTGGCCCAGTCCGGCGCCTCAACGCGTGGCGAAACCCGCAGCAGATCGTGGGTCAACGTACTGTCGAGTGAAACCGCCAGTGCATCGAGTTGCGCGCGCCGTTCGGCAAGTGGTGTCATGCGCAAATCGTTACCGTTCGCTTCGAGCAGATCGTAGGCGAGGAACGTGGCGGGCGAATCGGCGAGAATCTTCTTACTCAGCGTCTTGCGCGCAATACGGGGCTGCAGCCTTGCAAACGGCAACGGTGCCAGCGCATCCGGTTCCCACGCGAGAATTTCGCCGTCGAGCACGAAGCCGTCCGGCAACGCTTCACCCAACGCGGTGACTTCGGGAAAACGCGCGGTGATCAGGTCTTCGCCGCGCGACCACAGCCACACACGTCCGGCGCGTTTGACGAGTTGGGCACGGATGCCATCCCACTTCCATTCGATCTGCCAATGATTCGTGTCGCCGAGCGTCTGCGGTTCGGCCTGCAACGGATGCGCGAGAAAGAACGGGTATGGCAGGCCGAGGTCGCTATCGCTGACTGCGTCATGGAGCACGCCCTGCTCCGCCCCATTCAATGCTTCGCCGTTTGCCGCACTCACGGTCTCCGGTGCAATCAGACGCAGATAGCGCACGGCATCGGGCTTCTGCTGCGAATCGGTCCAGCCCACCATACGCTGAGCGATGCGCTTATGATCGACGCCCGCCACCTCGGCCAGCGCGCGCACCACCAGTTGCCGCGCCACGCCGACCCGAAATCCGCCGCCGATCAGCTTGGTCAACAGAAACCGCCCGCCCCAGTCGAGCTCGTCCCAGTAGCCGACGAGCCGTGTGCGCAGTTCATCCGGTTGGACGCCACGCAAGGTCAGCACGCGTTGCTCGACCCACTGCGTGAGCCCCAACTCCGAGATGCGCTGCGCCGGCGGCAGAATGTGCGCGATGGTCTCGGCCAGATCGCCCACTGCCTGATACGACTCCTCAAAGAGCCACGCAGGCAAGCCGGCTCGCTCGCACGCAATGTCGCGCAAAAGACGCGTCGGCACCGACTGACGTGGCTTGCCACCTGCCAGAAAGTACGACGCCCACGCTGCATCCTCGGGCGCTGCTGCGGCGAAATAGGTCGTCAGCGCTTCGAGCTTGTCGTGCGTCGAGGTGGTGGCATCGAGCGCCGTGTAGAGCGCGGCAAATCGTTTCATGGTGCGCGGCTCATGGTGAATCTGACGTGGCAGGTGCAACGGCTTCAGCAGCATTTGCCGCATCTTCCAGCGCATCGTCGCCGTATTGCGTCGTAAACGCGCCGGCTTCGAGGCCTTGTTCGCGTAGCCAACGCACCATGGGCTCTACCTGACCGTGCGTGACGATCACGCGCAGAGCGCCGGTCTCGCGAATCGCAGTCTGCAGACCCGGCCAGTCCGCGTGGTCGGATAGCACGAAGCCACGGTCGACGCCGCGCCTGCGCCGTGCGCCACGCAAGCGCATCCAGCCCGACGCAAACGCATCGCTGTAGTCGCCGAAGCGCTTCAGCCACGGGCTGCCTTGCGCCGAGGGTGGCGCGACAATAAGCGCCTGTTTGAAGACGGCTTTGTCTTTCGCGGCAACCTCGCTGGCGAGTCGCACCGGCGGCAACTCGACGCCCGCGGCGATGTACGCGCGGTTGATCGGTTCGAGCGCGCCGTGACAAAAGATCGGACCGATGGCCGCGTCGACGCCGGCGAGAAGATGCTGCGCCTTGCCGAACGAATAGCAGAACAGCACGGACGCACGCCCCTCGGCAGCGTTATGCCGCCACCACGAATCGATGCTGTCGAACACGGTTTGCGGCGCTTCCCAGCGGTAGATCGGCAGTCCGAAGGTCGACTCCGTGATGAAGGTGTGACAGCGTACCGGCTCAAACGGCGCGCAGGTCGGATCGGTATCGAGCTTGTAGTCGCCTGAGGCGACCCACACGCGGCCGTGATGCTCGACCCGGACCTGCGCCGAGCCTAGCACATGGCCGGCCGGATGCAGCGAGACCGTTACGCCATTGATGTCGAGGCGTTCGCCATATGCTGCGGTCTGCAGATCGATTCCAGGCAGCCGCGATACGAGGACCCCTGCACCCGGCTGCGCGGCGAGGTAGTGCGTGTGACCCCAGCGCGCATGGTCGGAATGGGCATGCGTGATGACCGCACGGTCGACGGGCTGCCAGGGATCGATATAGAAATCGCCGGGCGGGCAATAGAGCCCTTCCGACCGGGAGACGATCAGATCTGAGTCGCCTGACGGGCGCGTCGGCAATTCGGTTGGCGGCATCGATTTGATTCCAGAGCGGTAAGAGGAACAGGCGCGAGGAGACGGTCACGCTCCCGGGTCCGGTCATTAAGTGGACCTCAGCATCTCAACATGGGCAACTTACGCGAAAACCATTATCGGACATCCCCCGCAATTACGGCGCCCGACCCATCGCGAGCAAAACGCTGCGCGTCGCGGCACGTCCAGCGGCGAGCCGCGGCCGTCGCCTGGAAATATTGCATTCGTCTGTGGAATCTACGCTGCCACATTCAGCCCGCGCCAATCGCCGGTCCCGCCTGAGGCCCACACCACGGTCCTCCGCGGCGCATTCCTAAGACCAGGCATGCGCCCTGCTACAGCGCCTCCGATGCCATCCTTCTACGCGGCCCGCTCCGCACTCGCCCCCCATGACCATAAAAGCCCCGGTTCTCGCGGCCCTCTGCGCAGCCTGTCTAACCACTGCCTGCGTGCACCTCGGTCCCACCCATCTGAAAGCCGATCAGGTGGATTACGCAAGAGCCTTGGGTGATGCCAAAAAACGCGAGATCCTCGCGGCGATCGTCGGGTTACGCTACGGTGACGCGCCGGCATTCCTCTCAGTCAGCTCGATCATTGCGGCCTATCAGTTCGATGCGACCGCAGGCGCGACCGGTAACATCGGCTCCGGCAGCGAACCAAACTACGCGCTGGCGACGGGCAGCGTGTCCTACTCGAACCACCCTACCTTCACATTCACGCCGACGACAGGCGAAGCTTTCGCCTCGGCCTATATCCGGCCGCTCGCGCCCGAGCTGGTATTGCCGCTCGCCGAAGGCGGCATCCCGATCGACCTGTTGTTGCGCATCACCGCGCAATCGATTGGCGGCTTACAGAACGGCAACGCGCTCGGCGGCGACAATGCCGCGGGCGCACCGGGCTTCTTCGAGTTGCTGCAGTCGCTCAGACGCTTGCAGATGGCAGGCGAGCTGAATGTGGAATCGCGGCAGGAAAACGGCAAGAGCAGCGTTTATCTGGCATTGGGCGCGGCCACCAGCGGCGTCTCGCCGCAAATCACTGCGGACCTCGCGCGCGTGCGACAGTTGCTGAATCTCTCGCCGAACACACGCACCTATCAGATCGTCTATGGACCGTCGTCGCAAGAGGGAGACCGGATTCCGATGGTCACGCGCTCGGTGCTCGGCATCATGACCGACCTCGGCGCGCAGGTGCAGGTCCCGCAGGAGCAGATCGACAGCGGCTCGACCAAGCCGACCGTGGGCCTGATCGGCGGCGAAACGCGGCCTACCATCATCGTGCATTCGGGTACGAAAGCGCCAGGCGACGCCTATGTGCTCATCAACTATGGCGCCGCGGTCTATTGGGTGGAGCGCAACGACTTCGACTCGAAATACGCCTTCACGGTGGTGCAGAATCTGATGGCGCTGGCCGAGGCCGACACCAGCAGCAAGGCTCCAGTCGTGACGATCCCGGCGAACTAGTAACGAAATAGCAACGAACCAGCGAAAGCGTCTCCGCCAAAGAAAAAAGCATTCAGGCGGCCCATCAACGAGCCGGCCTGAATGCCTTCGCGGGACTCAAGACTCAAGCAAACCTACTTCTTCTGCACCCGCGCAATCTGCTTCTTCGCTTCGTCGTAGACATGCTCCGGCGTGAAGCCGAACTTGCGTTTCAGATCGCTCCACGGCGCGGACGCGCCAAACGTACGCATCACCACTTTCGCGCCGTAACGGCCCGCATAGCGGTCCCAGCCGATCTCCGCGGCCGCTTCGACGCAGACCCGCGCCTCCACATCCGGCGGCAGCACGGCATCCTTATAAGCGTTGTCCTGCTTCTCGAAGATATCCCATGACGGCATCGACACCACGCGTGCGGCAATGCCCTCGCTCTTCAGCTTTTCGTACGCATCCACGCAGACCGACACTTCGCTACCCGTCGCGAGCAGCAGCACTTGCGGCTTCTTGCCGTCTGGGGCATCGGCCAGTACATAGGCGCCTTTGCGTACCCCTTCGGCCGAGGCGTACTTGCTGCGGTCTAACGTAGGCAGCGGCTGGCGCGTCAGCACGATGCACGATGGATGGCGCGGATTCGATAACGCGACGCGCCACGTCTCGACGACCTCATTGGCATCGCCAGGACGCAGCAAGGTCAGACCCGGCAGGCCGCGCAGCGCCGCCAGTTGTTCGATCGACTGGTGCGTCGGACCGTCTTCGCCCAAGCCGATCGAATCGTGCGTGAACACGAAGATAGAGGGCACTTCCATGACGGCCGACAAGCGGATCGGCGGCTTCATGTAATCGCTGAAGATCAGGAAGGTCGAACCGTAGGGACGCAGGTTGGACAACGCCAGCCCGTTCACCGCCGCGCCCATGCCATGCTCGCGAATGCCGAAGTGCAGATTGCGGCCACCGTAGCTCTCGTGCTCGAAACTGCCCGCGCCTTCGAACTTCAGATTGGTCTTGGTGGACGGCGAAAGGTCGGCCGAACCACCGATCAGCCAGGGCACGCGTGCGGCAATCGCGTTGAGCACCTTGCCCGACGATTCGCGCGATGCGACACCCTTGGCATCCGCCGGGAAAGTGGGCAGATCCGCGTCCCAGTCGTCCGGCAGTTCGTGCGCTTCGATCTTCGCGAACTCGCGCGCCAGGTCCGGATGCTTTTGCTGGTAGGCGTCCAGCTTCGCGAGCCAGTCACTGCGCGCGGCTTTGCCGCGTGCGCCGATGCCTTCGGTAAAGCGCGCCATGACGCCGTCCGGCACATAGAATTTCTTGTCTTCCGGCCAGCCGTAAAAGCGCTTGGCGGCGGTGACTTCCTCGTCGCCGAGCGGTTCGCCGTGCGCGGCCGAGCTGTCCTGCTTCTTCGGCGCGCCCCAGCCGATGATGCTGTTCACCACGATCAGCGTCGGCTTGTCGGTCACGCTTTTCGCTTCGGTGAAAGCGGCTTCGAGTGCGGCAGCGTCGTTTACGTCTTTGACGTGGATGGTGTGCCAGTGGTAGCCGTGAAAACGCGCCTCTACGTCGTCGCTATAGGCGAGATCCGTGTGCCCTTCGATCGTCACGCGGTTGCTGTCGTAGATCCACGTGAGGTTCGACAACTGCAGATGGCCCGCGAGCGAAGCCGCTTCGTGCGAGATGCCTTCCATCATGTCACCGTCGCCGCATAGCGCGTAGACGCGGTAATCGAACAGCGGCGCATCGGGCTGGTTGAAATGCGCCTCGTACCAGCGCGACGCCATCGCCATACCGACGCTGTTGCCGAGCCCCTGGCCGAGCGGGCCGGTGGTGGTTTCGACGCCGCTCGTCATGCGGTATTCAGGGTGCCCAGGCG
>FSXK01001524.1_pt1 | contig 10596 bp, 8 predicted proteins | sample 1638101 | NCBI WGS metagenome assembly FSXK01 (sample SAMEA3914788, study PRJEB12502) | metagenome | biome: forest; material: soil | place: Canada | collected 2011-07-03 | depth 0.1 m | reverse complement strand
CATCGGCAATGCGGATCGCGTGGGCGTCGATGACGGCGGCACGCGAGCCGCGCGCAAGCGCGACGAGCGTCTTATGGTGGTCGGCGGACAGGGGCGCGGGGCTTTGGATGACGAGGTTCATGATGACGCAGGAAAGGGCGCGCGGCGCGCGCGGAAAATCCCGTTATTGTAACGGGTTAGCGCCGTGCGTCCGTTGGGTTGGCGGCCCCGTCGGACCGTAGCTTTTGCCGAGGTGGCGCAAGAGTTACAGGGCGCGCCGCGCATAACCGGCGCATGGCGCCGCTCGCTCGGGCCGCTGCCTCCGTGGCACGCTTGATGCGTGGTCAAAGGTCCCGGCCTTTGGAAGCGCACGATGTCACACATGATCTGGAAAGGCGCGATCAGCTTCGGCCTCGTGCACGTGCCGGTGCAGCTGTATCCGGCCACGCAATCTGAGAAAGTTGGGTTCAATCTTCTGGACAAGCGCTCGATCGATCCGATCGGCTACCGGCAGATCAATAAGCGCACCGGCAAGGAAGTCACGCGCGACAACATCGTGCGCGGCTTCGAGTACGAAAAGGATAGGTACGTCGTGCTGTCCGACGAAGAGATCCGTTCGGCGAACCCGGAATCGACGCAAACCGTGGATATCCTCGCCTTCGTCGAGGCACCCGAGATATCGTTTTTGTATCTCGACACCCCGTATTTTCTGGCGCCGGACCGCAAGGGCGAGAAGGTCTACGCGCTGTTGCGCGAGGCGCTGAAGGCGTCGGGGAAGATCGGCGTCGCCAACGTCGTGCTGCACAACAAGCAGCATCTTGCGGCGCTCGTCCCGGTCGGATCGGTACTCGCGCTCAATACGCTGCGCTGGGCCGACGAAGTGCGCGACTACAACGAATTGAAACTGCCGTCCGAAGACCCAAAAAAGGCGGGCGTGACGGCGCGTGAACTCGATATGGCCAAAAAGCTGATCGACGATATGAGCGATAGCTGGGACCCGTCCGCCTATCACGACACGTTTCGCGACGACATCATGACGCTCGTGGATCGGAAGATTCGCGCGGGTAAGACCGAAGAGATCACCGACGTCGAGACACCGCGGGAGTCGCGTCAGTCCGCCGAGATTCTCGATCTGTCCGATCTGCTCAAGCGCAGCCTCGGGCGCGGCAAGGGTAAAGCTGGCGGCCGATCGCAGGCGGCGCAGGATGATGACGAAGCAGAGGAGCCGGCCACACCGCGGCGTCGCAAGGCGGGCACGACGAAACGCGCGGGTGGCGCCAGCGCCCGCCCGGCCGCCGCGCGGACGACCGCATCGCGTAAGGACGCCCCGGCTCGCAAACGTAGCGCTGCTTGAGGACACCTTTAAGGCACACCCATGACCGACCGGCTCGACCCCTACCACCGCAAGCGCCGTTTCGACGAGACGCCGGAACCGTCGGGAAAGGCCACGCCCAGGCGCGCGGATCGCAAGGCTTCGTCGCGCAAGGCGAAGCAGGCGCTGTCCTATGTGATCCAGGAGCACGACGCGCGACGCCTGCACTATGACTTCCGCCTTGAACTCGACGGTACGCTGAAGTCGTGGGCGGTGCCCAAGGGACCGAGTCTGGACCCGTCAGTGAAGCGGCTCGCCGTGCATGTCGAAGATCACCCCGTTGAATATGGCTCGTTCGAAGGCGAGATTCCGCCGGGTAACTACGGCGCGGGTTCGGTGATCGTGTGGGATTGCGGCACGTGGGAGCCGGATGGCGGGGTGGCTCACGCGCGCGAGGCGTATCGGGCGGGGAAGCTCAAGTTCACGTTGGACGGTGACAAGCTACACGGTGGCTGGATGCTGGTGCGCAGCCACATGCGCGGCAGCGGCGATAAGGAACAGTGGCTGCTCATCAAGGAGCGTGACGACGCGGCGCGCAGTGAGGCCGACTTCGATGTGCTCGCCGAACGGCCGGGTAGCGTGCTTGATGGCGCGGCCGAGCCCGGTACAGGCAAAGGCGGCAAGGGCGCCGGGCGGAAAACCGCGGTGAAGCACATCGCAGAGAAACAGCCCGCAGAGAAACAGACCGCGGGCAAGGATACGGCAAGCCAGCCAGCCGCTCGCTCCAGCAAGACCGCAAAAAAGGTGGCAACCCACGCGCACGCCGCCGACGCAAAGAAAACCGATATCGTCGCCAACCGCAGCCCGGAGTCGCTCCGCACGCTCGCGGCGTCGCCGGCGATCAAGGGCGCAAAGAAGGCCGCTTTGCCGGCGACGTTCAAGCCGCAACTGGCCACCTTGGTCGACACCGCCCCGCCGGGCGACGAATGGTCGTACGAGATCAAGTTCGACGGCTACCGGGTGCTCATGCGCATCGATCATCAAGCTGTGAAGAACCCAGTGCATATCTACACGCGTGCGGGCAACGACTGGACCGCGAAGTTCAACAAGCAGGTCGGCGCGCTCGCGCAACTGGATCTCGATAGCGGATGGCTCGACGGCGAAGCGGTCGTGCTCGATCACAACGACGTGCCGAACTTTCAGGCGCTACAAAATGCCTTTGATGCGAACCGGCCGCAAGACATTGTGATCTATCTCTTCGACCTGCCGTTTCTGAACGGCTACGACCTGCGCGGCGTGCCGCTGGTGCAGCGTCGCGCGATCCTGCGCGCGCTGCTCGAAGAGGTCGACAGCCACATCCTGCGTTTTTCGGAAGACTTTGACTTTAGCGCCGACGATCTGCTGAAAAGCGCCTGCGATATGGCGCTCGAAGGGATCATCGGCAAGCGGCGGGATAGCCACTACACGTCGACTCGCGCCTCGACGTGGATCAAGCTCAAGTGCCGCCGCCGTCAGGAATTCGTGATTGGCGGCTATACAGAACCGGCGGGCAGCCGTGCTGCTTTTGGCGCGCTGCTGCTCGGCGTGTACGACGGTAACGGCGAGCTGCAGTACGCCGGCCGGGTCGGTACTGGCTTCGACGCGGCGCTGCTGCGTGCGGTGAAAAAGGAGCTCGACAAGCGTGGGCAGTCACACATGCCGTTTGCCGCGACGCCGCGCGAGCGCAGCCGCACGCCGGTTCACTGGGTCAAGCCGGAACTCGTTTGCGAATGCAACTTCGCGGAGTGGACCGACGAACGCATCGTGCGTCAGGCGTCGTTCGTCAGTCTGCGAAACGATAAACCTGCGCGGCAGATCGTCAGGGAAACACCGCGCGAAGGAGCCGATGTGGAACAGCACTCGAGCGAAGGATCGTCGGAGGCGCCCGCGAAAGCTCGCGCGGCGCGAAGTTCGCGAAGTAGTAAGGCTGCAGCGCCTGCGTCCGCCGCAACTGAGTCCGCAGCGGCGAGCGTAACCAGCAAACGCGCGCCGAAGACGGGCGCTTCCACTGAATCAGTGGCCGGCGTGCGGATTTCGCATCCGGATCGCGTGATCGACAAGCAAACCGGCACGCAGAAGATCGATCTTGTGCAGTACTACGAATCCATCTCGGACTGGATGCTGCCGCACCTAAAGGACCGGCCGGTCTCGCTGGTACGGGCACCGGACGGCATCGGTGGCGAGCTGTTCTTTCAGAAGCACAGCCAGAAGCTGTCGATCCCGAACGTCACCCAGCATGCCGGGCTCGATCCCGGTCATCCGCCGCTGATCACGATCGAGACCATCAAGGCGCTGGTGGGTGCGGCGCAAATGGGCACGATCGAACTGCATACATGGAACGCGCTCGCCTCGAATATCGAGAAGCCCGACCGCATGGTGTTCGATCTGGATCCCGACCCGGCGCTCGGTTGGGACAGGATGATCGAGGCCGCCCAACTCACACGGACGCTGCTCGAAGAGCTCGGCCTCGTGTCGTTCTGCAAGACGAGCGGCGGCAAGGGGCTGCATGTAGTTGTGCCGCTCGCCAAGCAGGCGGGCTGGGATGAAGTGAAGGCGTTTTCGCAAGCCGTCGCGCAGCACATGGCGGCCACGCTGCCCAAGCACTTCGCGGCCAAGATGGGCCCACAGAACCGCAAGCGCAAGATCTTCGTCGATTACCTGCGCAACAACCGCGGCTCGAGTACGGTGGCCGCTTTTTCCGCACGAGCGCGGCCGGGCCTGGGGGTGTCGGTGCCGCTCGCGTGGGACGAGGTCGAGAGTACGACGGCTGGCGATCAATGGACCGTCGCCAATGTGCGTGAACGGCTTGAGGCGCTGCACGAGGACCCTTGGGCCGGCTACGCAAAAACGCGGCAACGCATCACGGCAGCAATGAAGAAGCGGCTGGATGGCGCGGACGTCGATTGAGTCGACGGATCGATTTCGCCGGCGCGCCGGGAAGCAAGCGGCGTGCACCGGGCACGCATCAGGAACGCAATCGCAGAAGGAGGACGCAATGAAGACATCACCTCAAGTATCGCAGCCTGGCGGCAAGCACCACCCCCATGGCAAGACAGCGGATCCGCACGCGAAGCAGGACGTCCGCTCGATGCAGGACGAAGGTGCACCGCTACCGCATGAAACCGATCAGAACGCTGCGTCGCAGCATGAGGACGAGCCGCGCAGCGTGGGCAAGCAGGCGCATCGCGACCTGCAGCGCGGCATGAAGGATACCGACCGGCGCGGCGGCGATGAGTATCAGCAGAAGACGCAGAACGACGCGCACAGTAATGAGAATTCAAGCGGCAAGGCGCAGCGCGAACCGCGTGGCAAGCACTGATCGCATGTCACATGGTTGGCGGCCTTTACGGTCCGCTCAGCCTGGCTCGACGTCCCAATACGGTGGATCGCCGAAGTGTGCGGCGAGAAAGTCGATCAATGCCAGTGTCTTGGGCGGCACGAAGGCCCGGCTCGGATAGACGGCCCAGATCGCCACGGTTTCGGCGAGCGGATAACTGTCGAGGACGGTCACGAGCTCGCCGCTGCGCAGATACGGCGCGACGTCCCACGTCGATTTGAGCGCGATTCCGAAGCCGGCCAGGAGCGCGTCGCGAATCACCTCGCCGTTATCGGTGGCGAGACGTCCGCCGACGCGCACGTCGAGCTGTCCGGCCGGCGTCTCGAATGCCCACGTGTGCTGGTCCGACAGGATCACGCATTCGTGTTGCGCAAGTTCCGCCGGATGATGCGGCATGCCGCGCTTCGCCAGATAAGCGGGCGCGCAGCAGATGACGCGCCGGTTTACGGCCAGACGTTTCGCCACCAGCGTCGAATCCTTCAGCGCACCGAGCCGGATCGCCAGGTCCACCCCGGCATCGACCAGATCGACGAGATGGTCGGAAAGCCGCAGATCGACGCTCACACCAGGATAGCGGCGCAGAAATTCGGGGATCGCCGGCGATACATGCTGGCGGCCAAACGACGACGGCATCGACACTCTTAATCGTCCCTGCGGTTCGGTTTGTGCCCGGCCGACTGAGGCGCGTGCCGCCGCCGCGGCATCGAGCAGCGTCTGCGCGCGCGCCATGAAGATTTCGCCGTCCTGCGTGAGGCTGATGCGGCGCGTGGTTCGATGCAGCAGGCGCGCGCCGAGCAGCCGTTCGAGTTGTGCGAGCCGGGCGCTCGCCACGGCGGCCGACAAGCCGAATTCGCGACCGGCCGCCGACACGTTCGCCAACAGTGCCGCCCGAACGAACAGCGCGACATCGAGCAGGTCAAGCCGTTCGCGCTCCTGAAACGCTGACGGCGGGGACGGGATAGGCGAATCGGCGGCTGTCATTCTTCTGATTTTCAAGAAAATGTTTAAGCCATTATGCCTGTTTTAAATGAGTAAACATCGTCCTAAGATAGGCACAGTCCAAGCGCCGGTGGGTCACGTAAGGTCCACGCAGGGGGCTACGCAGGCCCGCAGCGCCGGAACATCTCTTTATCCCGCATCCCTCACGAACGAATCAGGAGCTGCCATGAAAGCTGTCGGTCTTTATCGCTACTTGCCCATTAACGATCCCGAAGCACTGCTCGATGTCGAGATTCCGAAACCGGAAGCAGGCGGTCGCGACCTGCTGGTCAAGGTCGAGGCCATCTCGGTGAACCCGGTCGATTTCAAGGTGCGCTCGCCGAAAGACAGCGTGGAGAAGACGCCGCGCGTGCTCGGCTGGGACGCGGCCGGGACGGTTGCGGCAGTGGGTCCCGAGGTCACGCTGTTCAAGGTCGGCGATCCGGTGTTTTATGCCGGCAGCATCACGCGGGCGGGCGCGAATAGCGAATATCACCTCGTGGACGAACGTATCGTCGGCCGCAAGCCGGCGTCGCTCGACTTCAGCCACGCCGCGGCCCTGCCGCTGACCGCGATTACCGCGTGGGAGGCGCTGTTCGATCGCCTCGGCGTGTCGCCGCAAGGTGCCGATAAGGGCAGTTCGGTGCTGATCATCGGCGGCGCGGGCGGCGTAGGCTCGATTGGCATTCAACTGGCGAAGCAGCTCGCCGGTCTGACCGTGATTGCGACGGCCTCGCGTCCGGCGTCGGCGAAGTGGGCGACCGAACTCGGCGCGGACCACATCATCGATCACTTCGGCGACATGCCGGCTCAGTTGAAGCAACTCGGCTTCGAGCAGGTAGACTACGTGCTGATGTTCAACGATACGGACAAGCATTTCCCGGCAGCAGCGGCCGTGATCAAACCGCAGGGCGGCATCTGTACGATCGTCGAAAACGCCAAGCCGCTTCCAGTGGAGCTGCTGAAGGCGAAGAGCGCGGCATTTCACTGGGAATTCATGTTCACGCGTTCGATGTTCGGTACGCCCGACATGATCGAGCAGCACAAGCTGCTGACCGAAGTGGGCCGCCTGATCGACGCCGGCACCTTACGCACGACCGTGGGCGAAGATCTGGGCAAGATCAGCGCGCAGAACGTGCGGCGCGCGCATCAGTTGCTGGAAGAAGGGCGGGCAATCGGCAAGCTGGTGCTGACTGGTTTTTAGGCGGCTTCTAGGCCGCTTCTCGCCTCGCCGCAAGCGGGTTAACACCCGATCCGCGCGAAGCGCGCTCGGGTCCGCTTGGCGTTAGACTGACAGGGCTCCCAGGCAAAAATAGCCGCGCTTCTCGCCCCGAAAGGGTGCAGCGGCACAACGAGGAGGTGACACCATGAGCCCGTACTTCAGACGCTCCGCCGTTTCGCTTGTTGCTTCGGTTGTTGCTTCACTTGCCTGTACGTTCGTCCCGATGGCACACGCGGCCACACCGATCACGGTGACCTCGCAAGCGGCGACGGACGGACCGATCCGCTATACCGTCAAGGTCACCTCGAAACAGTTCGGCAATGCGCAGGAAACGCGCACGATCCGCTCCGGCGAGTCCGACGATTTCACCTGGAAGACGGTGCCGCCCGGCGGCCCGATCGCAGCGGTGGACCAGTGTCCGACGGACGCGTCGCTGCCGGTCGATACCAACGGCGCGATGATCCGGCAAACGCAGATCCGCTTTGCGCCGGTGGTCGCCAACGACGGTACCGCTACCGTCCAGCTCAGCTTCCAGGCGCAGACTCCGCACGGCACCAAAAGCGTGACGAACAACGGCAAGACGCTCAAGTGTCCGAACGGCATGACCGTCAGTCAGATCGTGCGCTTTACGATGCCGACCAACGGCAGCACGAAGACGCTGACCTTGAATGACGGGACCCAGGTGGCGGTGTCGGCGAAGCGCTGAACGGCTGGCGCGCCACGCCACACACGACTAGCGTGCGGCCGCGTCGCGCTCGACCAGTCTGGATGCCAGAAACCGCTGGTCTGCGGAGAATAGCCGCCGGTACGTCAGCAACACCGCGCCTACCGTGCCGAGTGCCGATGAGGCCGCGATCAGGAACATGATCACGATCTGGTAGCGCACCGCCTGCAGCGGCGATTGACCGGCCAGCACCTGGCCTGTCATCATGCCGGGCAGACTCACGACGCCCACTACCGCCATCTGGTTGAGTGTCGGAATCATGCCGGCCCGCACGGCCTGGCGTGCGGGTCCCTGAGCGGCTTCCCAGCGCGTGGCGCCGAGCGCGAGCGCCATATCGACGCGGTCGCGGCGCGCGGTCAGCTCTTCGGTCATCCGCTCGATGCCGAGCGACACGCCGGTGAGTGTGTTACCGAGGATCATGCCGAGGATCGGAATCGCATATTGAGGCTCGTACCACGGATGGATCCTGATCACGACGAACAGGCCCACCGCCGCCACCAGCCACGAACTGACCCAGATCGACACAATGCTGTCCCTGCGCTGACCGGCATAGGTGAGCGCACCGCGTTGCGCGCCCGCGAATCCGGCGATCAAGGTCATCACCACCATCAACGGCAGCACGACAAACCAGCGGTCGAACTGGAACACCCAGCCGAGCACATAACCGATGGCCAGTAACTGGACGACGGTGCGCACGGCAGCCCAGGCCAGCTTGCGTTCGAGATCGAGCTTCAGCGCTACCGACACCGCGCCGTTCACAACGATCAGCAACGCAGCGATACCCACGTCCCAGAGGCTGAGGTTTTGCAAGGTCATTGCGCAAGCTCCGGGTTATCGCCTTGGGGCGTGGAAGGGCGGATCACCGCGGCTTCATCGAGCACGCCCGCTCGCATGGTCAGATGACGCTCGCTCATGCGTTTTGCCTGGGCCGGATCGTGCGACACCCACACCGACGCGTGTGCTTGCCCGCTGGCGTTGAACCAGGCTTCTATGAGGCCTTCGATCGCGTGGGACGACTCGGGGTCGAGCGAGGCCGTCGGTTCGTCGAGCAGCAATACTTCCGGAGCGAGTTGCAGCACGCGGATCAGCGCGGCAATCTGCGCCTCGCCGCCGGACAGTTCGCTCGCACGCTTGTCGAGAAAGCCTTCGCCCCGGCCGGCCTGGGCGGCGAGGGAGGCGGCCCGCGCGCGATCGAACCGCACATCGCGATAGACCTTGAGCGAGAACGGATAACGCAGGTTGTCCTCGACGGTGCCGTCCAGAATCGCCGGCCGTTGACGGATGTAGGCGACGTTGCGCCGGTAGCGCGTAATCGTCGCGCGTTCGACGGGTGTGCCGTGCCAGGCAACCTGTCCACCGGCGAGCGGATCGAGCAGCGCGAGTGCACGCAGAAACACGCTCTTGCCGGAGCCCGATGGCCCGGTGATGGCGACCCGGTCACCCGCATGCAGCGCAAAGCGGGTGGGTTGCAGCAGCATCTGCTTGCTTTGCGGGTCCTGCCGGGCGATGTCCGATGCCTCTACGAGAGGAGTGTCCGTCATGGTCGGAGTTGTGGGTCATAGGTACGATGCCGCGCCGCGCCTGGCGAGCCGGCGCCGTGAAGCCTGCGCCAGAGAATATGCATAGCGCAACGGGCAACTGTACGACGGGTCAGGCGCAGTGAACCGGGCATGCTAACTGCTGTCGGATAAGCCAAACAGCAAGAACCGGAGTGTCTCATGGCAGCGTCGCGCACGATCGGCAAGATCATCGCATGGCTTGTGGCGGTGATCGTCGTCCTTATTGCCGCACTGGCGATTTTTATTCTGACGTTCGACTGGAATCGCGCGCGCCCATGGGTCGACGAGAAAGTAAGCGATGCGATCGGCCGGCAGTTTGTCATTCAGGGCGATCTGAAGTTGGGCTGGCGCCATCCGGTGGGAGAGACCGGCTGGCGCGCCTGGGTACCCTGGCCGCGTTTCTCGGCCGCCAACATCACCATAGCGAATCCCGACTGGACCAAACAGCCGCATTTCGCGACGCTCGATGAGATCGACTTCGAGGTGGCGGTGCTGCCGCTGCTCGCGCATGACATCGTGATTCCCGCCATCAATCTGGTGAACCCCTCCGTCGACCTCGAGCGGCTGCTCGACGGGCGCAATAACTGGACCTTCAAGCTGAAGTCATCGGCGGGACCTTCCGAGTGGACGCTGGATCTGCACGATATCGCCTTTGACAAGGGCACGATCGCTTTGGCGGATCAGCAGAAAAAGGTCGATATGCAAGTCGTGGTCGACACGCTCGGCCAGCCGATTCCGATCGGCGAAGTGATGAAGCAGCAAGAAGCTTCGTCGCAGAGCGCGTCGGCGCAGGTGGTCGGCAAGCAGGGCGCGAACAAGCTCGCCGCCCAGTCGAATGCGATCGCGGCGTCGGAGGCCGCGGCGGCTTCTGCGGCCGCGGCTGCATCGGGGACACCGGGTGCCTCGGGCGCATCAGTAGCAACGGGCGCATCAGGCGCATCCGCCGCCGTAGCGGCAGTACCTGGCAGCGGCGCTTCGAGCACTTCATCAGCCGGTAATCCTGCGAGTAACACGACCATGACGTCCGCGGCGTCCGCGCCGATCAACCCGGCCAGCAGCGTGGGCGCGGGCGCTCGCCCGCCGGTGCCGCCGTACGCGATCGGCTGGACCGCGAAAGGGTCGTACAACCAGACGACCGTGTCGGGCAGCGGCAAGCTGGGTGGCGTACTGGCGCTTCAGGACGTCAACCGGCCGTTCCCGCTTCAGGCTGACATCAAGTTCGGTGACTTCCTGCACGTGGCGGTAGTCGGCACAATCACTGATCCCGCCCACCTCGCAGCCGTCGATATGCGGCTGTGGGTGCAAGGCAGCAGCATGGCGCGTCTTTACGCACTGACGGGCGTGACTTTGCCCGATACGCCGCCGTATGCCACCGACGGCCGGCTAGTCGGCCAGTTCAAGCAAAGCGGCAACGTCTTCAAGTATGAAAATTTTACAGGCCGGGTG
>FSXK01001515.1_pt1 | contig 10624 bp, 10 predicted proteins | sample 1638101 | NCBI WGS metagenome assembly FSXK01 (sample SAMEA3914788, study PRJEB12502) | metagenome | biome: forest; material: soil | place: Canada | collected 2011-07-03 | depth 0.1 m | reverse complement strand
CGCTCCTCCCCAGCTTCGGCTTTGCGCCGGATCACGCATCCGTGGGTATGGCGGCCTTTAGTGTCGGTGGACTAAGCGGCAACATCCTGATGACGCTGGCCGTCGCGATGATGACACTTGCCGGCAAGCTCAGATTGAAGTCGGGACTGGCGTTCGGGGGCGTGCTCGTGATCCTGAGCATTGCCGTGCTTAGCCAGGTTGCGGTCGTACCCAGCCTTGCGCTGCTGCTCATCGCGGTGATCGGAGCCGGGCTCGTCAACGGCATTATGGGTCAAACCGCACTCGCGGTTTCTTTCTACCCCGCCGAAATACGCGCGACCGGCGTGGGCTGGGGGCATGCGGTCGGGCGCGTCGGTTCGTTCGTCGGACCAGCGATTGGCGGTGTGCTGCTGTCAATGGGATGGCCCGCGCGCGAGATCGTCGTCACCGCCGTGCTGCCCGCAGCGGCTGCGATTCTCGTGCTCGGCGCGCTCGCGCTGGCAGGCCGCAGAACCGCACAACATTTCGACAATCATGCGGTGGCCGAGCACTAAGCCATCTGCTGCTTCATTCCCTTGCATTTACGTCACGGATAGACCTCGATTATGAAAATCATTGCTTATGCCGAATCCGGCCATACCGCGCTGGGGGTTGTGACCAGCTCGACGCATTTTGTCGCCGTTGCGGACATTGCGCCAGATTTGCCCGCCAGCCTGATTGCGATTCTCGAGCAGGAAGACGGTCTTGCACGACTCCGGAAAGCGGCCCACGGCCGCGAGGGGGATCGCTTGCTCGCCTCTGTCACGCTCAAGCCGTTTCTCGACCGTCCGAATGCAATGTGGGCACTTGCGCTGAACTTCAAGAGTCATATTGCTGAGACGGGTTTGCAGACCTCGTTGGACTTTCCGCATCTGTTTATGCGCACGGCAGCGTCTTATGTGGGCGGAGGAGAGCCCATTGTTGCGCCACCGGAGGCCATTGCCCGTGCCTTCGACTATGAAGGCGAACTGGGCGTCGTCATCGGCAAGCCTGGCCGCTACATCCCGGTCGAGCAAGCCATAGAGCACGTGGCGGGTTATACGTGCCTCAATGAAGGGTCGGTGCGCGAGTATCAGATGCACAATCGCCAGTTCGGACTGGGCAAGAATTTCGAAGCGTCCGGATCCTATGGACCGTGGCTGATGACTGGCGACGAGTTTGGCGACCCGGCGACTCACACGGTAGTGACGCGCGTCAATGGTGTCGTGCGTCAGCGTGCACCGCTGGACGACATGCTGCTGGATGTGGCGAGAGTCATCAGCTATCTCAGCCAGGGCTACCGTCTGCGACCGGGCGATCTCATTGCGATGGGTACGCCCGGCGCGCTGAAACCGCAGCCCGACGATAAGGAAGGCCAGGACCTGAGCCGTCAATATGGACCGTTTCCGACGCCGGGCCTCGTTCACATGCGGCCAGGCGACTGCGTCGAGGTTGAGATCGACGGGCTCGGCGTGCTGCGCAACCCGGTGACTGCCGACACATCCTACGCAGCACCAGCGCGGTAGAAGCACGACGTGGTTGTAGCCGGGCGGGTAACGCCGGAGCGAACCGTCCGGCGTTACGCCCACATTGGGGATTGCCCAGGCGTTACTGGATCGGGGCACTCAGGTTGACGGAGTGTCTGCGAAATTCACTGGGCGGTACACCCATGTGCTGGGCGAAGAACCGGGTGAAATGGCTGTGCTCTTCGAATCCGAGTTCAGCGGCAATGTCGGCAAGTGGTTTGTCGCTTGCGCCCAGCAACCGAATGGCTTGTGACATGCGCACCCAGTCGATGTAGTGCTGGGGCGTCACCCCCATGCAGCGCCGGAATTGCTCGAAGAACCGCGAGCGCGACAGCCCCACCTGAGTCGCCACCAACGCGACCGAGGGATTGGCGACCGGCGCGTGCTTGATGAAATCAAGCGCTTTGCGAATGCGGAAATCGACCGGCCTGCCGGAGGGCGTCATGCCGGCGGTCAGCGTGGGATCGGCAAAGTCGCGGCCGAGCGCGGTGATCAGGTCCTCGAGAATAGACAGGCAGCCGTCGTCCTGCGCCACCAGGTGATTGGTGATGGCGGCTGCGATCCGGTCTACATGGTGACGCACGTCTGGTGTGACGACGACTGCGTGCTGCGGAAAAATGTTCGCGGTACTGCCGTCCGCCAGGTGCAATCGAGTGCGCAACCAGGACGCTTCGATAACGAGCGAAAGAATCAACGACGGGGTTTCGTCGCTGGCGCTCTTGGCATGTTCGAGCCATGGATTCAGGCAGATGGCGCGCTCTGCCGTGAGCATGCAGTCTTCACCTGCAATGCGGAAGTGGCAGTCGCTGCCGCCAAGCTTGAACAGGAACTGAAATTGCGAATGCGCGTGTGCAACGAGCGGACGGCTAATGAAGTTCACCGTTGCTCGACCAAAGTCGCCTTGCAGAATCCAGACTGGTTTATCTACGTCATGCGGCACTGTTGTGATACTCAACTTGGCTCCTCGCGGAACAGCGGCATATGTACTGCCGAAGATCCTTCGTACAACAAAAAAACAGACTTATCGGTAAGCAGAAAGATGCGGTGACAAGCATGCAAACCGGGAATTTGGATAGGCTCAACTTAACCAAATGCGAGGAGACACGTCAATGGGTAGAAACGCGCTAGAAAGGGCCGCGGCGCGGCCAGCAGCACGCGCTGCGGTGGTTGCGGGAGTCTTGTTGTGCGCCACTTTTGGCGCACCGGCCGCCGACCTGCAGGAACGTGTCGTAGAACTGACGACACAGCGTTGCGCGGCCTGTCACGGCGTAGACGGCAACAGCACGGTGGGTACCTATCCGCGCCTGGCGGGGCAGTATCCGGAGTATCTGTATAAGCAACTCACGCAATTCAAGGGCGGCCCGGGTGTGCCGCCGTTGCGGCACAGCGCGATCATGCAGGCGATGGTGCAAGACCTGTCACCCGAGGAGATGAAGGCGCTCGCGGCCTACTATGCGGCGAAACAGCCTGCGCCGGGTGCGGCTTCAAACGCGGCACTCGTCGATGCCGGCAAGCTTGTGTATACGCACGGCGGCGCGAATGGCGCGCCGGCCTGCATTTCGTGTCATCGGGCGGCGGGCGGCGGAATCGAGCCTGACTTTCCGCGTATCACCGGCCAGCACGAGGAGTACGTCGAAACCCAACTCCACGCATGGAAGAACGGCTCGCGCGGCGGCAAGGGAAAACTGATGAGCCTGATCGTTCCACTGTTGAGCGATGACGAGATTGCCGCGGTTTCAGCTTATGTGGCAACGCTGAAATGACGAAATTCCGGACGATCCGGCAAGCGGGCGATCCGTTCGGTCAGAGGTCCCATGGGTATCGGCCGTATATTGAGTCACCGGACGCCCGGCCACATAAGGAGACGACATATGCAGTATTTTGAGCGCGAGGGAATCCGCTTCGCATACGAGGAATCGGGGCCGGCCGGCGCACCTGTTGTGGTGTTTAGTCACGGCTTTCTGATGGACCGCGAAATGTTCCAGCTGAACATTGCCGAGCTTCGGCATGCGTTCCGCTGCATCGTTTGGGACCAACGGGGGTTCGGCGCGACTGGACCGACCAGCGAGGCGTTTAGCTACTGGGACTCCGCGAGGGATCTTATCGCGCTACTCGATCATCTGGAGATCGCATCGGCGTCGCTGGTCGGGATGTCTCAAGGTGGCTTCCTGTCCATGCGTGCGGCGCTGCTGGAGCCCGACCGCTTGCGGGCGCTCGCACTGGTATCGACGCGCAGCGATCTCGACTCCGAGGCCGTGCAGCAATCGTTCGAAACGCTCAAGAACGAGTGGTCACGAAATGGTGCCACTCATGTGGCACAGGACTTGTCGACGTTCCTGCTGGGCGCCCAGTATGAAGGGTCGCCGGCGTGGATCGAAAAATGGCTGCAGCTTCCCACCGAATATTTCGACCACGCTGTCAATGCGCTGACGTCGAGGGACGATATCACGCCGCGGCTTCAGGAAATCATTCACGCATCGATTGTCTTTCACGGTAGTGACGATATTGCCATTAGCCCGATGTGTGGTGAATCGCTCGCGGCCGGCCTGCCGAACTGCAAGGGCTTCGTCCTCATCGACAAGGCTGGCCACACACCGAATATGACGCACGCTGAGCTTGTCAACCCGGCGCTGCGGGATTTCCTCATGCGCTACGCGCGGTAACTCGGCTTTGGCGGTCCGGCACGCGGAAGTGCCGGTCTACATTCCAGGGTACTTTTGTGGGCTACTCTGAGCGAGCGAGTGATGCAATCCATGGTGAAAATAAAATAATTAGCATGACGAATTATATGCCAATGAATCTATGGGATTTAGTAAAAACGGAGACTAGGGATGTACAAGAAAATCATCGCTGTTTTAGCCATTTCCATCGCAATGAGCGAAGCTCAGGCGCAATCCAGTGTCACGCTGAGCGGGATCATCGATGGTGGACTCAGTTTCACGAACGGCGTCGGTGCACCCGATAAGAACCAGTGGGCCTACGGTCAGGCGAATCTGATTGTCAGCCGGCTGATCTTTTCGGGGGTGGAGGACCTGGGAGGAGGGGCACAGGCGCTGTTCAGACTCGAGTCAGGTTTTCTGTCCGGTAGTGGAAAAATGACGAACTCGGGCGCGCCCACGTCGCAGGGAAGCTACTTGTTCGATCGTGGCGCGTGGGCGGGACTGAAGAAGGACAACCTCGGCACACTGTCGTTTGGTCGACACTACACCCCGTTTATCGAAGTGCTGTATCACACAGATGCCAGTGGTTTCGAGAATTTCGGCTCAGTGGCAAACACGGTTTTTCAGACCCGTACCGGCTTTAATGGATTCCAATACACATGGGCCAACAACTCGGTCAAATATCAGACGCCAACCGTCTACGGCCTTAGCGGCAGCGTACTGAATAGCTTTGGCGGAACCGCGGGTGATTTCCAGAACGAGCGGGAGGTATCTGCTGCGCTGTACTACACGTTAGGACCTGTATCCCTGAACGCGGGCTATATCGACGGTAATGATCCGACCGGCGTGACCAATGGTACGGTGGCACGGGCGTACACCGTTTTTCTCGCCTATACCGGCGACCGCTTCAAGGCCAGTCTGAATCTTCAGAACTTCAAGGATCCCGCCACCGGAAGCAATCAGTTTTACTATTCGGCAGGCGGACGATACGACATTACTCCGGCGTTCAGGCTTGTTTCGGACTACACATATCTCTCCGACAGAGTGAACAACGAGCGCAATGGCTGCTTCTTCAAGCTTGGCGTTCATTATCTGCTTTCGAAATCTACGGACGTGTACACCGAGGCGGGTTTGTCGAGAAATAACGCGAAAGGTACGCTGGGCATCTCAAGCACGTCGCCAACCAGCCCAGGCGTCAACCAGCGCTCGATCGTTACGGGTGTCATTCACTTCTTCTAGACGGAGTGCAAAGCGGAAATGCCGGGTTGGTCGGCCCGGGCGGTGGACGATGCCTGGTGCTATAGGCGAGCGCGCTGAGCGGTAGGCGCGACATTAAACCAAACTCCGCCACGAGGCCGGCTAGTGCCGCGTTTATATATTGTCCGGAATGCTGCAACGTCTCTGCAAATACAGCGCCCAGAAGTGCCGGGCACAGTCCGGCGGAAGCCTGCTGCACTGTGCTCGGCATGGCGCTGCCTACGCGACTGACGGTGTTTGTCACAGCATGTCCCTTTAGCCGCGGCCGAGGTTGCACTCTTAAAAGTAATGTTGGATGCCAACCGAGACGCCGGTAACAGAACGGCCGGATGCCACGCCTGCGCCCGTGAGCGACGCGACACTATGGGCGCCGGATGCGTGTTGGTAAGTCACCTGCTGGTAGACAGTAGTTCTCTTCGAGAATAGGTAAGAGTTCGAGAAGGTAAAGGTCTTCCAGTTTCCGCCGTCGAGATTTTCCACCCATCCGCCAATTGCGAGGACATCATCGGGCTTGATGGTCCAGTTCGCACCCGCGTCAACTGTGTTGGCGTTGCCCTGGCCAGTCGCCAGTGTGATGCGCGATTGCGTAAACGTGGTGTGCAGAAGCAGATTTTTGAATTGATACGATGCCCCGAGCCCCCAGTTGACGAGCTTATTGGCAACAACGCCTTCGGCCTGAGGAAGTGCGGTGCCGAACAGCGACGGAAGGCCAATAAAGCTGGAGAGTTCCAGAAAACGGTTGTTCTCGTTCGCATACGTGGCGGCTAGACTCAGAGGTCCTCCCTTGTACTGGACAAAGAAAGAGTAATCTCTGCTTTCGCCGAAATTGCCGGCCACATTTCCGAATGCAAATTCTGCCCCCGAGGAGAAGCCGCCAATGGTCGGGCTGACATATTTCACCGCATTGTTGAACTGGTAGAAGTTCGCAACCTCATCCAGGTTGCCCTCGTGAAGCGAGAGAATGTTGCCGAGGACGAACGGCGTTTGATAATTGGACAGAACGTCGTACATGAAGCTGGGTTGGTGACCAAGCGTCAACGTGCCATAGGTATCCGACTGCAGTCCGACATACGACTTTCTGTTGAATAGGGTGCCCGGAACAAGTGCCTGACCATTGTTTAGCAAGTATTCGTTCTGAAGGTCGAAGACGGTGCGTAGCCCACCACCGAGATCCTCAACGCCCTTGATGCCGAAGATGTCAGGTGCGTGCGTGTTTCCCTCCTGGAATAGGGCGTGTCCTCCGACATTGCTAACGTACTGTATTGCGGTGTCCGCAATGCCGTACAAGGTGACGCTGGATTGCGCGTAGGCGGCACTGGTCACGGAAAGTGCCACGATCGCGCTTGCCACCGTACGTCTAAAAATTGCCATGCCCTGTCTCCAATCCGGTTGTGACTCTTCCGAAGAAGTTTTATGAGTAAAAGGAAAGACAAAAAATATTTGTAGTACTAATGATATGGAACGCTAGAGATTCAGACTTTTGTTCCGGTTGTTCGCTTGTCCCCGATCTCCTCCAGGCTTGCTGGTGTTGCATTCAACAATAATGAATGACATAATGTATGTTGAACACTATAGGGGCCGCCCCTAGAGGTGTCAACATGGGGACCGTCCGTGGAAACCCGCGGCGGCGATTTTTTGTGACTTCCATATGGCCCAAAAATGAACGATGTGACTACGAGGCGTGGCATTCAGTCTGTTGAGATTGCATTCCGAATCCTTTCGTCGTTGCAGACGAGCGTGCGAGCACTGCCTCTCAAGGAGATTGCTGCGTTGTCCGAACTGTCTCCGAGCGCGACAAGTAACTACATGATCAGTCTGGTGCGGACCGGGCTTGTGTCTCCGGACGAAAAGCCGGGGTGCTACAAGCTCGGGCCGGCGTCGCTTGCTTTGGGTATGAGCGCAATCAACCAGCTGGACGGGTTCGATATCGTTCGTCGCGAGGTGATCGCGTTGCGGGAAGCAACCCTGAGTGGCGCAGCCGTAACCGCATGGACCGAAGATGGACCGGTCAGTCTCTTCAAGCAGGAGGGGCAGACGCGCAGTATTCTCGAGCTGAGAACAGGCCTGATTCCGCTGGTCACCACTGCTGCGGGAAAGCTGTTCATTGCTTGCCTTCAACCCGCGCGCACTGACGCTCTCATCAGCCGCGAACTGTCTGCGGGAGAGGAGTGGAGTCCGGCGTCCTTGCGGGAAGAGGCGATCACTGAACTGCGCAACTGTGGCTTCACAACGGTTCATCGTGGGGACATGGGTTACGTGTCTATCGCAGCCCCTATCTGGGACAGAGACGGAGATCTCCGCTTTGCGATCAGTCTCATCGGATCGCCTGCAACACTGAACACGGAGATTGAAGGTAACGCGGTCAAGGCGCTGCTCGATAGCGCGGTTCGGGCTACGGTTGCACTGGGCGGAAAGGTCCCCCTCAAAATCGGCTAGAAACCGGGCGCTGATGTCAGTCTGTCCCGGCTGCGGCAGCTGCCAGCACGATGGAATTGAACGCCTCCGGCGCCTCAAGCTTCGGCATGTGGCCGATTTCCTCGAGCACGCTGAGTGTCGAATGGCGAGCAGCCTCGTGAATGGGCCGAGCATGGTCCTCAACTGGAGCGAGCCGGTCCAGGGTGCCGACAATGACGGAGATCGGCACCTGGATCGAAGCGACGACGGATGGCGTGTGCGTGGAGAAGAGCATGTCCACGGCGTGTTCCCAGCCTGTCGGGGTCACCGCGTCTCTCAGCCGGGATACGAGCGTGCGAACCTGGGCACTAGCGCTCGGAGCGAGCAGAGCGTTGACCACGGCGGCGCGCGCCTCAGGCGATTGCGCCGCTGCGTTTCGCATCAGGGCTTCTCGCGCCGCGTCGCGCTCCGCGCCGGATAGATGCCCTCGTGCGACATTGGGCGCGCTCAATACGAGAGCGCGCGTAGCCAGCGGGTACCGTGCCGCAAACGTTGTGGCGATGACACTACCCCATGAACTGCCTACGACGGTTGCACGCGCTATGCCGAGCGCAGACATCAGGTCCGCGAGCGCGTCTGCATAATCCGTGGCAGCCGGAGCGTTGATGGCAAAGGGACTGCTTTGCCCGTAGCCGGGGGCGTCCCAGGCAATCACTCGATGGTTCTTGCTCAGTGCGGCGAGCTGCGCGCGATATCCCGCCGAGCTCGAACCCATGCCATGCAACAGTACGATGGCAGGCGCGTGTTTGTCGCCGGACGCCCGATAGGCGATGACCCGTTCGTCTCCGAATGTGGGGAGACGCGATTGCACGTGTTCGATCACGGGTAACGAGGATTCAAGGAGTTGGCTATCTGTTTCAGTCATGATTGGACCTTGGCCGATATATCAGTCGCTTTAAGGTAGCTAAATGCCAATTCACGCTTCTCTCAATGCAGCGGAGATTTCATGCGCGGCGGCCTTCAAGGCTTCCGCACAAGGGCCGTCCGGCGCGGCATCGAAATTCTCTGCAGGGCCGATGGCCGTCAGGGCCAGCACGGCCAGTCCGCTGGGGGAAAGAATGGGCACGCTGATGGCGTTGGCGAGCACCCGGTCGTCATAAAACGGCCCGGGGCGCCTCGTTGCGACATGAGAAGTCCTTACGGAGTCGAGTACGCTTGCGAGTGATTTCGCGGTGAGGGGCGCTTCGCCAGACGCTTGTCGGCCGTTGTCACGCAGCTCCGCCGTCACGAATCGATCGACGGCTTCGGGCGGAAGAAACGCCGCGAGAGCCAACCCTGACGCGGAGGATGTCACCGGTAGCACAAGCCCCAGCGGCAGATCGGCGACCACGGGCGTGGTTGCGGCTTGCCACGCGATCACCGTGGGACCGTGATTGCCCCACGCCACCAGCGCGAGTGTCTTGTCCAGTGTGCGTGCGAGCCGCAACATCGCGCGGCTGGCCAGCCGGACAGCATGGGGCTGCGATTTCATCGCACCCTCCGTTCCGACTGGCGCAATGCCGAGGTCGTGCGGGTCGGCGACCAGATACTGTCCACCACCAAATACCAACGGACGTCGTGTGTTCTGGCGAATGCAATCCACCGACCCGACATAAATCACATGGTCTCCGCCTGGATAGCGGGAGACCACTTTGCACTCCAGCCATGCGCTGCAATCGCGCAATAGCGGCAGGCCGTCGACACCAAGGTCATAGTCGATGCCGGAGAATTTGTCCGGCGAACGGGTCGCAAAGTGGTTGGCGAGGGCGTGCTGGTGCTCAGCCAGGATGTTGATGGTGAATCTCCCAGCATCCTTGAACGCCGAATGGCTTCCCGCGGATGTTGCCTGGCTCCATAAAACGAGAGGCGGGTCCAGTGATACTGAGGAAAACGAATTGGCGGTGAGGCCGTGCATTTTTCCCTCGGCATCGAGCGTGGTGATCACGGTGACACCGGTCACGAAGGACCCCAGTACATCTCTCAGCTGACGTTTGTCGAACGTCCTGATTGCAGAACGTTCTTCGTCTAACGAAGTACTTCCGCTCATGACAGAACCTTTTGCGACTCGCTGAACGCCGGCATGACGGACTCGTGAAACAGGCCGATAGACGTCTTTGCCTCGGAGACGGACATGTCCCCGAACATGAACGTTCCGATGAGATAGTTGAAAGCGCCATCGTGCGCCTGCTGCAGCAGCTTCTCACGAACGGTTTCCGGCCGGCCCACTACGGCGAGGCCCGATTCCACGAGCGGCTCAATCGTCGGCGGAAGCTTTTGGTTGACCGGTTGCGTTCCGTGCTTCTTCCAGAGCTTGAAAAAGTTCGGATAGAAGACCGACCATGCGCGCGAGGCAATTTCCATGGCCTCCTGGTCCGTTTCCGCAACAACGATATAGCGATTCACGCCGATGAGCGGCTCAGTGGTGGCTGGATGCCGTTTTGCGAATTCTTCGCGATATCGATCGGTGATTGCTCTAACTCGCTGTACCGGGCCGCCGCACACGATGTTCATTTTCTCTTGCGCGGGCCATACCGTTGACTCGGGCGACGCCAGCGCGTACCAGGTCGGAGGCGGCGTCTGCAGCGGCTTGAGCTCGATCGGCATGTCGTTGAATTGCCAGAACGTCCCCTGATAGTTGAGGGTTTTCGAGCTCAAATACCGCTTGATGATTTCATACGACTCGACGTATCTGGCCTGAGCCGTGGACGGATCGATACCGAGCGCCTCGATTTCGTGGGGCGACGCGCCTCG
>FSXK01001790.1_pt1 | contig 10669 bp, 4 predicted proteins | sample 1638101 | NCBI WGS metagenome assembly FSXK01 (sample SAMEA3914788, study PRJEB12502) | metagenome | biome: forest; material: soil | place: Canada | collected 2011-07-03 | depth 0.1 m | reverse complement strand
TTCCGCGCGCAACTCGCTCTGGTCGGTTTCGAGCGTCTGCGAAAACAGGCTGTCGCTATCGAACGCATGCTCGCTCAGCATGCGGTTGCACCAGCCGTGGATCGTCGAGACCGCGGCCTCGTCCATCCATTCCGCAGCGAGTTGCAGGCGACGGGCGCAGGCGGCCCACTGCTCTTCCGGATAGGCGTCGCGCAGATCGTGCAACAGGTCTTCGCCCTCGGCACGTGGCTCGACTTCGCCCGGATCGAAACGGAAATACTCAGCCGCTTCGATCAGGCGGGCGCGGATGCGCTCACGCAGCTCCTTGGTGGCGGCATCCGTGAACGTGACGACGAGGATTTCCGGCGGCGTCAGCGGTCGCGCCTCGCTGTCCGGCCCGCGATGGCCGAGCACGAGCCGCACGTACAGCATTGCGATCGTGAAGGTCTTGCCAGTACCCGCGCTGGCTTCGATGAGGCTGCTGCCCAGTAGCGGAAAATCAAGCGGACGCAGCACCTCGGCAGATCCGGCGAGCGGCGGTGTCAGGGTGGCGTTCATTGAGCGTCTCCCGTTTGAGTCGTCGTGCTCTTCGATTTCGATGATGAGGCTGGAATCGCGCGGTGCAAAGGCAACAGCAGCGCGACGGCAAGCCGTTCGAATTCGCCCGTTGCGGCAAGTGCGCTGAAATCCGGATACGCACGATACAAGTAGGCGTTGGTCTCGCGCTCGCCCTGCTGGCGCCCCGCGCCTTCGTAAGTGACGCGAGCCGCGTCGCGAGCTTCAACGAGCGCCGCTGCGATTTCTGCGCTTTCGCCTGCTTCGCCGGCAAAGTCCCTGGCGTGCATGAAGTCGAGCGCGCCAGGCCGTTTCCTGAGCCAGGCAAACGCAGTTTTGACGGCCAACGGCAACGGCCGGCGAGTGCCTTCGTCCCATGCACGCAGCAAGGTCAGCAGATGGGCGCGCGCATCCCCCGTCGCGAGCGGCGCGAATTCGACGCTCCCCACCTTGCTGACGATCACCGTCGTAACCGCGCCGGCAGCCAACTGTGCAGCGAGATGCGCGACCCAGTAGGCAATGAGGCGGTCACCACGATACTTGCGGTCCTTGATCAGCGTGCCGGGGTCGAGAAAGACCCGGCCGCGGCTTTCGTCGGGACCGGTACGCAACTCGCCGATCCAGTCTTCGATGCTCAGCGCCCCCGTACCTGCTCCACCCTCGACGCGCAGTTCGAATTGCTCGTCGAGGCGCTCCGGCCAGCGCTGCAACTCAGCGCGGAAACGCTCGAACAGATCGGCCATCGGCTCCATCAAGTCGTCGGCGATGACCTCGCCGAACCCACCTGCCGCCAGATCGCCGCTACGATGCATGCGCTCGAGACGGTCGAGCGCGGCCGGCAGCAGATCCTCGTCGCCGCGCTCGAGCGCGGCAGCCTGGGCGCGAATCAGTTCGTTTTGCAATTGCCACGCTTCGAGCTGGTCCACTTCGAACGGCTCGTGATTCTCGCTCGAGGCGTCCTCGGTTTCGAAGGCAACCCGCAGGCGTTGGCGGAAGAAGCTCTTGACCGGATCCTTCAGAAAGTCCGCCAGTTCACGCACCGACAGAGGCTCGTCACGCTCGATTGGTTGCAGCGGGGCGTCGTTACTACTTTCCAACATGTCGACGCTCGCGCCGGACAGCGCCGAAGACGCCGGCTGGTTCCATTCACGCGCGTAGGTGAACAGCTTCGACGCACCCAAGCGCGCCGGAAAATAATCGGCGCTAAACGGTTGCAGCCGGTGATCGACCGTCAATGCATCCAGCAACGCATCCGGCTCAACGTCCGTCGCGCCTTCGAGACGCCAGCCTCCCTTCAGATGGTCGCGCAACTGACCAACCAGCACAGACGGCGGCCGCGGCGTGTTGTCGTTGACGCTGCGCCCCACCCACGACACATGTAGGTGCTCGCGCGCCGACAGCAGCGCCTCCAGGAACAGATAGCGGTCGTCCTCGCGACGCGAGCGGTCGCCAGGACGGTAGTCGCGCCGCATCAGATCGAAATCGAGCGGCATGCGGTTGCGCGGATAGTCGCCGTCGTTCATGCCGAGCAGGCAGACGATGCGAAACGGAATCGCGCGCATCGGCATCAGCGTCGCAAACGTGACCGCGCCCGCGAAAAACCGCTGGGTCAGGCCGCCGCCTTCGAACTGCGAAAGCCAGTAGTCGCCGACAATCGAAAGCGGCAACTCTCCCGTGAGCGCCGCCTCGTCGCAGGCATCGCGCCAGGCTTCGAGCGCAGCGTCGAGCCGTTCCAGCGTGTAGGCGTCTTCGCTGTCGTCAGCCGCGAAGAAGGTGCTCTTGAGCGAGCGCAGACGCTCGCACCATGCTTCGACCGTGGCCGGTTTGCGTAAGGTCTGCCAGGTCTCGTCGAGGGCATCCACGAGACGCGTCAGCGGGCCGAGCAAGGCCGCATCGAGGCCGCCGATTTCCGCGTAGGGTTCGATGTCGTTCCAGGCACCGGCCTTGTCGCCGGCCGCATAGCCGAGCAGCATGCGGCGCAGGCCAAAGGCCCAGCTATTGGGTGCGCTTTCGCCGCCAGCTTGCGGCAAGCCGAGACTCGCGCGCTGTTCGGCGTGCAGTCCCCAGCGAATGTTGGCGCCACTGATCCAGCTACGCAGTTTCGGAAGATCGTCCGTGCTGATGCCAAAACGCGCGCGCAAGGCGGGCACTTCGAGCAGGTCGAGCACGTCGCTCACGGTCAGGCGCGATTGCGGCAGGGCGAGCAAAGTTTCGAGTGCGCCGATCAGCGGATCGAAATCGCGTTGGCCGCGATCCGCGACGCTGAACGGAATATGGCGCGGATCGTCAACATCGAGCAGACCGAACACGGCCTGGATATGCGGCGTATAGACCTCGATATCCGGCACCATCACGATCACATCGCGCGGACGCAGCGTTGGATCGGCGGCAAACGCAGCCAGTAACTGATCGTGCAGAATCTCGACTTCACGCTGCGGGCTATGCGCGACATGAAAGCGGATCGAGTGGTCCGCGCTCGCATCCACCTCGGGCCAAAGCTCGCGCGTTTCACGTAGCGGCCGCAGATCGCGGATGTCGTCCTGGAGTTGCTGCAGCATCGTCAACGCGTCGTCGCTTTCGAACAGATCGATACGTTGCCCAATGCCGGTGAACTGCGCCGTGTAGCGTTCCCGCGCTTCGGCGCTGTCGTACTCGTCGAGCAGGCCGATAAAGTCGCGTCCCTGCTTGCCCCACGCCGCCAGCAACGGCTGCGCGTGCAGGTGCAACTGGGCCTCGTCGATGGTGGCTGGCGCGCCGTGACGGCGCTGCTGGCGCGAACGTTGCGCACGTAACAGATCCTGATCGGCGACGATGTCGGCCCAGTAGTGCGCGCAGGGGTTATGCACGCACATCAGCACCTGGGTCCAGCGCGAGAGCGCGGCAAGCACTTCCACCGCCTGGCGCGGCAAGCTCGAAATGCCGAAGATGATGACCCGGCGCGGCAAACCTGGCGGCCTTTCGTGTTCAGGCAACACCGCGGCGCGGCGCATGAACTCGTCATGCACAGCGGCGCGCCCGGCCGTCGACATGTCCACACCTTCCGGTGCGTGCGCCTCGACATCTTTCAGCAAGGCACGCCACAGCGCTGCCTGCCAGCGGTATTCGTCGGGCAGCGGCGTGCGCTTGTTGCGTGCATCGATTTGCACGTCCTCACCCGCGGCCCACGCCGCGAGCCAATCCGCACGGTACACCTGATACTGGTCGAAGAGGTCCGCCACGCGCTGCGCAAGCTGGAAGCGTTTGCGCTGATCGCCGTCGTGGGCCATGAAGCGCTTGAGCGGCGCGTAGCCCGGCAACTCGAGCAACTCCGGCAGCAAACGCGTCAGGCGCCACACGAGGCGCGTTTTGTCGAATGGCGAAATAGCCGGCACCGCGCTATCGCCGAGCACCGCGCGATACACCTGCCACAAAAAGCTCGCCGGCAGCGACATGTCGAGCGCAGCGGAAATGCCGCAACCGCCGTCTTCCGGATCCGCGGCGAGCGCGAGCTTAAGCCATTGGGCAATACCGTTGCTCTGGACGAGGATGACCTCTTTTTCCAGCGGCCCCAGCGGATGTTGGCTAATCCATTGGACCATCAGGTCGCGCAAGCGCTCCGGCTGATTGCCGTGAACGAGCATCAGTCCTGCGGGAATCGAACTCATGCGGCCGCCCTCAGATCGTCAATGGCGCGCTGCTTGACGCCCAGGTCGTCCCAGAGTTCCGGATGACAGGTAAACAGCAGGATCTGGTGGCGAGTCGCCGCATCGAGTAAGGCACGCTTGAGGGCATCACGGCGCGTGGCGTCCGTATGGACCGCGGCATCGTCGAGCATCAGCAAGGTCGGACGGCCCGAGGCCTTCAGCAGATCGGCGTAGGCGAGGCGCGTGAGAATCCCCATCTGTTCGCGCGTGCCGAAACTGAGGGCATCGAGCGTATCGATACGGCCTTCGCGCTGCAATGCCACCGGGCTCAGGTCGTCGCCGAGTTCGAGCGCCGACTGCGGGAAAATCCGCTTCAGGTAATGGCCCAAGCGTTCAGTTAGCGGCGCGCGCAGTTGTGCGACCGCTGCGTCGCGCTCTTCGACCAGCACCTTGTCGAGCAGGCTCAGCGCGCCAGCTCGCAAGCTCAGCTCGTTCTTGCGCCGTTCCATCTGTTCGAGCGAGGCGCGCACGGCGGCGAGCCGCTCGCCGAGTCCCGAGGCGCCCATCGTTTCGAGCTGGCTGCGCAACTCGGCGATTCGCACTTGCCTCTCGTGCTGCTCGGCGCGCGCAAGATCCGCCGATACGCGGTAACGCTTCGCCTCTTCAGCCGGGTCGTCGCTGCGCGCGGCGCCGAGTTGCTGACTGCGCTCGTCGCGCTGCTTCGTCAACGTGGCCATGTGGGCGCGCTGTTCGACGATTTTTGACTGCCACTGCGCGCGTCGTTCGCGGAACGCCGCATCCTGCAACTGGGCCTCTTTGCGCTGTACCTGCTCTGCGAGCGACCCGCTCGTCGCCAGCGCATTTGAGCGACGCTCGCCGGTTTGGGCCAGCATTCGTGTCGCAGATTCGAGTGCCTGCTTTGCTTCGTCGGCGGCTCGGCGCGCGTCGTCAACGGCCGGTGCTGCTGAAACATCCGGCAACGCGGCGAGACGCTGGTCAGCCGTTTGCCGACGCGCCAGCGCGCTCGCTAACTCCGTTCGCAATAGCTCAATGCCCTTGGGCGCATGCACCGCGAGAATTTTTTTCTGGCTCTGCAGTTGCGCGACCTGCTCCTTCCATTGCTCATGGCGCGCCTGGGCATCGCCGAGCGATGCCGCCCCCAGTGCTCGCAGGAGTTCTGCCTGTTGCGCCTCAGCATCGGATAGTTCGGTACGTAGCGCCGCGAGGTCGGAGACGCCGGGCACGATGCGCAGTTCACCCAGACCCGGCAGCTCGATGGTCTGCTCATCGTCGAGCCGCAATACGCCTTCACCGGTGAGCGTTTCGCCGCCCACGACAATAGCGCCGCCGCTCAGCCGGTAGTCGATGCGCGTCATCGCAGCTTCCTTGCGCGCTCTCAAGACGCTCGTACGTGACTCGAGCAGTTGCAACCGCTGCAGTTGGACAACGTCGATTTCGAGCGAGGCTGCGCTGCGCGTGGCGTCGAGCACAGCGGCCTGTGCCGCCTCTGCAGCGGCGATCGATGTTTCGAGCCGCGCGATTTCGTCGCGATACAGTGTGATCTGATTATTCAGTTCCTGCGCCATCACGGCGGCATTCGCGAGTTCGAGCGCGCGGTTCGCGGCGTCGTTGATCTGCTGGCAGCGCGCTAAGCCCGCGTTTGCCTGAGCGTGTTCAGCCTCGGCGGTAAGCAGCGCCGCCTTTGCGAGTTCGAGCTGCTGCCGCTCGTTCGCGAGCGCCGCTTCCTGGTCCGATGCGTTTTGTTCCTGCTGCAACGAGAGCGTCAGTTCCGCCTCGTGAAGTTGCAGCGTTTGCGCCAGCCCCTGCACACTGCGCTCGAGTTCGGCAACCGCCGCAGCGCGCGCTTGCGCCTGCAGCGCCTTTTGCTCGTGCACTTCCCATGGCCGTTTGCGTTGCGCGTCCTCGAACGCTTCCTGCTGCGTGGCAAGACGCGTGAGGTTCTCGTCGAACTGGCGGCGCTGCGCTTCGAGGGTATCGCGCTCGACGGCGAGCGCAGCCAGTGCCTGCTCAGCTTCGGCAAGCGGCCCCGTCGAGCGTTGCGTGCGTGCGGTAAGCAGTTGCCGCAGCTCACGTTGCACCGCGCCGATCAATACGTCTTCGCCGGCCGAGCCGGTGCTGCCCGAAAGCTGCGTCAGCGCGTCACGCAAATACAGCGCTGCGTGGCCGCTCGCGTCACGCACGTCCTGAGTCTCACCTTGCTGCACCCACAGCAGCCCCGGCACGCCAGCCTGGTCGGCCTTCATCGCGCCGCGCGTGGCGCGCGAAAAACCAAGCAACGTAGCAAGCCGATCCTCAGCCTCGTCCTCGCCGAAGACCTGCTGACCGATCCGCAAATCGCAGCGTTGCCGCGTCACAAACTGCTTGGCCAGCGTGCAGGCCACACCTTCGAGATTAAAAGTCACTTCCACAGAAGGCTGCCCGCTCGCCTTGCCCCACGGCAACAGGTCTTTCAGATGGGACGCCTTGTAGCGTTCCAGAAACACCGCGCGTACTGCTTCCGCAATCGTGCTCTTGCCGGCCTCGTTCGGGCCGGTGAAGAGGTTCAGCCCCGGCTGCAAGTCGCCGATAAACAAACGTCCGTTGAATTGCTTGAATTCCTGAATCGCAATACTTTCTAGCTTCATGCAGCCCTCGCTTCACGCTGAAACTGGGCGAGCAAAAGCAGCGCTTGCGCTGCGAGCGTCGCCTGCTGCGGGTCCTCCTGCAGATCGCGCAGACGCGCGACCACCGTGCCGAGGTAGCCGCTTTGCGCCCCGAGAGCGGCAAGATCGTCCGCGGTAGGCTGCACCTGCAGCTCGGTCATCTCGACACGCAACGCACGCACCCGCGCACGGGTTTCGTCGACTGCGAGACGCACGGCCTCGGCGGAGGCGAGATCGGTCGTGCCGCGAATGTCGAGCTTGAGCACGTCACCCGCGTCGAGGGCTTGCAAACGCACCTTTAACGCATCGACGTCGCTCGGCACCACGATCTCTTCTTCCCAGCGCAGCCACCGATACTTGCTCACCGGCACAGCCTGCACCGAAGGAATCGCGCCCGGCTCCTGCAGCGTGATGTCGAGCATGAAACCCGGATCGTTGGCGCGGAAGCGGTCCTGCTCGTGCGTACCCGCGTACCACGTGCGCTCATTCACCTGGAAGTGACCATGCCAGTCGCCCAGCGCGAGATAGTCGAGGCGCGCGGTAGCGGCCCGTGTCGGTGCGATTGGATTGCTCGAATCGATCCCCTCCTGCAGGATGCCGCTCACGCTGCCGTGTGCGAGTCCGACGCGAAAATACTCCAGTGGGCTCTCTGCCTGATCGAAAAAAGCAGTGGTGTCGTCGTAGGTAATGCGCTGCGTGAGCGGTGCGCACAGGAACGCGCATTTGAGTTCGTCGAGCAAAACCACGCCGGGCGTCAGCACGACTCGCACGTTAGCCGGTATGCAGTTCAGGCGCTGTGCACGCGTCCAGACACTTTCGACCAAGGCGGCGTCGTGGTTGCCGGGCAGCATGATCCACGGGCCGGTAAAGCCCGCGAGCGCGCCGAACAGGCGGCGGATGACCGTGTCGGAGACGGTCTGCTGATCGAATACGTCGCCGGCCACCAGCACTGCATCGACGCGGCGCGTGGCGGCCTCACTGGCAATCAGGCGCACCGTTTCGAAACGCGCTTCGGCGAGATGCGCAGCTTCCTCGGCGTCGAACTGGCCGAATTGCGTGCCGATCTGCCAGTCTGCGGTGTGCAGGAATCTGATCATGGGGTCCCCATTCTACGAATGCTATGAATGACGAGAGGCGCCGCCTACGTCATGGATCATGGATGTTACCGTGCGGCCGGGACAGAACGTGTCCTCGTGCAGTACACGGGTGAATTTAACGGGTCCTTGCGCGACCCATAAACGGCCCTCGCGACAGCAGTGTCTTTATACTGAAATTCGACAAAAATACAGTAACAAAACCTGAAATCGTCGCTTTATCCTAGTGTTCGAAACTGGTTTGAGCACGAAAGCCAACGCTAATTCCCTACCCTTCTTCCGACGAGGACATCGATGCCCCGCCCGATTGTTGCCCGCATTCACCCGGATGCCGTCCGACACAATCTTGAACTGGTCCAGCACAGGACGCCTGACTCGCGCGTGTGGGCCGTCGTTAAAGCCAACGCCTACGGGCATGGGATCGAGCGCATCTATCCGGCCCTCGCCAATGCCGACGGCATTGCGCTGCTCGATCTCGACGAGGCGGTGCGCGTGCGCGAACTGGGGTGGAAAAAGCCGGTTCTGCTGCTCGAAGGAATCTTCACGCCAGCCGACGTCGCGATTGCCGACGAATTCGGCCTGACCGTCGCGGTGCATTGCACGGAACAGCTCGACCTGCTGGGCGCGTCGAAGGTGAAACGGCCCATCCACATCAATCTGAAGATGAACTCCGGCATGAACCGGCTCGGTTTCCGGCCGGATGTGTTTCGCGCCGCGTGGGAACGGGCGCGGTTAATCGCGTCAGTCGGAGAGATCACGTTGAAGAGCCACTTTGCGAGCGCCGACGACGGCGACGTCGACTGGCAGGTGGATCGGTTCGACGCCGCCACCAGCGATATTCCCGGCGAGCGCAGTCTCGCCAACTCTGCGGCGGTGCTGTGGCATCCGCGCACCCATCGGAACTGGGTCAGGCCGGGTATCGTTCTATACGGCGGTTCGCCGTCGGGCTTGTCGCGGCATGTCGCCGATATCCCGCTACGCGCGTCGATGAGCCTGACGAGCCAGATCATCGGCACCCAGACCCTGTCACTGCAGGAGACGGTCGGCTATGGCCGAAACTTTGCAGCCAACGAACCAATGCGGATCGGCGTGGTGGCATGCGGTTATGCGGACGGCTACCCGCGGCATGCGCCGACCGGCACGCCCATCGCCGTGGACGGCACGCTGACGCGCGTGGTGGGCCGCGTGTCGATGGACATGCTGACCGTCGATCTCACACGCTGCCCCAAGGCGCAGGTCGGTTCGCAGGTGGAGCTGTGGGGCGATCAGGTCAAGATCGACGATGTGGCGCACGCGTCGGGGACGATAGGTTACGAGTTGATGTGCGCCCTTGCTCGAAGGGTACCGGTCGAAGTGCATTGAAAGCGCACTTGTTTGGCGGGTTGCCAGACGGCAAACCCGCTAGCCACGTTTTCAGCGCATCGGGAACGTGATCGCGGACTTCGATCAATCGTGCTCGCTAGGCAGCAGCATGGACCGTGGTGCTCGTCGTCGGCAGTTCGAAGGAGAACGTCGTCCCCGCTCCCGCATGCTCAACCAGACGAATCCGGCTGTGATGCAACTGCAGCATCCGTTGCACAATCAGCAACCCGAAGCCGCCGCCGCGATGCGCTCCGCCGGAACTGAACGGCCGCTCGAATAGCCCGTCACGCAGATCCGCCGGAATGCCCGGACCGGTGTCGCTGACCGTTACCTGCACCTTGCCGTCGCGGTAAGCGAGATCGACGTCGATCGCGCCTTCCGCGGGCGTGTGGCGAATCGCGTTGTCGAGCAGATTGGTCAGCACACGCTCGATCATCCCGAGATCGGCGCACACCGTCGGCAAACGTAGCGGAATCCCCGCGCGAAGCTGGATGTGGCGCGCCTCGGCCGGCAATTCGAATTTCTGGAACACGTCCTGCACCAGATCCACCAGCGAGAAATCCTCCAGTGCCGGTTGCACGTTGCCGTGCTCGAGTCTTGCCAGCTCGAATAGCGCTTGCGCCAGCCGTCCCACCTTGACGCTTTGCGCCAGCGCGATCCCCAGATAGCGTTTGCGCTCCACTTCACTAAGCGTGTCCGCCTTCAACGACAGCGTTTCGAGGTAGCCATGCAACGAAGTCAGCGGCGTGCGCAGGTCGTGCGAGATATTGGCGATCAGTTCGCGCCGCTGCTGATCCTGCCGCCGCAGTGCCCGCCACTGGTCGCCGATACGATTGGCCATCTGCGCGAAAGTGGCCTCGAGCACGGCGATCTCGTCGCGCTGCCCCGCTGAAGAGGAGCGCGGCACGTGGGGCTGCGTATCCGGCTCGCCGTCGGCGTCGAAACGGCGCATTGCGACGGTCAGGCGGCGCAGCGGCCGCGTGATCAGGCCGAATGCCATCAAGCCGGCAACCAGCCCCAGCAATGCCACCAGCGCCATCGACCACAGCGTGGTGCGCAATACGGAACTGGCGGCCACGCGCGCCGCCAGCGCGTCGTGGGCCTCGCCGAGCAGCACCACATAGATGTAGCCCGACGGAGCCTGGCCGGGCATTTGCAACGGCGCCGCGCTGAACACCTTGCGCCCGTCCATGCTGCGCGGATCGTCGCCGAGAATCGGCAGCGTGCCACCGGCGATAAACTGGCGAATCGGCGCGAGGTCCACCTGCTCGCGCTTCACCCTTCCAACTGGCGCGTCGTCGCCCTTGATGCGCCCCTCGTTGTCGAGCAGATAGACCTCGACGCTCGGATTAACCGCCATCAACTGGCCGAACAATTGCCGCACGGCGTCGGG
>FSXK01001091.1_pt1 | contig 10693 bp, 11 predicted proteins | sample 1638101 | NCBI WGS metagenome assembly FSXK01 (sample SAMEA3914788, study PRJEB12502) | metagenome | biome: forest; material: soil | place: Canada | collected 2011-07-03 | depth 0.1 m | reverse complement strand
TGACCGCGCGTTGCAGGACCGCGCGCTGGGGCTGTTTCAGCGCGCCCTTGTGCGGCGCGGCTTTCTCGGCCTCGGCAGTAAGGAAAGTTTGCGTTTTTCAAACCAGCACGAAGCGTTTGACGAGTTTTGTCCGCGCGAGCGCATCTACCAGAAGCGCTAGCGCGACCGCCATGCCCATGTCGCCCGGCCAACCCTGCCGATACTGACGCGAGCCACTATGCGTGCCATCCGTCCCGCCGTGAAGCGCCAGTCCGCCTCAACGCGTTCGCGCGCGTTCGAGCTGGTGGCGCTCGGCGCGTCCGCAGGCGGACTCGATGTCCTGAACGGGCTATTGGCCGCGTTGCCCGGCGATTTCGCGGCGGCCGTCATGATCGTGGTGCATCTGCCGCCCGATCCGTCGAGTTATCTGGTGGAGAGCTTCAGCCATCGCAGCAGCTTGCCGGTGGTCGAACCGGATGCCGGCGAGCGGATTCTCGCCGGCCGCGTGTACGTCGCGCCTCCCGGCTATCACATGCTGGTCGAAGACGATCGCACCGTGGCGCTGTCCATCGAAGCGGCCGTGCGCTTTTCGCGGCCGTCCATCGATGTGATGTTCGAATCCGCGGCGTGGCTGTATCGCGAGCGCATGCTTGCCATCCTGCTCTCGGGCGCCAATGAAGACGGCGTGCACGGCCTTGAAACGGTGCGCGCCGCAGGCGGGGCAGCCTGGGTGCAAGCGCCCGAAACCGCCCTGTCGCCGAAAATGCCGCGCTCCGCGATCGAACGCGGCGCAGTGGACGAAATTCTGTCTCCTTCTACCATGGCCCGCCGTCTTGCGCGGTTACCGGCCTTTACCGAACATGAATCCTGACCCGATGCCATGACGAATCTCCCTGTCAACATCCTGATCGTCGACGACATCGCGCATAACATTACGGCGCTAGAGGCGTCGTTGATCGGACCGGAAATCAACCTGCTGGTGGCCGATTCCGGCACCGCCGCACTGGACCTGCTGCTCAAGCACGAGGTGGCGCTCGCCATTCTCGACGTCAATATGCCCGGCATGAACGGCTTCGAGCTGGCGTCGCTGATGCGCGGCAGTCCGCGTACCTCGCACGTGCCGATCATCTTTCTGACGGCGACCGCGCAGGACGCCTCGCGGACGTTCCGCGGCTACGAAGCCGGCGCGGTGGATTTCCTCTACAAGCCGTTCGATTCGCGCATCCTTCAATCGAAGGTCGATGTTTTCGTGCAGCTCGAACAGCAGAAGCGTCAGCTGGCCGCGCAACTCGTAACCACGCGCCAGATGCTGGAAGCCAACGAGATGCTGATGGCCGTGCTGAGCCACGATCTGCGCACGCCGCTGGGGGCGGTGCTTTCGTCGGCGGAGTATCTGATGCGCCTCGAGGCCAGCGAGGCGGTGACGACCACGGCGACGCGCATCAAGAGCAGCTCTCTGCGGATGGCCCGCATGGTCGACCAGTTGCTCAACCTCGCGCGCCTGCAAGGCGGCCGGCTGCAATTGCAACCGCGCTCCATCGAACTGGCGACGCTGTGCAAATCCGTAATCGACGAATTCGCCACGCATAAGGGCGCGGGCCAGATCGTCTTTGTGAGCGAGGGCGATTCGGCAGGTCGCTGGGACAACGATCTGATGTGGCAGGCCATCTCGAACCTGATCAGCAATGCGCTGCATCACGGCGAGCCGGACGGCAGCATCGTGGTGCGGATCAAAGCTGATACGGCCGAGCGGATTGTGCTGAGCGTGACGAACCGGGGCGTGATTCCCGCTGAGGTCGTGCCGCATCTGTTCAGGGCGTTCGGCGCGGGCAGTATTGGCGGACGGCCGCGGGAAGGGCTCGGGCTTGGCCTGCATATCGTGCGCGAGATCGTCCATATGCATGGCGGCGAGGTTGGCGTGCAGTCGGATGAGACGCAGGGCACCGTCTTCTCAATTGAACTACCGCGCACGGCGGTACGCGGGCGTGGCTCGCTGAGCGGGCGGTAGCAGGGTGCGTTTGGATCCGGCTCAAACGTTCAGTGCGTCGGGTCTTTGCGGCGGATCGCCAGACGGTGAAGGACCCGTTTAGGCTGAGATGAGACGTTTGAGCAAAAAGTTGGGTGATTGTGGCATTAACTCGCTCACTGACTCTGACTACACTGACTCCCATGCCATACGACATGGCTTGCAGATTAAACCAGACCTCAAGGAGTCGATCATGTCCCGTTTTAGCGCAATCAACCCTGAAGCCGCTACCGGCGCCGCCGCAGAACTTTTCGCCAAGATCAAGAAGGCTGCCGGCAGAGTGCCGAATGCCTACGCCACCGTCGGTACGCATAGCCCGGCCGCGCTGGGCGCGATACTTGGCGTCGAAGCCGTTCTGGCAAGCAGCAGCCTCGCCAAGGCGGATATCGAAACCATCAAGCTGGCCGTCAGCGAAGTGGCGGGTTGTGACTACTGTATCGCCGCCCATACGCTGATGGGCAAGTTTGCGGGCCTGTCGCAGGATGTCATGAAGGAGGTTCGCGCCGGCACCTCGACCGGGGACGCGAAGCGCGATGCGCTCGTGCGCTTTGTCCGCACGCTGGTCCAAACGCACGGCACGGTCGCGGCGGAAGAGGTCGACGCGGTGCGCGCGGCTGGCTACAGCGAACAGCAAGTGATCGAAGTAGCGCTGGCGATCGCCTCCATTACGTTCACCAACCTGGTGAACCGCGTGAACGACACGACGCTGGATTTCCCGGCCGTGGCGTAAAACCGGCCAGCGGGTCTTGCTGCGTGCACCGCTTACGCCAGCAGTTCCTGCAGCGCCGCCCGCACCCTGTCGACAAAGGCCGCCGCCAGCGTCGATAGCGGCTGCGCGGCGGCGCTCGCCAGATAGAACTCGTCCGGCAGCTCGGGCAAAAACGGCCGCACTACTACGCGTCCAGCGGCATACGCGGCCGTCACTGGGTCGATCAGCGCGACGCCTGCGCCATTGGCGACCAGCGAGACGATCGTCTGCGACAGTTGCGCTTCCACCGCCAATTGACGCGACACGCCATGCTCGACAAAGAGGCGGTCGATTGCGGTGCGTGCATCGAACCAGTGGGGAAATGAGACGAACGCTTCGTCGCGGAGGTCTTCAGGCTGCACCGTGCGTTTCCTGGCGAGCCGATGGCCAAGTGGCACGATGCAGCGCATGGGCGCGTCCGTCAAACGTTCGAGCCGCACCGCAGGATGCGGGATTGCTTCTGCGGCAAAGCCGACGTCGCAGCGATGCGAGGCGACCAGTTCGACCACCGTGGTCGAGCTATGCGTAAGCAGCGTGACATCGATGCCTGGATGCGCGTGGACAAACGCGGTCACGACCCGCGGCAACAGTTCCAGTGCAACCGCCGGTGAGCCAACAACCCGCAACGTGCCGCGCCGCATGGCGCGGATCTGCTGTGCAGCCAGCGTGATGCGGTCCATCCCGACAAACGCGCGCTCGACCTCTTCGAACAACACACGAGCTTCGGCGGTCGGCACGAGCCGGCCCTGTTGCCGCTCGAATAGCGTAAAGCCGACGCTCGCCTCGAAGTCGGCCAGCAGGCGGCTCACCGCGGGCTGCGAGACGTGCAGCGTCTGCGCGGCGCGGGTGACGGTGTGACGTTGCATCAAGGCGCGAAACGCCTCGACCTGGCGGATTTTAAGGTCGGATGAGGCCATAACATTGAGGAATGGGTGACCCAAAAAAGGTCATTTGACGCGTTCTTCTGCCAGCCCGAAAGTTGAGCCCGTGGGCTTTTTCAGGGGTTCTGACGCGTGACGCATCACCATAATATCGGATCGAAGCCGTGGCGGGCCGCATGACGGCACCGGCACAGCAAAGGCCGCGCACCGCGCGCACGTTCGACGTGGTCGTGGCCGGCGGCGGACTGGTCGGCATGGCGCTGGCCTACGGCCTCGCGCGCACAGGCCGACGCGTCGCGGTTTGCGACGGCGACGACACCGCCTATCGCGCCGCGCGCGGCAACTTCGGTCTGATCTGGGTGCAAGGCAAAGGCGGGCGCTGCCTGCCGTATGCGCAATGGTCGCTCGTGTCGTCGCAGCGCTGGGGCACGTTCGCCGCGCAACTGCGTCGCGAGACCGGCGTCGATCCGTGCTTTGAACGACCGGGCGGCTTCGAGCTATGCGAGACCGTCCAGCAACTGGACGAGGGCCAGCGCTTACTGGAATCGCTACGCGAGCGCGACGCCGGACTCGACTATCAGGTGCTGGACAACGCCGAATTGCGTCGGCGCATTCCCGCGGCCTCCAGCGAACTGGCCGGTGCCCTGTACTCCCGCAACGATGGTCACGCGAACCCGCTGTTCACGCTACGGGCGCTGCACGAGGCGTTTCAGGCGCGCGGCGGCGTGTATCTGCCGCGCCATGATGTGACGGAAGTCATCCCGCGCAGCGGCCGTTTCGATATCGTCACCACGGCCGCGACGCTCGAAGCCGAGCGCGTGGTGCTGGCGGCGGGTCTCGGCAACGCGCGCCTTGGACCGATGGTCGGTCTCGATGCGCCGATTGCCCCGCTGCGGGGCCAGATACTCGTCACCGAAAAGCTCGCACCGTTTCTCGACTACCCCACGCTCGTCGCGCGGCAAACGCGTGAGGGTTCGGTGCTGCTCGGCGACTCGGCGGAAAACGTCGGCCTCAACGACGGCGTGAGACGCGACGTGATGTCCGATATCGCGCAGCGCGCGCAGAACGCATTCCCGCTGCTGGCGAATGCGCGGATCGTGCGCGCCTGGGGAGCGCTGCGCATCATGACCCCGGACGGCTTGCCGGTCTATGAGGAATCGCAGACGCATCCGGGCGCGTTCATCGCCATCTGCCACAGCGGCGTGACGCTCGCGGCCGCCCATGCCGACGTGCTGGCGCCGTGGATGGCCGGCGGCGCGCGGCCCGAGGTGCTCGACGCATTCACGACGACCCGTTTCACCGCTTCTTCGGTCAACCAGCATGTTTGAGTTACTGCCGCTGACGGCGAACGATGTCGTTTCGATTGAAATCGACGGCCGCCTCAAGCAGGTGCCGGCTCACTTCACGGTAGCCGCCGCGTTGCTGGCAAGTGGCCAGGATGCATGCCGCACCTCCACGGTGAGTGGGGCGCCGCGCGGTCCGTTCTGCATGATGGGCGTGTGCTTCGAGTGCCTCGTCGAAGTGGACGGCGTGTCGAATGTGCAGGGCTGTATGACGCCAGTCCGTGACGGCATGCGGGTGCGCGCCATGCAAGGCAAGGCGAGGTTGGCGTGAGCGAACCAGGCTATGAACCGAGGAGCGAATTAAACGGCGAATCAAGGGGCAAACTGCGGTGCGATCTCCTGATCGTCGGCGCGGGGCCCGCCGGTATGGCTGCGGCGATTGCCGCGCGCCGCAGTGGACTGACGGTGATCGTCGCCGATGAGGGCACGCATCCGGGTGGCCAGATCTACCGTGCCGCCAGTGTGTCGCCGCTCGCGGACCCAACCGTGCTCGGCGCGGACTATGCCGCGGGGAAGGCGCTGATTGCACGCTTCATGGCGAGCGGCGCGCAGTACCTCGCGCAGACGCTGGTCTGGCAGATCGAGCCTGCACCGTCGCCGGTGGCCATGCTGACCTGTCGCGGCTCGCAGGCGGGCACACGGCAGGTCCATGCCGGGGCGGTGCTGCTCGCAACCGGGGCGCTGGAGCGGCCGTGGCCGGTGCGCGGCTGGACCTTGCCCGGGGTGATGGGCGTAGGGGCCGCGCAGGCCTTGCTGAAGTCCGGCGGCCTCGCGCCGCGCGCGGATACGGTGCTGGCCGGCAGCGGTCCGTTGCTGTGGCTCTACGCGTCGCAACTGCTCAAGGCGGGGCGCACGATCCGCGCGGTAGTCGACACGACGCCGCCAGGCGCCGCGCGGGGCGCGCTGCGCTATCTGCCGCGCGCACTGCTGGCCGCGGACTATCTGCTAAAGGGCATGCGAATGATGCGCGCGGTGCGGCGCGCCGGGGTCGAGATCTACCGCGCTGCGCACGAACTGGAGGTGCTGGGCGAGACCCACGCGGAGGCGCTGCGCTTCCGGGTGGGCGCGCAGCTTCATGCCTTGCCGGCCAGCCTGGTGCTGCTGCATCAAGGCGTCGTGCCGTGCACCAACGCCGCGCGCTCGATCGGCTGCGTGCATCGCTGGGATGCGCATCAGGCGTGCTGGCGGCCGGAAGTCGACGACTGGGGGCGTAGCAGCGTCGCGAACATCTGGATTGCCAGCGACGGCGCGGGCGTCGGCGGCGCCAAGGTCGCCGAACGCGCGGGCGAACTGGCCGCGCTCGATATTGCCGCCGCGCTGCAACGGATCGACACCGCGACTCGCGACCGCGACGGCCATTCGGCACGCTCGGCCACACGCCGCCATCTGGCTATCCGTCCGTTGCTGGACGCCATGTACACACCGGCACCGGCGCTGCGGCAGCCGGCCAGCGACGTGATCGTGTGCCGTTGCGAGGAAGTCAGTGCGGGTGAGATCCGGCGGATTGCGGGACTCGGCTGCACCGGGCCAAACCAGATGAAGGCGTTTTCCCGCTGTGGAATGGGCCCGTGCCAGGGCCGCTGGTGCGGCACGACGGTCTCCGAACTGCTCGCCGAAGTGCAGGGGCGGCCGCCGGAAGAAGTCGGCTACTACCGGATCCGCGCGCCAATCAAGCCCGTGACGATCGCCGAGATCGCGACTGCCATGCCGGCCGGCAGCTCGATGGAGCGCGCCGAATTTCCGAGTTGAGCGCCGCTGATGCGCCCGCAGCGAGCGGGTGCCGCTTCGCCGATATCGGTTCACCGTTTCACGGCAGGCGCGTTCCCATCTGCCGTGCTTTGCATATGCGCAATGATTAGTTCGCTTCTCGCGAGGGTGTCCTTATTCTAATCATCGCCCCGCGATGGTCCGTCCGCTTGCGGCGGTACAACCCATCACGAACTTGCGAAGGACATCATGGTTTCATCAGAACATTCCACGCCCGACGCGCAACCGGTCGATTCCAGCCGACGCTCGCTTTTGAAGGCCGCCGCCGCGCTCGCCGTGGGGACAGGTGCCGTTATTGCCGGGGGCGCAGGGGCGCTGCTGTCGAGCCAATCCGCGTTCGCTCAGGGGAATTCGAAAACACTGCGAATCGGATTCCAGAAATACGGTAACTTCGTTGTCCTGAAGGCGCGCGGCACGCTCGAAAAACGGCTCGCTCAGCAAGGCGTGGGCGTGCAGTGGCTGGAATTTCCAGCCGGACCGCAATTGCTCGAAGGACTGAATGCGGGCGCGGTGGACGTCGGCACGGTGGGCGAAACTCCGCCTATCTTTGCGCAGGCCGGAGGGGTCGACTTCGTCTACATCGCCAACGAACCGCCCGCGCCCAAAGGCGAGGCGCTCGTCGTGCAGCAGGACTCGCCGATTCGCACCGTTGCGGACCTGCGCGGCAAGAAGGTCGCGCTCAACCGGGGCTCGAACGTTCACTATCTGCTGGTCAAGGCATTGCAGCGCGCCGGCTTGACGTACACGGATATCCAGCCGGTCTATCTCACCCCCGCTGACGCGCGCGCCGCTTTCGTCCAACGCAGCATTGATGCCTGGGTGATCTGGGATCCGTATCTGGCCGCTATCCAGCGTCAGGCTAATGCGCGCGTCTTGACCGACGGCGAAGGCATCGTGCGCAACACCCAGTATTACGTCTCGTCGCGCAAGTTTGCCGACGCCCAGCCGCAAGTGCTGCATACGCTGCTCGACGAACTGAACCAGGTGGACCAGTGGGGGAGCAAAAACATCCCCGCCGTGGCCGCCCAGTTGTCGCCGCTCGTCGGACTCGACGCAGCGACCCTTGAGCTGGCTTTGGGGCGCGCCGCTTACGGCGTGCAGCCGATTACCGATGCCACGCTGGCGTATCAGCAGCAGATTGCCGACACGTTTACCGATCTCAAGCTCATACCTAAGAAATTGACCGTCGCGGATGCGCGCTGGAACTCGGTCGGCTGACGTCTTAGAAAGGCCCGCACGCGCCCAGCGGACGCAATGGGCTTACATGCCCTTGAACTGATCAGCGTACAAACGGCTCACGCTCAGCTTCGCGGGATGACCGCGCAGGCTGAGCGTCAGCTTGCCCGCCTCGTCGCGTGAGGCGCTCGCAATCATTTCGGCGCGCACCACCGTGCCGCGATGAATCTGCCAGAACTGCTGCGGGTCAAGTTGCAGCAGCAGCTCGCGCAATGACGTGCGAATCAGGTGCTCTTGCCCGGCCGTGATCACCCGCACGTATTTGTCGGCCGCCTCGAAGTACAAGACCTCGCTGACCGGAACCATCGTAATCGTGTTGCCGGCGCTCGCCTGGATCACGCGCAACGGCGTGGCTGGTGCGCCCACTCCGGCCTGTTGAGCTGCGCCAGGCACACCCGCGGCGGCAGGTATCCCCGCACCAAACAGCGTGCGCAACTGATCGATCATCGGCGCCAACGCCAGCTCCCCGCTTTGCGGTTGCGCACGCGCCTGCAATGCTGCTTGCAGCCGTTCGCAGGTTTTTGCCAGCCGCTCCGGTTGCACGGGCTTGAGGACATAGTCGAGCGCGGCACGTTCGAAGGCGTGCAGCGCGTATTCGTCGTAAGCCGTGACGAAGACGAGCAGCGGTAGCGGGCGGCCGGCGTCGGGCCAATCTTCGGCCAGCGCCTGGGCCGCTTCCAGACCGCTCATCCCAGGCATGCGGATATCGAGGAACACCACATCGGGCTGCAGAGCCAGCCCCTGTTTAAGCGCCGACATGCCATCGCCGACGCTTGCAACGATGCGCAGTTGGGGCCACAAACGGCTCAGTTCGGCTTGCAGGTTGGCGGCGAGCAAGGGCTCGTCTTCTGCGATCAGGGCGGTAGCGTGCATAAGGGGTGCGTGACTGATGGATTGGGTGGGCTCAGGCGACGGGTAAGCGGATCACGGCGAGCGCGCCGCCGCGCCCGTCGCTCGGCGTGGTCAATTCAAGGGATGCCGCGTCGCCGTACAGCGCGGCGAGCCGTTCGCGCACCTGCTGCATACCGAAGCGGCTGCCGTGCGTCGCCGCTGCGCCGAGGCCTACGCCGGTGTCGCGCACGCTCAGCACGAGCGCGTGGCCGTCGCGCCGGGCGGCGATCTCGATCTGCCCGCCCGAGACGCTCGGCTCGAGTCCATGCTTGATCGAATTCTCGACCAGCGGTTGCAGCAGCAGCGGCGGCACGGGCAAGCCGCTCAGGTCGGCGGGGAGGTCGAGCGTGCCGTGCAGGCGCGGACCCATGCGGACCTGCATCAACTCGAGGTAATCGCTGATGCGGGCAAACTCGGCAGCCAGCGCGTGCGAGTTCGAGCGCGAAGCGTCGAGCGTGGCGCGCAGAAAGCCATTCAGATGATCGAGCATCGCCTGTGCGCGTGGCGGGTCCTGACCGATCAGCACGCGCAGGTTCGCGAGCGTGTTGAACAGCATGTGTGGTTCCAGTTGCGACACCAGCAGCTTGAGCTGGTTTTCGGCGGAGGTGCGCAGTGCGGCTTGCGCGCGTGCCTCGGTCGCGGCGAGTCGCCCGCGTGCATAGAAAAAATAGGTGCAGCCGATCGCAAGAGCGAGGGTCGGCGCGAGGGCGGGCAGTAGCGACTGCGCATCGCGGATAAAGCCAAGCGGGGGACGATGCGTGCCGGTGAGCAGGTCGCCGAGCACATGCCCGCCGAGATAACCCACCACGGCCGACATCGCCACCCACGGCGCCATCAAGGCCCAGCCGGGCCAACGCCGACGGGGTTCGAGGCTGTCGGACGCGCCGGCGTGCCGGCCAGCGGAAAGGCGCTGGAACGGGCGGGTCGACAGGCCGTAGCGCCCGGTTTCGACCAAGGTCTGAATACAAATCGTGACGGTGAACGAGTAGATCAGATTGGAGACAAATGCCCCGTCCGACAATGGGCCGAAGATGAACGTGCTCGCCAGCGCGATGAGGACCGTGATTCTCAGTTCACGCCAAAGCCACTTGAAAACGACGGGGTACGGGGGCATGCGAGAGTCCGGAATCAGGCGCTCGTCGAGCGCGATGGCAAGGATGATGAGCGTACCACTCGCCACACGGCAAGGGTGCGGGCGAGGAAGACGCCGCTAAACGCGCCGTAGACGAGGCCGGTAAAGCCGGCGAAACCTGCGTCGACGGCAAGGCCAGGGGTCATCGACAGCGCCACGGCGACAGCGAACTTGACCACGAACAGTCCGAGCAGCAAGACGAGCGGCAGCCAGCTTCCCGGCATCAGCACGCTGCGTTCTTGCGGCAGCCAGCGAATCTCACCCCACACGCGCAGGATTTGCGCCAGTAACAGCGTGACGGCCCCGCCACTCGCCCAGGCGATCAATGCCAGCGGTTGGCTGGGAAAGGCGGACGCGACGCCATACAGCGACAGGAACACCATCACGAGAGGCAACGAAATGCTGGCGCGCAACGACCTGCGGCGCGGCAGCGTCTGCTTGAGGCCAATGAAGGTCAGAGCGGCGAGTAGGCCCCAGACCCAATCAGGCGTTTGCTGAAGAATGGAAATGAACATGGCGGCTGGCTCCGTGTCTATGAACGAGAGGTTCGATGACGCACATCTTCGAGCCGGCTTCTGCAAGGTTCGAGCGGTTTGCGACAGAATGACGAGGTGTGGCGCGAAACGGCCTGGATTCGGCGCGAAGTGTTTTGACACGGTTTTGACGCGCCAGCCACGCAGTCAGGCACGC
>FSXK01001021.1_pt1 | contig 10738 bp, 11 predicted proteins | sample 1638101 | NCBI WGS metagenome assembly FSXK01 (sample SAMEA3914788, study PRJEB12502) | metagenome | biome: forest; material: soil | place: Canada | collected 2011-07-03 | depth 0.1 m | reverse complement strand
CGCCCGACCGGAAACCTTCAATGGCCCGTCGATCCGGCTCACCGATGCGCCGATCAGGCCATGCATATGGCGAATCAGTGGATCCGGCTTGCCTCCGGGGATGAAATTGTCAGGGGCGAGGGCAATGGCCTTTTTCATCACCGCCTGCATGGCGTCTTTAAGGATGGGCATCAGCGGATCTCCTGAAGAGCGGTCAATTTGACTAGCGTGTCGGTGATCACGCGCTGACCCAGTTCAATCTTGAAGGCGTTGTCGCGAAGACCGCGAGCGGAAGCGAACTCCGCCTGCGCCGCCGCGCGGAACGCTGCCTCGGTCGCCGGACCGCCCTTGAGGGCCGCCTCGGCCGCTTTGGCGCGCCACGGTTTGTGGGCGACGCCCCCGAGGGCAATCCGCACCTCCTTCACGATGCCGTCCTGCACTTCGAGAGCCGCAGCCACCGAGATCAGGGCGAAGGCATAAGAGGCGCGGTCGCGCACCTTGCGATAGCTGGAGCGGCCAGCGAAGCCGTGCGGTAGCATAACAGCGGTGATCAGTTCGCCCGCCTCAAGCACCGTTTCGATCTGTGGCGTCTCGCCGGGCAGGACGTGGAAATCGATCAACGGAATGTCGCGTGCGCCATTGCGGCCCTGCACCGTTACCAACGCATCCAGGGCGGCCAGCGCCACGGCCATGTCCGAGGGGTGGGTGGCGACGCAGGCAGTGGAGGCGCCGAGGATGGCATGCATGCGGTTGAAGCCTTCCATGGCGTCGCAGCCCGTTCCGGGCGCGCGTTTATTGCAGCGGGCAGCGTCGTCATAGAAGTAGCCGCAGCGAGTGCGCTGCAGGAGGTTGCCGCCCACCGTCGCCATGTTGCGGATCTGAGCCGAAGCACCTGCCAGAATGGCCTCAGACAGTAGCGGATAGCGCTCGCGCACGCGCCGGTCGGCCGCCACGGCAGTGTTCTTGACCCCAGCACCGATCCGCAGGCCACCGTCGCCCGTCTCCTCGATCTCGCGCGAGAGGCCCGTGACGTCGACCAGCACCACCGGATGCTCGATCGTCTCGCGCATCAGGTCGACGAGGTTGGTGCCCCCGCCCAGGTATTTGGCTCCGGCTTGAGCGCCAAGCGTCAGTGCCGCTTGCGGGTCTGACGCACGTTCGTAGGTAAAGGGGTTCATTGTGCGGCCTCCTCGCGCTCGCTGAGCTCGGTGCTGACCGCACCGAACGTGTCCTGGATCGCGTCGACGATGCCGTTGTAGGCGCCGCAGCGGCAGAGGTTGCCACTCATTCGTTCGCGCAGTTCTACGTCCGTGAGCGCAAAGCCCTGCGCGGCTACATCGTCGCTGACATAGCTGGGCACACCACACTTCAACTCCTGCACCATTCCGATGGCCGAGCAAATCTGGCCAGGGGTACAGTAGCCGCACTGGAAACCATCGTGTTCGACGAAGGCCGCCTGCAGGGGGTGAAGCTTGCCCGGTTCGCCCAACCCTTCAATGGTGGTGATCTCGCAATCCTGATACTGCACGGCCAAGGCGAGGCAACTGTTGATACGCGCCCCGTCGACCAACACGGTGCAAGCGCCACATGCGCCCTGGTTACAGCCCTTTTTAGCGCCGAAGAGATGCTGCTGCTCACGAAGCAAATCGAGAAGCGAAGTCCTGGGGTCAAAGTCGAGCTCGACCTCCTCGCCGTTAATGACGAAATGCATGCTTGCTCCCGGTAAGGTCGGGCGTACGCCGTGAAATTGGCACCACCCGATTACCGCCGCAAAACGCTAGCCCAACTGCGGCGGACTGATTGGCATGCCACGCTGGACCGCCGCGCGGGCTGCTAACGGCTTCATCCAGCGATCGACTGCCGGAGTTGGCTGATCGTTACTAACTTCCAGTTTGCTAAGCGAGCAATTTTCGGGCCTCCGAGCGGGGACGATCGGGGCGAGGAACTTTGCGTCCCGGTTGATGTGACTCGGAACAGGTCGCCTGGTTGACACCCGCCCGTCCGACATCACGAACGCGTTCGAGCGTTTGCTTGTGGGCCATGTGTAAAAAACAGAGGCATGAAGGTCTTTTATGGAGCACCTGTCCGTTTCACTCATGAGCTCCCAGTTGGAACTGACCCACCACCTCAGCCAGCCGGTTTGCCTGCGCGAGCAGCAGGTCGGACGCTCCCGTTGCCTGCTCGACCAGTGCCGCGTTTTGCTGGGTCGCGTTGTCGAGTTGGGCCACGGCGTGATTGACCTGAAGAATGCCCGCGCTTTGCTCGGACGCGGCCGCCGAGATTTCACTGAGCGTTGCAGTGACTTTCTGTACGTTCGTCACGGTGTCCGTCATCGTCGCACCGGCGCGCTGTACCAGTTCAGTCCCAGCATCGACGTGACTCGTGGAGTTGGCGATCAGATCTTTGATTTGCCTCGCCGCCTCGGCGCTGCGCAATGCCAGTGTGCGGACCTCTCCGGCCACTACCGCAAAACCTCGACCCTGCTGGCCTGCGCGGGCGGCTTCCACGGCCGCGTTGAGTGCCAGAATGTTGGTCTGGAAAGCGATTCCGTCAATCACGCCAATGATGTCCTGAATGCGGGATGAAGCAGCCGCGATCTCCCCCATCGTGGACACGACTTCGGACTACTGTACCGCCTTGCTGGGCGACGTTAGATGCCTGTTGAGCCATCTGGCCGGCTCGGCTTGCGGCGTCCGCGGAGTTGCGCATCGTCCCGGCCAATTCTTCCATCGTTCCAGCTGTCTCCTCCAGGTTCGCTGCAGCCTGCTCCGTCCGAGCTGAAAGGTCGCGGTTACCATGGGAAATCTCGGCCGCCGCCGCTTTCACGGAATCGCTGGTGATACGGATATCCGCGAGGACGCCCGACAGCTTGTCGGCAAACCTGTTGAACGAAGCCGCAATCTGTGCAACCTCATCGTCACCGTGCACGGGTAGTCGTGACAAGACTGCCCTGACGCACGCAATCGCTACATCTGGGAATCACTTTTATCAGATCTAGCGATTTTTAGACCGGGCGTGGAAGGCGGGTTTTTCGCCGGCGAGAACTGGAGGGGCGGTAGCGACAGGGCAGGGGGAGGTCTGAGGGAGGCGCGACGGACGCCAGAAATGCAAAGGGCCCGCCAGGATGCGTTGGGGAACAGAAAAAATGCAGCGGGACACCGCCCAGACCCGCATTTAGGGAGCGCGTGGAGCGCGGCTCCGGGAAACGCTGCAAGGATTCAGACTAGGGTTTATACTTACTCCCGTCTCCTCCATTCTCTGTCTCCACGGAATATGGATTTAGCCCGCCGCTCCCTTTGTGGCGGGCTTTTTTTTGCTGGCCGTATGTATGTATGTATGTGTACAGCGTTTCGCGCCGGCTGTGCTCAATGGTCAGCAAATGCGGTCTTCACTGACGACCACACAGCGCGCACGACACCACCGTCGATGAATGAGAGAAAAAGCGCCCAGACCCTGAAGGTCTGGGCGAAGCCATCGGGAGCCCAGATGGCGGAGGTATTCAAAATGAAACGGGCCCGCTACTGCGGTCAAACCCGATAGCGAGCCCAGTTCCTTGGGCGGCGGCGCGCCGGGGTATTGCGCGCTCAGACGGCGGTGCTCAATGTCCAGATGTGTTCGACATCCTTCTGCGGCGCCTGGATTACTGCATCAGTGGTGGCCGTACATCTCGTTCCGGTCGAACTTGCTGATGACAGTGGCGGGGTGCCCCGCGTCCGACGAGTCACTCACGACGCCGCCGACCCCTGTTGCGTTGTTTTCTGCAGCCACCTTGGCCTCAGCAGCCTGAATCTGTGCCGGATAAGTGGTGTGGTCACCCGGACGCCAGCCAGTCTGCTTAAGCTGAACGAGTTCAGCGCGCACCTGCGCACGGGTGACAGGTTGGTTCGATTGAGCGAACGCGGCAACCGGAGCAGCAAGCGCAGCGGCAACGACAACGGCTTGAATAAGGGACTGCACGGTTACTACCTCCAGACTTCGTTTTGGCCTGCTACGAACAGCCCTGTTCGTAAATCAGTGACTACAGTCTGGGTAAGCAATCATTTAAGATTAAGGCCGACGTCAGGAAAGGATTGTTGTCAAATATGGGTAAACCCTAATGTGATGTCCACTGCCGCTATCTGTGATCCGGGCCCAGGCCCTGTCCCAAAACGACCGAGATGGAATGGACACCTTCGTAACGCTCTGTACGAAATCCGGGGAATCGCCATATCGGACGTGGACGCTTCGCCATGGACGTTTTCGGGCACACCCTTGAATGTATCCGCGGACACGGCGTCCGGATGCGCTGTGTCCGCGGTGAGCGGTTAGACGTCGAAGCAGTCGCGAACGGTGTACCGGTCCGGCGGGATGTTCCAGCCGCCGTTGGGTTCCGTTTTCATCGCTTCCAGTCCCACGGCGGTCATCAGCGCCGGCAACATCTCGGCGATGGAATGGGCCGTCTCCCCGGCGAACCGTGCCAGCGATTGGAGCTCGCTGGCGATCCGGCCAAAGCGCTGCTGGCTAACCCGGAACACGCCCTCGTACAGGTCGGCCGGGTCTTTACAGACCTGCACTGTGTGCAGACCCATCAGCATCGTGGCGTGCGCACTATGCCGTGCAAAAAGGGTTCTAAGGAAGGCCAAGTCAATCAGCACCAGCACGGCTACGTGGCCAAGGAGGAAGCGCACTAGGTTGCCGGGGTTCAGCGACAACGTGAACGGGTACGCGGGAAGCCTGCCTGGTGACGGCAACAGCCCGCAGGGTTGTGTCGTGGGCGAGACGAGTTCCCCTGGCGATCGCCAGGACCGTCGCTGGTGAAAGCGACGTGGCGCAGGCGATCAGCTCCTTTTCGAGCCGGACGTCGAGATGGTTCGGCAATTCCCCCTCCGCAACGTTTCATCTGCCCTTGATCGGCTGATCGTCGTGCAGCTGACTTCGGGCGACAGTCGAAAGTAATGGCACCCCATATGGCTCCGCAGCGGTGCTGCAGGCCCGTGCAGCACTTCATTGATCGACCGACGGCGCGCGTCGTTGACTACTTGCGGGGTCTCCCTAATACTCCCGCTTCATATTTCAGCGGATGCGGGGGAAGCTAGCGTGTGGAATCTGTTGAGGGAATTCTTTGAAAAGGACTGGTTCTGGGCCTTTATCAACATCGTGCTTCCAATCGGATTGCCGATCGGCGGTATGATGCTTTCGCGAATCTCTATGCCCAAGTCAGTTGACAAGGTTGAGCGCGCTCGAATTCTTCGAACGCGCCCATATATACTGCTCTTCAAAGACGGACAGCTTGGCTGGGTGGCATTGCTGATGTGCATGACAGGTTTTTCGGAGTTTGGCGACGGCATCAAACGCGGCCATCCTGCCCCAAACTGGATGATCCCATTTTTCGTGGTGATTGTGCTCGTCGCACTGGCGTCCGGGATCTTGGCGACAAACGGGGCGGTCGACACTGTCGAAGTCAAGGATACAAAAACCTTTCGGAACTGGTTTGGTTACTACTCGGTGGCCGTCTGGACTATAATCCTGGCAGTTCTAGCGGCGGTGGCCTTCTCCACCGCGCACTTTTGGGCCGAATAGGAGAAACCTGATGACCTCACTTGCACGCGTGTTGTTCCCGCAAGAGCGGGGCACTCGGGCGATCATGTCCACTGTGGCTGCTATTGCGACGGCAGTGGCTACCGTAATGACCATTGTTATGGTGGTCATGGCACATAATTAAGCGCCCTTTGAATTGACAGAAACCCGGCCATGGCGCCGGGTTTTTTGTTGCTCGTCCGGCGCGAAGACGGCGTGCAGCTTTTTACGCTCGATACTGCATGGATGCGGTCCTTCCCCAATTACGGTGGGTCAGAATCGCACGTCCAACTGCCCGTACAGGAACAGGATAGCGTGCTTGAAGCGCTGCTTGTTGCGGTAGCCTCGCGCCTTGACCCGCATCGCGCGAATCTGGCTATTCAGACCTTCGGCACGCGCGTTGGAAGCACGTTCCCTGATGGCGTTCAGAATGCCCCCCAGCCGGTTTTCTATCTGCGTGGCGACCCGGGTTACCACCGGTATTGCGGCTTCTCGTGCCGCTATCCAGCGCTTCCACTTGGCGCCGGTATGGGACGTGTATGGCTTGTACCAGAGTTCGCGTGCGCGTTCTTTAAACGTCCAGACAACGGCAGTATCAATCAGGCTGGCAGACAGGGTGTCCAGCTTTTCGCGCTGGTCCTTTGAGAGGTGAGTGCCTCGCTTTAGCCAGTGATAGCGCGTACGGTGTATCGTCTTTCGCAGGCTGTTGTCGACACGGTGCAATTCGCGTTTGCGGGTCTGGTCGAGCGCCTCGGACAGATTCTTCGCAATATGGAAATGGTCGAAGGCGACCTTCCTGTCGGCGCCGGGCAAGTGCTCGAACGCAGCCTTGAGGTAGGCCGGATTCATGTCCATCGTAAGCGTTGCGATGCGATTCAGTTCGCGTTTGTTCAATCGGGTTAGGTAACGCGAGAGGCTTTCATTGTCGCGGCCATCCTCAACAACCAGGATGCGATTTTCGTCGGACACCAGGGTGACGTATTCCTGCCTTCCCTTGAAGCTGATTTCGTCCACGCCGACATGCTTCGCTGGGGACGGAGTGCGGCGCGCGAGACCGCGCTTAACCGCCCGTTGCAGAATGCCATCGATTGCATTCCAGCTCAGTCCAAGCTGCCGGCTGACGGCCTGAATGGACGCCTCACGCACCCAGTCCAGCACATGCATCTCGAAGGCACCCGTATAACGACTGCCGGACTCAGCCCACGGCACCGCTATCGTGACGCAACCGTGCTCCTCGCACTCGACACGTGGCACGTGCCACGGTTCTGGTGCAAATAGGTAAGCAGGTTAAGACGTTTCATATTCACAGGATACCTCATCGATCATACAGGACAGTATTCCATACGGCGGGCGCAGCGGCATCCTTAAGGCCGAGCTTGAGGCTCGACCGGAACAGCCACCTGATTGGTTCGACATTAGACCGAAATGCGGTCTCCATAGAGGACTAGCGGCATACTATGTGGGATTTCGCACACGCGAACACTGGCTTCGATCCATCAATTTCGGAAAACAGGGGGCTGGACCAACTCGATTCCGCTATCGGCCGTAGCCCCCTTTGGAGGGGTCATTCAGAATGATGCAGGTCGAATGGCCGAGGGTCGATAACGGCCAACTGGGTCAACAAAGGTAGGATAGCCATGCTAGGGCATGTAGGCCTTTCCGGCGTACGGGTTAATGGTGATGGCGACCAAGGCTCTCCTAATATGTCGGCTAGACCGATCACGACGGAGCCCTTTATGCCCTTCACCCCAGCATCGTCATTGCAGCCGCCCGCCGATGCCGCGCTCGCCGAGCGCCTCGATGCGGTGCTGTCCCGCACGCTCGACGCGCAGCGTCTCATCGGTGCGGTAGTGCTGATCGCGCGCGACGGACGGCTCGTCTATCACCGCGCGGCCGGATTCGCGGACCGCGAATCGCGCACGCCGATGCGCGAGGACACGCTGTTCAGGCTCGCGTCGGTGACGAAGTCGATCGTCTCGATGGCCGTAATGGTGCTCGTGGCACAACGCAAGGTTTTGTCGCGCTAAGGCGCTGGGTTAGAATTTGCATTCGATCACCAGTGACGAACAAGATGCCCAAGACGAAGGATGCGCGGCTGATGCACATGATCCGCAAGGGGCAGATGCACGATGATGGCTTCGCCAAAACCGCAGCCGAGCAATTCTATTCGCTGGCTGTGTAAGCAGCCCAAACCATATTGGGACTTGCTCGTCCCGCCCGCCTTATCGCGACATAACCCAGTAATGAGCATTCCTACCGCAATCTTCGCATCGCGGAGCGAGGCGCCGGCAGTTTTACGACAGGCAGAAGTCTGCACAGGTCTTGCATCATGGAAGCGTACAACCCCCGAGCGGTAGCCTGGTTTCGTTCAACACCGTTATCAGCGCGGAGTTCGGGCAGATTGACACGACTGCCGAAACGGCGAGGCCTGTGCGCCTGTAGTTTCGTCGTAGCAGCCGTAGATATCCCGCAATCCGATCAGGGTACCAGAGACGGCTGATAGCACTGACGTTCGGATGCCTCCGAAAGCACATTCGACCGGACCCGGAATAATATTCCGAATGGCGCGCGCTGCCGACATTAATACTCAAATAATCACAATGGTCACGCCGACCCAATGAACATATTTCATGAACAGCGAAACGTTTGCGCTCCTCCGGGATTTTCCAGCTTGCGTCATACTGCCCACAGTCCAATGCAGCCGTGACTCGGGGGTCCGTAGGCTGCCTATCGGTCACCCTATCGCGCTGTAAGAGAAGAGCTGACAGCCGGAGATAGCGTAGCGAACTCACGAAAGGTAACCCGTGGATCCGCGGAGCCCTGACTGATGAGATAAATATGGGATTGGTGCCCGTCTCACCGCGTGAAGTTACGCTCGGCGTCCCGCTTGCATCTCCGGTCTTCTCCGCGACGGGCAAGCTTCTGTTAGGGAAAGGTCACGTTGTATGGACTTCCTCGCAACTAGGCCGCTTGTTCGAGGTCGGCGCTTTCCGCGCGGCGCTTTCGCATGACCGGTTGTTGGACAATAACGAGCAGCGGGCATTATCAGTCTTCACCGGTGACGATAGACCAGCGGAGGAATCCGCAACGAGCGGCACCGACTTCCCAGCGATATGGACGCAGCCTGAAGCTTTCCTGATCACGCTACCAGGTAACCGGGCGGTGGCGTCTGTGCAATACGTTGGTATGCTAAAGGACCAAAGTCTGCTGGTGCGGTTACACGAGGGGATCGACACTTTGCAACCGGACGTTGAGGTCGATGCAAAGGTGCTCCTCGGGCGCAGCCTGCACGCATTTCGGACAGCCGTAGTGGTCCGGGCGACCACACCGTTCGACGTGATTTATTTGCGATATCCGAAAGCAGTCACGAAACGGATCGTGCGGCAGCATTTCCGGGTGGCGCTTGACGCGCCCGCGCGACTACTGCGCAACGACACGATTACAGCTGGATTTGCGGCGACGTGGTCAACCTCAGCATCAACGGCGCAGGTATCGAGGTCAAAGAGGGCACCCTACAAAGGGGCGAGCATTTCAGGCTTTCCCTGCGGATCAGCGTCGGCGGCCAATGTCACGCGGCGATGCTCGGCCGAATGTGCACCCGAAGAAGTTGAGTTCGGGATAGACAGCGCTGGGCTAAATTTTACGTGCGTCGCATGTGAAGAAGTGAACAGCCTGATCAACTTTGGCGCATCGAACGATCCACTTGGGACACTCCTTCATATGAGGCCGTCGCGATGATCTGGGATGCTAGCCAGAAGGGAATGAGCGAACTGCGAACGACCAGTTCCTGCGTTGCTACTCGCGATCCAGGGGCGCGACCAAAACCGGATTCATCTGCACAGAGCGGAATGCTCGATACATACGGAGCGCATGCGCTTTTCCGCGCCCGGCGTGAAAGTCGTTCGAACGCTCGTCCAGAATCGCAACGGCGATGCATTTCCTCTGAGTCAACGGACGCCTCTTTGAATTGCGCTTTTCTCGACGCTGGTGCTGCCGGAAGCACACGCCCGAAGGCGTTCGTATACCAACCTGTCGCAGATTCACGCCGCTGATACAAAAATTAATCGAGAGGGCCGGAATGCCGAAGAAAAATATTTCCGATGCCAGGATGGCGCAGGGCCGCATTATTTACATGGCCGAACGGTTTTGTCGCGATAAGGATGGTAGAGAAAACGGGACCGGGATGATGAGGAATGCTTACATAGCCAACGAATTGAACTGCTCGGCGCGAGTTTTGCCGCTACCACTGTCTTTCATCTGCCCTTTCGCAATCATGTGCATGAGCTCGATACCGCCCAGCAAAATGCGGGCACAACGAAAGGTCTTGAAGCCGAGCATCGGCCGGGTACGGCGCTTGATAGCCCGGTGATCCTGTTCAATGATGTTGTTGAGATACTTGTTCTGGCGGATCTTGATCGGCGTGTCGCGCTCCGCGTTGAGGGCCTCGAGCGCTGCCAGATTCGCACCACTTTTATCGATCGTGACCGTCTCGGGCTCGCCGTTCTGATCGATCGACTTCTCGAAGTAGCGCTGGGCTGCAGCCTTGTCACGGTGGGCACGCAGCAGGAAATCGACCGTCTGGCCGGCCTTGTCAACGGCGCGATATAAATACTTCCAGTGGCCCTTGACCTTGATGTAGGTCTCGTCAACGCGCCAGCTCCTGCCAACAGGGCGCTTGTGACGCCGGAACGTCTTCTCCAGCACCGGAAGCAGTTTGATGGCCCAGCGATGCACGGTCGAATGATCAACTGCAATTCCACGTTCAGCCATCATTTCTTCCAGGTGACGCAGGCTCAACGGATAGGCTACATACCAGCGCACACACATTAGGATCACATCAAGCGGGTAATGCAGGCGTTTGAGCACGCGCGCTACAGCTGGGTTCATGGCCAATATCATCGATCACGCCGTTCGTTTTGTCGCCGGCAGCATAGCAGGCCGTCTTATTGCGACAAAGCCGTTCTCGAAGGTGGTTTTTGTGTCGGCGAAGCGCGCGAGCCACGCGCGCAGCGCGTCGAGGTCGTTCATCGCTGCGATCTGTGCATGGCGGCCGGTGGCCCGGTTCGCGCCATTGTGTCCGTCCAGCGCGGCGGGAACCACCAGAGCGTCGAGCGGCGCGGGCACGATAACCAGGGGTGCGGCGGCGGATTCGGGCATGGCAAAGGTGAGACTTAACGGGAGACGGGTGTCGGGCCAATATTTT
>FSXK01001343.1_pt1 | contig 10745 bp, 7 predicted proteins | sample 1638101 | NCBI WGS metagenome assembly FSXK01 (sample SAMEA3914788, study PRJEB12502) | metagenome | biome: forest; material: soil | place: Canada | collected 2011-07-03 | depth 0.1 m | reverse complement strand
GGCTTCTTCAACGCCTTCGAAGCGCGCAACCGCCAAACCGAATTGCTTACGCATACGCGCATAAGCGCCCGTCGATGCCACCGCCATGCGCACGCCGCCAGTCGCATTGGACGGCAACGAAATGGCGCGACCCACGGAGAGACACTCGACCAGCATGCGCCAACCATGACCGGCCATGTGCGGGCCACCGATCAGCGTCGACATCGGCACGAAGATATCTTTGCCGCGTACCGGACCGTTCTGGAACGGAATGTTGAGCGGGAAGTGGCGACGACCGATTTCCAGGCCTGGCGTGTTACGCGGCAGGAGCGCAAGCGTGATGCCGAGGTCTTCCTTGTCGCCGAGCAGATGTTCCGGGTCGTACAAGCGGAACGCGAGACCCACCACGGTGGCGATCGGTGCCAGCGTGATGTAGCGCTTGTCGAAGTTGAGCTTCATGCCGATGGTTTCGACACCGTCGACAACTTGCTTGCACACCGTGCCGTAATCGGGGATCGAAGTTGCATCGGAACCGGCATATGGACCGGTGAGCGCGAAGCAGGGAATTTCTTCACCCACGGCAAGGCGCGGCAGATAGAAATTCTTTTGTTCATCGCTGCCGTAATGCAGCAGCAGTTCCGCCGGCCCCAACGAGTTGGGCACGGCCACCGTGGAGGCGACTGTCGCCGACATCGTCGCCAGCTTTTGCAGCACCGCCGAATGCGCCAGTGCCGAGAACTGCAGGCCGCCGTACTGCTTCGGAATGATCATGCCGAAGAATTTGTGCTTCTTGATGAAGTCCCACACGTCCGGCGGCAGATCGGCCAGCTCGTGCGTGATCTGCCAGTCGTCGATCATGCCGCACAGCTGTTCCACCGGGCCGTCGAGAAAGGCCTTTTCTTCGACGCTGAGTTCCGGCTTGGGCTGCTTCAGCAGTTCATGCCACGCAGGCTTGCCGGAAAACAGTTCGCCTTCGAAACCGACCGTGCCGGCTTCCAGTGCGGTCTGTTCGGTGTCGGAAAGCTTCGGCGTCACCTTCGCAAAAATTTTCAGCAATGGCGCGCTGATCTGTTTGCGACGGAAGTTGATCATCAGCAAAGGCACGGCGATCGCCAGTTCGATGATCAGCAAAATCGCCATCGTCACCGGCGCATGCGCGAGCAAGCCAACCACCAGCGTGGCGACTATCGTGGTGATCGCCCAAGTGCGCAGGCTGCTGCGATGGTAGGCGCAGGCGCCCGTCGCGATGATCGCTGCGAGCAGGGTCAGTAGTACGGACATCTCAACACCTCGTTGCAGGTTGCTTGACCGCCGCACTCTTGGCGGCGTCGGCGGATTCCAGGCTCGCGATGAAGCCTGCTATTTGGGTCGTGAATGCGTCGTTCGCATCCCCGGCCAACATGTGCGTTGCACCTGGCACTTCCGCATGACACGCATGCGGCACCAGGGCGAGAAATTCAGCGACGGTGCGATGCGAAACCACATCGCTACGCTCGCCGGACAACAGCAGCACGGGCACCTCGACCTTGGCCGCCGCTTCCAACAAGCGCGGTTGATAGCGTTCGCTTTCGCTGATCAGACCGCCTGCGAGCAACGCCGGGTCCCAATGCCAGCGCAATCGTCCATCCGCGCCTTCGCGCATCAGAGGGCGCAATTGCTGCTCGCTTTTGCGTTCGCGTCGCTGCGGCAAATAGGCGGCAATCTGCTCGGCCGCTTCGGCGTAGCTGGCGAAACCATCGGGATGCGCCTGCATGAACGCCAGGATGCGTTCGACGCCCGAGGTTTCCCAGCGCGGCGTGATATCCACCAGCACCAGCGCACGGAATGGCGAAGGCCGGATCTCGCCCGCCAGCAACAAACCGAGCAAGCCGCCCATCGACGCCCCGACCAGAATGGGCGGCTGCGACTGGGCGCGCGCCAAGCCGAGCAGATCGTCGGCGAATTGCTCCATGTGGTAATCGCCACCGGAAACACGATCGCTTTCGCCGTGGCCGCGGCTGTCGAACGTGACGCAACGGCACCCCTGTGACGCCATCGTGGCGCCAGCAGCGTTCCAGGCCCCGCGGGTCTGGCCGAAACCATGCGCGAACAACAACGTCGGCTGGCCCGGCGCGTGGCTCAGTTCGACGGCCAAGGACAGGCCATCGGTCGTCGTGAATGAAGTTCGGATGGGTGGCATCGATTCCATACGCATGAGTATGGAATGGTCGCCCGGGTGCCGTCAACCCGCGCCAGCACCGGCGTTTTGACCGCGACTGGGCTACCATACGGCTATGAATGTCCGCCAAAAACCCGAACGCACACGCCTTTCCGCCGAAGATTGGGAAGATGCCGCTCTCAGCCTGATCGCCGAACAAGGCGTAGGCGCCCTCGCCGTGGAGGCGCTGGCCCGTCAGCTAGGCGTCACCAAGGGCAGCTTTTACTGGCATTTCCGTACGCGCGAAGCACTACTTCTGGCCGCCCTGGAGCGCTGGGAGCAGTACGGCGAAAAGGAAATCATTAGTCAGATCGAGGCTATTCCCGATCCGCGCGAACGCCTGCCCGAACTGTTCCGCCGCGTCGCTCACGAGCTGCAGCCGCACCGCGTCTATGCCGCGCTGCTGAAGGCATTGGACCACCCCTTGGTGGTGCCGGTGATGGCACGCGTCTCAAAACGGCGCACCGAATTTCTCCATACGGCCTACAGCGAAGCCGGTATGGAAGCGGACGAGGCCCTCAACCGCGCCCGCCTGACCTACGCCGCCTATGTCGGCTTTCTGCAGCTGAATTTCACGCTGGGTCTGCCAAGGTTGAGTCATGAGGATTTCGATTCCTACATCGAACACATGATCGCAACCCTGATCCCCGCCTAAACCCTTCCCGCCGGGCCACGCGCCCGGCAAGCCCGCTTCGACACCCGGCCGCTGCAGCGTTTGCTGCGGGCGACCTTGCAATGCCAGTTTCCGTAACATACCGTCTTTGCTGTTCTTTATGGGTAGACCAAGGCGAGGGAGACATGGCAAGCAAGCTTGCTGCGCTTGAGCAATGGGTCCATGACGTGGCGGCTATGACCCGCCCCGCGACGATCCATTGGTGTGACGGTTCCGATACCGAATATCGGTCGCTGGTGCAGCAAATGCTGCAGAGCGGAGATCTGATCGAACTGAATCAGCAGACCCATCCGGGCTGCTATCTGCATCGCTCCAACCCGTCCGACGTGGCGCGCGTGGAGCACCTCACCTTCGTGTGCACGAAGGGCGAGACCGATGCGGGTCCCAACAATCATTGGATGGCGCCGGCCGACGCGCACGCCAAGATCGATGCACTGTTCGACGGTTGCATGGAAGGGCGGACGATGTACGTCATACCCTACTGCATGGGCCCGATCGATTCGCCGCTCTCGCGTTGCGGCGTGGAAATCACCGACAGTCCTTACGTCGTGATCAACATGCGCACGATGACGCGCATGGGCGCTGCGGCATTGGCGCGTATCGAGCGCGAGGGCAGCTTCGTGAAGGGGCTGCATTCCACGGGCGAGCTTGATCCTGATCGCCGCTTTATCATGCATTTTCCCGAAGAGCTGACGATCAAATCGTACGGCTCGGGCTACGGTGGCAATGCACTACTCGGGAAGAAATGCCACGCGCTGCGCATCGCCAGTTATCAGGCGCGCACCGAAGGTTGGCTGGCCGAACACATGCTGATCGTCGGCATCGAAAATCCGCAAGGCCAGACGCACTACATCGCGGCAGCGTTCCCATCCGCCTGCGGCAAAACCAATCTGGCGATGTTGATTCCGCCGGATGGCTATCGCAAAGACGGCTGGCGCGTGTGGACCGTCGGCGACGACATCTGCTGGATGCGCCCGGGTGCGGATGGACGTCTATACGCCATCAATCCGGAAGCCGGCTTCTTCGGCGTGGCACCCGGCACCAGCGACAGCAGCAACCCGAATGCGCTGGCCTCGATTGCACGCGACACCATCTTCACCAATGTGGCCGTCACGGCCGACAACCAGCCTTGGTGGGAAGGCCTGCCGGGAACGCCGGTAACTGATTGGCAGGGGCGCCCGTATGACCCGGCCAACGGTCCCGCCGCGCATCCGAATTCGCGCTTCACCGTCAGCGCACAACAGTGCCCGACGTGGTCGCCGAAGGCCGAGGACGCGCAAGGCGTGCCGATCAGCGCCATCGTTTTTGGCGGCCGCCGTCCGTCGCTGTTGCCGCTGGTGATGGAAGCGCAGGACTGGACACACGGCGTATTGATGGGTGCCGCCATGGGCTCGGAAACCACCGCTGCGGCCACCGGCGCGGTCGGCGTGCTGCGCCGTGATTCGATGGCCATGAAACCGTTCTGCGGCTACCACTACGGCGACTACTTCACGCACTGGCTGTCGTTCGACAAGACCGGCGCCAAGCTGCCAAAGATCTTCCACGTTAACTGGTTCCGCAAAGGCAAGGACGGCAAGTTCATGTGGCCGGGCTTCGGCGAGAACCTGCGCGTGCTGGAATGGATGATCGCCCGCGTCGAAGGCAACGCACGCGGCGTCGAGACGCCTATCGGCACCGTGCCCGCGCATGGGGAGCTCAAGCTCGAAGGCCTGAACCTGCCGCGCGAAACGCTCGCCGAGCTGCTCCATATCGACAACTCCGGCTGGCAGGCGGAACTGCATGCCATCGGCGAATACCTCGACAGCTTCGGCCCGCGCCTTCCGGCGGCACTGCGGCGGGAACAGCAGCGCGTCGCCCAGGCCCTGGATACGCCACGCAAGGCGGCCAACGCATAAAACATGGCTTTTTGCCTTCGCCTCCTCTCGCCCTTTGGGGAGAGGACTGAGGTGAGGGGCTGGGGCTTGCTTCGATCTTGATCAGAGCGCGTTCCAAGTCACCATTTACGCGAGATTGGCCCCTCATCCCAACCTTCTCCCCCAAAGGGGAGAAGGGGCAATCGCAAAAACCACCCTTAAATGCGTGTAAACCTATCGCCCTGCAACCGCATCCAAGCTGGCAAGATGATTGCTGCTTGCATCGCCAACGGAAGCGCCATGGCACCTGCACTCGCTGCGGGACACAACGATACGGACGACGTTCGCGCGGCCGCAGCAGGCGACCGTCAGGCCTTTCAGCGCCTGTATCGCCTGCATGTGGGTCGCATCCATGGCGCCATGCTGCGGTTGGCCGGCTACGATCATGCGCGGGCCGAGGACCTGACGCAGGAAGCGTTTATCCGCGCCTGGCAGAAGCTGGACAGCTTCCGTGAGCAAAGCGCCTTTGGTACATGGCTTTACCGATTGGCGGTGAATGTGGCACTGATGGATATACGGGCGCGGGGCGCCGATCCTGTCGGCTATGTCGACGAGGACAATGTTCCCGAGCATGGCGAGACACCGTTCTGCGCCGCCGAACGCGATGAGCTGGAACGCGTGATCGGCCGGCTGCCGCCACGGGCTCGCGCTGTATTCGTATTGCATGACGTGGAAGGTTGGCGCCACGAAGAGATCGCCAACGAACTAGAGATGGCAGTAGGGTCATCCAAGGCGCAACTGCATCGTGCACGCGGGTTGTTGCGCAAGGCTCTTGGAGAAGTGCGATGAACGAATTCGAATGGCTGCGCCAGACGCGCGAACTGAATCAGCCGGTCGCTCCGCGGAACGATCTGTGGGCGCGCATCGATGCTGCGATCGATGAAACCGCCGCACCCGCCGAAGTTGCGGCACCGACTCCCATCAAGCGTGCGCGCCATCGTCAAGTTTGGGCATTGGCGGCAAGCTTCGCGGCGGTCGCCGTGCTGGCCGGTGGCGTCGTATGGCGCATGCATGCCGTTTCGCCAAGCCCCGAATCCGCGCCAACAAAAATTGCGGATGTCACCAACGCACCATGGAAACCTAACGACCCACGCCTGGCAGGCGCAGCGCTCGAATTAGGCGCGGCGCGCATGGAACTGCAACAGGCAATGCAGCAAGCTCCCGATTCACCGGCCCTGCAGCGCCTGCTGGAGCGGACGGATGCACAACAAGCGCACTTGCGCGAGCTAGAGAAACAAGCCGGCTAAGGCCACCAGGACATAATAACTATGAAAAACGCCCACTACCTGCCGCTGCTCTTGTGCCTGTCCTGGGGAGGGCAGGCGCTTGCCGATACACCGATCGACCTCAGTCATCCCGCTGCGCCGACGGCGCATATCGACATCAGCAACATCACGGGCGAAGTCACCATCACCGCCTGGGATCGCAACGAAGTGCATGTCGGCGGCCAACTGGGCAACGGTGCCGAGCCACTCGCCATCGAGGGCACCGACAACGATATGTCGATCAAGGTACAAGCACAGGGGCAAAGTGGCTGGCTCAACTGGGGTGGCGACAAGTCGATGTCGGCGACGACATTGGACATCAGCGTCCCGCGTGGCGCCTCGCTGAAGGTCAACGTGGTAAGCGCACCGCTAAGCGTGGACGGTATCAACGGCGGCGACATCAATGTGAATTCGGTGAGCGCCCGGGTGCGCATCAATGCGCAGACACCCGTGCTCAATGTCGTCACCGTAAGCGGCAATCTCGCCTTCTCCGGTCAAGCCAAGCAAGCCAAACTGCAAACGGTGAGCGGCGATATTCTCGCGCCATCGCTCGGCAGCATGGTCGATCTGCAAACCGTTTCCGGTCACATCCAGGTGGGCGGCGGTCCGTGGCAGCAACTCAATCTCAGCACGGTTTCGGGTGATGTGCAGTTGACGGGCGGCCTTGCCTCCGGTGGCACCATGAGCATCGACAGCATGAGCGGCGATCTGCAATTGCAGTTTCCTGCCTCGCTTTCCAGCAACGTTCACGCCAGCACATTCAGCGGTGATCTGCGCAGCGATTTCGGTACGCCCAAGCAGCCTGAACATGGCCCGGGAAGCACGCTCGACGCTGTGGCAGGCAGCGGCAACGGCAAGATCAGCATCGAAACATTCAGCGGCGATCTACGCATCCGCAAGCAAGACTGAGAATCGCGAACAAAAAAGCCCCCGCAATGCGGGGGCTTTTTTATTTAAGAAACCAGATCAAAGATCCTGGTGATATTGCACGTAGGGCGTACGCGACTGATCCGGTTCGGGCGGGCCAGCCGGCGTGTTCGTCGCATTACCCGAAGACCAGAGATTCTGCGCACCGAAACTCAGCGAACCTTGCCAAGGCAAATGCCACGTCACGCCCAGGTCGATGCTGTTCCAGCGACGATCGGCAGTAAAACTGCTCGGCATGCCCGGCTCCGGCTGCATGGTGCGGCCGACGATGCTGCCGGTGATCGGACCGTGATCAATGCCGAAGCTCAACGCTTTCTGATCCAGCGTGCTCAGACCCATCAGATTACCTGGCAACAGCCGGATGCGTCCCACGCTGGCACCGACCATCACGCCGCTGTCACCGGAGAGCGCAAGACGGCCGCGCGCATTGACCTGCGTGCTGCTATCGAAATCCGACAATCCGTTCACACCAGTCACTGCGCCAGGCAATACGCGCGGCAGCGGAGTGGTGTTCGGAACCTGATCCTGCGCGACGCTGACACCGAGGCTGTAGCGGCCGGCGTTATAGGTTGCGCCGACTTCGCTGCCGATGACACGCGGCTGCGTCACCCACGATTGCTGGCTGATGCCCGCCTGCGCGGAGATATTCGGTGTCACGCCGTACTGCAAGACACTCGAACTTGTCGTGCCACCCGAAAGCGGATTGAGCGACAGCAAGGTGGTGTTCTGCGTCTGTGCCGTCGTAGAACTCTGCGATTGCAGCAACAACGAACCTTGCGCCGGCTGCCCGGACTTCAACAACGTCTGTTGTTGCTGCAACCACAACGTGTTGTTGATCTGATCACTGCCCAGCGTCTGCCCTGCCGCGATAAGCGGCATGAGCATCAGCGGCAATGTCAGCAAGAGACGGCGCATGAATGTTCGAAAATGATGAAGCAGACCCAATCTGCCCCTCGATGAGGGACGGACTCCCGGAGACCAGTATACCCCGTTTTACTTTTTACTAACACCCCGACTTTGCCCCGCTTTTTGTGTCGCAACGCGCCAAAACAGTCATTCGAACAAGGACTTGCTGGCACGACGGATGCATGGTCCCGACCATTTTCCAGCGCACCTTGTAATAACTAAGCGTGATGACGACATGACGGTATCGTCACGATATATAGTCATCTGAGATAGTGCGCATGGACCCGCCGATCTGTCATGAGTTCAGTGCCTGAGACCCGCAATTTCATGTTGGAACCCACCGGGGCTATCCCGGCGGAGCTGCGTGAGAGCATGGAAAAGCTGTTCCGGGCCGTGGACGCTGGCAGCGTGCTGGAAACCTGCGAGGCCGCCCTGGGCCACCTCGGCATCCACGGTGAACTGCATTGGCTGCCGCCGGAGGTGGACGATCAGTTGCCAGTACCCGGCAGGCTGAGCCTGGCGAAAGATCCCCAGAGCCTGCAGACCTTGGTACTGACGGCCGATCCGGCCCAACTGAACGAGACGATCACGGCCGAACTGACCTGGCTGGGACGCCTCGCCGGAACCCGCCTGCGCCAGCTAAGTGAAACCGGTCGCCTGTATGAGGCCATATCCCGCCTGGCCATGGCCGAGCGGCTGCAGCGCGCGCTCTACGCCATTGCCGAACTGGCCGGCACCGCGCACAACATGACCGAGATGATGCAGTCGCTGCACACCATCGTCGGCATGCTGATGTACGCGGAGAACTTCTACATCTTCCTGTATGACCCGGCGACGGACAGCGTGCGCTTTCCGTACTACGTGGATACGGTCGACCAGAAGCCACCTTCGCCGGACGAGAGCTACCCGCTGCAAGACATGCGGCACAGCCTCACATGGAACCTGCTGCAGAGCGCGCAGCCCATCATGGGGTCGGTCGAAGAATTGTCGCGCCAGCTGGAAGGCCGCTTCATCCTGGTCGGCCCGAGCTGCGAACACTGGCTCGGCGTACCGCTGCTGCGCGGCAGCCAGGCGGTGGGCGGCATTGCCGTGCAAAGCTACCGCGCCGATACGCATTACACGCGGCACGATCGCGATCTGCTCAACTACGTCGCCCAGCATATGCAGACCGCGCTGGAACGGCGCGAAGCCCATGCAGAACTGGAACGACGCGTCGCCGATCGCACCGCGGCCCTGCGCGCGACTAATCGCGTGCTGCGCCAGCAGGTGCTGCAGCGTCAGCGCGGCGAGCGCCTGCAATCAGCCCTGTTCCGCATTGCCGAACTGGCAAGCGCACCGGAGAGCCAACAGAATTTCTATGCCGCGGTACATCGCGTCGTAGGCGGCCTGATCTATGCGCGCAATTTCTACATTGCGTTGCTGGACGAAAGTGGTCAAAACATCCATTTTCCGTACTCCGTGGATGAAATCGATACGACGCGCAAATCGCGTCCTATCAATAACGGCGCCACCGAATACGTGCTCAAACACGGCAAGCCGCTGTTGGCCGATCGCGAGATATTCGATCGACTCGCGGCGGAAGGCGAATGCATGCAAGCGGGCTCGCCATCGGTGTGCTGGCTGGGTGTGCCGCTGGTGTGGGACGACCGCGTGATGGGCGTGCTTGCAGTGCAGAGCTATTCGCCAAAGCACATGTACGACATGCGTGATCAGGAGCTGCTCACCTTCGTGAGCTATCACATCGCCAACGCGCTGCAACGCAAGCAGACCAGCGAGTCGCTGAAGCAGGCCTACGTAAATCTTGAGCGCCGCGTCACCGAACGTACGCGCGCACTGGCATTGGCCAACCGCGACCTGCGCGAACAGATTGCGGAGCGCGAACGCGTCGAACGCAGGCTGATGTATGAAACCCTGCACGATTCGCTGACCGGCCTGCCCAACCGCACATTGTTGCTGCAACGGCTTGGCCAGGCACTGCAGACCTATCATGCGGATTCGACCAAGCTGTTCGCGGTGCTTTTCATCGATCTGGACCGTTTCAAGGTCATCAACGATTCGGTCGGTCACCTGATTGGTGACGATCTGCTGTTCCAGGCAGGCAGCCGAATTCGCGCCTGCCTCAAAACCCGCGACCTGGTGGCACGTTTGGGCGGCGATGAGTTTGCCGTGCTGCTGGAAGGCATCAGCGACGCCAGCAAAGCCAGCGTCGTGGCCGAACGCATCATCGAAGAACTGCACGTACCGTTCCGCCTGGGCGTCAAGGAAATCTTCACCTCGGCATCGATCGGCATCGCCCTGCCCGCGCAGCACTACCAGCAGCCAGAAGAATTGCTGCGCGATGCGGACGCGGCGATGTATCGCGCCAAAGACGAAGGTCGCCATCGCGCTGCGTTGTTCGATGATCGTCTGCGTCGCGAAGTGCTTTCGCTGCTCGAAATGGAAGGCGATCTGCGCCGTGCGCTGAGCCGCAACGAGTTCGTGCCGTTCTACCAGCCGATCGTCGCACTGGAAGACGGGCGCACCGTCGGCTACGAAGCCTTGCTGCGTTGGCGGCATCCCGATCGCGGCTTGCTATGCCCAGGCGATTTCCTTGCTGTGGCTGAAGAAAACGGCAGCGCGGAAAGCATCGACTGGCAGATCTTCGAGCAGGTGGCTTCGCAAACAAGCATGCTGGCGGGCCCCGACGGCTTTGTCAGCCTGAATGTGTCGGGCCGGCATTTCCGTATGCCCGATCTGGACGAGCGCCTGCTGAATCTGCTGCGCGCTCACCGCGTCAATCCACGTTCGCTGCGTATCGAGGTGACGGAACGCACGCTGCTGGAAAACCCATCACAAGTGAAGCGCATGCTCGACAACCTGCGCCAGCACGGCGTAGGCATCGCGCT
>FSXK01001249.1_pt1 | contig 10821 bp, 10 predicted proteins | sample 1638101 | NCBI WGS metagenome assembly FSXK01 (sample SAMEA3914788, study PRJEB12502) | metagenome | biome: forest; material: soil | place: Canada | collected 2011-07-03 | depth 0.1 m | reverse complement strand
GCGCTGCAACGCCTGCCGCGCTCAGACTCGCGATCGCCGTATTGAGCCGGTCGCTTTGCCGGCCGCTGATTGCCACATGCGCGCCCTTCGAGCCCAGAACCTGGGCGAGCGCCAGACCAATGCCACTGGAACCGCCTGTAATCAACACCCGCCTGTTCCTGATTTCCATTCCTCGTATTCCTTGCGTGATCCGCTTCTCTGGCGCTTCTGGTCGTCTTATCGTACGGGGTGGGTTTTCCTGCGATTCCCAGCGTTAAGGCACTGCGTAGTTAGACGGAAACAGGGCGCGCCGCGCCTCTTCATCCATCTCCTGCTTGAACGCATGTCCGGTTCCAACTGTTCTCGCGCGAACCGCGGCAGGGCGGGCGTCAATTTCCGCGAACCAGCGCTTGAGATTGGCAAACGGCCTCAACGGGTCATCGGAGCCGGGAAGGACGAAAGCGGCCCGTGCTATCCAGCCCCACGCAGACATATCGGCGATCGTATAGGTTTCTCCGACGAGGTACCTGCGGCCCGCCAGGTGGTCGTCGAGTACCCGATAGTGCCGTTCTGCTTCGCGGCGGAACCGGTTGATCGCATATGGCAGCTTCTCCGGAGCCGCGTGCTGGAAATGCACCGACTGACCGGAGAACGGTCCAACACCTGAACTGATGAAGAAGAGCCAGGAAAGCAGTTCCGGGCGATCAGTTGTAGCACCGAGATACTTTCCGGTCTTCTCCGCCAGATAAAGCAGAATAGCGCTGGAATCGAACACCCGGGCCTCCCGCCCGTCCGGTCCATCCCTGTCGACGATGGCGGGAACCTTGCCGTTCGGGTTGACCTTAAGGAAGGTTTCGAGGTGTTGTTCACCCTTCTTGGTGTCAACCGGCCGCAGTTCATATTCGAGGCCGGTTTCCTCAAGCATCAGGGCAACCTTTGCAGGGTTGGGTGTAGGGTGAAAATATAAGTCGATCATGGTGTTCCTGCGCCCTCGGTTCGGAAGGCCTGGTGCGTGATGGATACCGTAAGTTGCCAGGGGAGGTTTGCTATCGCCCCAAGCCATTCTAGATCAAGTGATCTAGAATATCGCAACGTGTGTGACGTTGCAATGTCGACTGGCCGGACGTTGCGCGATGACTGGAGTTAAAACATGGCCCGACCACGGGAATTCGATGAAAATGCGGTTCTTGATGCGGCCGCACAACGGTTTTGGATCTATGGCTATGAGGCCACTTCCGTCCGGGAACTGGCGCTGGGCATGGGCATTACGGGAGCGAGCCTGTACAACGCGTTCGGGGACAAACGGTCACTGTTTCAACGGGCGCTGGCGCGTTATGTCGAAACGAGCTTCGGCGACCGGGTATCAAGGTTTGAGCGGAACCTGCCGCCCCTGGATGCCATCAAGGCATTCTTCGGGGAGATTGTGGAGCGGTCGATCCGCGACAGGGACCGTAAGGGATGCCTGCTGGTGAATTCGGCACTTGAGATTGCACCACATGACGCCGAGTTTCAGGCGATGATCGCTAAGGTATTGGTAGAAGTCGAAGCGTTTTTTCGGCGTTGTGTGCACGCTGGCCAGCAGGCCGGCGAGATATCAACTGCACAGCCTGCTGATGACCTTGCCCGGTTACTGCTGGGGGTACATCTCGGCATACGGGTGCTTGCCCGGACAAGACCGGAGCGCGCGTTGCTGGAGGGAGTTGTACGACCAGCGTTGGCGCTTCTCGAGCCCAACAGTACTTGAGCCCCAGACGGGTGCCCCAAGACTTCAGCCACCACTGAGGAAATTGCCAGACGGGTCGGTTTTTCTAGCCGCAGCAGCTTCTCATCGGCGTTCACGGCGATGTACGGCGCCGATCCCACGAGACTCCGGCGCGCAGGCGGTTCAAGGTAGCGGCGCAATGGATCGAATTTGCGGCACTTAACGCTGCACATATGGATGGGAATGAGCTTGCTACCTCCGGAGTCCAATGGGACGAGCGCTAGTTCGCTTCGAAGAGCGGGATGTAGCCCTCGTTCGGCAATAGAGCCGTGTGCATTTCCGAACGGGCACCCACTGAACTGAGGGTGTCGACGGTAGTGCGCCGATTTGACAGGATACGCCACGATGCCGCTCCCGTAGCTGACGAGGTCGGATTCAGCGCTCTATATAACTCATCAAGCATGGCACGAGGTGGGAGCGTGTACGTTACGAACCCCTCGTTGGCCAACGATGCAGTCTGAAAGCCAGCATTGCCACAGAGACGTTCTTTCACAGGCACATCATGTATCGATGCCTCGCGCGAGTTCTGGATCAGGTCTACCATCATCGAGTCCATGATTTGACCGCCTTTGATGAGTGGCGGCCTGTCGATCGTCCAGGCTTCGGGCGGGCAGGCCTTATGTGTTGGCATAAGTTCAATGAAGGGATTGATTTCAGCCGGATAGATTCTGCACACGTTGGGCCTTGCCTCGTATCCGCCACATCGCATATCGGGTTGCAGGTGCGGGCAGGCGCCATCGAAGGCGGCAACGACTGTCACCATCACGCGGATTGCAAGTTCACCGCTTTCGGCGGCAAAAGACCGGATTCGCCGGTGTTGCACTTGACCATCGTCCGTTGACGGCTCGACGGGCCACGGCATCGCTTCGCAAAACACCTCGACGACTCCCCCCCGTTCTAACCAGCTTATGGCTTCGTTAACGCTGAGGGGTAGACGAAGATTGTGACAACAATTGCCACACATCGTGCATGCGAAGTTTAAATCACTGGTCATAGTCGACCTCAGGGTTCAGAAAGTGGAACATACAAAGGGAAACGAAAGCCCGCCCAACTTCGGCTGCAATCGATAATTTGCTAGTTCGATCTGACGCCCGCTTTGGTTACATCGCGAATGCGAAATGGACCGCCGCTTCACCGGACGCATACGTGACCAAGCGAGAACTGCGAACAGGGGCGCGGCAGATTTGAGCCGCGCTGTAACCGATATTGCCGAATATCCGAACTAGGATTGAGGTATCGACTGTTTCCCTCGCTTCTAACCGCCAAAAGGGTCCAATCATGAACCAGATGCGATTCGTTAAACACATCGTGGGTGCAGCGTTGCTGGCTGCGGTAGCCACGGCATTTGCGGGTGAGGTGCCATTTACCCAGGTAAGGTTCGATCAGACGGTCTCATCGGGCCAGCCTGCGGTCGTATATCTGCATGCAAGCTGGTGTCCGACGTGCCGGGTTCAAAAGCCGATCGTCGACCGTCTGTCCGCCGACCCCAAGCTGAAGCAGGTGACCATTTTCATAGCGGACTACGATGCGGAAACGAAACTGAAAAGAGAACTCAAGGTAACCCAGCAGTCGACGTTCGTTGTCTTCAAGAACGGCCACGAAGTGGCGCGTTCGACGGGGCAGACCCAGGAGGCGGCAATCCGGGCTGTGTTTGAACAGGCTTTGTGATGCAATTCACCGCTGCAACATATGGCTTAAGTCTCGTCGCCGGGTCGGCATCGGTGTTGTCTCCCTGCGTCCTTCCGCTACTCCCGATACTCGCGACGTCAGCGTTGGCTAAACATCGACTCGGCGTCATCGCGCTGGCAGGCGGCCTGGCCATTTCATTTGCGGGCGTCGGCATATTTCTCGCCACCTTGGGGGCGTCAGCGGAACTGGACCCTGAGGTCCTTCGACGTGGGGCTGCGAGCCTGATGGTGTTTTTCGGCCTTGTCATGTTATCGGGCACCCTTCAAAGGGCATTTTCCCGGCTTAGTTCCGTCGTCGGTGCGAAGGGCCAGCAGGCGCTTGACGATGTGAAAGGAAACGGACTGCTCGGGCAGATGATGGTCGGACTGTTGCTGGGGTTCGTCTGGACCCCCTGTGTCGGGCCAACGCTGGGTGCGGCAACGTCGCTAGCGGCACAAGGTCAGGACCTCGGCCATATCGCCATCCTGATGGCGCTGTTCGGTCTGGGTGCGGCACTGCCGCTCGTTTTACTCGGAACGATCTCGAGAGTTTCACTCTTGAAGATGCGAGGCACGCTCGCCGCGTGGGGTAAGACGGCCCGCTGGACGCTCGGTGCCCTTTTCGTTGTCATGGGGACGATCGTCATCACTGGCGTCGACCGTCAGTTGGAAACCCTTCTCCTGTCCGTCAGCCCAACCTGGCTAACTGCGCTGACAACATCGATATGAGCGGGTCGGTTGTACGGTAAGGCAGAAGGAAGCAGACCCCGTTCGCGCTTGCAGGTGTCATGACAGGCTGGATAGCTGATCCGTCACGCGTGCAATCAGCGCCAGATCCGGTGAGGGGGCGAGATCGACTGCATTCGCCTTGTTTCCGCTAGGCACTAGCGCAGAGAACAAACCTTTGAACCGGTAACCCGTCGTGCATGCGGGGCAATATACTTCGGCATCTTCGGGTGTATCCGATCTGACGACAATGGTAGGGCCGCATGTCTGGCAATGCTGGAGCGGTATCCCTTCATCGCTATGGCCTGCGATGTGGTAGAGGTTGGCGCTTCCGCCCAGTTTCAGAAACATTTCGCCATATTCGCGATTGAACTGGGTGCCGAGATTGTCGCGTACTACAGCAAAGGCATCGTCAATCGGCATCGCCTTGCGATACGGGCGTGTGCTGGTCATAGCGTCAAAGGCGTCGCAGATGCCGATGATCGCAGCCATGGGCGTGATCTCGTTGCCAGTGATGCCTAACGGATAACCGTTGCCGTCGGGCCGCTCGTGATGGGCGTAAACCGCATCCGCAATGCGTTCGCCGAAAGGGTGCTTCGCAAGGAGTCGTTTGCCGACTTCAGGGTGCGTTTTGATGACGGCATACTCCGCATCGGTCAAACGCTCCGTTTTGAGCAAGACCGAATCGGGGATGGCAATTTTGCCCAGATCATGCACGAATCCACCCACCGAGACGTTTGCCGCATCGCGATCCGAAAGACCAATCTGTCGTGCCAGCAGACTCGCGTAACGTGAGACTCGCCACAGATGGCCGCCGGTGTATGGGTCGCGGGCCTCTACCACCCACGCAAGGGCGAGCAGACTATCAAGCAGCGGTCGATCCGCACGATGTGCCGGCTCCGTCTGGCCAAAGAAACGTGAAGCGAGGCTGAGTATTTTTTTGGGAGTCATGGCCGCAATGGAAGTATCTCTCAGGGAAATTTCGGGCAAACGGGAAGGCGCGACAAGCGACCGATTATCCGTTTTGTTTCACGCGGTCGACGTGTTGTGCAGGTTTGACCTCGCCCCTTAAATTCGTCCAAAAAGTGCTTCGGGTTACACGAAAGAAGTTATTTATTTGCGACGGCGAGGCGCTTCCAGACCGACGTACTGACTTTTGTTTATCTGACGGGATGAGTGGTCTTGATCGCGTCGTCCGATTTCGAACAGGCCGCAGAACGGAGCGGGTGGATCGGACGGCAATGCAGGCCTGCGTTCAACGCGTCTCACATCGGGCAAATCATTCCTTCCACAAAAACGCAGCAGGCAAAAAAAAGCCCGCTTCTGTATGAGCGGGCAAACCATGTGCAAAGGACATGGAGGAGACTTTCCTGAGTATAGGTACCCAATCGAAAAATGCGACGGCTTACGCGCTTATCTCAACGAGCCCTTGCCTTCAGGCGGTCGCACTTTTGAAAAGCTGCTGAAGAAATAGTGCCATGTCAACCGGGGGATGAGTTGCTCTTCGCCGTTTGCGGAGATTTGGCATTGTCGAGCGCATGGAAGAGCGTCGAAGTTTGCAAGACCTCCGGTAGCAATTGCCCTTGGGGAACATGGGGTCCATATACGACGTCGAGCGGAATGCCGAAACGACCGAAACCTTGAATGTAGGTGAGCACCCCGGGGTTATACCGGCTCCAGTCGGCTCGCATGCGCACGATATTGTCCTGTCTGAGCCGTGTGCGCACGGCAGCCGTGTCCAGAACGGACAGTTCATTGACCTTGCAGGTGAGACACCAACTTGCCGTTACGTCCACGAGCACGGTCTTGCCGCTGGCGACCAGCGTGCTGATTGCATTCGGATCGAACGCTTGCCATTCGGACGGTGGAGCGCTTCGGTTTCCTGCGCCGGAAGGGGTAAGCGAGGCAATTGCAATGGCACTGCACGCAAGGAGCGCAGTCGTCGCGCCTGACCATCGGTTGGCCCGCAGGCTTCCCAATCTGGTAACGACGGCCCGCACGGCGAGCATGGCAATAAGCACGATACTGACGAGTGACGCGACGGCCATACCCGCGATATTCCACAACGACACGATCAGCCAGACCGAAGTCGTGAGCAGCAGTAGGCCCATGATTTTGCGCAACTGGATCATCCACTGGCCGGGGCGCGGAAGCCGCGTCGCGAGGGAAGGCGCGAGCGCCAACGTCAGGAACGGGAGTGCCATTCCTACCCCAAGTGCGAGAAGCACCGCCGTAATCTCAAGCGGGCGACGTGCCAACGCAAAGCCGACCACAGTACCGACGAGCGGAGCCGAGCACGGTGTCGCAAGAAGCGTGGAAAGCATGCCGCCGACGAACGCCTCGACAAGCGGCCCCCGATTCGTTGCACCGCTTGCACCTCCGGAAAGGATTGGCGGAAGACCGATCGGGAGCCAGTCAAAGAAGCTTGCCGCAAACAAGGTCGTCACAACGGCCATGCCTGCGAGGAACCATGGCTGCTGGAACTGTATGCCCCAGCCAAGTGACGCCCCCGCGAGTTTGAGGACTGACAATACGGCTGCAAGCAATCCAAACGACGTGACGATCCCCAGCGCCGTCGCGAGTGCCACCCGCCTTGCCATTTTGCGTTCGGTGCCCGCCGCTTTCACCACCGAGAAAACCTTGATTGAGAGAACGGGCAACACGCATGGCATGAAGTTCAGAATCAGGCCGCCAAGGAGTGCCAAGGCCAGAATGACGGCGATGCCGTGATCGTCGTCTACAGTGGAGCTGACTGGTGCGACCATGAACTCGGCCGCTCTGGATCCGTCCACCACGGTCAGGCGCAGCGGGTCTTTCGCTGCACCGGCGGGTGGCAGTTCGACTTCCAGTGCAGCCTGGTGCCCGTGGTTTGAAAGGTGTAGCTGCGGCGCGGCGGGCAGACCGGCCTCGGCTCCTTCGACGAACAGGTCGGGCGACCGAAACGGGGTGCCCTCGCTACGCAGATCGACCTTCAGGCGCCGGCCGACGGAGGTTTGCTCCAGCGTGCTATGCACCACGCCGATTCCGGCCTCTGTGGGCGTCTGCGGCACCCTTTGCGCCGCCGCGGCGATATCTGCGGCCTCGCTTGATGGTCCGTTCGTGCCCGGCGGTAATGTGAGCATCACCTCCGCATGTTCGGGCACGCAAACATTCGCGCAACTCGCATAGTCGAGCGTCAGCGCGATGCGGGTCGCCTCGTGCGGATGGTCTAGCTTCAGGCTCACCGGCAGAATGAAATCGCCCGTATAGACACTGTTTTGCAGACCCGAAATAACGAGGCGGGACGGCGCTGGCCAGGACACGGATGCCGATGCGACATTCCGGGACCGAGACCAGTCGAAAATCGGCGCAATGCCGGCATCGCCAGGTGTGCGCCAGTAACCATGCCACCCCTTTGGATACTGGAACTCGACACCTATCTGCAGCATGCTGCCTGGTACGCCGTTGGTTGCTGTGATGATGCGTACACGGGCGCGCTGATCGCCAGTCCAGCTCGAGGACGCCGCGCGAGCCGAAAACGATGGAGCAAGAACAAGCGTTGCGACGAGGACGAAGAAGGCGCCAATGCGAGTGAATCGGGGCATCGCTTGCTCCTCATCGAAAAGATGGTAAGAACATCGGGCTTTCACAAGGCGTCCCTCCGGGACGGAGGGGGAGCACGCTAAGGCTCATCTGTCACGCGGGCAGCGCCGACAATGTGTCCGTCCGGTGCCTCGAGCAATACTGCGGTCTTCTCACCCGCAGGTATCTGCGGGTCGAACACAGCCGGTTTGCCGGTCCATTGACCAATCTGTTGGAACGAGCGAACGATGTTGGACTCCTTCAGCGTTCGCCCTCCGTTTTCGCCACGCCCGACGGCGGTTACGTGCTGCGCGTCGTAGCCAACCAGAATCACCTGCGCACTTCCGGAGCCCGCACCGACTGAAACAGTAATGGCGTTGCCGTGGCGCACCGCGGACAACGGCGCGGCCGTTGCATCCGCGTCCTTCGCTTTCCGAATCGCGACCTCGGCGGATGAACGGTCTGAACCGACGAAGGCAGTTGTTCCGTCGACGACCATTTCAGGCGTGTAGGAGCCGTCGCCGAAGCGTCGACCGTATTCAGCCTGACGTTGGGTGGCGACATCGAGGGAAAAAGGGTCCTTCCATCCGAGGCTGTTCCAATAGGTAACGTGAAAAGCCAAAGGGAGAATGTCGCTTCGCTGCTGACTTAACTCCGACAGGTAGGCGTCAGCCGGCGGACAGGATGAACAGCCTTCGGACGTAAACAGTTCGACAACCACCGGTTGGGGCATTGCCGCGGCGACCGGGAGGGCCACAAGCAGTGAAATGGAAGCAAGCAGACGGGAGAGCATGAGTTGGCTCCTGGTGAGAATCGTTCATGCATTGGTCGCGGCGGGGCAGGCGACATGACAGCCCAAAGAGAAAAAACCGAGGAACCTCCTGATCAAGCTCACTCAGTAACTGCGTTAGGGGCGACACCTTTTCCACTGGGCGCGTGTCTACGACCAATACCTTCCGCGTGAACGGCACCCGTCGCAAGGACGAGCGCGGAAAACGCGCACACTGCAGTGTTGCGTACTAGTTTCATCCACTTCTCCAGCTGTGTCGTTGAAATGAAAGTATGGGCAGGACGCGTCACCCTGTCTCACAGCGCTTGCTGACGTAGTCCCTCTGCTAGTTCGACACGGGCCTCGATCGGGTTACACGTTCTATAAATAATCGATGCGTTTGGTCGCTCAAGTGCGGCAATGACGGTGGTGTTGGATCTCTCGCGGCTGGCGCGTAATGTCAGGATGCGGCTTGAACACCTTGACGTGTTCCACGCTGATCAGATAGTCGAGTTTTCCGCCCATAGCGTCATCGCTTTTCGCAGTCGATACAGAGGGCGTGCGGACGGCAGCCTGACGCCCCAATGATTCGGATGTCACTGGAAATGTAGCCTTATCTCCTTCCGGTAGGACTTTGCGACAAAGGACCATTTGGCTCAACGGTTTGAAATTTGAAGCCGTCAGCGGGAAGGCCGAATAATTCAGGTTATATCTTGTGTCATCTTTGGCGCCGATCCACGACTAAAAGGACGGAAGGTAAGTGTCCGTTTTACCGATCAACGAACTTCCTGCTGGAGAGTGCTGTGTCGAACCGGAGAACCCTGTCATGTCATTGCAGAAACGTCTCGATGCCTTCAAGGCGACATTCGAGTCCGGGCTACCTCCTTACAATGTGCATCGTTCGGTCGTCAATACGCTCCAGCGGGCGACCGACGAACTGATCGAATCTGGCGTTGCTGAGCGAGCAAAAAAGGTCGGCGACGTTGCGCCGTGTTTTGTCCTGAAGGACCCAGACCACCGGCCGATCAGTTCGCGCAAGCTGATTGCCGACGGCCCGTTGGTGCTGACGTTCTATCGCGGCGTGTGGAGCCCATACTGCAATCTGGATCTTCAGGCACTGCAGGCGGCACTCCCCGACATCGTCGCCCGTGGCGCGAGCCTGATGGCGATTTCGCCGCAAAACGGGGTCAATAGCCGCAGAACGATCCGCGAGAACCGTCTCAGCTTCCCGATACTCGGAGACCCACGTGGTGAACTTTCGGCAGCCTATGGACTGCGCGTCGCGTTGCCGGACTACCTTGTCGAGCTGTACCTGACTATGTTCGGGACCGACCTGTCGTCATTCAACGACGACCCCTCGTGGACGCTGCCGATGCCGGCGCGGTTCGTAATCGACAAGAACGGCATCATCGCTTATGCCGAAGTGAGTCCGGACTGCACGAAACGTCCCGACCCCGCCGAGCTGCTCCCGGTTCTTGACAGACTTGCCGCCGGAGGCCGGGCATGAGATTTTTTCACCACGCCTCCGGGAGGGATGCATTTCTCTGCTATCCGTGTAAATGTTTTTCACGGAGTTTATTTCGCGCCAACCGTAACCAGAACCCGCAATGAACCGAACTAGCGAAGATGGACCCGTGCGTCCCGTCGAAGAGCGACTGAAGGCTCTGTTCGTGCGTGGTCTGGATGGGGACGCGGCGGCTTATCATAAATTTCTCGGCGACCTGACCGGGCATCTGCGCGGGTTCCTGAGAAAGCGTCTTTTCAATCTGCAAGACGATATCGAGGACCTGGTCCAGGAGATTTTGCTGGCAGTGCATAATGGACGCCATACCTTCCGTCCAGACCAGCCGTTGACGGCTTGGGTGCATGCAATCGCCCGCTACAAACTGGCGGACTTTTTTCGCGCACGCTCGCGCCGGGAAGCGTTGCACATGCCGTTGGACGACGAGCTCGAGATATTCGCCACATCCGACGTCGAACCGGCGGAGGCCCGGCGTGATCTGAGCAGGCTGCTCGAACAGTTACCCGATCGCCAGCGCCTTCCGATTCTGCACGTGAAGCTGGAGGGGCTGTCGGTGACTGAAACCGCAAAGCTCACGGGCCTGTCGGAGTCGGCGGTCAAGGTTGGCGTGCACCGCGGTTTGAAAGCATTGGCACTAAAGGTTCAAGGCGCATCATGAAGACAGAGGATCTTGTTTCACTGCTGGCCGCGGGGGTGCCCGCTATCGATCATAATGTGTCGGCAAAGCGATTCAGCTGGGCGATGTTATGCGGCGGTGTCGGTTCCACGGTGCTCATGGCAATCGTTTATGGCGTTCGCCCCGATATCGGCGCGGCGATGAAGACGCCGCTGTTCT
>FSXK01001409.1_pt1 | contig 10837 bp, 13 predicted proteins | sample 1638101 | NCBI WGS metagenome assembly FSXK01 (sample SAMEA3914788, study PRJEB12502) | metagenome | biome: forest; material: soil | place: Canada | collected 2011-07-03 | depth 0.1 m | reverse complement strand
TCGCTGCACATTCACGCTGATTCCCACCGCGTTGTGCGCCAGGCTGGACCACTAACAATCCAGGCGGGAACAGGCCATGAAACATCGTGTGCAAGAGCTAACGGGGCTGCGTGCTATCGCAGTGACGATGGTCGTCGTGGGTCATGCGCAGCGTTTGCTCGCCGGGGGCTACACCGGCCTTCTGAGGCCGCTACGGCTAGTGTCCGATGGCCGCCTGGGGGTGCTGGTCTTTTTCGTCCTGAGCGGGTTTCTGATTACCAGTATCCTGCAGGCCGAATTGAAGAGTACTGGCCGAATCAGACTCTTTCCCTTCTATGTGAAGCGGGCATTGCGCATATGGCCGGCGTTTTATACGTACCTCGCGACCATCGTCGTTCTGTCGATGATGGGATGGACCGATGTCGACCGTCGCCAGGTCATGGTCGCAGCGCTGCACCTGTGGAACTACTCCGGTTTAGGCGGCATGTCCGCCGACAACGCGCTGCATGCCGACGGCGCCTGGTACCTCGGCCATTTCTGGACCCTCGCGCTGGAAGAGCAGTTCTATTGGCTGTGGCCGCCGCTACTCTTTTATATTTGGCGGCGCGATAGCCAACGCGTCCTCCTGTTTCTGATCTTCGTGGTGCCATTGATCAGAGTGGGCACCTATTTCGCTGCACCGCAATTGCGCGGACAACTAAGCATGATGTTCCATACGGGCATCGATCCAATTCTGATTGGCTGTTTCGTCGCGCTCAACAAGGACCGCCTCGACGCCTGGGTTCGCTCATGGCCCGGCGGAACGCTTGTTCCCACTGTGATGGTTCTTGTGCTGTTTGTTCTCATGCCGATCGCCGAATCGAGGCTCGGCGGATTCTGGAGTGCCACTTACGGGACCACGCTCGAAGCTGCTTTGGTCGGGTTGGTGATCGTAGTCCTCTACTTCCAGAGCGATTTCTGGTGCTCCCGCCTATTGCGGACACCGCCGTTCGTTTTCATCGGCACAATCTCGTTCAGCCTGTACCTCTGGCAGCAACTCTTTGCGAACGCGAACCTGCCAATCGCCCATGCATTCCCGCTTGGCATTCTGGAGGCCGTGGCGGTGGCAACCGCCAGCTACTATTTCATCGAAGCACCCTTCCTGCGCCTCAAAGACCGCGTCGCGAACCGGTTGAGGCGCCTGCCTGTAAGCGACCCGGTTCTGCTGACTCCTACGTCTGACGGCATCGGGCCAAAGGCGGTGGAATAGGAACGACAACCGGCGTCCACGCACTGCGTTTTTTATTTACCAACGCGCAGGCATATGAAACTTGCCTTGCCTGCCGGATTTTTCCACCGCAGCGATCAATTCCTGTGCGGCGGCAGAGGTCGTATTGGCGAACGCATAGAACTGCACATTGGGCAGGGCCGGCACGCGCTCGATCATGGGTTTCTGCGAGCGGGGTTTTTAATAGCGTAAGCTGCAAGGTGTCCGATCTGAAAGGAACGCACCCTTGCGCCCTCTAAAATCAGGCAAAATGAGGAAAAACTCCGAGGCGTGTCAAGGTGCTAAATCGATCGTTATCCGCGGACTCCCAGGAATCGCTTTCCCGCGATATCGGCGTAGTCGCCCGTATAGGGGCGGTCCCGTCCATTCTGCAGATGATTTGCGACGAGACAGGAATGGGGTTCGCGGCCGTGGCCCGGGTCACCGATGAGACCTGGATGGCCTGCGCCGTCCAGGACAACATTTCGTTCGGGTTGAAGCCTGGCGGCAAACTGGACTTGCGCACCACCCTGTGCTTCGAATCACGCGCGGCGCGTTTGCCCATCGTGATCGATCGTTTTACCCAGGACGCGACCTATTGCAACCATCACACCCCCGCGATATACGGACTGGAAAGCTACATTTCGGTGCCGATCATCCTGCCCAACGGTGACTACTTCGGCAACCTGTGTGCAATTGATCCCCGTCCGGCAAAAGTCTCCGAAACCCGCATTGTGCGGATGTTCGAGGTGTTCGCGCAACTGATCGCCATGCAGATAGACAACGAGCAGCGCCAGTGGTCGACCGAGGCGCAACTCATGGACGAACGTGAGACGGCAAGTCTTCGGGAGCAGTTCATCGCTGTGCTGGGCCACGATCTGCGCAATCCGCTGGCTGCCGTCGATGCCACGGCTGAGCTGCTCACTCGTAATCCGAGCGGGCTCGACCTGGTCGCCGTGGGAATGCGCCTGAAAAGAACCTCTGCCCGCATGGCGAGGTTGATCGACGACGTGATGGACTTCGCGCGCGGGCGGCTTGGAAAAGGCATCCCGGCAGCGATCGGACCCGCCGACGACCTCGCATCCGTTCTTCGCGCGGCCATCGGCGAGCTGTGCGATTCGAATCCGTCACGCGTCGTGCGCAGCGAGATTGCGATTCAAGGCACGGTGCAGTGCGACACCGTTCGTCTACAGCAACTGATCTCCAATCTGGTCGGCAATGCGCTTGCGCATGGTTCGCCGGATGTCCCGGTTGTCGTGGACGCGAGGACCGAAGCTGGACAACTCGTGGTGTCGGTCACCAATGGTGGCTCACCGATCGAGCCACACCTTCTACCGAAGGTTTTCGAACCGTACTGGCGCCCGCCCTCAAGCACGCCCGGCGGCGGCTTGGGACTTGGCCTGTATATCTGCAAGAAAATCGTCGAAGCGCATGGCGGAACCCTAGAGGTGTGCTCGAGCGCCGAACTGGGTACCTGCTTCACGGCTCGTCTACCGGTCGGCTAAGGCGCGCCAGCGACCGACGCCTATCCTCCCAAAAGACTCGTCGCTCGCCTTGCGTCTGTGCGTCTTTACAGATAGCTGCAGACGTAGTCGAGCGTGTCGATCACGTCGATATCGAAGCGGCTCTTGCCGGGCACCGAGAACGACTCACCTGCGCCATACGTCTTCCACTCGTCGCTGCCTTCGAGGCGGATACGGCATTGGCCGGCCTGCACTTCCATCAGTTCCGGCGCGTCAGTGCCGAAGTTGAGCGTGCCAGGCAGGATCACGCCGAGCGTCTTGCGCGAGCCGTCGGCGAAGAGAACGGTATGCGAGACACACTTGCCGTCGAAGTAGACGTTGGCGCGTTTGATAACGGAAACCTGATCGAATTGCGTTGCGGCCGTCATGGCGGTCTTCCTATGGGTCAACGTGAATGGATGCGTTGGCGCCGCCTCGCAGCAGCGAGAGATGAGCGATTCGAGCGAACCGCACACGCAGGCTTTCGGGTAGGCGCCAGCCCGCCATCATACAGGCAGCCAAAGGCGCCACTCGCTGACGATCAGTCAACCGGGCACCAACGACCCGACTCCGGGCACACCATTGCAGGCTCGCCGTTCATCCGGACTTGCTCTTCATCCAGTTGCAGAGCCTCTGCAGGGGCGACGTCGAAGGCAACCTTTAGTGCGTTCGCAACGTGGGCATCTTCGATGGGAAGCTCCCAGGTCAAAAACATCTGGACGCAATCCTTGTCTGGCGCGAACTCGGCCACGTTAAAACCACTGCTGCCGCGCTGAATGACGCCATGAGGCTGGCCGGTATCGAATATCAACACCGTTCCCCGGGTCAACGGAATGCGCTTGCCCAAAGAGGGAAAATGCACGTCCAGCCCCTTGTCCTCGCTTAAGAAAAGATTGCAGAAGGCCGCACCGCCATATTGCGCACCGTCATGGTGATACCTCGCGCCGCGGCAGGCCATGAGGGCTACGTCGCTTGAGGCCAGCACCCCGGGCAGCCCAAGCGCGCCAGTCCAATCGGACACCGCCTGCACACAGCGCGTGTACTCCGGCCAGCGCGCCCGCGCTCGCGCCAGAGGCATGACCTCGACGTCACCGGGCTCGAGATCCATGCGCGTCGCGATCTCCCTGTCCCAATCAGCAAGCAGACGTGCAGAGGGCATTGGGACGTCGACGGTGCCCGACAGCACGATGTCGCTCACGCGTCGACTGCGGATCGCGTCGCCGCTCCAGAAATATGAGGTCAGCATGTCTCGCACTTGATGCGGTTGAGGGGGGCGGAGCTGCGCCGCAAATATTAAGGATTTCTTCACCTGACGTCCATTGGCGTCCCAACGCCACAGTCGCAGCATGTGTTCACGCGCCTGCATCACGCGCCAAGCCGGTTTGCGGTCACAGCGCCGGAATACTGCCCCTTTGCCCCTTATCGGCAATTACGAACCTTCTCCGGAGTCACGCAAAATGAAAACCCTTCGAATCCTCGCGATCAACGCCATTGCTCTCTTCTGCGTTCAGGCTTTCGCGCAAGAGGCCTCCACGCCAGCGCAATCCTCTCAGGACGCCGCGGCGCTCTCGGTGGGCGGCTCGATTGCGCCCCAGACCGAAATGGGGGCGCCGACCGGAAAAAGCCGGGAACAGGTCTATCGCGAACTCGTTCAGTCACAAACGGACGGCGAGGCCGCAGCCATGCGAGACGTATTCAAAGGCGGGCGCTGATTGCCTGCTGCGGGCGCTTCCCAGTGGCTTTACAGAACCGCTGGGAAGACAGTCGCGCTCAATAGCCGATGCGCTTTTCGATGGTGCGAAACTGCCCCGATCAGCGCCGACACCACGCCCGCGCGCTCCGGAAAAATGCCTAACGCACCGGCAATCTAGTTGGCCACGATGAAACCGGTCGCAGAGATAAACAGAAACCGCAGAGATAAACAGAAACCGCAGAGATAAACAGAAACAGCGGTATCACGAGACCCATCAGGCCGCCCCAGTCAGTGCGTGCATCGACGGCAAGCAGCATGCCAGCGAGCGCGGCACTGACGGTTCCGATCCGCATGAGGCGGTCGCTGCCGAGTCGTCTCACCAGCCCCGAGTTGAGCAGATTCGTGATCATGATGCCGACAATGCCCGCACCGAACAGCAGGCCGTAAAACTGCGGCCGCTGGCGGCCATCGCCAGTCCGATGTTTCCGGAGTTCACCTTTCGGCCCCGCCGGCAAAGCTGGCCACCGTCACGTATATATTGCAGGGCGAATTTACGGGTTTTGCGCTTGCCGCTACTGCGGCGTTTGAGGCTGCGCCTGCTGATTCTGAGCTTGGGCGGTGTTCTCCTTCGCCTTCTTGCTGGCCATGTGATGGCCGACAGCGCAGCCCCCTGCGGCGCCAGCCACTGCGTGACCCTTGCCGACAAAGTGTCCGGCTACTCCACCGGCAGCCGCACCCTTCATACATCCTGCCGCGTTTGCTTCGCCCGCAATTGCCAGTGACACGATGCATGCAAGCAGCCCGATAGCTTTGGATTTCATTTCGCTTCCTCGTTCGTTGGATCGATGTTGATCTCGGTGTTAAAACCCGCAAGTTCCGTTCCAACCAGGAACAAGGTCGACACGTTCGACTCGCTCATCGAGTCAACACAACCGAACGGGCGCGCCGATTTTTGGCGAATTGCAATCAGCGGACATCGCGACTATCGTGAAAGCGTCTCCTCTCCATATCTCATCCAGATGTGGACTTACCCGCCGCAAGGCGGGTATTTTTTGAGCCCCCGCACAAGCGCCCTTCCACACTAGCGAGTGACGATCGAGTGACGGTCGCCACCGTGCCGCTTCCCTACCGGCGCCAAAACCACCTCGCGTGCTGCACCGCACGCCGCATTGCGACGGCATCCCGGTGCGTTCTTGATGCAACGCCACACGCATCTCCCCGCATGCTGCCGCGCCTGATGCCTGGGGCAAGTCCCTAGCGCCGTTTAGCCGGGCATTACCCCTCTGCCGATTGCTCCACCTAAACTTGAATCACAAGGAGGGGACACGGTAATGGCCAAATTAATCCATACGATGATCCGTGTGCAGGATCTCGATCGTTCGCTGCAGTTCTACCGTCAGGCGTTCAATCTCGAGGTGTCGCATCGACTCGACTTTCCGGAATTTACCCTCGCCTATCTGCGCAACGCTGAGGCCGAGGCGGAAATCGAACTGACCTGGAACAAGGGGCGCCCCGAGCCCTATACGCACGGCGACGGCTACGGCCATGTCGCGTTCTGCGTCGACGATGCCAAGTCCGAGCGCCAGCGTCTGGTCGATCTCGGCTTGACCCCAAACGACATGCGCGAATTTCGCAACGACAGCGGCGAATTGCTAGCCCGCTACTTCTTTATTCAGGATCCAGACGGCTACAAGATTGAAGTCCTGGAGCGACACGGCCACTACCAATAAAGCAATCGCCGCGAGCTCCAATTCGAATCACACCAAGGAGACAGAGATGAATACAAGGGTGATCCCCATCACGTCCGACCCCACGGACCACACCGCACATGCAGGACACGCGGTATCGGCTGCATTGAAAATCCCCCTCACCCGCCGCGAGTTGCTGAAGGGGACGGGCGTCATCACAGGCACGCTAGCGTTCTCGTCCATCTTCGCAGCACTCGCGCCCAGTCGTGTCTGGGCCGTCGAACTGCAGGGACTCGACAGCCATCAGGGCGAGGCGATTCTCGCCTTCACGCGCCAGGTCTATCCGCATCCAACGCTCGATGACGCGGTGTATGCGCTCGTCGTCAAGGATCTGGATGCAAAGGCACGCAAAGACCCGGCCGTCCAGCAGCAACTCGCGAGCGGCGTCCAGCAACTGGATGCGCTCGGCGGTTCGAACTGGGCCAAACGCGACCCTGCCGCTCAGGCGCGCGATGTCGAATCGATGGCAGGGACGCCATTTTTCAGCACCGTGCGCAGCACCGCTGTGGTTTCGTTGTATAGCAATACGCTCGCCTACACGCATTTCGGCTATGGGGCGTCCGAGGGTGACGGGGGTTATCTGTACAAGGGGTTCAACAGTCTTTCATGGCTGCCTAACCCACCCGCTGCAGACAGCGGCCCGATTCCTTCGGATAGCTAACTTGGGAGACAAGTCATGGCTCAAGACAACAACAAGGTGCGGTTTTCCCACAATGACGACCGTGTCGTCGTGATCATCGGTTCGGGCGCTGGCGGCGGCACGCTTGCGAACGAGCTCGCGCAGAAAGGGGTCAACATCGTCGTGCTGGAAGCCGGCGGATTGCATACTCAAAGCGATTTCGTCACGGACGAATGGGGCTCCTTCCAGATGCTGTCATGGCTGGACAAGCGCACCACCTCCGGCACCTGGCGCGTCGCCAAAGACTTTCCGAATCTGCCCGCCTGGATCTGCAAGACCGTGGGCGGCACAACGACACACTGGGCCGGTGCGAGTCTGCGCATCCGTCCATACGAATTCAAGGCAAAAACCACGTATGGCGACATCAAGGACGCCAGCCTGCTCGACTGGCCGCTAACGCGCGAAGAGCTCGACCCGTACTACGACCGCGCCGAGAAGAAGATGGGCGTGACGCGCACCAACGGCTTGCCCGGTTTGCCGGGCAATAACAACTTCAAGGTGATGTCGGCTGGGGCGATGAAGGTCGGCTACAAGGAGTGCAATACCGGGCACATGGCGATCAACAGCATCGTGCGTGACGACCGGAGTCACTGCTTCCAGCGCGGTTTCTGCTTTCAGGGCTGCCGCACCGGCGCTAAATGGTCGACCCTGTACACCGAATTGCCGCGCGCGCAGGCCACCGGTCATATGGAGTTGCGCACGCAAGCTCAAGTGGTTCGCATCGAGCACGACGCACGCGGCAGAGCGAAAGAAGTGGTGTACTACGACAGTGACGGCAAACTGCAGCGCCAGAAGGCTCGCATTGTTGCGGTAGCGGGCAATTCGATCGAAACGCCGCGCCTGTTGCTCAATTCGCATTCGGGACGGTTTGCCGACGGACTCGCCAACTCGTCCGGCCAGGTGGGACGAAACTACATGCGTCACACGACGGGTTCGGTGTATGCGGTGTTCGACGAGAAGGTCGACATGTTCAAAGGCACCACGATGGCCGGCATCATCGAGGACGAAGCGGTGTTCGATCCAAAGCGCGGCTTTGCGGGCGGCTACCATATGGAAACCATCTCGCTGGGTTTGCCGTTCTATGCAGCGTTCCTCGATCCGGGTGCGTGGGGTCCAAAGTTCACGCAGGCCATGGACCAGTATGCTTATACCGCTGGCATGTGGATTGTCGGCGAAGACATGCCGCGCGCAACGAACCGCATCACGCTGAATAGCGACGTCAAGGATCAGTATGGCCAGCCGGTTGCCAACGTGCACTTCGACGACCATCCGAATGACGAGGCAATGCGCGAACACGCCTTTACGCAGGGCTCAGCGGTGTATGCGGCGGCTGGCGCGAAAACGGTGTACCGCGTGCCACCCTATCCTTCGACGCATAACCTCGGCACTGCGCGTATGAGTAGCCGGCCCGAAGACGGCGTATGCAACAGCTATGGGCAAACGCACGACGTCTCTAATCTGTTCGTCTCCGATGGCAGTCAGTTCACGACCGGTGCCGCCGAGAACCCTACCCTGACGATCGTGACGCTGGCGATCCGGCAGGCCGATTACATCACCGGGCAGATGAGCAAACGTTCGATCTGAGTCTTCAAGAGGAAAAGTGCCATGTGTGGGATCTACATTAACGCCGATCCGATTCTGTACGAGTCGCGTACGCGGTCGCTCCGGATCCACGGCGTCATCACGACGGTGCGGCTGGAAAATCTGTTCTGGGACGTGCTTCACGAGATCGCGGGGCGCGAGAGCATGACCACCAGCCAGTTCGCGGTGAAGCTGTACGATGAACTGATCGCGCTGCGCGGCGAGATGCCGACCAACTTCGCGTCGTTTCTGCGCGTCTGCTGTCTGCGTTATCTGTCCATGCGCGCGGCCGGCGGCACGAGTACGGCTGAGGTCTCACCCGAGCCTGCCACAGCAAACGAGATCAGGCCGCGTATCCTCAAGACGGTCTGACTTCAATCTTTCACGCAGGAATGCGCCCTCTGCGACCTGGGCAACGTGCCAGTCAGGAATCGCCATCGGGGTCCAGCTTGTCAGGGCTCAACGATCCCGGTGACATCTCAGCCACCGCGCTGGTAGTGTCAACTGGACGCCGGATCGCAGAGGCAGGCCTCGCCAACCGTTCAGATTGACCGGGATACCGGCCTTCTGTGAACAGCCGGTGCTGCACGGCCGAATGGTAGCCGCGCAGCTGTTCCGGGAGGACCGTGTCGGTTTCCTCCGCGGACATGCCGGTGGCAGCAAGGGGCGTGGCAACGTCGTGCGCCATGGTGGCCGCGAGAAGGAATGGGCGCATCAGACCGTGGCGAGCGATCGTGAAGCCAAGGATGCCCAGCCCTGCCGCGATGAAGATAACGCCCGGTGGATAGAACGTGTAGCCATAATTCACGGCATAGTCCACAGCCGCGAGCGAATACAAGCACAGGCTAAGCAGGCACAGGTCGAGAAGCTCGCGCCTCGCCTTGCCGCGGACCTCGCGCCGCGCCGTCACCAGCAACCAGCCGCTTCGCCACGCGAGGAAGATAGTCTGCAGGACGTGGACGGGATGCAGAGGGCCAGCCTTGGGATAGGGCCCAAAAAAATACATCCTGAAGCCGGCCACCACCTCGTCGCCCGTGAGCAACAGAATGGCCAGCAACGCGCATAGGCCGTAAGAAACGAGCAAAAGACGGTGCTCGCCTCGTCGCCCAGCCACTTCGGTGACGAAGTGATAAAAGGTCGTCGGCAAAAACAGAATGAACAGGTAGCCCACTTTGACAAGTACACCGGCGACGTCGGCACTGGTGGTCTGAAACAGGACCGCCCACGTGCCCTGCCAGAAACAGGTGGAGATGCACATCAGCGCGAAGGGCGTGGACAGACGGGTCACGCCCCCGGTGACCAGCACGTATAGCCCGAACCCCAAAAATAATACGGACACGAAAGCAGGCAATATCGAGTACATGGCGCTCTATTGGCGTGTTCGCTTTTTATTGGTCGTGGTCGTTCAAAGGCAGCCACCACGACAAATCAAACCTGGTCCGTCATGGGCCGCGGCACAGATCGTATCACCCGGGTCGTTATAATCGACCGCAAAACCCGCCGCCTACCCCAGCCAGGCATTTACAGCAGCGTATTACAGTCACGTGGTGGAAAGGTAACTGTCAATATTGACAGGCAATGACAAGGCGAGCGGTTTTTACGTCATTCGCCGCCATTCTGAATGGAGATTGAAAACCGGCGCGATTTTGTTTATAAGTGAACTCTGGCGTGGTTTATATCAAAAAGCGCAGCAAACTGCGGGTCCGGCCGCCAGTCTCGTGTTCTACGGTCATTTACACGTGAATCAGCAGCAACCCGTTAAGCACATGCCCGGAAACAACTACAGAGCCAACAGGCAAGAACGGATGAAGGTGTTTTGGCGAGGGTTTTATAGTGGAACTGCACCTGTTCGCTGGATCGGCAGCGACCCACTGCAACTCGACGTCGCTACGGGGAGGTGATGATGGACCCACGCTTTCATGATGCTTACCAGCGCTTTCTCGCTGCGAAAGACGAAGATCAGCTGTTCCAGCAGATCGCGTCGTTCGCGGCACAGCTCGGGTTCGAATACTGTTGCTATGGAATCCGGATGGCGGTGCCTGTATCGAAACCGGTGGTCGCCATCTTTGATACCTACCCGGAAGGGTGGATGGAGCACTATCAGCAGAGCAGCTTTCTAGACATTGACCCCACGGTCCGTGCAGGCATGCGCGGTTCGGAACTGATTGTCTGGCCGGAATCCCCGGACGGCGACGCGAAACGGCTGTGGGCCGACGCCCACGATTTCGGACTGAAAGTGGGCGCCGCCCAATCGAGCTGGGCCGCGCAGGGAGCGTTCGGCCTTCTGACACTGTCCCGCCCCGCTGATGGATTGAAGGAAACCGAGGTCGATTCGTTGACGCTTCCGATGAGCTGGCTCGCGAACGTATCGCATACGCTCATGAGCCGCTTCCTGATGCCTGTCCTCGC
>FSXK01000620.1_pt1 | contig 10838 bp, 7 predicted proteins | sample 1638101 | NCBI WGS metagenome assembly FSXK01 (sample SAMEA3914788, study PRJEB12502) | metagenome | biome: forest; material: soil | place: Canada | collected 2011-07-03 | depth 0.1 m | reverse complement strand
TGCTCGATTTGGCGCATGACGCGACGCGTTTCGCCACACAAGCATGCAGCCGTTAAAACTGATGTTTGAGCAAAAGCCCGTGTATCGGGCAGTTGACCAAATCGGCACAAAACTTGCCTTCTACAGCGATGCGCGAGGCGCTCGCACGATTACCCAGGCTTGCCCCGATGGCTGCTAAAAACACGCTGCCAGCAGTGGGCTCGTTTGAATCGTTCGAGTACAGAGGAGGGCAGTCGCGCGTCTGGAGGGAGAAGGTCCATAAAACGGGAGGACATCATGTTTGAGTCCGCACCTATTACTGCTAGCAAAGTGGTGGACGGGGAAACCGTTCGCGCCGAGTATCTCTGCGATACCGGACGCCTGCGTATCATCGGCGAGCACGCTGTGCACGCCGAATGGTTTCCGCCACATTCGTGGTTCGCTATAGCGTCGAGTTCGGGCCATAGCCGATGGGGTACGCAACCCGACGAGGCAGACCTGCTGCTGCTGATCGACAACTTCATGGGGTACTCGGGCCAGAAGACCTTTGCAATGGTGCCGCGCTAACGCCAGCTTCTATTCACGTCTAAAATCGGAAGGGATTGCAGTAGAGATATCGGCAAAAAGTCGAAGCGCTGGGTGGCGCGTGCCGGCCATCCTTACGCGGGTAGTGGACGCAGTGGCCTTGGGCGAAACATGCAGTCCTCGGATGTTCGCCATTGCCAGGCGGTGGACCGAAATGCCTCGGCGAGATGTCCTTCGCGGGGATCCCCCAACCCTGGAAATCGAGAGGCTGGCAGCCATGTTTACTTTCGTCTTTGTCGTTGCCATCGCAGCATTCGTCCCTTACGTCGCCGCACCTACCATCCAGAACGGGGTGAAGGCGATTACTTCGCAACCGTCTGCGGATGCCGGTTTGCAAAGCACGCTCCCATCAGCCTATAGGACGTTAGATGCCGCGAACCGGACAGTCGCCGACCAACGGGACAATCATGGTCTGGTTTGACAGGTGGCAAGCGCATCGTCACAAGCCCGCGTGCGAGCCCGATTCCACGCGGGCTCGTTTCAGCGGTGATTAAGTGGTGACGAAGCGGTGAATAAGCGGCAACCAAGCCGCAACCAAATGGTGACTATTCACCCGTGACTATCGACCCAGGCCCGAGCCCAGTCGAGGCCGGCCAACCGGGCCTCTTCGTCGGTCTCGAATGTCCCGAGCACACCCGACCCTTCCACGAGCTTGCTGCCCCGGGTGATGGTGCCGCTGGCCGCGTATCCGTCGCCTTGAACGATGGCGTGACCCCAGATCGCATAGCCCTGATAGATTTCGGATTCCATTAAGCTACTGTAGGTCAAACGCTTGCATCATCGCAGCACATAGACGGACGTGTGTCCGGTGCCGACCTGCAGCACATTGCCTTCGGGCGTCAGGATGCGGGGAATGTCGATAAAGCGCGGGTTCGTGGCTTTCCTTGCACCGTCGCTTGCGACATGTTTCCCTGCCGAAGCTTTAGCCAATGGATCCGCGATGCGGCGTGTCGCAACCTTGCCCATGCCGCGCGATAGCAGTGCCGTTTTTCCCACCTTGGGTTTTCCTTTACCCGCGGGCTGCCCGATGCGCGCTTCCGGCGGATTCCAGACTTCCACGTAGTGCTCACCGGCAGTCGCAGTGGATGCCACCACGAGCAACGCCGCGCCCGCGCTCAACAATCGCAGCATGTCTTCTCCATAGATATAACCGGTGTTCGCCCGGCGCGTGACCTGTGCCGGCAACTCGCGCCAGTTCCCACGCACGAGCCGTCACGGTTTTCGCAGAAGTAGCCGTCGCGTGTTCACGGCAAGGAAACAGGTGAATAGTACTGTACATTCATACAGGTATTTGTGCAATCTACGACTTTCCCTTGGTACCAAACCATCCGCGCCCTTGGGAACACCGCTTGCTGCTTGTCAACCTGGCGCCAGGCCAACGTGTCGCTTGGCGGCGCCGAACGCAAGGAGTCTTTCCATGGCAGGTAAATCGAATACCCGACAGACCGCAGGCAATGCCCCCGCGGGCACCGATTCCAAATCCAAAGATCTCGAACAGTTTCGCTCGCGGCCTGATGGCGAAGCGCTCAGGACCAATCAGGGCGTGAAGATCGCCGATAACCAGAACACGCTGCGCGCCGGTCCGCGCGGCCCCTCGCTGCTCGAAGATTTCATCATGCGTGAAAAGATCACGCATTTCGACCACGAACGCATCCCCGAGCGCATCGTGCATGCGCGCGGTTCGGCCGCCCATGGCGTGTTCCAGGTCTACAAGCCGATGAGCGAGTACACCAAGGCCGCATTCCTGCAGGACCCCGCAGTGCAGACACCGGTCTATGTGCGTTTTTCGACGGTGCAGGGGCCGCGCGGCTCGGCCGATACCGTGCGCGACGTGCGCGGTTTCGCCGTCAAGTTCTACACGCAGGAAGGCAATTACGACCTGGTGGGCAACAACATGCCGGTCTTCTTCATTCAGGACGCCATCAAGTTTCCGGACTTCGTCCACGCAGTCAAACCGGAAGCGCCCAATGAAATGCCGACGGGCGGCTCCGCGCACGATACGTTTTGGGATTTCGTCTCGCTCGTGCCCGAATCGGCGCACATGGTGCTGTGGACCATGTCGGACCGTGCGATTCCGCGCAGCCTGCGCACCATGGAAGGCTTCGGCATTCACACGTTCCGTTTCGTCAACGCCGCGGGCAAGGCGCGTTTCGTCAAGTTTCACTGGCGTCCCGTGCTCGGCTCCTACTCGCTGTTGTGGGATGAAGCGCAAAAACTCGCCGGCAAGGACCCCGACTTTCATCGACGCGACCTGTGGGAAGCCATCGAGCGCGGCGACTTTCCGGAATTCGAACTCGGTGTGCAGATCATCGAAGAGCAGGATGAAAGCAGCTTCACCTTCGACCTGCTCGATCCGACCAAGCTGATTCCAGAAGAACTGGTACCGGTGCAAATCATCGGCAAGATGACGCTGAACCGGAACCCCGACAATTTTTTCGCCGAAACCGAACAGGTGGCGTTCCATCCGGGGCACGTCGTGCCTGGCATCGATTTCAGCAACGATCCGCTGCTGCAGGGACGGCTCTTCTCCTACACGGATACGCAGATCAGCCGCCTCGGCGGACCGAATTTCCACGAGATTCCGATCAACCGCCCGGTGTGCCCGTTTCAGAACAACCAGCGCGATGCGATGCATCGTCAGGCAATCAACGTCGGGCAAGCGTCGTATGAACCGAATTCGCTGAACGGCGGCTGGCCGAAGGAAACCGATCCCGCGGCGTCTGACGGCGGCTTCGAGACCTATCACGAGCGCGTCGACGGCACCAAGATCCGCGTGCGCAGCGAATCGTTCGCCGATCACTTCTCGCAGGCGGCGCTGTTCTATCGCAGCATGTCCGAGGTCGAGAAGGCCCACATCAGCGCGGCTTACCAGTTCGAACTTGGCAAGGTGACGAAGCCGGAGATTCGCGAGCGCGTCGTCAACGAGATTCTCGCTAACTTCGATGCTGGTCTGGCGGCCGAAGTCGCGACCGGGCTCGGCCTGCCTGCGCCGAAGAAGGGCAAGACGCCAGCTACAGCGAAGCCGGAGACCTCACCGGCCTTGAGCCTGCTCAACCGTGCGAAGCCCGGCATCAAGACCTGCAAGATTGCCTTGCTGGCAGCGCCCGGCTCGGACGCAGCGGCAATTGGCAAGCTGCAGAAAGCGCTGCGGGACGAAGGCGCCACGCCGCTGCTGGTCGCACCGACGCTCGCGGCAATCGGCAATCTGCAGCCCGATGCGACGATTGCCGGGATGCCGTCGATCATGTTCGACGCGATCGTGGTTGTCGGCGGCGAGGCCGGCGCGAAGGCGCTTGCGCAATCGGGAGACGCGTGGCACTTCGTGCTCGAAGCCTTTAAGCACCTGAAAGCGATCGCAGCGCTCGGCGCGGGCCGCGACGTGCTGGATGCGGCGCACCTGCCGGCCGACGCGGATGGCGTGGCGACCGGCGACGACAGGCAGATCGCCGAGGTCGTGAAGGCGTTCGTCGCGGCGGCGGAGCAGCATCGGGTGTGGTCGCGTCAGGCGCAGGCGGAGTCGGTGCCGGCATGAGCCACGACGAGTAGGGCAGAGGGCGCCGGGTGCGGAAGCAACGACCCGAAGACGCCCTCGATGGGCCGCAGAGTGCACCCGGCCGTGCCGCAAAGTGCGACCGGCCGCGCCCTTCAGTGCGCTTTAATGCGCCGCAGCAGCAGCGGACGCCGCCTCCGACACCCCAACTGGTCCTGCCGGAATATCCGCCGGCCGGCTGGCGGATACGTTAACCGCATCCGGATACAGCACAAGCAGCACCCGCAACACGCCATTCGTCCAGCCGAAACCGTCCTGCAGCGGATACTCGCCACCACCGGCCGACACCCCAACGGTACTCGCGTCCACATCATATTTTTCGACGAGCTTGCCGGTGTGCTGGTAATACGCGACGTTGGTGCGGATCCAGCGCGTGGCGATCGTCTGCGCCAGCGCCGCCTCGCCATAACGGCGCAACCCCGTGACCGCAATATATTGAAGCGGTGCCCATCCATTCGGCTCGTCCCATTGCTGCCCGGTTCTGACCTGGGTGGTTGCCAATCCGCCCGGTCGAAGCAGCCCGCGCTGCAGGGTTTGGGCGACGGCATGCGCCTGCTGCTTGTCCGCCACGCCCGCATAGAGCGGGTACGCCGTCGCGGCGGTAAGGCGGAGCGCCAACTGATGATGCGTGAAATCGAAGTCGCTGAACGCCTGCAGGCGCGGATCCCACAGCACGCGGCGGATGGCATCGGCGCGCTCCTTCGCACGCTGCTCCAGATTCTCCGCGCGCGTCACGTCACCCTTCAGGCGATAGGCATGCGCGAGCGTCCGCTCGAGTTGGTAAAGCAGGCAATTCAGATCGACCGGCACGAGCGAGGTCACCTCGATCGATGCCAGGTTCTTGCCGTCGCCGAACCAGCGCGAGCTGAAATCCCAGCCGGTTTCGCCGCCTGCGCGCAGATTGCGCCACAGGTCGGCGGAGTCGCGTTGCGGCGTCTCCCTGGCGGTCGTCACGTCCTCGCGATAAGACTCGTCGCGGGGCACGTCGCGCTCATCCCAATAGCGGTTCAGCAAGGTGCCGTCGGCGAGCCGCACCAGATGACGGTACGCATGTCCCGCCGCCAGCTGGTTGCTACCCTCCATCCAGTACGTGTATTCCTGCTGCAGCTCGGGCAAATATTGCAGGTAGGTCTTTTCGCCATCCTTTTCGGCGACGAGTGCCACCATCTGCGCAAAGAACGGCGGCTGCGAGCGGCTCAGATAGTAGGTGCGATTGCCGTTCGGAACGTGACCGTAGCGATTGATCAAGGTCGCAAAGTTCTGCAGCTCGTCCACGACCAGATCGTGCCGGCCGCTTTGCTCGAGACCGAGCATGATGAAGTACGAGTCCCAATAATAGATTTCGTCGAAGCGGCCGCCCGGCACGATGTAGGGATCCGGCAGCGGCAGTAACGATGACCAGGGGCTCGCGCTCGCGTCCGGGTCGCGGCGCAGCACGTCCCACAACGTGTCGATATGGCCCACCACGTCCTGATTGGGATCGGACACATAAGGCTTCACCGTGTGCTGCGGTGTGACGAAGTACTGGCGGACGAACGCGGCCAGGTTGAAGTCAGGCTGCTGCCGGGCGCTTGTATAGGCTGCTACGATTTGCGGTGGCGGCGCGTTGGGCACCATGTCGGCGAACGTCTTGCTGTCGGGAAACAGGTGCGCCAGTTCAACGTCCCGGTAAAGATCGCCATACGCCTCGGACGGCGGCACCGGGGCCACCGGTGATGGCTGGGCGTGAGGATTGGCATGCGTGCCTGCTGATATGCCTGGCTGTTTCGCAACCCCACCGGGCTGCCGCGGCGCTGAACCGAGGGCCGCACTGGCGGTCGCGGGCAACGAGGCGAGCGGTGTCTCCGGCGGCATCGCATGACTGAATGCGATATGGCAAGCCAATAGCGCTGCAACGGAGGAACGGAGATAGCGGGGCGTGCGGCGAGGGCGATTGGGCATGAGCGACGCGCGGAGGCGAGAGTCAAAAACGGAGGATTTGGGCAGCAAGTTACGTTCCTCAGTGAACGACGCGGATTGGCATTCCGGTGCAGAGGACCGGGCACGCCGCTTGCTGAGCAGACCTATCCGATTCAACGGCTTTGCATGCTTCCGATAAGCAATGTGCATGGATCGAACGGGTACAGTCGCTGTATGATACGTGGCCATCGCGCGGCGAGAAGGCAAACCGCGCGTGCTGTCGCAGGTGTATGGGGTGTATCGAGACCTTGCGTTGCGTCCTCATACCTTTTTTGGCCAACTGGACGTGGCAACGTATCTTGTAGTGGCGGTATATCAGTCGAAATTGCCGAGCCGAGCAAACTGACCAGACGAAACACAGAAAAAATGCCTGCCTCAATAGCCGTCGACCAGGATCAATTCCGCCGCATCATCCGTCGTAACATTGCACTGCCGTTAGGCGTGGGTCTCTTGACCGTTGCGGTGTTCGTCGCGCTGATCGCGTACCTCGTCAATACCATGAGCTGGGCCGAGCATTCGGAGCGCGTGATCGGCGACGCCAACGAGATGCTGCGGCTCGCGGTCGACCGCGAGTCGTCCATGCGTGGCTTCCTGATTACCGGCGACGAGAGCTTCCTCGCGCCGTACGAGTTGGGGCAACCGCGCTTCGAGGCCGAGATCGCCAACTTGACGAATCTCGTCTCCGACAATCCGCCTCAGGTCGAACTGCTAAAGCGGATCCATGCCGTGCAGGCGCAATGGGACGCCTACGCGCAGCAGACCATCGATCTGCGTCGCCGGAACCTGGCGTATCAGCCGGAGATAGCGAGCAACCGCGGCAAAGTCCTGTTCGACGAGACGCGCCGCGAGTTCGGCGAATTCCTCGATGCGGAGTTGCGCCTGAGACAGGAGCGCACGGCGGCGGCACGCAACGTCACGATTGTCATGGTCAGCACGTTCGTTTTCTTTAGCCTGTTGGTGAGCGGTTTGCTCGCCTGGCGGGGGCGGCGCGAGTTGCTCGACCTGTCCGCCTCCTACGACGGCGTGCTCAAGCAACAGGACGAACAGACCGAGGTGCTGCAGCAGCAGGTCTGGTTGCGTTCGGGGCAACGGCTGCTAGCCGAGAAGGTGGTGGGGCAATCCACGCCGGCGCTGGTCGGCGCCGCCATGCTCGAATTTCTGGCGCACTATCTGGGAGCGGTGGTGGCGGCGCTGTATGTGCGCGACAAGGAAAGCAGCGTGCTACACCGCGCGGCTTCGTACGGTTTCAGCTTTGAGAGCGAACAGGCGTCACAGAATTTCCAGAGTGCCGAGAGCCTCATCGGCCAGGCCGCGCTGACGCGCCGGACCATCCTGCTGCAGGACGTACCGGACGACTACGTGAAGGTCGCATCGGGCCTCGGCATGAGTCCCCCGAGAAATCTGATTGTCCTGCCCATCGAAAACGACGGCGTCGTCAACGGGGTCGTCGAACTCGGCTTCATCCGCGCACTGGTCGAGCGCGACCAGGAGTTCCTGCAACTGATTGCCGGCGGCATGGGCGACTTTCTGGAGGCGGCCCTGTACCGCGAGCGCCTGCAGGACGCGCTCGTCGAGATGCAGCAACTGAACGAAGAGTTGCAGGTTCAACAGGAAGAACTGCGCGTCTCGAACGAAGGCCTGGAAGAGCGGGGTCGCGCGCTGCAGGATTCGCAGGCGCGGCTCGAAAACCAGCAGGCCGAGCTCGAACAGACCAATGTGCAACTCGAAGAGTACGCGCAGCGTCTCGAGCGGCAAAAAACCGATCTGTTGCGCGCGCAGGACGAACTCTCGGCCAACGCGGCACGGCTCGAGCAGTCGAGCCGCTACAAGTCCGAGTTTCTTGCCAACATGTCGCACGAGTTGCGCACGCCGCTGAACAGTTCGCTGATCCTCGCCAAATTGCTGCAGCAGAATCGCACCGGTAATCTGAGCGAAGAACAGGTGCGCTACGCGGAAACGATTCACGCGTCCAATAGCGACCTTCTGGTGCTGATCAATGACATCCTCGATCTGTCTAAGGTCGAGGCTGGGCAAATCAACATCGAACTCGAGACGGTCTCGCTCGACAGCACGCTGCAGTCGCTGCGCGAGACGTTTGCGCCGCTGGCCGCCACGAAGAATCTGAAGCTGACGTTCGACCGGGCACCGGGTGCGCCCGACATGCTCGTTACCGACAGCCAGCGTGCGGTGCAGGTATTGCGCAATCTTTTGTCGAATGCCGTGAAATTCACCGAGCGTGGCGAGGTGTCGCTGAGCGTGGCGCCGGCCGAGGACGGCATGTTGCGCTTCGAGGTGCGCGATTCCGGCATCGGCATTGCGCCGGACAAGCTGGAGATGATTTTCGAGGCCTTCCAGCAGGCCGATGGTTCCACCAGCCGGCACTACGGTGGCAGTGGCCTGGGGCTGTCGATTTCGCGCGAATTCGCGCGGCTGTTGGGCGGCCGTATCACGGTGGCGAGCGAACTGGGCAAGGGCAGTCTGTTCACGCTGTGGCTGCCGAGGGATGCGAGCGCGGCAGTAGCTGCTGCAGTGGCCACCAACCCAGGGCAGACGCAGGGTGAAACTATTAAACCCGCGTCGCCTGATTCTGCGGCCGCCATGCCTGCACCGGTGGCGCATGCCTCGTCTTCGCTGGCATCGTCGGTCACGACTACGACCACCGCCACGAGCGCAGCCGCGCTCCAGCGTGCGCCGTCCGCCGAAGCCGGTGCGCGTAACGGCGCCGAGGAGGCCGGCGGCGCGCCCATTGGCGACGACCGCTACGAGCGCGCACGCGGCAGCCGGATGATTCTCGCGATCGAGGACGACATCCCGTTTGCCGAGATTCTGCGCGACCTGGCCCACGAGCTCGACTTCGACTTCCTGCACGCCACCGACGCCACGAGCGGCGTCGCGCTGGTGCGCGACATGCGGCCTGCGGCCGTGCTGCTCGATGTCGGCTTGCCGGACCGCTCGGGCCTGACCGTACTCGAATGGCTGAAGAACGATCCGCTCACGCGCCATATCCCGATCCATATCGTGTCGGCCACGGATCACGCCGATAAAGCGCTGCACCTGGGGGCCATCGGCTACACGCTCAAACCGACCGCACGCTCGACGCTGGAAGCGGCGATCCGGCGTCTCGAAGCGCGCCTGCAGCAACGTCTGAAGCGCGTGCTGGTGATCGAGGACGATCCGCCGATGCGCGAGAGCATTCGCGCGCTGCTGCAAAGCGAAAACACGGAAATCGTCGCCGTGGCGACGCTGGCGAGCGCGTTTGACGAACTGGCGGCCAGCTCCTTCGACTGCGTGGTGACCGACCTCGCGCTGCCGGACGGCACCGGTTACGACCTGCTCGAACGGCTTGCGCTCGACGCCGCCCATCTCGCGCTGCCGGTGATCGTCTATACCGGCCGGATGTTGTCCAGCGAAGAAGAGCACCGGCTGCGCCGCTATTCGAAATCGATCATCATCAAAGGCGCAAAGTCGCCCGAACGCCTGCTCGACGAAGTCACGCTGTTCCTGCACAGCGTGGAATCGTCGCTCGCGCCGGAGCAGCAACGCATGCTGCGCACCGTACGGCAGCGTGACAACGCATTTGAAGGCCGCAACATCCTGCTGGCGGAAGACGACGTGCGCAATATTTTCGCGCTGTCGCACGTGATCGAGCCGCTAGGTGCGAAGCTGCAGATTGCGCGCAACGGCCGCGAAGCGCTCGAGTTGCTGGAGAGCGAGCCCGAGGTCGATCTGGTGCTGATGGACATCATGATGCCGGAGATGGACGGCCTGACGGCGATGGCCGAGATTCGCCGCAATCCGCGCTTCGCGCATCTGCCGATCATCGCGCTGACCGCGAAGGCGATGGCGAACGACCGCGTGCGCTGCCTGGAAGCGGGCGCGGACGATTACATCTCGAAGCCGATCGACGTCGACAAGCTCGTCTCGCTGTGCCGCGTATGGCTGCGGCAGCGCTAGGGGTAGAGAGACCTGTCATGAAGATGAACCCCACTGCGCCCGAACCGCGGCCCCCGCGCATCAGCAATTTCGACATCGAACTGACGCTGCTGCTGGAGGCGATCTATCTGAAGTACCAGCACGATTTTCGCCATTATGCAATGTCGTCGCTGCGCCGCCGGCTGACCCAGGCGCTCGACGAGTTCGGCCTCGCCACGCTGTCGCAGCTGCAGGACAGGATCATGCGAAGCGGCGCCGATTTCGCACGGCTGTTTCAGTACCTGACGGTGCAGGTGAGCGACATGTTCCGCGATCCGGCCTATTTTCTGGCGCTGCGTCAGCAGGTGATGCCGGTATTGCGGACCTATCCGTCCATCAAGGTCTGGGTGGCGGGGTGCAGCACGGGCGAGGAACTGTGGTCGCTGAAGATCCTCTTCGATGAAGAGGACCTGACCGAGCGCACCTTGTTTTACGCTACCGATATCAGCCCCGACGCGCTGACGCGTGCCGAAGCCGGCATTTACGCGCTCGACCGGATTGCCGGCTTCACGCAAAACTATCTGGCGGCGGGCGGCAAGCGATCCCTATCCGATTACTACCACGCGGCCTATGGCGGGGCGCGCTTTGCCGGCGCGCTGAAGGACCGGGTGGTATTCGCCGATCACAGCCTGTCGACCGACGAAGTGTTTCTTGAAGCACACTTGGTGTCCTGCCGCAACGTTATGATCTATTTTGACCGCGCGTTGCAGGACCGCGCGCTGGGGCTGTTTCAGCGCGCCCTTGTGCGGCGCGGCTTTCTCGGCCTCGGCAGTAAGGAAAGTTTGCGTTTTTC
>FSXK01000329.1_pt1 | contig 10857 bp, 11 predicted proteins | sample 1638101 | NCBI WGS metagenome assembly FSXK01 (sample SAMEA3914788, study PRJEB12502) | metagenome | biome: forest; material: soil | place: Canada | collected 2011-07-03 | depth 0.1 m | reverse complement strand
GACAACGAACCCGCATAGCGGCCGATCGGCGTGCGAATCGCGTCGCACAGGAAAGCTTCAGTCATGTGATGTCTCCAGTTGGATGCTGCGCCGCTTGCGCGCTACATGAACGAACCGGCGCGCGGCCGCCACGTCGCGCAGCACAGCCGCCTTGCCCGGTCACGCCGTCACGGCGAGCGGAAGGGGTTATCCGGAGTCGATGCACTGCCCAACGCAGACTCCGTGCAGCCCATAGCAGAATAGCAGCGAATGGGCGCCGGCCGGCTCCAGATTGTTCGATATACGAACAACGGATCGCATATCGAACATTCAGGCTCGATGATAGGCGTGCTCCGGAAAGTGTGTCAAGCACGCCTAGCCGTCGTCAGGGAAATACCTGAACGGTAATGGCGGCCAGAGGCCTAAGCGTGGGCGTTATAGCGGCGCGCGCGTAGCCGGTGGCCATGCGTAACACCGCGGGTCCGGCAACCACAGGTAAACATCTGAAGAATGCCGTTGCGTTCCGATCAAACGGGGCGAATATGCTCGTCCTCGATGTAGCTGCGGATCACGTCCGCAAAACTCTTCTCGCCCGTCAAACCGAGTTGCTCCGCGCGTGTGGTGTCCCAGCGTCCCGGCCAACTGCCGACAATCTTCTCAATGCCCGGGTCCGGTCGCCATTCGATGCGCTTAACCACCTCCTCGCCCGCGACCTCACGCAGCGCGGCGACCATCTCGTCGACGCTAACCGAAATACCCGGCAGATTTAGCCTACGCTGGTTGCCGAGCGCGGCGGCGTCGACTTCGAGCCCAGCGATCAGGCATGCGATCGCCTTGCGCGGCGACAACAGCCACAAACGGGTGCTGCCCGCCACCGGACAAACGGTGGCCTCGCCGTTCAGCGGCTCACGGATGATGCCGCTCGCAAACGACGAAGCCGCCGCGTTCGGCTTCCCGGGACGTACGCTGATGGTCGGCAAGCGCAACACCCGCCCGTCGACGAAACCGCGCCGTGTGTAGTCACTCAGCAGCAGTTCCGCAATCGCCTTTTGCGTACCGTACGACGACTGCGGATTCAATGCCGTATCGTTACGCACCACGTCCGGCATATCGCCGCCGTACACCGCAACCGAGCTCGTGAACACGACCCTCGGCTTGTGCCCACGCAACCGGCACGTTTCGAGCAGCAGGCGCGACGCATCGAGATTGATCCGCATGCCGAGGTCGAAATCCGCTTCCGCCTGGCCACTCACAATCGCCGCCAGATGGAAGATGGCTGAAGTTTGGTCGTCGATCAGACGCTCGAGCACACTGCGCTCAGCGATGTCGCCCACTTCGGCGCGCACCCGGTTGTCGCCGTTGAAACCGCTCGCTGCAACGACGTCCATCAACACGAGTTCAGTGATCGGCTGCGGCTGGCCGTCCGGCCCCTTCAGTTCGCCGCGTGCCAGCAGTTCGCGTGCGAGGCGCTGACCGAGAAACCCTGCGCCGCCGGTGATCAGTACTTTCATGATGTTCGTTGTCCTTAATCGTTGCTAGTCCTGGCGTGCGTAGCCGTATCTGCGCGTGACCGAGTGTCTGAGTGTCTCAGCACGCATGAAGGCCTTCGATTCAGGGGTTATTCTGCAAATAAGGCTTAACCCAGCCCAACCCCGCCGACGTCCCCGCGCGCGGCCGATATTCGCAGCCGATCCAGCCGTCATAGTCGAGTGTGTCGATCAGATCGAACAGGTACGGGTAGTTCAGTTCGCCGAGATCCGGCTCGTGCCGCTCAGGGACACCAGCAACCTGAATATGGCCGATGCCCGCCATGTCGCGTTTCAGCTTGACCGCCAGATCGCCCTCGACGATCTGGCAGTGATAGCAGTCGAATTGCACCTTCAGATTCGGCGCGCCAACTTCTGCACAGATCGACTGCGCATCGTCCTGGCGATTCAGAAAGAAGCCGGGGATATCGCGCGTGTTGATCGGTTCGATCACTACAGTGATCCCGTCGGCCTGTGCAGTCTGCGCGGCGTACGCCAGGTTGCGCAGATACACCTCGCGATGCCGCTCGCGCGGCTGGTCCGCCGCGATCAAGCCGGCCATCACATGCAGTTTGCGGTTGCCGATCTGACGCGTGTAGCCGAGCGCGGTATCTATGCTGCGGCGGAACTCGTCTTCGCGCCCCGGCAGCGAAGCGATCCCGCGCTCGCCCGCCGCCCAGTCACCCGGAGGCGCATTGAAGAGCGTCTGGGTCAGGCCGTGTTCGGTGAGACGCGCCTTGATCTCAGCGGCCGAAAAATCGTAGGGGAACAGAAACTCCACGGCTTTGAAGCCGTCTTGCGCCGCAGCGGCAAAACGCTCGAGAAAGCCGTGCTCGTTGTACATCATGGTCAGGTTGGCAGCGAAGCGAGGCATTGCAGTAACTCCTTTTAAGCGTGACGCACGCGTTACCAGCGCGCGCCAAATACGTTGCGCAACTCATCCAGCGCCGCAGCATCGAGCGGTGCCGGACGCGGGTTCGTCATCAGCCACAGGCGCGCAGTCTCCTCGAGCTCCTCGAGCGCATACGACGCCTGCGCCACCGAGCGCTCCCACACCACGGGCCCGAGCCGCTCCAGCAGCACGCCGCGCACGGTGTCGGCCAGCGCCGCGATCTGCTCCGCGACCTGCGGGTCGCCCGGCCGCCGGTAGCGAATCAGCGGAATGTGGCCGACTTTCATTACGTAGTACGGCGTGATCGGCGGCAACACGTCGGTCTCGCTCCACACACCGGCCAGGGTCAAGGCAACCAGATGCGTCGAATGGGTATGCACGATGCCACGGGTTTGCGCGTTGCGAGCGTAGATGCCGCGATGCAACGCCAGCGTCTTCGACGGCTTGCCGCCCGACACCGCATTGCCCGCCAGATCGACCTTGGCAATATCAGTCGGATCGAGGCGCCCGACGCACGCGTCTGTTGGAGTGATAAGCCAGCCGTCGTCGAGGCGTGCGCTGATATTGCCTGCGCTGCCCACTGTATAGCCACGTTGGTACAAACTCGCCCCTGTGATGCAAATCTCCTCGCGGATCCTGGCTTCATCACCAATATGGATTCCTAAGCTCATGATGCCGCCCCGTCGAGATGACGCAGCGCCTTGGCAAAGAAATCGGTCGCACCGAAGTTGCCGGACTTGAGCGCGAGCGCAAGCGGGTCATCGCCGGTGGTCGCGGTGGCGGGCACACCTGGATCGATCTGCGCGCCGATACGCAGCGTATGCACCTCGAGCGCCTGTACCACGGCGCCCGAGGTCTCGCCACCGGCCACGACGAACTTGCGCACGCCCAGCTCGCGCAGGCCGCGCGCGATGGCCGCGAGTGTGCTTTCAACCAGATGTCCCGCCTGTTCGACGCCGAGTTCGCGCTGCACCGCCTTGACTTCGTCGGGCGTCGCGGTTGCGTAGATCAGCACCGGTTGTTGGTTGGTGAAGTGCTCGCGCGCAAACGCGAGCGCCTGTTCGACCACCGGCTCACCGCGCGCGGCCGCCAGCGGATCGATCCGGAACGCAGGCCGGCTTTCGCGCCAGGCCGCTACCTGCGCGTTGGTCGCTTTCGAGGCGCTGCCCGCCAGAACGACCGATAGGCCATTAACCGGCGGCAACTGACCCGCGTCCGCTGTCCCGGACAGCAACCCGGCGCGGCGAAAGTTCGCCGGCAAACCGATTGCGATACCGGAGCCGCCCGTGATCAGCTTGAGATCTGCGCAGGCCTCACCGAGCGTGTGCAGATCGGCGTCGGAGAGCGCGTCGGCAATCGCCATGCGCACTCCCTCGCGCCGCAGGGCGTCGAACCTCTCACGCACTGCCGCCGTACCCTGCGCCACACTGTCATACCGCACGAGTCCCACCTTCGATGCGGTCTGCCGCTGCAAGACGCGCACCAGATTCGCGTCCTTCATCGGTGTGAGCGGGTGGTTCTCCATGCCCGACTCGTTGAGCAATATGTCACCGACGAAGAGATGACCGCGATAGATCGTGCGGCCGTTCTCGGGGAATGCGGGACAGGCGATCGTGAAGACTTCAACGCTGGTATCGGCCTCGCTGGAAACGCCCAACGCAGAAGCTGCAGAAGTAGGGCCCGCGCCAGGATCCGAGCCCGAAAGCACATCGAGCAACGCATCCGCAACCGGCCCGATGTTGCCCGCATCCGTCGAATCGAATGTCGAGCAGTACTTGAAGAAGAATTGGCGACACCCTTGCGCGCGCAACCAGTTGAGCGCGGCAAGCGATTGCGCCACCGCATCAGCGGCGGGGATGGTGCGCGATTTCAGCGCCACCACCAGTGCATCGGCCTCTACCGGTTCATCTGAAGAAGGCACGCCGATGGTCTGAACCGTGCGCATGCCGCCGCGCACCAGCATATTGGCCAGATCTGTCGCCCCGGTGAAATCGTCGGCAATGCAGCCCAGCAACGGCCGCGGGGATGAAATCGTCATGTCAGCGCTCCGTCTACGACTTCGCCGCCGGCACCTCGATGCCGGGGAAAATCTTGATCACTGCCGAGTCGTCCTCGCCGCCATGCCCTGCCGATGACGCCATCATGAACATCTGATGCGCGGCGGCAGAGAGCGGCAACGGGAATTTCGAACGGCGCGCGGTATCGAGCACGAGGCCGAGGTCCTTGACGAAGATATCGACCGCCGAGAGCGGCGTGTAGTCCCCTTTGAGGATGTGCGGCACGCGGTTTTCGAACATCCAGGAATTGCCGGCGCTATGCGTGATCACGTCGTATAGCGACTCGGCGTCGACGCCCTCGCGCAAGCCGAGCGCCATCGCTTCCGCAGCGGCCGCGATATGCACGCCCGCGAGCAACTGGTTGATGATCTTCACTTTCGAGCCGATGCCATGCGCGGCGCCCAGCCGGTAGACCTTGCCGGCCATCCCTGCGAGCACCTCCTCGCAGGCGGCATAGGCCGCAGCCGGACCCGCGGTCATCATGGTCATCTCGCCGGAGGCGGCACGCGCCGCGCCACCGGAGACGGGTGCGTCGAGCATCTGCAAGCCGGCCGCCTCGATACGCTGGCCGAGTTCGATGGCGAAATCAGGCGACACGGTGGCACTGGCAATCACCACGCCGCCCGGCTTCATGCTGGCCACCGCGCCCTGCTCGCCGAACAGCACCGCTTCGGTCTGTGCCGCATTGACCACCAGCGTGATGACAACCTCGCATTGCGCGCCCAGTTCAGCCGGGTTCGCACAGGCGACACCACCGTCCGCGGCGAAACTCTCCAGCACGGTGCTGCGCAGATCGCACGCGTGCACACGAAAGCCTGCCCGCAACAACGAGCGGGCCACGCCGAGCCCCATTGCACCGAGGCCGATGACTCCAACATTTCTGGACATGCTCTACTCCGGATGAGATTCGTAGGGTTCGACGTCGCCGCGCTACCGGTGACCAAGCACTGAGGCCAGGCCCAGCTTAAACGTCTCACGGCTCAGCAAATGCCGGCTTCCGCCAGACGGCGCGCGGCGTTGTACATATGCGTGCGGGCGGCGTTGCGCGCTGCCATCGGATCGCCCGCGCGGATCGCGGCGACAATCGCCGCATGCTCTTCGCGCACCTCGCGCGAAAAGTCCTCGCGCAGCGCCTCGTTGCGCCGCGTAACGACGGTCCCCGCTTCGAGGTACTGATTCAGGAACGCCAGTGTCTTGAGGAAATACGGATTGCCCGTGGCCACGGCGATCGCGCGATGAAACGCCACGTCCTCGGCGACCCCGTCGTGGCCAACGGCCACTGCCTCGTCGATCCTGGCGAGGGCGGCGTCAATCGACACCATGTCCGCGTCGCTGCGCCGCGTCGCGGCCTCGGAGGCCACCTCGGCCTCAATCGCCCGGCGCAGCGCGAGGATCTGCAACACCGAGCCGGCTTCGACCGCTTCCGCGTAGTCGATGCGCAGCGGCCGGATCGCGCCGTGTGCCGCGATGAACACTCCGCTGCCCTGGCGCGGCTCCACCACGCCCTCGTTCTTCAGGCGCGAAATCGCCTCGCGGATCACCGTGCGGCTTACGCCGAACTGCTCCGCCAGCACGGCTTCGGTCGGCAGCTTGCCACCCCGCGCGAAGGTGCCCTTGTCGATCTGCGTGAGCAATTGCTGCGCGACCGTGTCGCTGAGTGCGCGGGCGGGAATCTTTTCGAACATGCTGCTCTCAATTGATCATGTTATCGGGTCATCATACAAATTATGACCACGTTCGGCATCGACAAAAACCCTGGGTATGCCGTCCGCGCTGTCGTCTTTTGTTGGTGGACGGCTCGAGGCCGATCTATCTTCTTCAGAACCCGCGTCTGGCCAAGCGCCAGGCAAGATACAAAATCGGCGAGGTTGGCGAAACGCAAGGCATAAGCTATCTTCACGGCTTTCTGCGCCGGCTCGTAGGCTGGCCCGCGCAGCGGCGACCTTGACTCGCGGCGCAAACCGGTAGCCCGCGCCGGTGGCGCGCCCTGTTACCCCATGCATATCTAAAAAGGCCCATGAGCAAAGCCCCCCAAGCGTCTCCTGCCGATCCAGCCAGCGCTCCCGACGCCACGGACGCACCGGACAAACCGGGTGATTCCTATGTGCAGTCGTTTGCACGCGGTCTCGCGGTGATCCGTGCGTTCAACGCGGAGCGTCCCGAACAGACGCTCACCGACGTCGCCGCCGCCACCGGTCTCACGCGGGCGGGGGCACGGCGCATTCTGCTGACCTTGCAGACGCTCGGTTATGTCGAAACGGAGGGGCGCCTGTTCCGCCTCACGCCGAAGATTCTCGACCTCGGCTTCGCGTATCTGACCTCGATGCCGTTCTGGAATCTCGCCGAACCGGTGATGGAAGAACTTTCGGCGCACGTCCACGAGAGCGTTTCGGCGGCTGTGCTCGATCGCACCGAGATCGTCTATGTGCTGCGCGTGCCGACCCACAAGATCATGACCATCAACCTGTCGATCGGCAGCCGTCTGCCGGCGTATTGCACCTCGATGGGCCGTGTGCTTTTGGCCGCGCTCGACGACGAGACGCTCGACGCCACGCTCGGCTCGACGCCGTTATACGCCCACACGCCACGCACGGTCACCGACAAGGAAGAGTTGAAGAAGGTGCTCGCCCAGGTGCAACGCCAAGGGTGGGCAATCGTCGATCAGGAACTGGAAGGCGGCTTGATTTCGCTGTCCGCGCCGATCCGCAACCGGCAAGGGCGTGTGATCGCCGCGATGAATATCAGCGGCAATGCCCAGCGCAATTCGGCCAAGCAGATGGTGAAAGCGTTTCTGGAGCCGCTACAGCAAGCGGCGCAGAATGTGTCGGATCTGGTGGCGCGGCGCGGTTGAAGATGGGGCGCCGCATCATGCGTCTTCCTTCCTGATAGTTAGTTGCGTACGCAACCACCGGTCCGGTCGCCGCGTCACTGCCCCAGATAGCGCTCGACGAGCCGTGTCCAGTACGCCGCGCCGACGGTCAGATTGCGGTCGTTGAAATCGTAGTGCGGGTTGTGCACCATGCAGGCGTCCTCGCCCACGCCGTTGCCGATGCGCAGAAACGTGCCGGGCCGCTTTTGCAGCATGAACGCGAAGTCTTCGCTGCCCATCAGAATGTCGGTTTGCGCGACCACCTTGTCGTCGCCCACCAGCTCGCGGGCGACTTCGATTGCGAACTCTGTTTCCGCATCCGAGTTGACCACCACTGGATAGCCCTCGATATACTCGACGAGTGCCTTGGCGCCATAACTCTGCGCCTGGCTCTCAGCCAGCTCGATGACGCGTTTTTTCAGCAGCGCGCGGATCTCCGGGCTAAACGAACGTATGCTCAATTCGAGTTTGGCCGTGCTGGAAATCACGTTGTTAGCGGTGCCCACGTGCATCGAACCGACGGTCACAACGGCCGGTTGCGACGGATCGACATTGCGCGCCACGATGGTCTGCAAAGCCATCACGATGCTCGCCGCCACCACGACCGGATCGATCGTCAGTTGCGGACGCGCCGCATGCCCGCCTACGCCTTCGATGGTGATGATCGCCTTGTCGCCCGCCGACATGAACGGCCCCTTGCGGAACAGGAGCACGCCTGGCTCCGCACCCGGATGGTTGTGCACGCCGAACACGGCGTCGCAAGGAAAGCGTTCGAACAGACCGTCTTCGATCATCTTCTTCGCACCGCTATCGATCCCGCTTTCTTCAGCGGGCTGGAAATACAGATGCACCGTGCCCGAGAACCGGCGCGTCTTCGCCAGATGCTCTGCCGCGCCGAGCAGCATGGTGGTGTGACCGTCGTGGCCGCAGGCGTGCATCTTGCCGTGGGTGCCGCTTGCATACGGCAGGCCGGTCTGTTCGATGATCGGCAGCGCGTCCATGTCCGCGCGAATCCCGATGCTGCGCGTGCCGTCCCCCACCTTGAGCGTGCCGACCACGCCCGTGCGCCCCACTCCGCGCGTCACCTGCCAGCCCCATTGCTCAAGCTTGTCCGCCACCAGCGCCGCAGTCGCGACCTCTTCGTAGGCCAGCTCCGGGTGATGGTGAATGTGGTGGCGGATTTCGCGCAGGTGCTCGGCCGCGGGCGCCAGATGCTCGACCTCGGTGAAATGGCCGGCAGGATGGGATGCTTCGCTCATCGTGGACTCCGAATGGGTGACGCCGCGGACAGCGCCGCGAACAGGAGAACACTATAGCAATACCGTCGCAGCACGCGGCACGCAAACCGTCGCTATAGCGGCGCCGTCACAGCCCGAAGGCAACCGCGCCGCGCACTACCTCGACGAATGCGCGGCCAGCGTCTTCGAGTGCGCCGGAATTGTCGATAGTGGTGAGGTGAACCTCATCGGGCAACGAGAACGGCGCGCGCCGCGCGAGGCGTGCCGCCACCTGTTCCGCGCTTTCGCGGGCGCGCGCGCCGAGCCGCGCTTCGAGTACATGGGGCGCCGCGTCGATATGGACCACATCGACCGCCGGATAGCGTCTGAGCGTTTGCTCCAGATGCTGGCGCGAGCCGTTGATCACCACCGTACAGCCACGCTCGAGCCACGCATCGATTTCGATGCCAATGCCATAACGCAGGCCATGACTCGACCACTCAAGCGCAAAGAGACCGAGCGCGCAGCGCACCTCAAATTCCTCAACGGTCAGTTCGACATGCGCTTCGCCATTGCCGCTCGGCCGCGTAATGTAGCGATGCGCAAACAGGATGGGTTCAGCCTTGAGGCGGTCGCGCGCAAAACCCAGCAGTGAATCCTTGCCCGCGCCGGACGGGCCCATCACATAGATCAAACGGCCATTCATTGTTGCGCCACTCCCCCAGTCTGAAACGGCAGGCGCTGCCACAGCACGAAGGGCTCGCCCGGCGCCGGTTCGACAAACAGCGCTGCACTGTCGACCACCAGCGGGCCGAGTCCGGCAATCCTGTCGTGCCACCACGCGACCAGCGCGGCGCGCTCATCCGCGGCTTCGAGCGAGCTCGATAGCGTCATGTGAAAACGGAATTCGTCGAAGACGTACGGATAGCCCCACTCGATCAGCAAGGTCCGCTGGCGCTCCGTCAGCGGCGCAGCCAGCCGGCGTGCCAGATCTGCGGAGGATGGCTTGGCCCGCAGCCCGCCGAGCGTGCGCAGCGCGCTGGCTGCAAGCTCCCGCATGGCGGCTTCGCCTTCGGACGCGGCCGGCCGCAGCGCGACGAAATCGCCAAGCGTCGCGGCTTCCACCGGCAAATTAAAGGGCGCTTGCTGCTGCGCCCAGCCACGTGCGTCATCCAGCACGGCGAGGGGTGTCACGCCGTCAGCGAGTCGAAAGGGAGCGACCAGCGTGCCATGCCAGCCATAACGGCGCGGCGCTTTCATGAGCTCACTCACTGCGCGCACCAACGTTGGCGGTTGCGGCGGCGTGTACGGCACACCGCTCTCCACATCGCCGCCGAGCCATTCGGAGCCCGCTCGCCACCAGGCGGAATCGCGTGACGGCGCGTAATACACCGCGAAACGCGCTTCGGCAGACCACTCGAGCGCTTCGTTCACTACTTTGGTCGCGCTGCTCATACGTCGTTTTCCACCATCAGTTGCACGCGATCCGCGGCGAAGTGCGTGATGCCGTATTTGACCGGCACGCCTTCCAGATCGACGTCGACGTTCTCGACCCACAACACCGGCTGCTGCCGGTTGATATTCAGGCGCCGCGCCACTTCGGGCTCGGGCAGCACGCTACCGATACGGCTCCACTTGCGCAGATAGTCGGACACGCCTAATTCAGCCAGCGCCTTGGTGATGCCGCCAGTGCGCTCCAGTACGTCGGGCAGATCCGGAAAACGCGCGGCCGGATACCAGCTGCGCGCAAAGGTCAGCGGCACGCCGTCCGATTCATGTATCGTCTCGATCCGGTAAACCGGCGCGCCGGCACGCACGCCCAGCGCCTTGGCGACGTTCGGTTCGGCCTTTACCCGCGCCGCCGACAACATCGCCCCGGCCGTCGCATGATGCTGCTGGCGCAGATTCTCGGTAAAGCGCGTGCGACGGCCGATCGAATAGTCGATTGCGCCCGGTTGCACGAACGTGCCACGCCCCTGCTCCACACTCACGAGGCCAAGCGCGGCAAGACCCAGCATGGCGCGCCGCACAGTATGACGGTTGACGTCGAAGCGCTTGGCCAGTTCGCCTTCGCTCGGCAGGCGTCCTTCTGCGCCGAAGCCGCTCGCCGCAATCTCGGCAGCGAGGATCTGCTCGATTTGCCGCCACACGGCAACGCCCGCGCCCCGTTCAAGCTGTGTGCCTGGCGTAGCGGTGTCGTTCGATGTCATGGTGCTGTCATTCCCTTCGGTTCAAATATTCGTTGTGACGTGCATTGTAGTGCGCAAGCCGTGATGGAAATATGAAAACACGAGCGCGCTGCAGACACAACCACTTT
>FSXK01000412.1_pt1 | contig 10896 bp, 11 predicted proteins | sample 1638101 | NCBI WGS metagenome assembly FSXK01 (sample SAMEA3914788, study PRJEB12502) | metagenome | biome: forest; material: soil | place: Canada | collected 2011-07-03 | depth 0.1 m | reverse complement strand
TTCACGCGCATCAACATTCTGACCAATTGCATGATTCTGTGACGTGGAGCATCAGATGGACATCCTCGAACTCGCTCGAAAATCCGGAATGACGGTAACTCTCGACGCCAGGATTGGCCGCCAGGAATACCGCACTGTGCATGGCTCGGTAGCAGCGCTAGAACGTTTTTCGGAACTGGTTGCTGCGACGCTGCGTGAAGAACTCGTCGAGCAGGATTAATGCGCGTTTAGCGCAAATAGAACAGGAAAGATCATGAAGATCATGAACTACGACTCATCGAACTCACGAAACCCCAGCCGCGATGGCGGCGTGCAGGACACGCACGCTGAAATTCAGCCCTCGGCCCAGGTTTCGCCTGCGGTGCATAAGGCGGAAAAGCCTGCGCGGAACTGGGCTTGGGCGCACAACACCGAATCATATGACTGGATGGACTCTCACAGTCTGTCTGGCGAGCGCGAATCGTTTCATTGAACTGCGGAGCCGCCTTGCTGCGGCTCTTGTTTTTTTGGCAGGCGGTGATCTTCCTCGTAGAACACCGCGTTTCGAATTTCTCGTCTTCCCCAATCATCAAGCGATCTTTGACGCTTCGTCGATCGCTTTGGCGCCTTTCGTTTGGCCTCTTCGGGTATTTGGTGTTGAATAGCTAAAGCGGTGAATGCCGCTCTGGCAGCTCACAGACCTTGTGTGCCTGCCCCTTTGCGTATGTCAATACGCAATACGTTGCTACCTCGCCCAACACTCAAGGAGCTGGAAATGTCACTAGAACAGGTTCTCTACACCGCCCATGCAACTGCTACCGGAGGCCGTGACGGCCGTGCGGTGGTGCCGGACTCTGGACTGGATCTCAAGCTGACAACACCGAAGGAACTCGGGGGCGGCGGAGGGCAGGGCGCCAACCCGGAGCAGCTATTCGCGGCTGGATACAGCGCGTGCTTTATCGGCGCCATGAAGTTCGTTGGCGCGCGTGACAAGATTGCGGTCCCGGCGGATGCGTCGGTGGCCGGGAGCGTGGGTATCGGTCCGATTCCCAATGGCTTCGGCATTCAGGTCGAACTGAAGATCACGCTGCCAGGCATGGGACGCGAAGCCGCCCAGGCGTTGATTGAAAAGGCGCACATCGTGTGTCCGTATTCGAATGCGACGAGGAACAACATCGACGTCACCCTGACGCTGGCCTAAGCGGTCATTGCGCGTAAGGTTCTGCTGGTCGTGTTTGTTACGGGCGGCCAACAGGACGTTGATCTTCGGGCACAAGGTCAGTTTCTCGTGCCGCGATGTGAATTCATCTGGTGATTAGACTCTAGACAGCCTGCCGAGTGCAGGTCGTTTCGCAAAGGTGCAAAGCATGGACGTTGCCGACCTCAAGGTATTCGAAGCCGTTGCCCGTCATGGCAGCATGAACAAGGCGGCGACCGAGTTGCATACGGTGCAGTCAAATGTGACCGCGCGTATCCGGTCGTTAGAGCGGGAAGTGGGGATTGCGCTTTTCAACCGGAATGTGCGCGGCGTGAGTTTGACACCGGCCGGGCATCGGATGCTGCCGTACGCCGCCCGCCTCGCCAAGCTGGTCGCCGAAGCGAAGCTCGCCGCGATGGACGAAGGATCGCCGAATGGCACGCTCGCGTTGGGAACGCTCGAGACGACAGCCGCGTTGCGGTTGTCGCCTTTCCTCAGCCAATTTGCGAGACGCTACTCACAGGTTCGCCTGTCGCTGACCACGGGCACCAGTTGCAGTCTGACGGCCGACGTTGCGGAGTGCCGGCTCGACGGCGCGTTCGTCGCCGGACCCGTGGACCATCCGGATCTTTACTGCGAGACGATTTTCCACGAGGAGCTGGTTCTGGTCACGCCACGCACGATGCGTTCGATCGAGTCGCTGCGCTCGGTCAAGGAGCTGAAGACGATCGTGTACCGGCTGGGATGCTCATACCGCGTGCGGCTCGAGTCGCTGCTGTCCGACATGGGGATCGTCACTGCCACGCCCCTCGAATTTGGCTCGCTGGACGCGATCGTCGCCTGCGTGGCGGCAGGCATCGGCATCACGCTGCTGCCACGCGGCGTGGTGTCGAGTGCAGCGGAGCAGGACCTCGTCACGATACACACAATCGCGCCCGATAAGGCGCATGTCGAGACGCTGTTCATTCGTCGGCAGGACGCCTATGTGTCGAGCGCCATGCAGGCTTTCGTCGAGGTTGCCCGCTCCGGAAACGGGGCGTTGATGGCCGCCGCCTGATCGTCGCGGACCCGCCTATTTCGAATTGAGCTGCCGGCGATATTCGTCAACCGGCAGTCCGCCCCAGCCCCAGTTCTCCTTGTCGACTTCCTCGATAACCACAAAGGTGGCTTCGAGCGGCTTGTTCAGCACGTCGAGCAGCAGGTGGCTTACGCCCTTGATCAGTTGGGCCTTTTCTTCCGACGTGACCGAGTCGGCGCCCGGTTGGGTCCCCTCGCGGGTAACCTGAATCGTAACGATAGGCATCGTGCTCTCCTTGAGCGTGTTGATGATCGGGGCGCCTGCTGGCGGCGCCCCGTACTGACCAGCGCTTGCTTAGCTTAGTGACCGGCGCTCTGGCCGCCATCGACGTGCAGGATCTCGCCCGTGACGAACGGCGCGGAATCCAGATACAGAATGGCGTTCACGATGTCGTGCATTTCGCCCATATGGCCCATGGGGTGAAGCGCACCGAGGGCCGCATGCGTTTCTTCTGCGTGCATCGGCGACTTGATGATGCCGGGAGCGACGGCGTTAGCGCGAATCCCGCGCTTCGCGTATTCGATCGCGAGCGAGCGCGTCGCTGCGTTCAGGCCGCCCTTGGTCAGCGAAGCGAGTACCGAAGGTACGCCTTCGATCGCAGAGTCGGCAAGCGTGGTGGTCACCGTGACCACGTGGCCGCTCGAATTCTTCTCCATTTCCGTGATGGCCAGTTGCGTGATGTAGAAGAAGCCGTTCAGGTTGACACCGGTGATCGTGGCGTAATCCTCGGACGTGTACGAGGGGAACGGCTTGGCGATGAAGACGCCTGCGTTGTTGACCAGCGTGTCGATACGGCCGAAGCGTGCAACGCCCTCGCTGATCACGCGGCGAGCGGTCGCCGGATCGGCGATGTCGCCTGCAATGGCCAGAACGTTCGGATCTTCCGACGGCTTGATGCTGCGTGCAGTGGCTACCACGCTGTAACCGCGCTGGCGGAACGCCTTGACGACTTCAGCGCCAATGCCTTGTGATGCACCGGTAACGACGACGACTTTGTTGGACGTGCTCATGCTAGACCTCAGAATAGGTTGATTCGGCTCTTTCACCGCTCGGGCCGCTGTGGCTCCGATGGGTGCCTAATCTAGGCGCATTGGCGTCAAGTTCGAATACCCGGCGCGGACAAACACTTGTAACGCGGGGGAACAAGTCAGGCGCGGCGGGGGCTCATTCCAGCGGGAATCCACCGGCAAAGCTGTCGCGCAGATAGCTGACAAACAGGCTTACGGCACGCGGCACGTGCGACGCGTAGGGCCGCAGCACGTAAAGCTGCTCGGCGAACGCCCCCGTGACGCGCCATTCCGGCAACACTTCGACCAGCTTTCCGGCCCGCACGGCAGCCTGCGCCGTGAAATCCGGCAACAGCGCGATGCCCAGGTCATCCAGCGCTGCATCGCGTAGCGTTTCGCTGTTGTTGGCACAGAACGGACCGTTGACCGGCAAAGTGACCGGAGCGCCGGCTGCCTTGCGTGCCGTTTTGCGTTCAAACGACCACATCCCGCCGCCTGTCTGGCGCGGATAAAACAGGCAGTCATGGGCGGCAAGATCTTCGGGCGTGGCGGGCGTGCCGCGCTTGCGCAGATAGGCGCGTGTTGCCGCGATCACGGAGTGCGTCGAGCAGAGTTTCCATGCAACGTGCGTGTCGGGCGCTTCTGCGCTATGGCGAATCGCCAGATCGAAGCCCTCCGTGGCGAGCGAGGCGAGCCTGTCGGATACCTCGAGTTGGACCCTGACCTCCGGATTGGCCCGTAAAAATGCGGGGAGTTCGGGCACCAGCCGTTGCCGTGCAAATGCAACGGGTGCCGTGACGCGGATCAGGCCGCGCGCGACGCCGGCCAGCTCACGAACGCTGGAAAAGCTGCTGGCGATCTGTTCGTAGTGGCTTCGCGTGTCCTCGGCAAGCCGCTGACCGGCTTCCGTCAAGCGCACGCTGCGCGTGGTGCGCTGCACCAACGAGATGCCCGCGGCGCGCTCCAGCTCGGAAATACGCTGGCTCATTGCGGCCTTGCTGACACCCAGCCGCGAAGCCGCCGCGGTATAGCTGCCTTGCTCTGCGAGAACGGCGAGCCAGTGCAGATGGACCCACAGGCCCTCAATTTTTTCGTTATCCATACATTAATTGTTCGCGATAGGAAACAATGAATTCAATGATAGCGCCTTTGCAGATGGGTCAGCGGGTTCTAGACTCAGGTCATCGCCCATCAACCACCAGGAAGCCACAATGCAAGCCTTCAACGACAACGCAGACGTCGGACATTTCATTCACGGCCAGCGCGTCACGGGCACCGGCACTCGCACTCAGCCCATCTTCAATCCGGCTACCGGCGCGCGACCGCGCACGCTGCTTTTGGGCGATACGGCGGACGTGGAAGCTGCAGTGGCGAGCGCGAAGGCGGCATTCCCGAAGTGGAGCGATACGCCGCCGATCCGCCGCGCGCGGGTCATGCTGCGTTTCCTCGAATTGATGAACAAACACCGCGACGAGCTCGCAGCCATCATCACGGCCGAACACGGCAAGGTGTTTTCGGATGCGCAAGGGGAAGTGTCGCGCGGTATCGACGTCATCGAGTTTGCCTGCGGCATCCCGCAACTGCTGAAGGGCGACTACACCGAGCAGGTTTCGACGGGTATCGACAACTGGACCACGCGCCAGGCGCTGGGCGTCGTCGCCGGCATCACGCCGTTCAACTTCCCTTGCATGGTGCCGTGCTGGATGTTTCCGGTGGCCATTGCAGCGGGCAACGCGTTCATTCTGAAGCCGAGCGAGCGTGATCCGTCGGCATCGCTGTTCATGGCCGATCTGTTGAAGCAAGCCGGGTTGCCCGACGGCATTTTCAATGTGGTGCAGGGCGACAAGGTCGTGGTTGACGCCTTGCTGGCGCATCCGGACGTGAAGGCTGTGAGCTTCGTCGGTTCGACGCCGATCGCCAACTATATCTACGAGACCGGCGCGAAGAACGGCAAGCGCGTGCAGGCGCTGGGCGGGGCGAAGAATCATATGGTCGTGATGCCGGACGCCGACCTCGATCAGGCTGTCGACGCCCTGGTCGGCGCGGGCTACGGTTCGGCCGGCGAGCGCTGCATGGCGATCTCGGTGGCCGTGCTGGTGGGCGATGTCGCGGACAAGATCATCCCGAAGCTGGCCGAGCGTGCCCGCAAGCTGGTGGTGAAGAACGGTATGGAGCCCGATGCCGAGATGGGCCCGATCGTGACGCGCCAGGCGCTGGAACGCATTGAAGGGTACATTGCACGTGGCGTCGAGGAAGGGGCCTCGCTGGTGGTCGACGGCCGTGGTTTGAAGGTGCCCGGCCATGAAGACGGCTTCTTCACCGGCGGTACGCTGTTCGACAACGTCACGCCGGAGATGAGCATCTACAAGGACGAGATTTTCGGCCCGGTGCTTTCCTGCGTGCGCGTCAAGGATTTCACGGAAGCGGTTGACCTGATCAACGCCAACGAGTTCGGCAACGGCGTGGCGTGCTATACGCGCGATGGTCACGTGGCCCGCGAATTCGGCCGCCGCATCGAAGTCGGCATGGTCGGCATCAATGTGCCGATTCCGGTGCCGATGGCGTGGCACGGCTTCGGTGGCTGGAAGCGCAGCCTGTTCGGCGACACGCACGCGTATGGCGAGGAAGGCGTACGCTTCTACACGAAGCAGAAATCCATCATGCAGCGCTGGCCCGAAAGCACCGAAAAGGGCGCGGAGTTTGCCATGCCGACGGCGAAGTAAGCTGAAGCTGCGGCGGCGCTGCGGTCGCCGTGCCTTGTGCATGGCGATCGGACACCCCTATTTGCAAAGGAAGCAACATGACCCATCAGACTGACAATCGCGCACTGCTGCGCGTGCTGGGCATCGAAAAACCGATCATTCAGGCGCCTATGGCCGGGGTTTCCACACCGGCACTGGCGGCCGCCGTATCGAATGCCGGCGGCCTCGGTTCGCTGGGTGTGGGCGCAATGAACGCAGCGGGCGCACGCAAAGTAATCGAGCAGACCCGCGCGCTGACTTCCAAGCCGTTTAACATCAACGTGTTCACTCATAGCCCTGCGACGGCCGATCCAGATGTCGAGCGTCAGTGGTTGAACTGGCTCGCGCCGACGTTCGAACAATACGGCGCGACGCCGCCCGCATCGCTGTCCGAGATCTACACGAGCTTTGCGGTAGACACGGCCATGCTCGAGGTTTTCCTCGAAGAGAAACCGGCCGTGGTGAGTTTTCACTTTGGCTTGCCGCCAGCCGACGTCATCGCCAAACTCAAAAACGCGGGAATCAAGCTGTTCGCTGCGGCGACCAATCTGCAGGAAGCGGCGCAGGCTGCGGCAGCGGGTGTCGATGCAATCGTCGCGCAAGGTATCGAGGCCGGTGGACATCGGGGCGTTTTCGATCCCGATGCGGCGGACGACCGGCTCGGCACGTTTGCCCTGACGCGTCTACTAGTCAAGGAATTCGATCTGCCGGTGATCGCCGCAGGCGGCATCATGGATGGCGCCGGGATTGCCGCTGTTCTGGCGTTGGGCGCTCAGGCGGCGCAACTCGGCACGGCCTTTGTTGCCTGCCCGGAAACATCGATCGACGATGGTTACCGCCGGGCAATACTCAGCGATGCGGCACGTCGCACCACGTTCACAGCGGCGATTTCCGGGCGCGTGGCGCGAAGCATGGTGAACAGGTTCACGGAACTCGGCAACGAACCGGGCGCACCGAAGTCACCGGCATATCCGATCGCCTATGACGCCGGAAAGGCGCTTCACGCTGCAGCCAAAGCCAAGGGAGAGTTCGGCTACGGCGCGCAATGGGCCGGGCAGGCCGCCGCGCTCGCGAGGTCGTTGCCCGCAGCCGAACTGTTCGCGCAGCTGGAGCGCGAATTGCAGGAAAGCATCGCGCAGTTGTCGCAGTGGGCGAAGTGATACGCGACTAGCGCGTGCTGCAGCAAGCTCGTGTAAGCGGCCGGTACCACGGCCGCTCACAAATCGCACGCATCGCATGCATCGCACGCGCCAATTCAAGGCGTGGGTCTGGGGCAGGGCGCCTGTTCAAGGCGCTTCGGTTTGCGCCGCGAACATCGACATTCGACGCAGCATCCATTCAAGCAGTTCGTGCGCGGCGGCGACGAGCGGACGCCCCGATTTGACCAGCAGCCTCGCCTTGGTACCCTGAAACAGCGGGTGGTCGATCGGCACGATGACCAGCTCCCCTGAGGCAAGCTCTCGATAAGCCGCGAATTCTCCGATCAGCGTCACGAAATTCTCGCTCGCCACGAAGCGCTTGAGCGCAGTCAACGAGTTGGTAGTGAGTGTCGGCCGAATCTCGATGTTCTCCGCAAACTCCAGCATCTGCGCAGCCTGGCCGATACCGAACGTGGCGGGCATCACTGCGAGCGGATAAGCGAGAAAGTCCTCTACGCTCACCGGTCCTCCTTTCATTGCCAAAGGATGTTCCGGGCGAACCAGTAACACGATAGGCTGCGACGAAATCGCGCGATATTCGATGCGCGGATGCGGCGGCGGGTTGTAGGCGAGGCCGATGTGCGCCCGACTTTCAGCCACCTCGTTTAGCACGTCGTCGACGGGGAGAATCTCGACCCCGACATCGAGCTTGGGGTACTGCGCACAGAACGGCGTCAGCACCTCCGTGACGAGCATGTCGACAAAGCCCTCGCTCACCGCCAGTTGCACGTGCCCTTGTTGCAACCCCTTCAGCGCGTGCAGCTGGTCCTCGAGTTTTTCCTGCTGCGAGCGGTATCCCCGCCAAAACTCAAGCAGATGGGCCGCAGCTTCGGTCGGCTTGACGCCGCGGGCCTGCCGCTCGAACAGCTGCGTATCCAGCTCCTCCTCCAGCAAGCGGATTTGCCGGGTAATAACGGACGGCGACGTATTGAGGCTGTCCGCGGCCCCGCGGATTGTGCCGTGGGCCAGCACCTCATGAAAGTACCGCAGGCGCTGCTGATTGATTTCCCGCATGACGACCACCCTGGAAAGGTTCTGTTGCTCACAGAACAACGATATGTGAACTTAGTTGCTCTTGCTAGGTGGGTTTTGCCTGGACAACATGGTGAAACGCAACCGGCGGACAGCGACCGGACACCAGGAGACGAGCATGGCAGCCATACAGACCCTCAGCGCGACGGACGACGGCGTCTCGGCGCTCTATAGCAGGCTCAATTGGCGACTCCTGCCATTCCTGCTCGCCTGCTACATGTTTGCTTATATGGACCGGGTCAACGTCGGCTTTGCCAAGCTTCAGATGCAAAGCGACCTGGGGTTCTCCGACGCCGCCTATGGCGTCGGCGCGGGGATTTTCTTTCTGGGCTACGTGCTGTTCGAACTACCGAGTAACCTCTTGTTGCCTCGCGTCGGCGCGCGCAAGACTTTCAGCCGCATTCTGGTCCTGTGGGGCATCACCTCGGCCTGCATGCTGTTCGTGCGGAATGTGCCGATGTTCTACGGAATGCGCTTCCTGCTAGGCGTGTTTGAGGCCGGGTTTGCACCCGGCATGATCTACTACCTCTCGTGCTGGTACGGCCCGACGCGCATGGCCCGTGCCATTGCGATCGTGTTCATCGCCGGTCCGGTGGGCGGCATTGTGGGTGGACCGCTCTCAGGATGGCTGATGTCGACGCTCTCGGGAGTCGCGGGATTATCCGGCTGGCAATGGATGTTTCTTGTCGAAGGCTTGCCGTGCATCGTTCTTGGCATTCTCACGCTGTTCGTGCTGTCGAACCGGCCCGCCGACGCGGATTGGTTGAGTGCGGAAGAAAAGCGCCTGCTCGAGCGCGAAACCGGTAGTGCGGCGGCGCGCGACCATTCGTTCAAAGCCGTGGCGCGTAACCCGCGCGTCTACGTGCTGGCGCTGGCGTACTTCTGCATCATTTTCCCGATCTATGCCATTAGTTTCTGGCTCCCGACACTCCTGAAATGCCAAGGTGTGACCGATACCGTCAAACTCGGCTGGTACGCGGCTATCCCGTACGTCGCAGCCGCGTTTGGCATGTACTTCGCGGGGCGCCGCTCGGACCGTGTCGGCGAACGGCGCTATCACTGCGCGGTGCCGGCCTTTATCGGCGCGATCCTGCTCGTTGCGTCCATCTTCGCGGACGGCCATTTCGGCGCAACGCTCGTCCTGCTGACGCTCGCCACGGCCATGATGTGGATGGCTTATACGGTGTTCTGGGCTATTCCGTCGGAGTACATCAAGGGTCCTGCGGCGGCGGGCGGCATTGCGCTGATCAATACCATCGGGCTGTCCGGCGGATTCTGGGGGCCGGCTGTGATCGGCTGGACCAAAACGGCGACCGGCAACGTGCACCTTGGCATCTTCTTCATGGCCTGCATGCCTGTGCTCGCGTCGATTCTGATTCTCATCAACCGGCCGCCTGAACAAAGCTAGACCTTCGCGCCGACCACCGTCGGAGCGGGTGAGGGTGCGGGCGCAACGAGTCTCAACTGTTTTGTATGGTTTGGAATCCGAACCAATAAAGATTCAACCTTGATCTATTGAATAGAAGGACACTCTTCAAATGAAAATCCTGATTGCCGGTTTCCAGCACGAAACCAATACGTTTGCACCCACGAAGGCTTCTTATTCGAGCTTTGTGCAGGGCGAAGGCTTCCCACCGCTGACGCGCGGTCTCGACGTCATGAATTTGCGCGACGTGAACGTGCCGATTGGCGGCTTTATCAAAGACGCCGAACCGGCGGGTCACGAACTGATTCCGGTAATCTGGGCTGGCGCGAGTGCATCGGCGCATGTCACTCAGGATGCGTATGAGCGCATTGCCGGCGAGATCGTCGACGCCGTCCAGGCGGGCGGTTTTGACGCCATCTATCTCGACCTGCACGGTGCAATGGTCGCGGAGCACGTCGATGACGGCGAGGGCGAACTGCTGGAGCGGGTCCGCGCAATCGTGGGCAACACCATGCGAGTGGTCGTCTCTCTGGACCTGCACGCCAACGTGACGCAGCGCATGCTGAAGTATGCGGACGCGCTGGTCGCCTATAGAACGTATCCGCACGTCGACATGGCCGAGACAGGTTCGCGGGCGTTTCAGATACTCCAAACGCTGATAGCGGATCAGCGTCCGCTGCAACGTGTGGCGCGTCGTATTCCGTTCCTGATTCCGGTGAACGGCATGTGCACGCTGGTTGAACCGGCTCGTGGCGTGTACGACCAGCTTGCGTCGTTCGAGCAAGGTCCGAATGTGTCGCTTTCTTTCGCTCCTGGCTTTCCGGCCGCCGATTTTCCGGAATGCGGACCGGTGATCTGGGGCTACGGCTTCGATGAGGAAGCATTGACGGCGGCAGTCGACGCCCTGTTCACGAAGATGGTGGCCGACGAGGCACAGTGGGAAGTGCCGTTCCTGACGCCCGACGAGGCTGTCACCCGGGCGGTTGAACTGGGTCGTGGTGCGGAGAAACCCGTCATCATCGCCGATACGCAGGACAACCCCGGGGTTGGCGGCGACTCGAACACAATGGGAATGGTGCGGGCCTTGTTGCGTCATGGCGCGAGCGACGCAGCAGTCGGTCTGATATGGGACGCCGAGGCGGCGGCGAAGGCTCATCAGGCGGGCGTGGGCGCGGTCATCGAACTCGCGCTCGCGGGCGGCTCGGGTGTGCCTGGCGACGAACCGCTGGTAGGCCG